>Ga0315268_10000220_pt1 | contig 67282 bp, 53 predicted proteins | sample C1_top_MG_FD_204535 | JGI IMG/M metagenome (GOLD analysis project Ga0315268, IMG submission 204535) | Sediment microbial communities from Yellowstone Lake, YNP, Wyoming, USA - C1_top | ecosystem: Environmental > Aquatic > Freshwater > Lake > Sediment | place: USA: Wyoming | collected 2017-08-01 | reverse complement strand
GCATTGCCGCCACGCGCTCACGAAATAAATTTGCCGCTTCGTCCATGCCGCACCTCCGTTAGGGTTGGGCGGCATTGTGGCGCTCACGCGGCCTTGTTGCACGACGGGGACGGGCGAGGACTTACGGTACAACGTCCGCTCAGCGTTGGCGGCAGTAGTCGACAAGGAAAGCAAATGCCCGCTCGGCGTTGTCAGCGCAAGCCGGCGAGAGCGTCTCGCCAAAGCCGAAGCGCACAGCGCGTATGCCGAGCAGCTGGGCCTTCGGTGTCGCGCCAAACAGGTCGCGCGCCGCGGCGAGCACGAAGCCCCAATCGAAAGTGTGCGTCGTGAGACCACCGCCCGCGTTGAAGCGTGGCCCGGCCGCGAGGGGCGTGATGATGTAGGGCTCGCCGGTCGCGCCGGGCGTAGGCGCGGATGCGGATGCGGATGCGGATGCGGGCGCGGATGCGGCCGCGGGCGCGAGCGCGTCGAGGACCAGCAGCTCAGCAAAGCCGCCGAGCTCCTCGGCGAGCCCGAGGTCGGCCGCGAACAGCTCGCGACAGGCGAGGGCGCCGCCAAATTGCGCGGCAAGGCGCGCGGCGAGGACAATGCCGACGCCGTCGTCCTCGCGCAGTGTGTTGCCGATGCCGACCACGAGCAGGTCGGAGCGCGCCGTGCCGCTCGTCACCGCGCGCTCCTTTAGGCGAGCCGGCGGCTGCCGCTTGCCAAGGTCGCGCCGTCTGGCCCGACGACCGACACGGTGAGCGGCATCTGCCCGTAGGCGTGGGTCGAGCACGACAGGCACGGGTCGTAGCAGCGAATCGCCATCTCGACCGTGTTGAGCTGCGCTTCATCGATGGCGCCGCTCTCGGCGATGCTCTGCGCGACCGACGTGATGCTACGGTCCATGGCCGTCTTGTTCTGCGCCGTCGAGACAACGAGGTTGACGTGCGTGACGCGGCCGTCCTCGCTCGCCTTGTAGTGGTGAATGAGTGTGCCGCGCGGCGCCTCGACCACGCCGACACCCTCGCCGCCACGCCGTGGGACCGGCACGCGCACTTCCTCACTCAAGATCTCTGGGTCGCGCAAGAGCTCGCTCGCCCGCTCCATCGCGTAGAGCAGCTCGATGATGCGGGCGTAGTGATAGAACAAGCTCGCTTGGACGGGCTTGCCGCCGCCGAGCTGCTTGAGCTCGAGCAGCTCGGCGTGCGCGAGCGGGGTAGAGATCTTCTCGGCCGCGTTGAGCCGCGCGAGCGAGCCGACGCGATACGATCCTTCTGCCCGACCCCGGCTCTTTAGGAACACCGCCTTCGTCCACGACCGGGGGTCGGCGCTCTCTTCGAGCAAGGTCGCGTAGTCGGCCGCCGCGCACTCGGCGAGCAATTGCCCGGTCTCGTCGACGACGCGCAGCTGGCCTTCGTACAGACGCAGCTCGCCGTTCTCGGACAGCCCGAGATAGGGCGTCGCGAACGATGCAAACTGCTGGAATGTGTCTTTGTTGCCCGTGTAAAGCGACTTGACGTTCTCGACTGCCTGTTTGGCCAGGCGCTGGCCGACGACCACGCCTTTGAGCAGCTCGACGCGGTCGAGGTACGACAAGGGCTTCGTGAGGCCGCCCGGGATGCAGGTGACCGGATGTAAGCGGCCGCCGCCGACCCGGTCGACGATGTCTTGCCCGATCTTGCGCAGGCGCACGGCGCGCTGCGCGGCTTCGGAGTTCGAGCGCAGCATCGCAAAGGCGTTGCGGTCCTTGGGCTCGACGCCGAGAAAGTCGGGGATGGCGCAGAAGTAGTAGTGCAGGGCGTGCGACTGGATGAACTGGCCCATGAGCATCAGCTCGCGCAGGCGCACCGCGGCGGGTGGCGGCGTCGCGCCGAGCACTGCCTCGCAGGCCTTGACCGAGGCCAAGTGGTGCGACACCGGGCAGAAGCCGCAGATGCGGCTCGTTAGGGTCGGCATCTCCCAGATCATGCGACCTTCGCAGAACTTTTCGAAGCCGCGGAACTCGACCGTCTGAAAGTACGCTTCGCTGACCTTGCCGGCGTTGTCGAGCGTGATGACGACTTTGCCGTGGCCCTCGATGCGGGTGACGGGGTCGATGGTGATGGTCTTGCTCACGGGTTCAACTTCCTTCCTGCTTGCGCATCGGCATGATCGAGGTGGGCAGGGTGTAGCGGTAGGCGTTGCCGACGATGTCGTTGCGGAAGCGCAAGGCGCCGCCTGGCAACAGCGAGGCGAGGGCGTCCATCCACTTGGCGCCTATCTCCTCGCTCGCCGGGGGGGGCCCGAGGCAGCCTTGGCAGGGGGCGTTGTCGCTCGTGCAGCGCGCGCCGCATCCTTCGCGCGTGGCGATGCCCATGCACAGCACGCCTTGCTCGAGAAAGCAGGCGTTCGGGTCGATGCGCTCGAGCTCCATCGGCGCTACGACTTCAGGCGCGACGAAGGCGCGCTGCGAGATGAGCATGTTCTTGTGCCGACGCTTGCATTCGAAACACAGGTTGTGCGTCGGCAGGCCGAGGCTCGTGCCCTCGACGAGGCGGGAGAGCGAGGTAAGCACGAGCGAGGGGGGGGGCGGGCAGCCCGGGATGGCCCCTTCGACCGGGACGACGGCGCTGACCGCGCGCACGGCGGGGCAAAGGGCGGGGACATACTTCGAGTCGGGAAGACCGAGGTCGACGTCGGCGCGGGCGGCGGTCCCGTAGGCGCGGGCGATGACCTCGTTGGCGCTATAGAGATTGCGCAACCCCGGCAGTCCGCCAAAACTCGAGCACGTGCCGAGCGTCACGAGCTTCTTGCACTTGGCGCGAAAGGCCTTGAGGCGCTCTTCGTTCTCGACGTTGCACACCGCGCCTTCGACGATGCCGATCTCGACCTCGGGCATCTGCTTGATGTCCATCAGATACGAGAAGCGGACGTCGACGACATTGAGTAGATCGGCGAGCTTCTCGTGCAGGTCGAGGATGTTGACGTGGCAGCCAAAGCAGCCCTGCAATGGCAGGATGGCGGCCGTCGGGCGCGCGCGGCCCGCGCCGGTGGTCGGGCTCGCGGCGCGGATCTGGCTCGCCGTCGCGGCGTTTGCGGCCGGCTCCTTCTTCTGCGCGCCCTCGAGGTGGAACTTGACGAAGTTCAAGCAGGCGCGGGCGCCCAAGCGCAAGCCCGACGAGGCGGCGAAGCCTTCGATGGCGAAGGCGAACTCGCCTGCGTCGAAGAAGCGGTTCGTCGGGTCCTTCTCGAGGGCGCGCTCGAGGATGGCGTCGAGCTCGGCCGGCACCGATGCGTCGAGGGTCGAGAGGGGCGGTGGCGTGGTGGTGAGGATCTGGTTGCGGACCTCGGTGTCGGTGCCCGAAAAGGGCGCCTTGTGAGCGAGCATCTCGTAGAGAATGATGCCGACCGAGAAGAGGTCGGAGCGCTGGTCGACGCGCTTGCCCTCGGCCTGCTCGGGCGACATGTAGGCCGGAGTGCCGATGCGCTGGCCGAGCTGCGTCAGCGACGGCAGCTTGCTCGCTAGGGCCACGCCGAAGTCGGCGATCTTCACGATGCCGGTGCTCGTGAGCATGATGTTGGCGGGTTTGACGTCGCGGTGCACGACGCCGTTGTTGTGCGCGTGCTCGAGGCCGTTCAAGATCTGGTGCGTGATGGCGAGCGCCACGTCGAGGGGGACGTCGCCGCCCGCGCGCATGAGCTTGGCGAGCGTGGGCCCATCGACGTACTCCATCACGAGGTAGTAGCCGTGCTGCTCATCGACGCCGAAGTCGATGATGTCCATGATGTTGACGTTCTTGAGGTGCGCCGAGGCCTTCGCTTCGCGCTCGAAGCGCACTACGAACTCGGGCGACTCGGCGAGATGGGGATGGATGCGCTTGATGGCGACGAGACGGTCGAGCGACTTCTGCACGCCCTTGTGCACGGTGGCCATCGAGCCCGAGCCGATGATGTCGCCGACAGCGTAGTTCTTGCGTAGAGACATGAGGGACTCCCTGATAGGGGGGCCGGTTGGCGCAGGCGCGCCGGCCCCGCACCTTGCGCTGCTAACTCGTCATCCGCACAGTGAGACGCGGCGCCGCTTGGCCCGAGGCCGAGCCCGCCGGCGCCTCCAGGCGCTGCATGAACGAATTGATGCTCTCGACGCAGCCGCTCGCCGTGCGCGCGCACGTGGCGACGATGTGTACGCGCTCGGCGTCGAGGCCGCGGCTCGTGAGCACCTCGCGCAGGAGATTGACGCGGCGCTCGAGGTCGACGTTACCGATGAGGTTGTGGCAACACCCCTCGCCGCAGATGCCGAGCACCACACCGTCGAAGCCCTGCACGAGCGCGTGCAAGATGAGCTGCATGTCGATTTGCCCGCCGCATACGACGCGCAACGGCATTACCGTGACAGGCCAGGTGAGCCCGGCTTCGGCGGCGCGGTCGAGGCAACTGTAGCCGCAGCCCTCGCAGCCGACGAAGAGCACCTTCTTGCCGCCGCCGGCCGGCGCATAGCGCGCCATGATCTCGACCGCCTTCGAGAGGTAGCCGCTCGGCATGCTCACGAGCTCACGTGCGCTCGCCGGGCACGCCGTGACGCAGTTGCCACAGCCGCGACAGCGTCGCCGCTCGATGTGTGAGACGCGCGGCTCGCCCTCGAGCGTGACCGCGTGGAAGATGCACGTCTTGACGCACACGCCGCAGCCGCCGCACAGCTCGCGCTTGACTTGGCTGATGGCCACTTGGTGCTGGATCTCCTGGCGCGACAAGAGGCTCATGATCATGGCCCCCGTGGCGTCGGCGGCGAGCATCGACGCGGCCAGGTCGTCGGTGGCGGCGCGCGGTGGATTGATGACGAAGACCCCGCGGTCGAGCGTCTGCGAGCGCGCCGTGGCCTCGTCTTTGGCGGCGAGGCGGCCGCTGTCGTCGACATCGATGTGAAAGAGCGCTTGCAGCTCTTTGACCACGCTCGGGTTCGACTCGGGCGCGAGCGCCACCGCGCCGACCTGCAGCTCGAGGTCCTTGCCGGCGACTTTGACACCAAGGGCGTAGTCGCCGGTGAAGCCGAAGAAGTCGGTGGCGACCGCGTCATCGTATTGATGGAAGCGCTCGTGGCGCGCGGCGTAGGTCATCGTCGGCAGCACGTGCGGCAGCGCGCCGTCGGGGATCGTGACCTTGGTGTCGCGGTTGAGCAAGAACACTTTGTGGCCGGCGTCGAGCAGGTGCTGGGCGAGCACGTAGCTCATCGCATGCCCGCCGACGATGGCCACGGCCTTGCGCGGCGAGACCTCGACGGTGCCCATCTCGCTCGACTGCTTGACCTTCTCGAGGCCGACGTCGATGAGCACCTCGGCCTTGGTCTGCAAGGCCTGCGGCGTCGCCTTGTGCGGCCGCACCACCATGTTCTTGAGGTTGACGACTTCGATGCGGTTGGCGTTGACGCCGCGCTCGCGCAGGCAGCGAAACAGGTCGTCGCCGTTGCGCATCTCCTTGTAGGCCATCGGCGACTCGCCGGCGAGCACGACCGCGTCGAGGTGCTTCTCCTCGACCAAGCGCAGCATGGTCGACATCGAGATCGGGTCGTAGAAGTCGTCGACCACCTCGACTGCCGCTAAGTCTTTGTAGTGGCCGCTAAGCGCCTTCAGGTCGACGCTTTGGCTGACGAGCCCCTTGCAGGTAGAGAGAAAGAGTCCGGCGTTCATCGTACGTCCTTCGCGGTCTCGCGCTGAGGTGGTGCTCGAGGGTGCGCTCGATAGCGCAGGCGTCGGTGCGAGCGTCTTAGCCTAACGGGCGATAGCGCTGTGCGTCAATGCTAAGCCTCGTGGATCTCGTTGGCGTCAATCTTACCGCCGCGGCGCGGCAGCTCATCGAGGCTGGTCGCGCCGCGCGCCGCCCCGCAGTACGGGCAATAGCGCCACTCGCGCGCTAGGCCGATTCGGCTCTTGCGTCCGCAGACGTGACAGTCGAATAGGAAGGTGGGCGCGCCGCGGTTCGCCGTGCGCATGAGCCAGAAGCTCAACGCCACGGCGATGAGTACGGCGGGGACGAAGACAGCGGGATAGCTCCACGCATCCATGGCGTTCGACCTCGAGGCGCGGTGGCGACCTTTGCCGCCGCGCGTCGGCTATACCATAGCCGCCATGAGCTCGTGGGTCCAAGGGCGCTCTGGCTCGCGACCGCGCTCGTGCATCGAGACCCTGGGCATCACCGGCGGCGCGTGATAGGGACCGGCGCGGGTGCGGGGGAGCGGCAACGGCGAGCCGTGCTTTCGCTCGAGGGTCACGATGCCGGTCTTTTCGCGCTTGCACATCGAGCCGGTAGGCGGCGTCGCTGGCGACATGCTGCTCGGCGGGCTCGTCGATCTCGGCGCCGAGCGCGGCGCGATCGACGCGGCCTTGGCAAGCCTCGCGCATCCGGGTCTCACGCTCGGCGTCGAGCGCGTCACCGTCAACGGCGTGCCGGCCTGCTGCGTGCGCTCGTTGCCGCGTGACGACGCCCATGGTCATCGACACCTGCACGAGATCCTCGAGCTGCTCGCGCGCGCCGAGATGAGCGCGCGCGCCCGGACGCTCGCCGAGACCGTCTTTACGTGGCTCGCCGAGGCCGAGGGCGCGAGCCACGGCGCCGCGCTCGCCGAGGTCGCGTTGCACGAGGTCGGACAGCTCGATTCGGTGCTCGACGTGGTCGGTATCGCCGTGGCGCTCGATGGTCTCGGCCTGCCGAAGGTGAGCTCTTCGCCTTTGCCGAGCGGCCACGGCACCGTGCACACCGCGCATGGTGTGCTCACGTGCCCTGTGCCGGCCGTCCGTGAGCTCGCACGCCGTGCCAAGCTGCCCCTCGTCGATGTCGACGTCGAGGGCGAGACCGTGACGCCCACCGGCGCGGCCGTGCTCGCGGCCGTCTGCCAGCGCTTTGGCCCCACGCCGCTCGAGCCCGCGGCGGCAGTCGGCGTCGGCGCCGGTACGCGGCGCTTCGTGACGCGACCGAACATCGTGCGGGTCCTCGGCTTTGTGGGGGCGGTCGATGGCCGTTGAAGACACCGCCGCCTCCGCGACGCCGCGCGATCCACTCGAGCCGGCCGATTTGCAGGCCGGTCTGCTCGAGATCATCGAAGAGATCGCCCGCAATCCCGGCTTGCAGCCCGTGCTCAAGATCGCTGTGCTGCGCATGTCGGAGCTGTTCGCTCTCGAACGCATCTCGGTCGTCATCTTCGACCAGCACGGCAAGGTCGGCTACGTGGTGATGGAGCGCGAGCAGGATCTGCTCGACAACGTGGTCATCAATATCGCCGACTACCCCGAGCTCAAGCAGGTCATCGCGTCCAAGGAGGCGCTGGTCATCGCCGATGTCTTTGGCGACACCCTGCTCGCGGGCGTGCGCAACAAGATCAACGCGGCACATGAGCCGCCGCGCGCGGCTGTGCTCTTTCCACTCCTGCGGCAAGACCAGGTCGTCGGGGCGTTGTTCTTGCGCGGCAAGGCCCCCATGGCCGGCCGCGTCGATGCAGACCTGTTGACGATGGGCCGCTTCATCGCCGCCATCACCTCGGTCGCGATCGGCCACGCACTCGAGCACGACATGCTGCTCTCGCAGACGCGCGCCTTGCAGCGCAGCAAGGCCTGGGCCGACGAGCAGCTCGCCGGGCTCAAAGAGATCCGCGAGTTCTTCGATCAGGCCAAGGACGGCATGCTCATCACCGACCTCGCTGGCGCCATTCGCTACGCCAATGAGGCCGCCGGCGCGATTCTGCGCCAGGAGTGCGCCACCTTGGTCGGTCGCCTTTTTCACGAGCTGCTCCTGCCGCACTGCCACGGCCTCGCCGAGCGCGCCATGCGCGGTGACGCGGTCGGAGACGAGAATGGCTACGTTGATCTCATCGCCGCGAGCCCGCGCGCGAGCGAGTCGTCGGGCATCGTCGTCTCGGCGGCGATTCGGCCGCTGCACAATCCCGAAGGTGTCTTCATCAGCTTTCGCGATGTGACCGCGCTGCGCGAGATCGAGAGCGAGCTGCGGCAGACCAAGGAGTTCCTCGAGAACCTCATCCAGAGTTCGGTCGACGCCATCATCGCCACCGACACCGACGGCCGTATCATTCTGTTCAATCGGGCGGCTGAGCAGATGCTCGGCTACGACGCTCGCGACGTCGTCGATAAGACCGATATCGGCCGCTTCTATCCCGGCGACGAGGCCAAGGAGATCCTGCGCAAGCTGCGCTCCGACGCGTTCGGCGGCCGCGGTCGGCTCCAGCTCTTGCGCACGGATCTCGTGGCGCGCAGCGGCGAGAGCGTGCCCGTGAATGTAACCGCCGCGATCATCTACGAGGGGCATCGCGAGGTCGCGACCGTGAGCATCCTCGCTGACTTGCGTGAGCGGCAACGCATCGAGGACAAGCTCTCGCAGGTGCAGCGTAAGCTCCAGATGAGCGAGCGTCAGGCCGTGGCCGTCGAGCTCGCGGGGGTCGCTGCGCATCAGCTCAACCAGCCCCTCACCTCCATTCTCGGATACGCCGAGATGCTCAAGCGCCGCGTCCCGGAGGGCGACGCCAACCGCAAGGCCGTCGAGACCATCAGCCGCGAGGCGGAGCGCATGGCCGGCATCGTGCGCAAGATCGGCCAGATCACCAACTACCAGACCAAACCCTACGTCGGCAGCTCACAGATCCTCGACCTCGGCGACGGCACCGGCAAGAACGGCGACGCGTCGGCGCTCGCGCCGCCGCAGGACAAGACCGGGCGTTGATCTGGTACCAGACCACCTCGACTGCGATCGGCCCCTGACGCGTGCGCGTCGTGGCGACCTCGCCTACTGCGTGACTTTCTCGATCGTCAGCGGCAGGGTAATCTTGAACGCGCTCGGCGTCGGGCGAAAGCGCATCGCCTCGATGGCGGTCGCGAGGCACTTGGCGACGGGCGGCTCGAGCGGGGGCGACAGCTGCACGTCACTGACCTTGCCACTCGCCGCGACGGTCAAGGCGGCGAGGATGCGTGAGGGCGCGCTCGCGACATCGAGCTGCTTGAGGCAGCGGGCGATGGCGCCCCATTGGCGCTGCACGGTCGCCTGGATCTCCTGGTCGCTCAACGGCGCAGCGGCGCTCCTGGTTGTGGTGCCTGCCGTCTTTGGCTCGGCGCTCTGCGCCACCGCCGCGGCCGGCAGGGGCGGCAGGTCGACGTTCGTCACGAGGCTCGTTTCCTGGTGGGCGCGAAAGTGCAGCTTGCTGAGGACACGTTTGACGCAGTCGCCGGCCCTGCCCCAGGCGCTCTCGGCGCCCGAAAGATCGACCATGGCCACGTCGCCGCTCGCCGCGAGGGCGAGCTTGGCCGAGAGCGGCTCGAGCTTGCGCAGGGCCGGTCCGGCGAGCTTGTAGCAGGCGAGGATGTCGGCGCGAACCGTGTCCGCGACCGCGCTCACCTCTTGCGGGCGCAAGGGCAGCGCAGCGATCGGATGCGCCAAGCGGCGCCACAGCGCCGCGCCGGCTCCCGTCGCAACGAGCGTTACGAGCAACGCGACGACAGCGATCATGCGCGCGCGGCTTCGTTGCGGGATGCTCGTGCGTGTGGTCAGATCGGTGATGGGGGTAGCGTTGGTCGCGCGCGTCTCTCCGGTCTTGGCGTCCAGGGCCGAGGTCATGCCGAAGGCGGGCGCGGCCTCGTGGGCCGAGACGGGCACAAAGGCGGCGGCGTGCTCGCCCAAGAAGGCGCTTGCGGCGGCGGCGCAGTCGTCGACGGTATGCGGCAGCACGGCGCGCGCCAGAGAGTCGTAAAACTCCTCGGCCGTTTGGTGGCGGTCGTCGGGGTCGCGCTGCAGGCCCTTGTTGATGCTGGCTTCGAGCTCGAGGGACACGTCGGCCCGGATCGCGTGTAGGCTCGGCACCTTCGCCTCGGTGGCGAGGCGGATCGAGTCGATGTCGTCGACGCCCTTGAACAGGCGGCGCCGCGCCAGGGTCTCGAAGAGCAAGATGCCGACGCAGAACAGGTCGAGTCGATGGTCCGGCTCGCGGCCCGAGAGCTGCTCGGGCGCGATATAGCCGACCTTGCCGCGGATGATGCCGGGGCTCGTGGTCGAGATCTCGTTGCGGGCTTTAGCGATGCCGAAATCGGTGACTTTCACCCAGCCTTGTTTGGTGACGAGGATGTTTTGCGGCGTCACGTCGCGGTGCAACAGGTGCATCGGCTGGCCGTTTGCATCCTTGAGCTTGTGCGCGTAGCCGAGCCCTTTGAGTGATTGCAGCGCGATGTGTACCGCGACGAGCGCCGGCACGTTGATGTTCTGCTCGCCACAGTACTTGAGGAGCTGGCCGACGTTGATGGCCGGCACGTACTCCATGGCGATGTAGTACTCGTCGCCCTCCTTCGAGAGGTCGAAGACCTGGACGATGTTCGGATGATTGAGAAGGACCGTGAGCTTGGCCTCCTTGATCATCATCTGTATGAAGCTCTGGTCGGCCGAGAGGTGCGGCAGCATGCGCTTGATGGCGAACTCGCGCTCGAAGCCCTCGATGCCCGCGGTCTTGGCGTAGAAGACCTCGCCCATGCCTCCTGAGGCGATGCGGCGCAGCAGCACGTACTTGCCGAGCCGCTTGACGAGGGCCGCCTGCTGCAAATCGATCATCACCCCGCATACGCACCGCGCCGTCTTGGTCTGGGCGCACAGCGCGTCGTCGAGCGCGAAGGTGCGCTGGCACTTGACGCAGGTGATGTCCACTGCAACTCCCCCAACGCTCTCGGCGCGTCCTACTTCGCGTAGACGTCGCGCACGTAGTAGCGCTCGACACCATTTTGCTCGATCGTCCTGTAGACGAGCTGCATCAGGCCATGGCTCACCGGTACCGTTTGTCTGAAGCGGCCCTTGGCGTCAAGCTGCACCTGCTTGCCATTGACGAAGAGCTTGCTCGCCAGAGCGACGACACCCTCGGTCGTCAGCGTCTCGCCGCTTACCTTTGCGCCGGGGCGCGGCGCGCGAATCTCGATGTCTTGCACGGCATTGTCGTAGGCGACCGTCAGGCCGTTCATGTGTCCGCTCGAGAGCTCCTTGCCCGCGGCGTCGACGGCGCGCACGAGCCAGAAGTAGCGCCCTTCGGACAGACGCCCCGACTCGAGGGCCAGGGACGTCTCGTTCGTCTTCTCATCGATCTTCGGCGTATCGAAGGACCCGTCCGCAAACACCTTGACGCCGTACGAGCTCGCCCCCGGTACAGCGGCAAAGCGCAGCGTGATGGCCGGCAACGTCTTTTGAAAGTAGACGACCGTGTTCTCGCCGCTGTCGTCGATGATATTGCGGCGCTTGCAGGTGGGACATTCGTTGTCGCGGGCGTGGGCGACGTCGACGCTGCCGGCGACCCACGCGCCCTCGAGACGCACGCGCCAGAAGTACTTGCCATAGCGCAGCTCGTCGCTCACCAAGGCGTTCTCGTGTACCTCCTCGGCGAGCACGCGCTTGTTGAACCCAGCGTCGAGGGCCACCTCGAGCGTGTAGGGCGCCGCGCCCTTGGCCGGCCAGGTGAAGCGCACCGGCGGCGGGGTGCCGCTCGCGCGCAGCTCCGTGGCGTTGCCGGCTTTGAGTTCGATGAATGCCGCAGCAAGAGGGCGCGGCGCCGAGGCCTTGCCGTCTGCTTCGAGGGTTGCGGCCTTGCCCGCTTCGATGATCTCGCCGTTCGGCAGCGTGGCCTGGCCCGAGCGTACCTCCACGTCGGCTCTGCCCTTGCCAATTGCGCTCACCTGCACTCGCGCCGCTAGGTCGCCGGCCTCGATCTTGACCGTCTTGCCGGCCACCGTGACCTCGTGCACTACCGCCGCTTTGTCTATCCTGTCCGCCTCGAAGCTGGCGCTGCCGGCGTTGAGCTCGTAGCGACTATGCGAGCTGTCGGCGGCGTGCTCGCCGCTTTGCAGCGCGAGCTCGCTCTCGGGCTCGATGACGATGGCGGCCGTAGTGCCGACCTGCAGGCGGGTCCGCCCTGCCTTGCGCGTGCGCAGGGCGTCGCCCGCCGCGAGGATGTCGCGTTTGTCAGCCTTCTTCCAGGCGGTCTCGTTCGCGCGGCGCACCTGCACTTGCCCTGGGTTGGCGAGCAAGACGAAGTTCAGTGGCGCGAGGACGCGCGGAGCGTCGGCCTTCTTGGTCTCGAGGCGCACGACGAGCCCGGCCGCGGTCATGCTGTTGCCGGTCTCGAGGACTGACTTCGTGCCGTCGAGGGCTGTGACCTCGATGCTGCCGAGTCGCACGGTGAGGCCCTGTTGGGTGCTTACATCGACGGCGCTCGCGCTCTGCCCGAGCTCGATCATGCCATACGGCGTGCCGAGGCTAAAGCGCATACCCGTGCCGCTCGATGCGGCGTGGGCGCTGCCGGCGGTCAGCACGACGCCGAGCTTGGCGGTCGCGCCGCCGGTGCGCTTGACGACGAGGCTGCTGTTCGGTCCGAGGCGAATGGTGTTACCCCCCGAGAAGTCGACGACGGCCGAGGAGTCGGCACCAGTCGTGACGAGGTCGCCGTCGATGAGCCGTGCGCCGTTCTTGCCCGCGGCGATAGCCTCACCGCGGCGCAGGCTCACGTCGCCGGCGAGTTGCGCGAGCGTGGCCAAGGTGTCGGGGGCCGGCCTGCAGGCCGTCACCACGGCGAGCCAGGCGAGCCCGATAGCCTGGCGCGTTGGCGTACCTACTCGAGAAGCGACGCGCACGATTGAGCTAACTCCGCGTTCATCGGCGCTTGGTGAGGTCGATGTTCAGAATGACGACCTCCCCAGCCCCGATGGTGATCTCTTTGGTCTGCGTTTGGTAGCGGGGGTTCGAGATGATGATCGTATAGCGGCCGGCTGGCAGCTCCACCGTAAAGGTGCCTTCTGCGCCCACCTCGACTTTCTTCTTTTGGGCCGGCACCGTGATGAGCCCGCCGAGCGGGTTGCCTGACGCTTGGTCGTTGAGCTGGCCGCGCAGTTGGCCGGGGACTTTGCTGTCGATGGAGGTCAAGGCGAGCGGGAGTTGCCTGATCGTGTTGGCCGGCCCCTTCGGCAAGGTCTGTTTTCCCGGCTTGTAGCCCGGCGCCGTGACGCTCACTTGCAGGAGGCCGACATCCACGGGCAGTGGCCAGGACTTCCAGCGTCCGTCCTTGTCGGTCGCAAGGCCGATGTCGTCGAAGCCGCTGAGCGTAACGCTCGCACCTGCGATGGGCTTCTTGTCGAGAGCGTTGGTGACGGTGCCGGTGACGATAAAGGTGGGCGCGGGCTCGCGCACCACGTCCTTCTCGACCTCTTTGACGAGCAGGCAGCGCCCATCGACGCACGCCTGCGGCGCGGCGCACGGCGTTGCCTCGCTACACGTCGTGGGGGCCTCACACTTGGCGATTTCTTTGGCCCGCGGCTCGCGCGAGCTTTCGGGCAGATGAATGGCCACGCCTGCATGCAGCTCCCACGGCGGCAGGCCGGGTAACTTGCCGTCGGCCACGGGGGCGCCGTGCAGGCGCACATCGCCCGCGAGACAGAGCTCGATTGCGCTCGCGCGCAGGAAGCCCTTGAGCCCGAGGGTCGCGCGCAGCGGATTTTCGGCCGCAGCCGCGCCGGGTGAAAAGGCGCCGGAAAGCTCGACGAAGGGCGATAGGCGCACCGCGTTCGTGACCTCGACGCGGTACAGCGCACCGAAGGACGCGAGCGCGGCGTTGCTGCGCGCCACGTTGGCGCCAAAGCGCATGAGCGCGTCGATCTCGGGCGGTGGGTCTCGTAGGAAAAGCTTGCGGCTCTGATCGAGACGATACCCGGCGTTGAACGCCACGAGTGCGTTGGCGATTGGGGCGTACGAGACGATGCCCAAGCCGGTGAGGACAAAGGCGCTCGGCGCGAGGCCGTTGCCACCGATGGACGTTGGAATGCCGAGCTGCACGCTCGCGCCGGCCCCAACGCCGTCGGGCAGCGCGAACGACGCCTTGGTGGTCAGGGTCGGGTCGCCTGTCGTCTGCGTCGGCTGGGCGAGCCCCGGCGTATTGGTGTTGGACGTGCTCGACCAGCCGAGGGCGAAGTCGAGCGGACCCCACACCGAGAGCCCGAGGACGCCGAGCCAGCCCGCGCGTCGGTGTCGGTCGCCCGCTTGGAAGAGACCGCCAGCCGTGAAGTAATCGGCGCTCGCTCCGAGAATGACCTCGCCCGCCGGCAGGGGTGCCGCCACCTCGACGCGATCGATGCCGAGCGTCGCCCGCCGGGTGGTCTCGGCGGACGTCGTGGCGGGCGACGTGAGGGGGCGGGGGATCTCTTCGCCCGAGGCAAGTCGCGCGGCGCCACAGACAACGAGCGCCGCTACAACCCAAGGAGAGCGCATGCGATACCATCGCACTGCCTCGAATTGGGAGTCAAATTGTTGTACACTCTGACCCATGGTCCCCCGAGAATCACTAGGCCGTGGGTGTCGACCTCGTTGGGGGGTTCTGCTCGCCGCCGCTTCTATGACCGCTTGCGTGTCGCGCGCTGGCTTTGAAAATCCGCAGCCGATCGCGCTCGCGGCCGAGGTGGGTGACCCGGGGGCGCCGCCTGCCTCGCCTGCTCCTCTTGCGCCAACTGCGCCGCCACCCGTATTGCCCCCGCCTGCGTCCACGAGCTGTGTCGCCAACGCCGAGTGCGTCGCTGCCTGCATCGCGGGGGTGTGTCAGCCGTTTTCGGCGACGAATGGCCCATGTGACGACACGCTCGATTGCGTGGCGGGCAATCAATGCGTCGCTAGCGTGTGTCTCGGCGTGACGGGGCAAAGCTGCGCGCAGAACAGCGCGTGCGTCGTGACCTGCATCGGCGGCAGCTGCGCGCCGCTCGCGGCCAACGGGGCTGCCTGCGACGACACGCTCGATTGCGTGGCGGGCAATCAATGCATCGCTGGCGTGTGCTTGGGCGACACGGGCCAAAGCTGTGCACAGAACAGCGCTTGCGTGGTGACTTGCATCGGCGGCAGCTGCGCGCCGCTCGCGGCGAGTGGCGCACCGTGCGACGACAACGCCGACTGCGCGGTCGGTGGCGACACTTGCCCGGCCGGCGTGTGCGTTGCGGTCGCGCCGACGGTCATCGCCGCGGCCGGACCGCTGCACACGAGCGCCATCGCGGGTGGGGTCCTAAAGGCCTGGGGCGACAATGCCGGCGGCCAACTCGGCGACGGCACCACCACCGATCGTCTCGCGCCGACTGCGGTCACGGGGATGGGCAGCAGCGTCACGTCGGTGGCTATGGGCGAATTTCATGCCTGCGCGGTGCGGGCGGGTGGTGTCACCTGCTGGGGCGTACGCAGCGGCGGCCGCCTCGGCGATGGCGTGACCACCGGTTTGTACGCCCTCGCGCCCGTGCAGGTGTCGGGCCTGGCGAGCGGCGCCGTCGCGGTCGCGGCGGGCTACTACCACTCGTGCGCGCTGCTCGGTGACGCCACGGCGTCGTGCTGGGGGTTCCCGACGAGCGCCATCGGCGCGGGCACGGTGGTCGCCAATACCAACGTCCCGAACCTCGTGCGCAACCCGACCGACACCGGGTCGCTCGCGGGCATCACCAAGATCGTAGGCGGCCAATCGGGCTACCACACCTGTGCCATCGCCGGCGGGGCCCTGTACTGCTGGGGGGACAACCAGACCGGCGCGCTCGGTGACGGCACCACGACCGAGCGGTTTTTGCCGCAGCTCGTCTCGGGCCTGGCGAGCGGGGTGGTCGATGTGGCGCTCAACTTTGGCTACACCTGCGCAGTGCTCGGCACGGGGGCCGTGCGTTGTATCGGGAGCAACGCTTGGGGCCAACTCGGCGACGGCACCACGACCGACCGCCTGTGGAGCGCGCTCGGCTTGGTGAGCGGCGCGTCGGGTGTGGCGACCGGCGCGAGTCATGCCTGCGTCATCGTTGCCGGTGGCGTTAAGTGCTGGGGTGCCAACTCGAGCAATCAGCTCGGGGCAGCGAGCAGCGACTTGTGCATGGGGTTGCCGTGCAGCCGCAGCCCCGTGGCGGTCACCGCGCTGCCGGCCGGCTCGGGCGTCGTGGCGCTTGTGGCCGGCGGTGGCCACACCTGTGCTTCGTTCGCGAGCGGTACGCTCAAATGCTGGGGCGCCAACAGCAACGGGGAGCTTGGCAACGGCACGACGAGCGCGACGGGTACGCCCGTGACGCCGGTTGGGTACTAGCACGGTGCAGGCCGGTGTCGCCCGTTTGGCACACCTACCATTGACGTAGTCACAATAGATAAGTAATGTGACTACATGAACGTCGGCGTGCGCGTACTCAAAGAGCACTTGTCCGAATACCTCGAGCGCGCCACGCGGGGTGAGATCATCCTGGTGACCGACCGCGGCGTGCCGAAGGCGATGCTCGGGCCAGCTCCTGGCCGTCTCAACCTCGAGCAGGGCATCGCCGACAAATGGGTACGTGCCGGCAGCGGTGAGCCAGCGCGCTCGGCGCGCCGCTTCAAGGCGAGTCTCCCCACGATCGAGTCCCTGCGCGATGACCGCGGGCCATGAGCCGAGCGCCAAGATGCCCATCTATGTAGACAGCAGCGCGCTGCTCAAACGTTACATCGACGAGCCCGACAGTGAAGCGTGCGAGCGCCACTTGCTAGCCGACGCCGTTTGGCTCACCGCCAGGCACACGCTCGTCGAAGTACGACGCAATCTCGTGCGCCTCCTCGCGGGTGAGGCCCTTGCGCTCACCCGCGAACAGCTCGCGCACGACTGGCGAAGATTCGATGTCATCGAGCTCGATGAGCTGACCTGCGAAATCGCCGCCGACATCGCCGAAGTCACGGGCGCTCGTTCCCTCGACGCCCTGCACCTCGCGGCGGCGACCCGACTCGGCAGGGGCGCCCTGCCATTTCTCACCTACGACGTGCGCCAGGCGCAAGCCGCCCGGGCGCTCGGCTTCTCGGTCCTCGGCGTCTGAGCGCATCTCGCGACGGCGGGCCCTGCGCGTTCGAGGTCAGCGAGCGTCCGCGTCCACCTGCCCGCGTCGACCACGGCGCGGCTCGCACTCGACGGACGATCGACAGCCCGTACGGTGTTTGAAAATTGAGCATCGACCGCACATAATCCAAGAATGACGTCCAGCCTGCGGAATGCCCGCGACACGCTCATCGCCGACGTGGCGGGATAGGTCAGTGAGCAATCGTGGGCCAGGTGTGCGAGGCGTTTGCTTTCCAACAAGATCAGGCTATGGATGCGCAAGTGGGTCGAACGCGAGGAGGGCTGCATGGCTTCGGCTAAGATTCCGCGCGTCTACGTCGAGACGACCGTCTGGAACTTCATGTTCTCGGACGACGCCCCCGAGCACGAGGCAGCGACACGTCAATTCTTCGCAGAGGTCAGCCGGGGTGCCTTCGACGTGTATATCGGCAAGCTCGTGCTGGACGAGATTCAAGCCGCGCCCGAGCCTCGCCGTTCGCAGCTGCTCAAGCTCGTCGACGAGGTTTCGCCTGCCGTCCTCGAGTGTTGCTCAGCTGGAACTTCAAGCACATAGTCAAGGTGAAGACTCGGCGTATGGTTGCCGCGACGACGCGGCTCGCAGGCTACAAGGAAGTCGAGATCTGGACGCCCGAGGAGGTCACTGATGACGACGAACAGAGCTGAGCCACAGGGCGTGCGCGAGATTCACGAAATTCGCGAGCGTCTCTATGAGGAGCGGAAGAGCTGGACGGAGGAGCAGCGCCGCGACCACGTGGAGCGCGTGGGAGCCGAGCTTGCCAAGACGCTCGGTCTGCGGGTCGTGCCTCATCAGGCGCCGAGAGCGATCCGAAAGCTAGGCTAGATAGCGTTCGCGCATCGCCTGCGGTTCAGATAGGTGCAACCGGGGCGCGCCACTTGTAACGCCGTCGAACCCGATGAGGCGGGTCCGCGGCGTCGGCGCCCTTGGTGACGCTTGGTCTGTTATGCCCGGTGGCTACTATCCTCTGCCGATGTATCTCGGGTCATACAAGGGGACCGTTTTGAAGTGGTCAATCGAGTTCGGGCGTGGTTGGTCCCCGCATGAACGGATCCGCGAGTTTGAAGGTCCCGAAAGTTCTGTCGGGACAACTCTGCCATGGTGGTGCGGCGATGGTTGTTAAGAGTGTCGGCAAATCGGCCTGGAATCGAGGCAACGTGTGGCTGCGGGCGCTCGTTCTTGGTAATGGCCTTATGACGCCATTGCTGGTCCTGCTTGCCTATGCATGCCTCCTTGGGGCACACGCGCGAGGAGCCAGCGCGGATTATAGCGAGTTAGATGGCGCGGCCGTTTCAGGCTATGCCTTTGCGTGGCCCGCGCTCGCCCTATGGCTTTCCATCGCACCTGCTGACAATCTCCGCTCGCGGCTTGGTCGCGCGGCTTTCTGTGGTGCCGGTCTCTCAATCGTCTTCTGGGTCTTCGTTCGGTCTGTCGACCCCGCGCTGACCGCACCATGTGGTGATCCTTCGGTCATCTGTGAAAGATGGCTTTCTGTCTATAGGCTCCTGGCAGTCGTCGGCGGCCTCGGCTTGGTTGCGACCGTCGCGTGTGCCCGGATGATCTGGATGTTGGGTCGCCGGATAGCGAACCTTAGCCGGGCTACGGTTGGGACACGCGGTGGGACACTGTGATGCAAGGTGCTGCGCGTTCACTCCGCGGTGCTCGATCCAACCGGAAAGATCTCAGTGGCGAAGGGGGGCGGATGAGCGCGCGCGCGTATCTCGTAGGTGCGCCGGTGGCGCTGCTGGCCGTGACCGTCTTCGCCGCCGGCTGCAAATCCAGTCAACCCGGCTGCGCCCCGACAGCCCACTCCCACACCGGGCCCAACGGCACCTGCGACTGCGACACGGGATACGTGCCCGCCGTCAGCGCCAATGGCGTCGCGTCATGCACGCCGACGTCGTGCACCGATCAATGCCAGCCCAGTGGAACAACGGCCTGCGCGCAAGGACAGATCCGCGGTTGCCTACCGGGCGCCGGAGGCTGCTTGCGCTGGGGCGCACCGCTCGCCTGCCCTGGCGACCAGTGCAAAGACGAGACCGATTGTCTCACGGCTCCCGACGGCGCGGCGCCACAGATCACGGGCTTCGTCCCTTCTCCTTCCACCGTGCTCGCTGGTACGCCGCAGTCCGTCACCTGGGCGTGGAGCTACGCCGCCGCGCCGTGGCCGTTCCCACCTGCGCCATCGACCAAGGCGTAGGCGCGGTACAAAGTGGTGACACCGTAGCCGTGACCCAAGCGACGGCCACCACCTACACTCTGACCTGCGCCAACGAGCTCGGCTCGAGCACGGCGCAAACGACCGTCGATGCCGCAGCGGAGTTGTCGGCGCCGGTGATCTCGGGCCTCAGCGCCACCCCCAACATCGTCGCCGCTGGTGGACCGGCAAGCGTCGTGTGGACCTGGCACTACGCGACCCCGCCCGCTCCGGCACCGAGCTGCTTGATCGACCACGGCATCGGTGTCCTTGCGAGCGCCGACACCACGACCATCGTACTGTCTGCAAACGAGACCTTCACCCTCACCTGCACGAACGCCGCCGGAATCGGCACAGCGCAAACGACTATCGCCATCAAGCCGCCCGCCAAGCCGCACCTGTTCAGCTTCGGCGCGCAACCTGCCTTGGTCGACGTCGGCAAGCCCACATCGGTGCAGTGGACATGGGCCTTTGACGGCGACCCATCGCCCGTACCGAGCTGCGAAATCACACCGGGGGTCGGCGCCATGGTAAGCGGCACGACCAGTGACGTGGCGCTCACGGCGGATACCACTTTCGTGCTCACCTGCACCAACGACGCGGGGACGGGCACCGCCACCGCCACCGTCCTGGCGGCGGGCGACCCGGGCTCGCCAGCCATCGCTCACTTCGAGGCCAACCCCGGCGTACTCGCGACGGACACCCCGACCGCGGTGGAGTGGATCTGGACGTATGCTAACCCGGCGGCGCCGCCGTCCGCATGCACCATCGATCACGGCGTCGGCGCGCTGAGGAGCGGCGCATTGAGCCCCGTGACCCTCACGCAGGATACGACCTTCACGCTCACCTGCGCCAACTTCGTCGGCTCCGCGAGCGCCGCAGTCGTGCTGCACGCCACGTCCACGCCCGCGGCGCCGGTGCTAGCCGCGCTGACCGCCGTCCCCGACCTGATGCTGCCGAACGTCTCCACCCCCGTTACCTGGCGATGGACCTACGCCAACGCGCCGGTGCCAGCGCCGGACTGCATCATCGATCAGGGCGTCGGCCCTCTGACGAGCGGCAGCCTGACGACCATCAGCATCGGTGCTGCCACCCCGTTCACTCTCACCTGCACCAACCAGGCGGGCTCGGACACCGCGCAGGTGACGCATATTCCGCCCCCGCTGCTAACCGCCACGGCGATCGCCGCCGGCCTGCACCATTTCTGTGCGATCACACCCACCGGAGAGGTCGCGTGCTGGGGGCGGAATTCATGGGGACAGCTCGGCGACGGAACGTACATTGAGCGGCCTGCTCCAGTGAAAGTCCCGAGCCTAACGGGCATCACTGCCGTCGCGGCCGGTGGGAGTCACACCTGTGCCGTCACCGCTGCGGGCGGACTACAGTGCTGGGGCAGCAACTACGCAGGTCAGCTCGGGGACGGCACCTCCCAGTGGCGAGTGCAGCCCACGAGCGTCGTCGGTCTCTCGAGCGGCGTAGTCGCGGTCGCGGCCGGCGACGCGCACACCTGCGCTCTCACCGACGCGGGCGCAGTTCGTTGCTGGGGTAATAATCAGTATGGCGAGCTCGGGGATGGCATCGGCTGGCAGCGTCTAACCCCATACGCGGTCTCGGGTCTCGGCAGCGGCATTCGCGCTATTGCCGCAGGCGCCAACTACTCGTGCGCTATCACGGACGCGGGCGGGGCAAAATGCTGGGGGCAGAACCAGAACGGTCAGCTCGGCGATGGCTCGCAATTCCCTCGGAACGTCCCTACCGACGTCGTCGGCCTGTCGAGTGGGGTCAGCGCCATCGGCCTTGCAGGCTTCTACTACGGCGCCCATACCTGCGCGCTCGCGGGCCCGAACGTCCTGTGTTGGGGCTACAACCGGGAGGGGGAGCTCGGCGACGGCACCAGCACGCTGCGGACAACGCCAACCGCGGTGACGGGGCTCGGCGCGGCCGCGCTCGCGATCTCGACCGGCGCCTACCGGAGTTGCGCGCTCCTTGCGAACGGGGCAGCGGAGTGTTGGGGCAACAACTTCTCTGGTGAGCTTGGGGACGCTACGATCTGGAATCGGCGGAGTCCCGTTCAGGTCTTGGGCCTGGCCGCAGACGCAGTCGCGCTGGCGTCTGGGTTCGAAGCAAATTGCGCCTTTCGCGTCGGCGGCACGGTCGATTGCTGGGGCAACAACTACTACGGCGCGCTTGGCATCGGCGCCGATAGTTTCCGGGCGACGCCCGTCGACGTCGCGGGCCTCACCTCGCAGGTGGTTGCGATCGACAAGGGTGGCGCGTTCGGCTGCGCCATTAGCACGAGCGGCACCGTAATGTGCTGGGGCCTCAACGCCAGCGGTCAGCTCGGTGACGGCACGAACCTGTCGCATGCGCAACCCGTGGCGGTGACGGGACTCGGCGGGACGGCGGTCGCGCTCGCTACAGGCGGCAGTCACGCCTGCGCGCTCACGACTGCCGGAGCGGTCGAGTGCTGGGGCGCCAACGGCTCTGGGCAGCTCGGCGATGGAACCAGCTCCTCGCGAGCGGCGCCGGCCGAAGTTCTCGGCTTGGGGGCGGCGGTGGCGAGCATCACCGCTGGTGCGAGTCACACCTGCGCCCTCTCGACGCTCGGCGTCATCATGTGCTGGGGCTCTGATGCGTATGGGCAGCTCGGCGACGGCGTCTCGGGTGCCGCATCGACGTCGGTACAGGTTGCGGGGCTGCCGGCGGGTATCGTCGATGTCGTCGCGGGAGAAGACTACACCTGCGCGATCGACAGTCAGGGCGGCGTTACGTGCTGGGGTGAGAACAGCTTCGGGCAGCTCGGAAACGGCACGATTAGCCGTTCCCCTTCTCCTGTCGTCGGACTGCCGGACCGGGCTGTCGCCGTAGCCGCCGGCTACGAGCACACATGCGCGGTCATGCGTTCGCGCTCGCTGGCGTGCTGGGGCAACAACGACTACAGCCAGCTCGGCGACGGCACGGCCGCTCCCCGCATCGCGCCCGTAGCGGTGAACGCGCTTCCCCTCGGTGTGATCGCCGCCGCGGTGGGTGACCGCCACACCTGTGCGGTGGCTGGCGCGGGCGGTGTCTACTGTTGGGGCGAGGGCGTCGCGGGCCAGATCGGCAACGGCGTCAAAGCTCCGCAGCCGTGGCCGACCGGCGTTCTCGGCCTGAGTTCGGGTGTCGCCGCGGTGGCCGCCGTGGGAAACCACACCTGCGCCCTTACAACCCGCGGCGGCGTGAAGTGCTGGGGCGTCGACGAGTATGGCCAAACAACCGGTTGGTTCCCGAGCTACCCGCGACCCGTCCTGAGCCCGTAGCCTACCCGCGCACCTTCTTGATGCCCGCGATGAGCTCGGGCACAGCCGTGAAAATATCCACACGATGCTTGAAAATTGAGCATCGACAGCACATAATCCAAGAATGACGTCCAGCCTGCGGATTGCCCGCGACACGCTCATCGCTGACGTGAAGGTCGCCATCCGCAGCTCTCCTGTCACCGCGCTCCTCGGTCCGCGCCAATGTGGCAAGACGACGATCGCGCGCGAGCTTGCGACCCGGCCGCCGGTTACGCTGCTCGATCTCGAGAATCCGCGCGACTCGGCGCGGCTCGCGGCGCCGATACAGGCGCTCGAGGGTGCACGCGGACTCGTCATTCTCGACGAAATCCAACGCCGGCCCGACCTCCTGCCGGTATTGCGTGTCCTTGCCGACCGCCAACCGCTGCGCTGTCGCTTCTTGCTCTTGGGCAGCGCGAGTCCCGAGCTCACGCGCCACGCATCTGAGTCGTTGGCCGGACGGGTGCGCTTCGTCGAGATGGGAGGCTTCTCGCTCGCCGAGGTGGAGCACTCGCGCGCGCGCCGGCTGTGGCTGCGCGGCAGCTTTCCGCGCTCGTTCTTGGCTCGCAGCGAGGGTGAGAGCCTGGCTTGGCGGGAGGATTTCATCCGCACCTTTGTCGAGCGGGACGTGCCGCAGCTCGGCGTCCATATCCCGAGCGTGACCTTGCGACGCTTCTGGTCGATGGTGGCGCACTACCACGCTCAGATCTGGAACGGCTCGGAGGTCGGCGGATCGCTCGGATTCGCTCATACGACGGCGCGGCGCTATCTGGATTTGTTGACGGGTGCCTACGTGGTCCGGCAGTTGCCGCCGTTCTTTGCTAATCTGGGCAAACGGGTCGTCAAGTCACCGAAAGTCTACGTGCGCGACAGCGGGCTGCTGCATACCCTGCTCGACTTGCCCACCATCGCGCAGCTCGAGTCGCATCCGAAGCTCGGCGCCTCATGGGAGGGCTTTGTCATCGAGCAGATCGTTCGCTCGACGGGCGAGCGTAACGCCTACTTCTGGGCGACGCATGCCGGAGCCGAGCTCGACCTGGTGGTCACCCGCGGCGGCCGGCGCCTCGGCTTCGAGATCAAGTACACCGACGCGCCGGTGGTGACAAAATCCATGCGCATCGCGATGGCCGATTTGGCGCTTCATCACCTGTGGGTCGTCCACCCGGGACCAGACAGTTATCCGCTCGACACCAAGATCGACGCTCTGGCAATCGCCGACCTCGACAGCCTGCTGCGCAAGGTTGCCCGCGGGCGGCGCTAGGAGTCAAGGCGCAACCGCCTCCGCGCTACCCGCGCACCTTCTTGATACCCGCGATGAGCTCAGGCACGGCCGTAAACATATCCGCCACGAGCCCATAGTCGGCCACTTGGAAGATAGGCGCCTCGGGATCCTTGTTGATGGCGACGATGGTGCGTGAGCCCTTCATGCCCGCCAAGTGCTGGATGGCGCCGCTGATGCCGAGCGCGATGTAGAGCTTCGGGGCGACCACCTTGCCGGTCTGCCCGATCTGCAGATCGTTCGGCACCCACCCGGCGTCGACTACGGCGCGGCTCGCGCCGACGCCCGCGTGCAGTAGATCCGCGAGCTGCTCGACGGTCTTGAAGCCCTCGGCGCTCTTGACGCCGCGGCCGCCGCTGACGACCACGTCCGCTGTCGCGAGGTCGGGCCGCTCGCTCTTGATCTCGCGAAAGGCGACGAACTTGCTCTTGAAACTGTCGAGGTCGACGGCGACCGCGAGCGACTCGATGGCCGAGGCGCCGCCCTTCTTCTCGGGCGCGCCAAACTCGGTGCCGCGCACCGTGCAGAACTTGACCGGGGTCGTAAGCTGCACGGTCGCGAGCACATTGCCGGCCCACATTGGTCGCTTGAAGGTGGAGGCGTCGACCACCGCCACGACATCGCTCGCCATGGCAGCGTCGAGCCGGGCGGCGAGGCGCGGCAGCACGTCTTTGCTCACGCTCGCCGTGGCGCTCGCGACGAGCGTCGCGCCAGAGGCCTTCACCGCGGCCTCGAGCGCCGCCGTGTAGCTCTCACAGAGGAAGTTGGTGAACGCCGGGCTGTCGGCGACAAAGACCTTGGCCGCGCCATAGCCCGCCGCCTCTTCGGCCGCGGCCTTGACGTTGTGACCGATGACGAGCAGGTGCAGCGCGCCGCCGCCCTTGGCCGCGACCGCCTGACCAAAGGTGATGCCTGGCAGTGAGCCCTTGCGCAGCTTGCCGCCGCTCTGCTCGACCAAAACTAGGATGTTCGACATGGGTGCTGTCCTCTCGCGTGGGGCTCAGATGACCTTGGCTTCGCTGTGCAGCTTCTCGACCAGCGCCGCTACGTCGGCGACGCGGATGCCGGCCTTGCGCTCTTTGGGCGGCTCGAGCTTGACGATCTTGACGCCGGGCGCGGTGGCTCCGGCGAAGGCTGACAGCGGCCGCTCTTTGATCTCTTTCTTCTTGGCCTTCATGATGCCCGGCAGCGATGCATAGCGGGGCAAGTTCAGGCGCAGGTCGACGGTGACCACTGCCGGCAGCGCCACCGAGACTGTCTCGATGCCGCCGTCGACCTCGCGCATCACCTCGACGCGGCCGTTTTGCACCTTGAGCGCCGGCACCTTGTTCTTCTCGTTGGCCGACTCGAGGTTGTCTTCTTTCGAGGCGAAGCTCGCCTGGCCATAGCCGAGCTTCTCGGCGAGCATGGTGCCGACCTGGCCCATGTCGTCGTCGACCGCTTGCTTGCCGAGCAGGATGAGGTCGGGCTTCTCTTCGTCGACGAGCTGCTTGAAGACGCTCGCCGCGGCGAGCGGGTCGACCGCGGAGTCGGCGAGCACGTGCAGGCCGCGATCGGCGCCCATGGCGAGGGCGGTGCGGATCTGCTGGGCCGTGTCTTTGACGCCGATCGAGGCGATGACCACCTCGCCGCCGTGCGCGTCGCGCAAGCGCAACGCCTCTTCGACCGCGATCTCGTCGAACGGGTTGACGACGTACTTCATCTGCTCGGTCTCGATGCCGCTGCCGTCCGGCTTGACGCGGATCTTGACTTCCCAATCCTCGACTCTTTTTACGGTAACGAGAATTTTCACGAAGCTCCTCTTTCTGGTTCGGTCAGATCGGCCCCTAACGCGTTCGCGTCGCAGCGGCCCATGATTGCCAGCGCACGCGTCGCGGGCGGCAGCGCAATCTGGGTCATGCGGATCGGATATAAGTTGGCATGCAGCGGCGTGTCAAGACGAATGACGCGCTGCATCTTGCCATGGAATTGGAGACGTTACATCGCCCGTGTCGCCTGTCACACGCAGGGCCTCAGGCGCGCATCAGACGCGTCAGGCACGCATCAGGCACGCATCAGGCACGCATCAGGCACGCGTCAGGCACGCGTCAGGCACGCGTCAGGCACGCGTCAGGCGCGCAGCGAGCGGATCGCCGCGCCATAGTCGGCGCTGCCAAAGATCGCTGATCCAGCGACGAGCACGTTGGCGCCAGCCGCGCGCAGGAGCCCGGCGTTCTTGCCATCGACACCGCCGTCGACCGATAGCCGCAACGAGGGCCGCCGCGCGTCGGCGAGAGCGCGCAAAGTCGCGACCTTGGCCGGCGTCCCGGCGATGAAGCGTTGGCCACCGAACCCTGGGTTGACGCTCATGACGAGCACGAGGTCAGAGAGCTCGAGTACATGATCAAGCACGCCGACGGGCGTGGCGGGATTGATGGCCACGCCGGCCTTGGCGCCGCCCGTGGTGATGGCTTCGAGCAGCCGATGTAGGTGCACCGTCGCTTCGGCGTGCACGGTGACCGAGGTCGCCCCGGCGTCGATATAGGCGGCGAAGCTCTCCTCGGGCCGTTCGATCATCAGGTGCACGTCGAAGGGCAGGGCAGAGCGCTTGCGCAGCGCCTTGATGACCGGCGGTCCGAAGGTGAGGTTCGGCACGAAGTGGCCGTCCATCACGTCGAGGTGAAGCCAATCGGCGCCGGCTTGCTCGACGGCGGCGAGCTCCTCGGCGAGGCGGCCGAAGTCGGCCGACAAGAGCGAGGGCGAGATGAGGAGCTTCGGCGTCGACATGAGTGCGAAGGTGCGCCGCCCGCGGGTGCGGCTCAGGCCCCCTTGATGAAGTGCAAGACGAAGACGCCGACGCGCCGGTCGCCGGCGATGATCTCGATGGGGTAGTCGCCGGTCGGCGGCAGCGGCTTGCCCTGCGCCCGCAGCTCGTCGAGGAAATGCGCGAGGTTGAAGCGCGCGATGTCGTCGTGCTCGTGAATGCCCGCCTTGCCGGCGAAGCGCAGCGGATAGCCGCCTTTGTCGAAGAGCGGCCCCTCGACGCGCACGCCGAGCTGCTGCAGCGCGAAGCTGTGCTCCTCGGGAGTCAGGTCGGCGCGGTTGCTGACCCCCGGGGCCCACACTTGCACCGCGACCTCCAAGAAGGCGCGGTCGTGCGGTGTGCTCGCGGCGCGAAACGTCGCTTCGGCGGGCAGCGGCTGCGGCTGCGGGCTTACGCCGGTGCGCAACACCGGCGCACCGAGCCAGCCGATGCGGCTCGCCGAGATCTCGCCCACCTTGCGCAACACGGAGCTCTCGACGAGCGCCGCCGCGGGGATGTCGCTCGTGTGCGCGGTGACGACGAGGTGCCGCGGTTGCTGCGGCATCATGACCCACCGTTGGCCATCGAGCGAGAAACGAAATTGGTACTCGTAGCGGCCCGGCGCGGCTTTGGCTACGCCCTCGCCGAGGTCCCATTGGATGCGCATGTTGTTGCCGATGCGTCGGCAGGCCTGCGGGGTCGCGAGCGCTAGCGCTCGGGTGTTGCCGGGCGAGCCGAGGTCGGTGTGCACGACGGCGAGCAGCGTGCTCACGTTCGGCTCGGCGGCGTCGGAGAAGCCCGGCGCGTAGAGCTCGGCCGACAGGACCATGCCCTCGAGCCCTACCGCCTCCTTGGCGAAGTAGGCCGGCTCCGGCACCCCGCGGCTGTATTGGCCTTCGTGCCCGGCCACGCGGCCGAGGTTGCCTGCCCACTGGATCGACGTGTCCGCGTCCGCTCGCCCATTGGGCGCGCTCTCCCGGTTACGCGAATCGTCCATGAGTCGGGCGTCCTAGTCGGTGTACATCGAGTCGATGACGCTCTTGTACTTTTGCGCGCAGAACTTGCGCTTGACCTTCAAGGTGGGCGTGATCTCGCCGCTCTCTTGGCTGAAGTCTTGCGGCAGGATCGAGAACTTCTTGATGGTCGAGTAGCTCGGCTGCCGTGAATTCACGGCGTCGATGGCCTGCTGCACGCGCGCCTGCATGCGCGGGTTGGTGGCGAGCGCCGCCAAGTCCGTCGTGCCGAGACCGTTGTCGCTCGCCCACTTCTTGGCCGTCTCGGGGTTGAGCGTGACGAGCGCCGAGAGGTACTTGCGCTTGTCGCCGAGCACGACCACCTGCGAGAGGATGGCGTCGGTCTTGAGCTCGTTCTCGAGGTTCTGCGGGGCCACGTTCTTGCCGCCCGCCGTGACGATGATGTCTTTTTTGCGGTCGGTAATCGCGAGGTAGTTGTCGGCGTCGAGGTGGCCGATGTCACCCGTCGCGAACCAGCCGTCTTTGAGCACCTCGGCGGTCGCGCCCGGGTTGTTGTAGTAGCCCTTCATGACGCCGCCGCCCTTCACCAGGATCTCGCCGTCTTCGGCGATGCGGATCTCGGTGCCGGGGAAGGGCGGGCCGACCGTGCCGATCTTGATGAGGTGGGCGAGGTTGATGCACGTGCCGGCGCTCGTCTCGGTGAGCCCATAGCCCTCGAGAACCTTGACGCCGAGCAGCTCGAAGAAGCGCGCAATCTTGGGTGAGAGCGGCGCACCGCCCGAGACGAAGACGCGCAGGCGGCCGCCGAAGCGTTCGCGCAGCGACGCGGACACTTTCGGGAAGACGAGCGCCTTGCCGAGGGTGAAGCCAAGGCCGCTATAGAGCTTGCCGGCCTCGCGCGCCGCCGAGTACCCCTCGAAGCCCTGCATCGCCATCTTGAACAGGTGGCCCTTCAACCCCGGTGCCGAGTGGCCTTTTTGCACCACGTTGGCAAACGCCTTTTCGAAGATGCGCGGCACGGCGGGGATGACGGTGGGCTTCACCTCGCCGGCGTTGTCGACCGCCTTCTCGGTCGATTCGGCAAACGCCATGGTCGCCCCGACCCCGATCCACGCCGTCTCGATGACGCGCGCGAACGAGTGCGCGAGCGGCAAGAAGAGCAGCAGCGTGTCGTCTTCGCGGATGACGTCGATCTGCGCGACGCCCTGGGCCTCGTAGACCCAGTTGCCGTGCGTGAGGATGACGCCCTTCGGATTGCCGGTGGTGCCCGAGGTGTAGAGGAGGCAGGCGGTGTCGTCGGCCTTGATCTTGGCGACGCGCGCGGCGTGCGCCTCTTCGTGCGTGGCGCGCCACTCGCGGCCGAGCTTCTCAATCTCGGTGAGGGACTTCTCGAAGGCGTTGCGGCATGCGCCGGCGAAGCGGATGACGCCCTTGATGGCGGCGAGCTCGGCGCGTGCGGCGTGCACCTTGTCGGCCTGCGCGTCGGTGTCGACCATCACCCAACTCGCGCCCGAGTCGCCGAGGATGTAGCGCACATCGGCGGCGGGGTTCGACTGGTAGATCGGCACGACGACGGCACCGGCGCCCATGACGCCGAAGTCCGAGAGCGCGAACTCGAGGCTCGTGTTGGCGATGATGGCCACGCGGTCGCCGGGCTTGATGCCGAGCGCGGTGAGGCCGTCGGCGATGGCGCGCACCCGGCCGACGAAGTCGGTCCAGCTCCCGTCGCGCCAGACACCGTCGATCTTGCTCTTGGTTGCGGTGCGGCTGCCGAGGCGCCGGGCTGTCTCTTCGACGAGCTCGACGCAGTTGTGCGCTTGAATCTTGGCGTGTGCGGTGTCGCTGGTCTTCATCTCGTATCGTAGCCCCCTGCCGCGAGTCGCGCGCCGCCCCGAGATAGGCCGCCCGCTCACGAGCCTAAGTGCCGTTGCACATAGCAGACATCCGCATACCTCGCTAGGTGATGGATGTCATTCATTTTGTACTTGCGCTGTCGTCCCCCCTGTTGTCTATCACCACCCCGATTTTCGCGGGGCGGGACAACCAAGTGGAGTGGGCGGCGCGATAGCCGCTGCTCGTAGGGGCCGGCCATGCACATCAGAGGAAGTAACCTGCACCGCAACACGATGAGCTACATCGGCGCGCTCATCGCCATCACGAGCGCCGGCTTGACGCTGTTGTCGCTGTTGCTCGGCGTCGCCTTGCCCCGCCCGAGCCCTTATCTTGGCATCGTCACCTTTCTCGTCTTGCCGCCCTTCATCATCGCCGGCGTGCTCATCGTGTTCTACGGCATGCGCCGCGAGAGCCTGCGTCGCCGTCGCGCCGGCATGGCCCCGGACGCCGCACCCCCGTACCCGCGCGTCGACTTCAACGATCCGCACGAGCGCAAGCGCTTCATGGTCGTGATGGTCGGCGGCGTGCTGCTCACGACCATCTTGAGCTTCGCGGTCTACAACGCCTTCTTGTTCACCGAGTCGGTGACCTTCTGCGGCAGGCTGTGCCACACGGTCATGGAGCCCGAGTATGCGACGTATCAGCGCTCGCCGCACGCGCGCGTGCTGTGCGTCGACTGTCACGTCGGCGAGGGCGCCTCGTGGTACGTGCGCTCGAAGCTCTCGGGCTTGCGCCAGGTGTTCGCCACCGCGCTCGATACCTACCCGCGGCCCATTCCGACGCCGGTCAAGAATCTGCGCCCGGCGCGCGACACCTGCGAGCACTGCCATTGGCCGGAGAAGTTCTTCGGCGCCCAGCTCATGCAGTTGCCGCACTTTCGCTACGACGAGAAGAGCACGGCCGAGCAGATTACGATCGTCGTCAAGACGGGCGGCGGCAGTCGCACTTCCGGCGCGAGCGCGGGCATCCATTGGCACATGGTCGTCGGCAATAAGGTCGACTTCGTGGCGCTCGATCCGGAGCTGCAGAAGATCCCGTGGGTGCGCGTGCAACGCGTCGATGGCACCGAGTCGACGTTCATCAGCGAGGACCTACCGGCCCCGGCGAGCACCGCGACGCCGCACCGCGTCGACTGCATGGACTGTCACAATCGTCCGACGCACATCATCGAGGACGCCGAGCGCACGGTCGACCAAGCGCTCGCGGCGCAAAAGCTGCCGCGCGACCTGCCGTGGATCAAGACGGTCGCGGTCGAGAGCTTACTGCAACCGGCGCCGACGGATGGCTCGTCGGCGAGCGATGCTCTGCGCACGTACGTCAAGCGCTTCTACGAGCAGAAGTATCCAGAGGTGGCCAAGAGCCGCGCCGACGCCATCGGGCAGGTTGCGACGACGCTCGTCGACATCTACGAGCACAACGTCTTTCCGAAGATGGGCGTTGGCTTCGGCACCTATCCGCGCCAGATAGGGCACCGCAGTTGGCCCGGGTGTTTTCGCTGCCACGACGGCAAGCACAAGAGCAGCGACGGCAAGGTGCTCGACCACGAATGTTCGACCTGCCATACGAAGCCGGTGCGCGGACCGCTCGCGCCGCTCGGCGTCTCGACGGATGAGGCGGCCGCATGGCATCCGTTCACCTTCGAGGGTAAGCACGCCGAGCAGCTCTGCCCGTCGTGCCACAAGCCCGGTAAGCGCACGAGCAGTGACTGCGCCACCTGCCACGGCATCGACACGAGCGTGCCGATGATGAACTCGATGGAGTGCAACGATTGCCATCCGAAGACCGCGGTCAAGTCGCCGGTCGTCGACTGCAAGAGCTGCCATGCCGATCTGTCGGGCCTGCACAAGAAGGACGATCACGCGGGCGCCGACTGCACCGATTGCCACAAGCCGCACACGTGGCAGGTGAGCGGGCGCAAGACGTGCCTCGCGTGCCACGATGACAAGAAGGAGCACAAGACCGAGGGCAAGGACTGCGCCGGGGAGTGCCACGCCTTCAAGAAGAAGTAGGCGCTCGCTCGCAACCACCGGAGGCTCGTCGATGATCTATCGTAAGCTCGAGATCGATGGGCGCTTCGGCTCGCCGCCCGAGCTCGCGATCGAGTTCGATGGGCGCACCTACTCGGCGCGCCATGGCGAGCCGCTCGCGGTGACGCTGCTCGCGCACGAGATGCGCGTGCTCGGGCGCAGCAGCAAGTACCACCGCAGTCGTGGACTTTGTTGTGGCCGCGGCACCTGCGGGAGCTGTCTCGCCGCCGTCGATGGTTTGCCGAACCAGCGCCTGTGCCAATGCGAGGCGCGCGCCGGCCGCGTTATCGAGGCGCAGAATACGGTCGGTAGCGCGAGCTTCGATCTGCTCTCGGCCATCGATTGGCTCTTCGCCGACGGCTTCGACCACCACCACTTCATGACCGCGAACGAGACCCTCAATCGCTTTGCCGTCACGCTCGCGCACAAGCTCGCTGGGCTCGGCCGGCTGCCGGCCACCGTTCGCCCGCACGCTCCAGTTGTCGCTGAGCAGCGTGAGGTCGAAGTGGCGATCGTCGGGGGCGGGGCGGCCGGCCTCGGTGCCGCGGCGGCCTTGCGCTCGGCCGGTCGCGAAGTGCTCGTGCTCGAGGCCCGGCCGGCGCGGGACGCGCACGTGTCCGGGGCGCCGCCCGTGCGCGATGCGTCATCGTCCGGGGCGCCGTCCATGCGTGATGCGTCATTGTTCGGGGTGTCGCCGGCGGGCGTTGCGTCGTCGTCCGGGGGAGCGTGGGCGCGCGATCGGTCGCTGCTCGAGGGCTGCCCGGTGCTCGGCCTCTATGACGATCGTGAGCTGCTGGCGGTGCGCGACGGTCGCCTCGTGCGCGTGCGGGCGACGGCGTTTGTGCTCGCTTGCGGCGCACACGAGCAGCCACCGCCCTGCGCCGGCAATGATCTGCCCGGCCTGCTGCTGTTGCGCGCGGCCGAGCTGGCGCTTTCGCACGGTGTCTTGCCTGGCCGCCGCCTGCTCATCGCCGTCGACGCCCGCGCGGACGACGTGGCGCGCGCCGCGGCGCTGCAGCTCGGACGTCAGTGCATCGCGGGTGGCGCCGAGGTCGTCGCGTGGGTCGGGCCGGGCGAGCTGCCAGGCGCTCGCAGCACGAGTCACGCTGCGCTCGCGGCACTCGAGGGCGGCCCCACCTTGCGCCGCGCGATCTTGAGCGACGGCGGCACGGCGGTCGAGTGCGACGCTGTCGTATGGTGTGGGGCGCGGGCTCCAGCCTACGAGCTCGCCCGCCAGGTCGGACTCGAGACGCCGTACTCGGTTCGGCACGGCGGCTTTTTGCCGCAGTGTCGCGATGACGGCAGCACCGAGCGCCCCGAGGTGTTCATCACCGGCGAGCTCGCGGGCGTTGGCGCCGCTGACGCAGCCGAGCATGGCCGCAAGGTCGGCGAGCGCGTCGCCGCCTCTTTGGCGAGCCGCGACGGTAAGGCCGACACCGCGCGGGCCGGGGTGACGCCATGACCACGCGCGAGTTCGTCTGTCTGTGCGAGGACGTGACGCGCGACGACGTCGTGCACGCGGTGGCGGCCGGGCACACCGACATGGAGTCGGTCAAACGCTACACGGGCCTCGGCACGGGCTTTTGCCAAGGGCGTTCGTGCATGGCGCCGCTCGCGCGCCTGCTCGCCGAGCTCGGCGTGCCGACCGAGCATCTGCGCCCGATGACCGCCCGTGCGCCGCTCGTGCCGACGCCGCTCGGCATCCTCGCCGCGGCCGGCGACTTGCCCGAGCTCTATCCTTCGCCGGTTCTGCCCGCGCTCGCGCGCCCGGTGCGCGAGCCTGAGCCGGCGCGCGAGCTGCCACCGCTGCCGAGCGAGGCCGAGGTTGTCGTCATCGGCGGTGGCATCATGGGCCTCGCGACCGCGTACCACTTGGCCAAGAACGGTGTCACCAAGGTCGTGGTGCTCGAGCGCTCGTACCTGTCGGCCGGCGCCTCGGGGCGCAATGGCGGCGGCATTCGCGAGCAGTGGTCGACCGAGCAGAACGTCGTGCTCATGAAGGAGTCGATAGGGCTGTGCAAGCGATTCGCCACCGACTTTGGCGTCAACGTCTGGATGCGCCAGGGCGGCTACCTGTTCCTCGCCGCGAATCAGGAGACCCTCGAGGGGATGCAGCGCAACGTCGCGCTGCAGAACGGCCTCGATGTGCCGACGCGCATGGTCACCGCCGCCGCGGCGAAGAAGCTCGTGCCGACCTTGGCCACGCACGATGTTGTCGGCGGCTGCTTCAACCCCGAGGACGGCGTCATCTTCCCCTGGCCGTTCTTGTGGGGCTACGCCAACCGTGCCCGCGAGCTCGGCGTGCACGTCGCACTCTATACGCCCGTGATTGGCTTCGATCTCGCGGCCGGTCGCATCAGCGGCGTGCAGACGCCGCGCGGGCGCATTCGCTGCAACCTGGTCGTCAACGCCGCGGGCGCCTGGTCGCCCGAGGTGGCGAAGCTCGTCGGCGTCACGCTGCCGAACGAGCCCGAGCGCCACGAGATCCTGGTGACTGAATCGCTCAAGCCTTTTATGAATCCGCTCGTCAGCGAGATCGGCAGTGGCCTGTACTTCTCGCAGTCAGCGCGCGGTGAGATTGTGGGCGGCATGGGCGACCCCGACGAGCCGCACGGCATCGAGATGCGCTCGTCCTCGCGTTTCTTGAATCGCATGGCGCGCGCGCTCGTCAACCGCATCCCGAATCTGGCCGAGGTCAAAGTGCTGCGCCAATGGGCCGGCTGTTACGACGTGACGCCAGACCGCAACCCCATCGTCGGCGAGGTCGAGCGCGTGGCCGGTTTCTTTCAGCTCAACGGCTTCGTCGGCCACGGCTTCATGATGGCGCCGGCGGTCGGCAAGATCGTGGGCGAGCACCTCGCCAAAGGCCGCGCGCACCCGCTCGTCGAGCAGAACCGCTTGGCGCGTTTTGCCGCGGGCGGGGTCGGCACGGCCGAGAGTATGATCATTGGGTGAGGGCTGAGTTCATAGGCAAACCCAACCTCTCGAGTGCGCGCGCCGTATCGAGGGCGCGCGCGCCCGCGAGTCCGCGGAAGCCTCGCGAGACGAGGGGGCTCGCCTCGACTTGCTGCCAGAATGCGTGCGCCGCTCGGCCCGCTCGTCCGTACACGTGTGCAGCCGCGCTGAGCGGCACCGGTACTTCATAGGTTCGCTCGGGCATATCCGGGCCGACAGGCGCGTAGAGCATCGGCAGCATGTCGTAGATGGGCGCAATCGTCATGCCCGACGGCCCCGGCAGGAGCGAGACGTTGCCGAAGTGGCGATCGGTGTTGGCGATGAAGCCGCCAAATAGCCACAGGAACGTGAGCGTCTCGGCGTCGCTCGCCGAGAGCCAACCGCGTGCTACGAGCCGGGTCGCCGCCTTGGGCCAGGTGTCGAGCTCCCCTTCGTACTCGAGGTCGAGCGCGAGCAGGCTCACGATCGCGCGCCGACCATGAAGGCCGATGCGATCGAAGCGCTCGACCTCGAGAAATCGCCGACTCGGCCCATCGATGATCTGACTCGTGGCGCTCGGGATTCGCTCTGCGGCGAGGACGCCGTGCGCCAGATGCTCGCAGGCCAAGAGGTCGGCCCAGCGCTCGCCGGCCGGCGTACCCAGGCTCGGCGAAAACTTGACCAACACCGAGCATCCTTGCGGGGGACGGCGAAGCATCGCCGTGAACTTCGGTTGCTCCCCGCCAGCCGACGAGCCGGGCGCCGCCCCGGTTAGGATCGAATCGGCGAGCTGGCCGTAGCGCACTTGGCGATCGCGCTCGTCGATGAGCGTTGCGTCCTCGAGTTGCCGGCGTGCGAAGGCGGCGTAGGCCTGCTCACCGATGATCAGGTTTCCCGGGCAGTCGTAGCCGGCGCGGATGAGGTAGCTGAGCACGTGGTGGTCGCGCCAATCGTCGAGGCGCGCGGGCAGGTCGAGCGCGCCGTGCAGGCTCGCCACGCTGGCGCGGCCGAGAAAGCCCTGCGGGCGAAGATCCGTGCAGATGACCGGCAGACCGTCGAATAGCCCATCACCCCCGACGCCGAGCATCCAGGCGGGCATTTCGCGCTCGGACAGCATGGCGCAGCCGCGCGGCTCGATCGTCGCGATCTCGCCGAGGGGCGCCGTCGCCCCTTCTTCGTTTACGGTGACCACCGGCCAGCGCGCGCCGAGCCCCAAGAGCGGACGCAGTGCCGCGTAGCGGGCGTTGCGCCGCGCGCCGAGGCGTAGGACTTCGCCCCCGGTGGCGCGTACGAGGCGCGAGAACGTCGGCTGTCTCACGTCGCCAAGACGCGCCCGGAGATCATGGGCGGTCGAGGTGCCCATGGCGCGCAGCACCGCGAGGAGATCGGACGGCGTTGGGCTGGGGCGAATCACGGCCACAGTGTGAATGATAATTCTAAAGGATGCAACGCAATAATTTGTAGTGTTTTCGTGCCACTAGGCGTCACCACTGCGATTAATATGAATGATGATTGAATTATAACTACGGTACGATGGCGGGCTCGTGCTCGCCCTCCATGGACGCGAGCATGGCGCGCCACACGCGCGCGTCGAGCAGAATCGCTGGGCGTGCTTTGCCGCGGGCGGGGTCGGCGCCGCTGAGAGTATGATTATCGGTTGAGGGCTCCGCGGACCACGATTGCGCGAACGGTACGCTGTGCCGTGAGGGAGCGTGCGCCACCGTGTGCACTGCTGACGTCCATTGTCTGCCCGCTGAATCGTGCGTGGTCGGCTTCTGCCAGGTGACCAACACAGAGTGCGTCAAGAACGACGACTGTATTCATCCGGGGAAGTGTGACGACGACCTCGGCGCTTTCTGTCAGGGGGGCACGTGTCACTATGCGCCACCGGTTTGCCTCCAGCCTGTGCCGGTCAATCCCTGCCGGGCTCTAGCGGGGAGCTGCGATACGATGGACGCGAGCTGCGTTGGCGTGGGTTGCTGCCTCTATAGCCCAACGTGGCCGGCCGGGAGTGCTAGTTCGCAGCCGCAATGTCCCTTTGCCGGACAAGACCCGAATGGCAACGGCATCCTCGATGCGGGCGAGACCTGGGGCGGTGTGTGCGACCACGCCGGCGCGTGTAGCGCCTGCGGCACTTCGCTCGAGTGCGCCGACACCAACCCCTGCACTATCGACACCTGCAACGCCCTTGGGAGCTGCGAGCACGACGCCACGAGCCGCGCCGGCCTGGCGTGCACCGAGACCATCACCAACGATGCTCTTTGCACGGTGATTGGTGCCGGTCAGATCGCCTGCCAGCTCAAGAACGGTGCCGTTTGCGCCACCGACCAAGAGTGTGTCAGCAGTCATTGCGCCAACGGCCTGTGCTGCGACACCGCCTGCGCTGGAACGTGTCAGCGCTGCGACAGCGCCGGTAGCGCAGGGACGTGCGCGTCGATACCGGCTCTGTGCACGGGGACCTGCGCAGCCTGTGCCGCGTCGGGCAGCTGCGAGGCAGCGGTCGCCGGGTGCAGCGGCACGTGCGGCGTGTGTAGCCAGGTGTCGGCGACCGATTTCAGTTGCGCGGCGAGCGCTGGCTCATGCACCGGCAACTGCGACGTGTGCAGCCAAGCGTCCGCGACCGCGTTCAATTGCGCCGCGAGCGCCGGGCTATGCACGGGCAACTGCGATACGTGCAGCCAGGTTTCGGCGACGCGGTTCGATTGCGCGGCGACCGCTGGCATGTGTACGGGCAACTGCGGCGTCTGCGGGCTGGTCTCGGCGACACAGTTCGACTGCGCTGGCGGCGCCGGTTGCACGGGCAATTGTAGCGTCTGCGGGCAAGTTTCGGCGACGCAGTTTGCCTGTGCCGCCAACGACGCCGCGTGCACGGGGACCTGCCAGGTGTGCTCGCTTGCGGGCGCCGATGCCTCGTGTGCGTACGTGACGCCCGGCCTGACGGATCCGGGGACGTGCACGGCGCCGCAGCAATGCGGCACGAGCGGCGCCTGCGGTTTGGCGGACGGTACGCTGTGCTCGAGTAACGCCGAGTGCTTGAGCGCGAATTGCGAGTGTACGACCGCGAGCTGCGAGGCCGGTGTCAATCGCGTCTGCGCTGCCTCGAATTGCGTGTGCAAATATGGCGCGGCTGGGGCGTGCACGACCAATATGCCGAATACTGGCTACGTTGACCCCGAGGACTGCGGGCCTCTGCCGGCGCACTGCTACAACGGTGCGTGCACCGGGAGCACGCCTGGCACGTGCGCCGGGAATAACTGCCAGCTGGGTGGTACCTTCTTTGGGGTTAGTAGCTGCGGCTTCGTCTCGGTGACCAACGGCTGCAACACCGGCTGGGCTCCAAGTGGGCTCGCATGCATCCAAACGGGTCCTTCGTCGTGCGCTCCTACAGGGTGGATTTGCACCTGCGCCTACGCGCCCTGAAGTAGCACGCGATGTGCGGCCGCGTCGCGTTACACGCCCGAGCGTTCAGGTGTGGCACCTGAGGGCGCAGCCTCGCACGGGCGGCGTCCTTAAGGTCTCTTCTCAGCGCCCTCCGCATAGCCGTGCCCGCCGCTGCTGGGCATCATCGCCGCCGCAAACCGAGCTTTGCGTATGGGCCTTGGCCCTCGGTTATAGCGACGCTCTCGCGCCGCGATCGACGAGCGCCACGTCGAGCGCTGCGAACGTGTGGAAATAGCGCGGACCGGGCACGGCGGCCACGAGCGCATGGCCTCGTGGCAGACCCATCCACAGTTGCGCGCCGGAAGCGCTCACCTGCGCAGTGCCGCGCGCGCACTCTGCGAGCTCATCGGCCGCGAGGTCGCGCAGAAAACCGAGCAGCACGAGCCGCGCCGCGCTTCGCTCGCTAGCCAAGACGATTTGCTCCCAGGGGAGATCCGCCCCGAGATAGATAGGCTCGAAGCCGCGACTCGCCGCCAAGAAGGCGCCGATCAGGGCTCCAAACTCGTGGGCCTGATGGGGCGCCGTGGCAACGACGATCTTTGGCGCACCGGGCGCGATGTTCACAAAGCGCAACTCGGATTGCAGCAGGCCGCGCACCTGCGCCGAGACCAAGTGCTCGTGGGCGACGCCGAGTCGCCTCGACTCCCAGCGACATCCGACCTCGCCGAGGATGGGCTGCACGATGTTGAACAAGAAGTCGTCGCGCTCGAGCAGCGCGGCGGCACGTTGCAGAATGCGCGCTGCACGTTGCACTGCGAATTCTTCGACGGCGCGGAGGTATTGCTCACGCAACGCCATGAACGTTGGCGCCAGAGCCCCGCTCGCCGCCGACGTGGGTAGCTGCGGACCGCTCGCATCGCCACGAACCAAGGCGTCGAGCTCGTGCGTCTCGAGTCGCGCCACGGCACCGATGGCGTATCCGAGCGCCGTCGCACGTTGCAGGAGTTGAAGTCGCTGCACCGCCTCGGTCGAATAGCGCCGTGCGTTGCCCGTGGTGCGCGCCGGATGCACCGCCTGATAACGTCGCTCCCAAACACGAATGGTGTCGGGCGCAAGTCCCGTCATGCGCGCAACGACGCGCATCGAATAGAGCGACTCATCCAGTTCTTGCGTCGCGTCGATTTTGCTCTCGCGCATGACGGGCTCTAGATCTCGGCTTTCAGGCCGATGATGGCGACGATCGGCAGACCCCCGCCGTCGACGTGTTGCGTGTAGTTGTAGTTGAAGGTCCGCCCTTCGGGATTCTTGCGATTGTAGACGTTTTGCGCATCGACGTAGGCGTTGAGCTGCCAGAGAGCGAACGTCCAGCGCTTGTCCAGGCGCAGGTCGAGTTGATGAAACGGGCCGATCCGCGCGCTGTTCGTGCGCCCGTAGATGGGGTCGTACTGGTCGGTGTCGGCGTTGTAGGTGGCCCCGACGATTGGGGTGGTCGGGTTGCCGGTCACGTAGCGCCAGCGCCCGCCGGCCTCGAGGCCAAACGGCAGCTTGTACGTGCCGAGTACGGTCAACACGTGCGTTTGGTCGTAGTCGAAGGGGCGAAAGGTCTGCTGGCCAGAGTCGCGGCGCTCGGCCCGCGAGACGGTATAGGCGATCCACCCGTAGAAATTGCGGGTGAAATCGTGACGCGATGTCACCTCGAGTCCGACGACGCGACCGTAGCCGTGGTTGTCGTACACGAGCGGACGCACGCCGTCCTGGGTCATCACTACGGCATCGGTACGACTGACCAGATCTTCGAGTGTCTTGTAGAACGCTGTGACGTCGATGTGCACGAACTCCTTAGGGCTCCATTCGCCGCCCACCATGTAGTGCGTGGCGCGAATCGGCTTGAGGTCAGGGTTGCCAAACGCCGCGTCGGTCTCGTCGAAGAACGGCTCTTGATGAAACCGTCCGATGGCGGCCTTGGCTGTGAGCTCGTGGGTCAGGCTGTAGCGAGCCGAGACCCGCGGATCGAGCGTCATCGCGCCGAGACGCCCGAAGTAGTCGGCCCGCACACCGGCGACGATGTCGAGTCCCTCGAGGGGCTCGAGTTCGAGCTGCGCAAACGCGGCGGGCGACCAAAAGCCGAGCCCCTTGCGACTGACGACCAAGAGGTCATCGAGGTTGGTGTTGGCCGGCGGCTCACCCTCTTTTTGCGGTCGAGGCAGGGCAAATGAAGCATCGGTCTTCGTAAAGGTGCTATCGACACCGGCGCCGAGCGCCACACCGTGGCTCACCTCGAGGCGCAACGTGTCGCGTACCTGGGCGAGGTACGAGTCGATGTCGAGCGCGAGGTCACCGATGCTGAACTTGATGCGGTCGCGACCCGAGGCGACGTGCAGCTCGTTCTTGAAGCGTTCATCAGGGACGTAGGTGTAGCCGAGAATCGTTCGGTAGAAGCCGGTCGCGTTGGCGAGTTGGCCGCTCGACCCTTGCGTAAAGAGGTCGGTTGGATTTTTGAACAAGAGCTTCACGCCGTCGTGGGAGCCGAAGAAGAGGGCTGAGACGGCATGCTCTGGCCCCGGCTGGTAGTTTCCGATCATCTGGTAGTCGTAGTAGCTCGGCGCCGTAACGACGCTCAGACCTGTATCGCTCGGCAACAACGCGCCAAGGACGGTGTCGATGTAGCTGCGCCGCGCGCCGATGGCCACGGCGCCATGCTCTCCCGTCGGAGCCGCGACGAAGAGGCTCGCGTCGTAGAGGTTGAGGTCGACATAGCCGCCGATACGCTCGGGGGCGAGGGTCTTGCTGCGCACGTCCAAGACGCCTCCGCTCGCTCGTCCAAACGCTACGCCGAAGTTCCCGGGGAAGAAGTCGATCCCATCGACGGCGCCGAGCGGCAGCACGCTGCGCAGCCCTTGGAAGTGGTACGCCGTGGGTATTTGAATGCCGTCGACGAAGATCTGTGAATCAGCCGGTCCCGAGCCTCGGACGATGAGGTCGCCAGAGCCTAGGCTCGAGCGTGCGACGCCCGCGAAGTTCTGCGCCACCGCCAGTGGGTCGCCGGCGGCACCCGGCACCTTCTCGATGGCCGCAGCCTCGATGGAGGTACGGCTCGCTTGCTCGCGCGGCCGCTCGCCGATGATGACTACGTCGAGTGAAGGGTCGCTCGTGCTCTCGGGGCCGGCGGTGGCACTGAGCGCCGCGCTCGTCGCGTCGTCAACACCGGTGACGAGATTCGTTTGCGCGGACGCCGCGCCGATCCGAGTTGCGTCGGCGGGCGATGCGCCCTGCTCGGCCCTGCCCTCGGCTGATCCGAGGAGGCTCACGAGAGCGAGCGCCCCGAAATGGCGGCTCACGGCTGCACCGCGAGCGTCACTGCGCCGAAGGCCCAGGCCACGCCGCCGCGACTGTCGTGAACTACGACCCACAAGCTCGATGGCTTCGACGGGGCCACCTCGGCGATCGGGGCCGTCCAAGTGTTTTGCAGGGCGTCGGCAAAGGGCGCAACCCCCTCGCTATACGATGTGCGTGCCTTCGTGGTCTCGCCGCTGTCGACGAACCAGGTCACGAGGAGACGCTCACGCGCGAGGGTGCCGTCGGCGCGTGTGAACGACTGCGCCGCAGTTTCGGGCACGTCGATGCCGAGCGCATACTCCCCGCCGAAAGCGACGTGCAGGGCTGCACTCTCGTCGATGGCCACCGCCGTGTCGGACGTGCTGAGCGTGAGCGCACGCAACACGGGGTTCTCGTTCGCCGCCGTGCCGACGTCGTACTCGAAGCGCAGCGTCTTGACGCTGCGTACCTGCTCGGTGGCCGTGCTCGTCGTCAAAAGGACGTGCAGGGGAAAATCAAGGCGACAATCGACCTGCCTCGCCGCGCCGCGCTCGGCAGCGAGGTCGAGGCACAAGGCCTCGAGCAGCGCCGCAGGCATGCTCAAGCCGAGCGTTGCCGTGGCCTCCGAGCCTAGATCGTAGGCCGGCAGCATCGCGCCGCCGCCTGGCACCCGCGCCTCGAGAAGGGCTCTTAGGGTCGCCTCGTCGAGCAGACAAGGATACCCGGCGCTCGCGTTGCCGAGCACCGGGCACCAAGACCAAGCATAGGTGATGGGCTCGTGGTCAGGTGAGACCACGAGCGCGTCGAGCACCACGGCGTCGTGAGGCGAGGGCGTAGGGGGTGTGGCACGCACCGCCAGGACACGCAGGGACTCAATCGTGTTGTACGGGGAAAAAGGGCTGGTACAGGCCGAAGCACCTAAGGCCGTCGCCATGATCCATGGTTTCATTGAGCTTCTCACGCGTCGTCGAGCACGACGTAAGGTTCGAGCACGCCCTGGCAAGGTCCCAAGGCCACGCGATGCGTTGCTCGCCAAGTTTGCCTTGTCTTCTTGTGTCCATAAAAAGAACAGACAAGTTATTGTCAGCTTGGAAGATGCCGCGACCAGAAAGGCGATTCGCTGCACTCTCGTCATCCGCGCCACGCGCCGGAGCGTTCAGGTGTCGCACCTGAGGGTGCGCCTCGCACAGGGGACGCGTCTCGGCGTCTTCCGCATAGCCGTGGCCATGGGCATCGTCAGCGCTTGGCGTGGTGCTGAGCGCCGACGCGAAAACCACGTGCGGTGGGGCGCCCTTCGTGACAACAATCGCGACTCATGGCTACCTACGGCGGACCGACCCGCATCATGCAGCACGAGACGGGGCGTCGCGTCGCCGTCGTCGGCCTGCGTCGCCACTTGCGCCGCGATGTCTACCACGGCCTCATCACGAGCTCGTGGACGAGCATCTTCTTGCTCATCGCGATCCTCTACGTCGGCTTGAACGCCCTCTTCGCCGCGGGCTATTTGGCGCTCGGCGATGTCATCGAGGGCGCGCGCCCGGGCTCGCCCGTCGACGCATTCTTCTTCAGCGTGCAGACGATGGCGACGATTGGCTACGGTCGCATGGTGCCCCGTACGCTCGAAGCGAACGTCCTCGTCACTGTCGAGGCGCTCACGGGCATGCTCATGACGGCGCTGTGGACCGGCCTCATCTTCGCCAAGTTCGCGCGGCCAACCGCGCGTGTTCTATTTTCGCGCCTCGCCGTCGTCGGCCCCTACGACCGCACGCAGTCGCTCATGTTCCGCATGGCCAACGAGCGCGCCAATCAGATCGTCGATGCGCAGCTCGACGTGATGCTCGTGCTCAACGAGACCATCGCCGAAGGGGAGCTTACGCGACGCATCCATGACCTGCCGCTGCGACGCTCGCAGTCGGCGCTCTTTGGCATCACCTGGACCGCCGTGCATCCCATCACGCGCGACAGCCCGCTCTACGGCGAGACCGCCGCTTCCCTCGAGCAAGCGCAGGCCGAGATCGTCGTGTCGCTGACCGGCTTCGACGAGAGCCTGTCGCAGACCATCCACACTCGGTACGTTTACGCCGCGCGCCAAGTTCGCTGGGGGGCGCGCTTCGTCGACCTCATGGTCACGCGCGGCAAGAAGAGCGTGCTCGACTTTCGCCGCTTTCATCAGGTCGCGCCCATCGTTTCGTCGTCGTCGCGCTGAGCGCGCCTGCGCACCTAGGCCGGCCGTAGCTCTGGCGTCAATGGCTCGTGTTGCTGTTGCAGCCGCAGTTGCCTTGGGTCCAGTTGGCCGTGTTGTTGGCCGGATAGCTCTTGAGGCCGAGGCGCGCGCCCGTCGCGTAAGGGGCCACGTCCGTCGTCGCGACGCCACCTACCGGAGTGCCGCCCGTGCCGACGGCGATGAGCAGGCCTGGCCGCGCCGCGCCGTGCGGGATGAGGACATGGCACCCGGTGCAGGCGATGCGGTGCTCGCTGCGCGTGTGATCCGGGAAGCGCGAGCCCGCGAAGGTCGGACTGTGGCAGTTGGCGCAGAAGGTGCCGGCGGGCATGCCCGTGCTCGCGGTCGTGAGCGTCGTGTTCCAGGTGGTGTTCGGTCCCTTGAGTATAAAGGACGCGCTCGAGCCGTGCGGGCCGTTGAGATCGGCGACGCCATCGGACTCGTGGCAGTCGGAGCACGCCATCAGGCTCGTGCGGCTCCACGGCGACAGCACGCTGTCAGTCGCGCCGAGGTTGGCGTCGGCGCTCGCGAGCACCGGGTGGAACGAGCCGTTGGCGGCCCCGCCGTTGGCCGGGTTGAAGGCACGGGCGATGTCAGTCTCGACATAGCCACCCGAGGGCGAGGTCGGCAGAGGCCCATAGAACGAGGAGTGGCACTTGAAGCACAGCGTCGCCTCGAGGTCGACGTTGGCGACGATGGTCTTCTTGGTGAAATTAGTCACTGCCGGCAGCGCCCAAAAGGCCGGGCTCGTCGTGAGCGCGGCACCCCAGGCGCCTTGCAGCGCCGGCCCCGCGACGTTCGTGCCGCGATAGCTCTGGCGCAGCGTGTAGGCGCCGCTCGCAGCGGTCGGCGCCGACGTCGAGTAGACGAGCAGCTGCGTCGCGCTCGTGACTTGTGTCACGAGGTACCACGTACCTTGAGCGGTGAGCGCAAAGCGCCAGCCCACCATGCCCGCCGTCCACGTCGTACCTGCCCCGGTGACCGCAAAGCAGTGCGTCCCGAGGCCGCCCGAGCAGGCGGCGGCGGTCGCGCCGAGGGAGGCGGTTCCGCCCGTGTAGGTGCCCATGGGCACGGTTGGCATGGCCGCGTGCGGGTTGTGACAGTCGAGGCAGTTTGCGTGACGGCCGGCGACGCCGAGCGTGTTGCCGAAGACCGCGGCGTTGTCTTCGATGACGCTGTCATGCACGGCGTCGCTGTTGACCGGGTGGCGCGAGCCCGTCTTGGCGACGAGCGCGGCCACGTTCTTGCCCGAGAAGTCGCTGCCGATGACGCCGTTGCCGTGACAGCCATAGCAGACGAAGGTCGCCGGCGCGCCGCTCGGGTTCACCGAGCCGGCGAGCAGCAGCGGGTTGCTCGAGTAGTGCACGGCCGAAAAGGGCGTCACCGAGGCCGCTAGAGCCCCGTCGGACGAGTCGCTATGGCACTTGGTGCAGTTGCGCCCGAACGTGCTGCCGTCATGCAGGACGTAGCTCCAGGTGCCTTGCGCGTTGGTCGTAAAATCATGCGCCGAGGTGCTGTACGCCGTAGCGTCGAAGGCCGGGCGGCCGGCGTCGACGGGCAGTGCATGGCAGTTCGTGCACAAGCCGCCGCCCGCGAGCGCGAGGTCGAAGTCGGTGCTCGAGCGCGTGGTCGAGTCGCGCGTCGCCGAGCGCGCGTTGGCGTCGGCGTAGACGTCGTTCTCGTGCGTCAGCGTCGCGGGCGAGGTGAGGTCGTGCGGGTGGTTGGGGTGGCACATCGAGACGCAGGAGGCCGAGGCATAGGATGGGGAGGCGCGCAGCGTCCCGTTGGCGTTCCACGCGCCGCCTGGGTCGACGGGGTTGTCGGCGCCCCCAAGCGCATGCACGCTCGCCCAAGCGACGACGCCGGTCGTGCCCTCGAGCTCGTTGTTGTGGCAGACGCCGCAGTTCGTGGCGGTGCTGCCGCTCGGCTCATCGATATCGAAGCGGCCGTTGACGTGGTGGGCGAGGTTTACCGTCAAGCGCGTGTAGCCGCTGTGGCAGTCGGTGGCGCCGCAGCTCGTCGCTGGCGCTACGAAGGGGTGCGTGCCGCCCGGGGTCGGGTCACCGGTTGCGGGGTTGCCGTGACACGTGCCGCAGGCGCCCTCGGGCGCGCCGCCCGTCCACAGCGGGGTGTTCGTAGGGTTGCCGTTGCGAAACGCGCCGTGGCAGTAGCCTGTGGCGCACGTCGTGCCGTTCCACACGGTCGCGGTGCCGGCCTTCGAGAGTTTGCCGAACGCCACCTCGATGACGCCGTTGGCGTGCGCCATGTTGGCGCCATTGTCGGGATGGCACTCGGTGCAGGCGAGCGCGTTGCGCAGCGGTTGGTCCGTGACGTGGGGTTGGTGCGCGCCGACGGTAGCGAGGTTAGCCGCGCTCGCGCCGGTCGTATCGGTTGGCGGGGCGGCGTTGACGCCGAGCGTGCCGTGGCAGGTCGTGCAGGTGAGGGTGACGGTGTCGATGGTGCCGTTGAGGTGCGTGGCCACGTTCACCGTGCCCGTCGTCGCGCTGAGCTTGGTCGCTCCAGGGTGGCAGGTGGCGCACGCGTTGTTCTGCGGGTGCGGCGCAGGTGGCGGGTTGCCGTGGCAGCTCGTGCAGAGCTTCTGTGTGCCGTCGACCGTGGTCCATACCGGCGTCGTGCGCGTGCCGCCTGAAAGGGCGGTTGTGCCGCCGTGGCAGTAACTCGCCGCGCACGTCGCCGCGCCGGCGCTCCAGAGCGTCGTCGTGCCCTGATTGGCGAGCCCGCCGAAGGTCATGTCGATGACGAGATTGGCGTGCGCGATGTTCGTGCCGTTGTCGGGGTGGCACTCGGTGCACGCGATGGCGCCGCGCAGTGTCCCCGCTGTCACGTGTCCCTGGTGCGCGCCGACCGTGACGAGCGAGGTGGCGCTGCGACCGAGCGAGTCGAAGGGCGGCGCGTCGTTGACGCCCGCGGTGCCGTGGCAGGACGTGCAGGTGCAGTTCGTATCGAGCACGCCGTTGAGGTGGAGGCCGACGTCCACCGTGGAGAAGGTGTAGCCCGGGTGGCAGGTGGCGCAGGCGTCGTTGATGGGGTGCGTGCCGCCCGGGCGCGGGTTAGCAGCCGTGCCGTGGCACGTGCCGCATGCCGCGCCCGCCGACCCCGCCGTCCACAGCGGTGAATTCGTCGTGTTGCCGTTCTTGAAGTTGCCGTGGCAATAGGTTGCAGCGCACGTGCCCGGGCTCGCGTTCCAGAGCGGCGCAACGCCACCTGTCTTGGCGAGCGCGCCGAAGATCACGTCGTCGACGCCGTTCAAGTGCCCCGGATCGCCGATGTTCGTCGGGACCAGGTGGCACTCAGCGCAGGGGACCGCGGCGCCGATCGCGCTCGGTTGCAGGTGGGTTTGGTGGGCGCCGACCGCGAGGTCGCTCGTCGCGGTCTCGCCGTGCGTGCCCTTCGGAGGCGCGAAGTTGCCGGCCGAGCCGTGGCACGAGCCGCAGTCGCCGCCGATGGCTTGGAGGACGCCGTCGATGTGCGTGGCGCGATTGGCGATCGTGCGCCCTGGGCCGGCCGTCGGGGCGTGGCACAGCTCGCACGCGCTGCTCTGTGGGTGGCTGCCACCCGGGGGCAGGCCGTGACACGTGCCGCATGCCGCCTCGGTGCCGTCGACGGTGGTCCAGACGGGCATAGGCTTCGAGCCGCCGGCGAGCGTCGCGCCGTGGCAGTAGCTCGTGCAGACGCGCGCGTCGTGGTCCCAGGTCGCGCTCGCGGCGCCCGTGCCGGTCGCGAGCGGGCCGAAGGTCACCTCGGCGGGCAGCGCCGTATCGATGTGGCCCGGGTCGTCGACGCGTGCAGGCACGAGGTGGCACTCCTCGCAGGCGACCGGACGCGAGAAGACGCCGCCCGTCAGGTGGCTTTGGTGCGCGCCCACGCCGATCTCGCTCGTGGCGACCGCACCTTCGACGGCGCTCGGTGGGGCGGCGTTGACGAGGCTGCCGTGGCAGCTGCGGCACCCGGCCTGTCCGGGGTCGAGCGCCACGCTCGCGTCGAAGACACAGACGTGCGCCGCGCAGGTGCAGGCGCCAGGCCGCCAAGCACACGACGGGCTCGCGGCCACACAGTCGTCGTCGGTGACGCAGCTCGAGCCGTCGACGGCCGTCTTACGGCTGCACGCGGCGAGGCTGGCGCAGGCTAGCCCCAGGAGAACAGCCCAACGTGTCGTCGAAAGCATGGCGGCGTCCTTGATGGGGGCGACGTCAATCGCCACGTGGCCTGGGACTGTCGCCCAGTATAGCGGCGTCACGCGGCGTCGGCCAACCGACTTGTGCGTGGGCGAGCGTTACGATCCCCGTATGGCCCGATGTCGGATACGCGATCGGCGCGACTTGCCTTGACGAATGAGGCCGGGACGCTAGTCTGTACAGACCCATGCAACACCCCTTTCGTGACACCTCTCGTACCGCGAGTGAGCGCATTGTTCGGTTCCGCTTGTCCGAGCGACTGCTGCACTGGTGCATAGCGCTGCCGTTCTTGATTTGTGCGGCCTCCGCTGCCGTGCTGCTCTTCTACTACAACCCGAATCCCGCACGGCCGTACCGCATCGTGTTCTCGTGGATCCATCGCGTCAGCGCCGTAGGCCTGATGACGCTACCCGGCCTCGTGATGCTCGCGAACATCCGCGACGCGCGCGTCTACCTGCGCAACCTGCGTGAGGGCTTGGTGTGGAACCTCGACGACATCCGGTGGTTGACCCGCAAGCCTCTGCAGGCGCTCAAGCCGACCCTCGAGCTGCCTGAGGAGGGCAAGTTCAACGCTGGCGAAAAGATCAACTTCGGGATCACCACGGTCGCCTATCCTGTCTTGATCGTGAGCGGCCTGCTCATTTGGCAGGCCAACAGCATCGTCGTGCCGTGGCTCGTGCACATCACCGTCGCGGCGCTCGCCTTGCCCATGGCGGGCGGGCACATCTTCATGGCCACCATCAACCCCGACACCCGCGTCGGCCTCTCGGGGATGTTCTCTGGCCTCGTCGACAGGCACTGGGCGAGTCATCACTATCGCCGCTGGTTCAAAGAGACCTTCCCGGCGCTCGCCGCCGGCGGCTCGGTGCACTCGGGCGAGGGCGCAGCTCAGCACTCCGCGGTCGCGGCCAACGACCGGCATCTGCGGCTGCACCCCGCGCTCGTGGCGCTCGTCGTCGTCCTCGTCGGTGGTGCTTTTGCTCTCGCCGCTCACTTGAGTGGCGTCCGCTTGGTGCGCCTCGCCGACGCCGCGGTCGCGACGACGCCGGCCGAGGCTGCTCGGGTCCAATTGGCGCTCAACGCGACGGGCGCGTCCGGTGCCGCGCCTGGGGCAGCGCTCGGCGGGGCCGGGGCCGCTGTGGCGAGGCCTTGTGCTCTTGGTGCGGGCGAGACCACGTTGCAGGCTTGCTTTGGCCGCGCCCAAGAAGCGCTCGATGCGTGCCTCGCGGCGTGTGACGCGGGCGCCAACCCAACCTGTGCGCGCGATTGCGAGAGCGCCAACGCCAAGTGCACCAAGAGTTGCGCCGCGCCGACTGGCGCCAAGGCACGCGCGGTGCCGAAGAAACCCGTCCATCGCACGCGTCGCCGGGGCAAATAGGCGCGAGCGTACGCAAGCGCGAGCGGCAAGTCGACTCGGCGCCCTAGAGTCGGTGGGCGAGCTGCACGAAGAAGGCGTGTGTCGTCTCGGTCGGCTCGAGAAACCCCTGGTACTCGCCGAGCAGGCGCAGGTGCGCAAGGGTTGGGCTCCACGCGCCGAGATCGAACCAAGTCATGCCATAGGGATTGTAGGACGTCTTCCAGCCCGCCTGGTTGCGCACTTGCAGAGCGAGCACCGTGAGGCCCCCTTCGACGCCGAAGTGCGGCTGCTCGATGCCGAAGGTGGCCTCCCCCAGGCGCGACGGGACTCCGAAGTAGTCGCGGTACGCTACGGCGACGTTGACGTAGCCAAAGGCCGGTCGCCACTTGAGCCCGGCGCGCGCTTCGCTGCCGGTGGCCTTCTGGTTGTGCCGCATGTCGTAGCGCAGGCGCACGTATGGCGCGAAGGCCGGTCCGAGCGACAGGGTGTTGGTCCAGCGCACGCTCGACAGGCGCGTGCCGACGGGCTCGAGCCCGTCGATGACGAAGCCGTGCCGTTTTTGCTCCTCGCTGATGTAGTAGTCCCACCAGCGGTTCGGCAGGAGCGTGTGGTTGTGGGTGACGGCGAGCGACGTGTCGAAGGCGCGCGCGGGCCGCAGGCGCACGAGGCCGTTGAAGCTCGTCAGATCGAGGCCAGTCTTGGAGCCGAGGGCGGCGAGCGGTTCGCGCGACAGAAAGTCGACCGTGGTGAAGCTCGAGGCGGTGAGCGTCTGCCCGTAGGTGTACAGAGCGCGATGCGTGGCGTAGGCGCGGTCGAGCGCCTGGCGATACGTGCAGAGCACGAGGCCGCCGCTTTGGCTGTCGTTGACGTTCTTGTTTTCGAGCCCGACGCCGGCCGTGATGAAGTCGGGATTGAACGACATGTCCCAGGGATTCGGCAAGAGGCCCGCGAAGGCGACGGCGCTCGTCGCCGGGCTCCACTGGTGCTCTAGGCTCGCGCCGTCGACCTCGGCGCTGGCCACGGCGCGGATGAGCTGGCGACCGAGCCGCAGACGCCAGGCGTCGGTGTCGTCACCGTAGCGCAGGTAGCCCTCGGTGAGCGTCGTGCGGTCATCGGCGAGCGCGTTCCACGAATGGCGCGCTCGACCATCGATGACCACGCCGAGCGGCACATCGAAGAGGCGCTGCGCTTCGGCGCCGAGGCGCAGGTCCGAGAACGAGAGGTGGCGGGCGGTCAACGAATCGACCGTGAAGAGGTGTGAGAGGTCGAGTCGCTCGCGAAAGCGTGGCGGCGCGGCCAAGGCGTCGCTCGCGGACGCGGCGGACGCGGCGGGCTCGGCGGCCGAGGTCAAGTCCGCCGTGCGAGTCGTGCCTGTCGATGCGGCCGGCGCCGCCGGCGCGCTCTGGGCGGCGGGACGTGCGGCCGGCGCTGTAGGCGTGGCGCCGAGGAGCGCAGCGAGGCCAAGCACGAGCGCGCTCATGGGGCCCTCGCCGGAGTCCAGCCGACAGGGCTGTGGCAATCCTCGCAGGTCATCGCGTAGCCGAGCGCCTGGTGGTTCGGCTGCGTGCTCGGCGACAGATAGCGCGCGAGGTGGCAGGTCTCGCAGGTGTCAGGCGTGCCGAGGTAAGTGCCCGCGCGGTGGCAGCTCGTGCAGCGCACGGCGTTGTGTTGCCCGATGAGCGGGAACGCGTTGTGAAAGGCGCGCACCGGCACGAAGCCGAGCTCGCTGTGGCAGCGGTCGCACGGGGTGAGCTCGGCCGTATGGCGTGGGTCGCTGACGCGCAGCGCTTGCTGCATGTGACAGACCTCGCACTCGGTCGCGACACCCTGGAACGTGCCGACGCCGTGGCAGCCCGTGCAGCGCGCCGCGCGATGCGCGCCCTTGAGTGGGAAGCCCGTCTGCGCGTGCGAGAAATACGCGGGGCGCCAGTCGATCTGGTGGTGACAGTCGCCGCACAGCGGCCCGAGCGCGTTGCGATGCACGTCGTCGTCTTGGTGGCAGCGCTGGCAGACTTCGCCTTGGCCGGTGAGTGGCCAGCTCGACTTGTGACAGCGCGCGCAGGGCAGGCTCGCGTGGATACCGCGTAGGCGAAAGGCACCCGTGTCGTGCACCGTGGCGCTTACGTCGCGGAACGTCGTCGGCTTGTGACAGCCTTGGCAGCCTGTGCCGAAGCGGCCGCCGTGGGGGTCGCGGTGGCACCCGGCGCACTCTGTGCCCATCACCGGGAAGGTCTTGTCGGGCGGCGGTGCCGTGAGCGTGCGCGTCCAGCCGAGCGGCGGCGGCTCGTCGGCGGGGCGCGCTCGATGGCAGAACGCGCAGGCGACTGTGAGGTGGCGACCTTCGCGGCGAAAGCGTGTCGAGCTCTCATGCACGAACTTCGTCGCGCCCTTGTCGGGCGTGTGGCACTTGTCGCAGGCCTCGCCGAGCTTGCCCTTGTGTGGGTCGCTCATGCGGTGGCAGTCGACGCAGCGCGTGCGCCCGGTCTTGTACAGGTGCTCGGGGTGGCACTTCTTGCACTCGACCTGTTGGTGCAGGCCCGCGAGCTGGAAGGCCGCGACCTTGCCGTGGTCGAAGACGAGCCGCGCGAACTTGATCTCGGGGCTGTGGCAGCGCTCGCACGCCGCGCCGAGCTGGCCGTTGTGCTGGTCCTTGTGACAATCGACGCAGCCTACCTTGCCCGTCTTGTACTGACGGTCGGGGTGGCACTTGGCGCACTTGTTGGCCTTGGCGAGCGCGGCATGCGTGCCGGTGAGCGTGAACTTCGAGTCGCGGTTGTGGTCGAACACGAGCGTCTTGCTGCCGCTGCTCTCGTGGCACGCCGTGCACGGCTTGCCGGCGAATTGGCCGTTGTGGGCGTTCTTGTGGCGGTGACAGTCGACGCACTCGGCGGTCGTGAATTTCTCCCACTCCCATGGCTTCTTGCCGCGGTGGCACGAGCGGCAGGCGGTCGTGGCGTGCGTGCCGACGAGCTTCCACTTGGCCACCGCCTCGTGATCGATGGCCATGGCGCCGAGCGGCGCGCTCTTGTGACACTGCAGGCAAGCGAGGGCCGCGAAGCGGCTGCGGTGCGGATCTTTGTGGCAGCTATCGCAGGTGCGCGCTGGCTTCGCGTCGCGGTTCTTGTGGCACTTGCCGCACGGCGCTCGCTCGTGCTTGCCGGCGAGCGGAAACTCCGTCTTGTCGTGACCGGCAAAGATCGCCTTCTTGAAGTCGCGCGACGGGTCGTGACAGTCGACGCACGGCTTGGCGCGGTAGACGGTGCCGTGTTTGTTCTTGTGGCAATCGGTGCACGTGCGGTGCTTGTCGGCGGCCATCGCCATGACGCCCTTGACGTGACAGCGGTTGCAGCGCACGTGCAGGTGCTTGCCGACGAGGGCGACGCCCGTGTCTTCGCCATGGTCGAAGGGCACCTGGGCCGCGGTCATGTTCTTCGGCACGACGCCGCCCGCCACGTGGCACTTCTTGCACTCGTGCCGCAGCGCCTCCTTGGTGAACTGGTGCGGGTTCTTGTGGCAGTCGTCGCAGACGCCCGTGAGTCCTTGATATGACGTGCGCCCGCTCGCCGTGCGCTTCTTGTGGCACGCGGCGCAGGGCGCCTTCTCGTGCATGCCGGCGAGCGGGAAGCCGGTGCGTTTGTGCTCGAAGCCCCCTTGCCCGCCGACCGGCTTCCAGTCGACGAGCGTCGCGGCGCGGCCCTTGTGCTCGGTGTGGCAACGCACGCACGGCTCGGTGAAGGAGCCGTGCAGGCCGCGCTTTGTCTCTTGATCGGCCTTGATGTTGGCGTGGGCGTGGCACTCGGCGCAGAGCATGGCCTTTTGACCGCCGACGACGGCGTGGCAGTTGGAGCAGCCGGTCGCGCCGTCGAGCTTCTCGTGGCAGCGCGCGAGCGGTCCTGGCGAGAGCTGGAGAAACGAGGGCTGGGCGCGGGCGGTCCCCGACGCTGTCGCGAGATAGCCCGCGACGCACAGCCCCGAGACGAGAGAGTCAGTCAACCGCATGCGTGTCGATGTGCGTGCTCTTGTATCGGAGGCTAGAGCCCACGCCAAGGGCCGCTAGACCCTGTCGCTCGGTCGACGGCGCGTCCGCCGCGCGGCGTGCTTCGCTGGCGACAGGGGGCGCGGGCAGCAGGTCCGCCACTTCTCGACTGCATCGAGCAACGTCGCCGGCACCTGCTCGGGTAAGAAGCGCGCGAGCGCCGCGAGCACCACCGCCTGCAACGGCCCCGGGTGGTCGGCGACGCGAAAGTGCACCCAAGTGGCGTCGCGCCGGTCCTCGAGCAGGCCCGCGTGCACGAGGGAGCGCAGGTGGCGCGACGCCTTCGACTGCGTGACGCCGAGCACCGAGACGAAGTCACAGACGCAAAGCTCGCCCTCCTTTTGCAGCAGCCCGAGCATCTGCAGTCGTGTCTCGTCGGATAGGGCCTTGAAGATCGTCGCTAGCGCGCGCATGCGGTGACTCCGGTGTTTCTTTGTTGCATCTAACCGCTTAAGCGAGTATATGCATATGAAGGTCCAATCACAAGGAGAACACCGATGGACGACAACGACAAGAAGCGCAACGCTGTTTCGCAGGATTACGCCAAGGCGGTAGGCAGCCCCGGTAAGGGCTGCTGCGGCGCGCCCGTGCAAAAGGGCGTCGCCGCCAAGCTCGCGGGCTACTCTGCCGTCGAGCTCGGCGCCTTGCCAGAGGAGGCGGTCGTCAATTCGTTCGGCTGCGGCAACCCGCTCGCCTTCTCCGGAGTCAAGCCGGGGGACGTCGTGCTCGACCTCGGCTCGGGCGCCGGCATCGACCTGCTCATCGCCGCGAAGAAGGTGGGCGCGAAGGGCTCAGTCATCGGTGTCGACATGACCGACGCCATGATTGCCAAGGCCAAGCAGAACATCGCCGCCGCCAGGGTTGATAACATCGACGTGCGCAAGGGCATCATCGAAGACTTGCCGGTCGAAAGCGGCAGCGTGGACTGGGTGATCTCCAACTGCGTCATCAACCTATCGCCCGAGAAGGCGCGCGTCTTCGCTGAGATCGCGCGCGTCTTGCGCCCGGGCGGCGCCATGCTGGTCTCCGACATCGTGGCCGACGCGCTGCCGAAGGAGCTCGTCGAGAACCGCGCGCTCTATTCGTCGTGCGTTGCGGGCGCGATTAGTGAGCGCGACTACTTGGCGGGGCTACGCGACGCCGGGCTCACCGAGGTGAGCGTCAAGGAGCGCGTCGTGTACGATACGGCGCAGCTCGAGGCGTTTGCTGGCTCCGAGGTGCAGGAGCTCGGCGGCTGCGGCTGCGGTAGCGCGTCCATGGACGCACTCATCAAAGAATGGGCGCCGCGGCTGCAAGGGCACGTGGCGAGCATCAAGGTGTTTGCCCGCAAGCCCGTGGCGCACTCCGGTTGACCTTCGGCTCATGACGGCATTGGGCCGCGCGCCCGCCCTCGAGGCACAGGCGTCGAGGGCCGGGCGGACGCGACGCGCTTCGGCATGAACCCACGTGGATCATTCGCCCGGCCGCCGCTTGACCCCGCACGAGCGGCTCCCTAAACCTAGCCGTGGTCTCGACGCGCCGTGTGCTGGCGCGCGAACCCACTGTGGGGAGCGAGCCATGAGTGCATTATCGGTGAGCCGCCGCGACGTCCCTGCCGAGGTCGTGATTCTCGGCGCCAATGGCGATCTGACCGCGCGCAAGCTGGTGCCGGCGTTCGCGACCCTCGCGGCCAAAGGTCGGCCCGCTGCCGGCTTCTCGCTCGTCGGTGTGGCGCGCACGGCGAAGACGAGCGAGGCCTTTCGTGCCGAGCTGCGTGCCGCCTTGCCCGAGGAGCTATACGCCGGCTTCGATGCGCTCGCGCCGCGCATCGATTATCTGCAAGCCGATGTGGCAGAAGCGAGCGAGGTCGAGCGACTGGCGCCCCGTCTCGCGGCCCTCGGCGCACCCGCTGCGGCCGGTCGGCTCTTCTACCTGTCGCTGCGGCCCGACCTCTTCGCGCCGGCGGTCGCCAACCTCGCGCGCGCGGGGCTCGTCGATCGCCGCGATGATGGCGCGTGGCGCCGGGTCATCGTCGAGAAGCCGTTTGGCACCGACCTCGCGAGCGCGCGAGCACTCAACCGCTCGTTGCAGGAGTGGCTGCGCGAGGACCAGATCCTGCGCATCGATCACTACCTCGGCAAAGAGACGGTGCAGAACCTCTTTGCCTTTCGTTTCCACAACGCCATCTTCGAGCCCTTGTGGAATCGCCAACACATCGAGCTCGTGCAGATTACGGTGGCCGAGGAGCTCGGCATGGAGCACGGGCGCGCTGGCTACTACGACGCGACCGGGGCGCTGCGCGACATGCTGCAAAACCACATGCTGCAAATCCTCTCGCTCGTGGCGATGGAGCCGCCTTCGTCCCTCGCGCCGCAGGCCATTCGCTCGCAGAAGCTCGCCGTGCTCAAGAGCTTGCGGCTGCCGGGGGGCGCCGGCTCGACGCCCTTTTGCGTGCGCGGGCGGTACACGGCGGGCACGAGCGGTGGTGAGGCGGTGCCGGGCTATCTCGAGGAGTCGGGGGTCGCAGCGGATTCTGCGACCGAGACCTATGTCGCCGTGCGCGCCCTCGTCGAGACCTGGCGCTGGAGCGGCGTGCCTTTTCTCCTGCGCCACGGGAAGCGCATGAACAAGCGCTTCACCGAGGTGAAGATCCAGTTCAAGGTGCCGCCCCTGCAGCTCTTCGTCGAGGACCACAGTCTCGCCGCGAGCCGCGATCTGCGCACGCTGCCGACCGGCGAGGTCTGTCAGTTGCGCCCGAACGTGTTGACGCTCTCGATTCAGCCGCGCGAGGCGCTGTCGCTCTCTTTCGGGCTCAAGGCGCCCGGCAGCAGCATGGCCACCGTGCCGGCGGACTTTTCTTTCGACTATCACGACCGCTTTGGCGGCTCGACCACGCCGGCCTACGAGCGGCTCTTGCTCGATGCCTTGCAGGGTGACCTCACGCTGTTTCTGCACGCCGAGGAGGTCGAGGCGAGCTGGCTCTTCGCCGACGCCTTGCGCGCCTCGTGGGCAGCGGCGGACGCTTCGCCGCTGGTCACCTATGAGGCGGGCAGCGTCGGCCCGGCCGAAGCGAACGAGCTGTTTCGCGGCTGCGAAGGGGGCTGGTCGCGTGGCTGAATCGCGTCGCGTCGTGGTGGTTTCGGCGACGCCGGTCGAGGTTGCGGCCGCCCGCGTCGTTGCCGCCCTCGCGCGGTTTGCTTCGCCTCGTCTCGCGGTCGCCGGCGGCTCGGCGTTGGCGGTGCTCGGGCAGGTGCGCCGCACACTCCCCGCCGGCGCCTGGCGCGCCTTGCGCCTCACTTGGGTCGATGAGCGCTGCGTGCCGCTCGCCTCTTCGGAGTCGAATCGCGGCCTCGCCTGGCGCGCCGGGCACCTCGACGCGGCCGATCCTCCTGCGCTCGAGCTGCCTCTGTATCTCGACGGTGAAGATCTCGCGTCGGCCTGTGCGCGCGTGCAGCGCGCCCTCGCGGCCGAGTTCGCGGGCGGGCTCGACGTGCTGCTCCTCGGCATGGGGCCGGACGGCCACATTGCGTCGCTCTTCCCCGGCGGCCCGACCGCGAGCACTGGCGACCTCGTGATGCCGGTGCGGAGCAGCCCGAAGGCGCCAGCGCAGCGTATCACCTTGACGTTGGACTTCTTGCGCACCGTGCCGGCGGCGGTGTTACTCGCCGTGGGCGAAAGCAAGCGCGTGGCGCTCATGCGCCTCGTGCGCGGTGACCCTGAGCTGGCGGCCAGTGCGCTCGCTGCCCTCGTCGTCGTGACTGATTTGGATCTAGGAGAACGAGCGTGAACAGAACGAATGATATCGGCGTCGTGGGCTTGGGCGTCATGGGCGCGAACCTCGCCCGTAACTTGGCGGGACACGGTTTTCGTGTCTCGGGTTTCGCCCGGCATCTCGACGCCGCGCACGCGCTCGCCGCCGCCTATCCCGCGGCGAAGCTCGAGATCGCCGCGAGCCTCGCCGAGCTCGTGCGCGGCCTCGAGCGACCACGTCGCGTGCTGCTCATGGTCAACGCCGGCCAGCCTGTCGACGACGTGCTCGATGGACTCGACCCGCTGCTCGAGCAAGGCGACGTCGTCGTCGACGGCGGCAACAGCCTGTACCTCGACACTGAGCGGCGTCTCGCCCGCGCCAAGACGCGCCCGTGGAGCTTTGTTGGCATGGGCGTCTCGGGCGGCGCCGAGGGCGCGCTGAACGGACCGGCCATCATGCCCGGCGGCGATCCGGCCTCGTACGAGCGGTTGCGACCGCTGCTCGAGAAGATCGCGGCCAGAAGCACCACCGGCGCTTGCGTCACCTGGTGCGGGCACGGCTCGGCCGGTCACTTCGTCAAGATGGTGCACAACGGCATCGAGTACGGCGACATGCAGCTCATCGCCGAGGTCGTCCTGCTCATGCGCCAAGGGCTGCAGCTCTCGGGTGGGCAGGCCGCCGCCGCCTTCGCGGCATGGAACACAAGCGAGCTCGAGAGCTACCTCATCGAGATTACGCGCGATATCTTACGGACGCCCGATCCCGACAAGGGCGCGGGCTCGCTCCTGCTCGACGCCATCCTCGACCAGGCCGGGCAGAAGGGCACAGGCGCTTGGACCGTCAACGCCGCGATCGAGCTCGGCGTCGCCATCCCGACCATCGCCGCAGCGGTCGATGCGCGCAGCCTGAGCGCCGCGCGGCCGCTGCGCCTCGCGGTCTCCGAACGGCTCGGGGGTGCGGCGGGCACGCTCGCGGGTGTGAGCGTCGAAGACCTCGGCGAGGCGTTGTACGCCGCCAAGATCGCGAGCTACGCCCAAGGCTTTGCCCTGCTGGCGCGGGCCAGCGCCGAGCGCGGCTATGCGACGGATCTCGCCGAGGTCGCACGCATCTGGACCGCCGGCTGTATCATTCGGGCGCGCTTTCTCGAGCGCGTGCGCGCGGCGTTTCGTGACGAGCCGACGCAGGAGAGTCTCGTCTTGGCCCCGGACTTTTCGGCCGACCTCGCTCGCCGTGAGCCGGCCTGGCGGCGCGTCGTCGCGGCGGCGACGTTGGCCGGGCTGCCGGTGCCGGGGCTCGCGGCTTCGCTGTCGTGGTTCGACACCTTGCGCACGGCGCGCGGGAGCGCGGCCATGATCCAGGCGCAGCGCGACTACTTTGGCAGTCACACCTACGAGCGCGTCGAGCGGCCGGGGGTGGCGGTGCACAGCGATTGGGCGGGCCTTCGTGGTCGGGTGTGACCGCCGAGTACAACCCGTCTAGTCTGGGCAGTCCTGCTCAATCGACAGCTTACCGGCCCACAGGGCCACGCCGCCACCGTTCACCGTGCCTTCGACCGTGAAGCGCGAGCACGACTCGTAGACGTCGGCCTCGAACGTTGCGAGGAAGAAGCCGGCGCCGGCTTCGTCGCGAGATAGCGCGCCGCGCGTTGGCGTGCCCTTGCCGCCGATGCCGAGCGAGACTTCGTAGGTGACCCCGGGCTCGGGTTTGCGCACCTCGACTGTGCAGCCGAGCGTGCCCTCGAGGCGCGGCTTGACCTTGGCGCCGTTGCCCGGCCAGCGTATGACCGAGCCGTCTTGCGCCGTGTAGCTGCACTCGAGCGACGCGGCGAGCTTCTTTGGTTTCTTGCAGGCGGCGTTGACCTTGAAGGTCGCGCTCCAGACCACCATCGCGTCGGCGGCCTGGCTCGGATCGGTGAGCGCGGCGTTGATCGTGAAGGGCTCGCACTTCTTGAAGTGCTTGTCGACGAGGTAGGGGTCATTGAGCCGATACTCGACGCCGTCTTGCGTGTCGGCGAGGGCGCCGCTCGTGCCTTCGGGCGCTTGGGCGAGCGTGGACTTCGGGCCGGGGACCACCATGAGCGCGCCCACGAGGTCGCCGACCTTGTAGGCGCCGAGGCTGTCGATGTCGATCGAGCACCACAGCTCGTCGGTGAGCGTGGCCGGCTTGCCCGACTTGACCGGGTCGCCGGACATGCATGTGAGGTGCGCTTTGACGGGGGGCGCGGCGTGTGCAGCGCGCAGCGTGAGGCCGCTCGCGCATAGACCCATACACAAACCGCTCATCCCGAGCAGCGCTGTTCGTGCAGTCGACACGGACACCTCGCTCGCCTTACTTGGCGTATAGAACCATCTGCGTGCAGCGAAACAGAGCGATGGTCTTGCCGGACTCGCGGTGCGTGACCACCGCATCCCAGACTTGGGTGGTCTTGCCCATGTGCATGGCCTTCGCGACGCAATCGACTGTTCCGTCGCGCGCCGTGCCCAAGTGATTCGACTTGAGTTCGAGGGTGGTGAAGCCCGTAGCGCCCGCGGGCAGGTTGGCGATGCAGCCGTAGCCGGCGGAGGTGTCGGCGAGCGCTACGACACTTCCCGCGTGCAGGAAGCCATTCGGCGCCATCAGGGATGTCGTGACGGGCAACTCCGAGCGCAGCTCCAACGCGCCGACGTGCGTGATGACGATGCCGAGGTGTCCGGGTAGGCACTTGGCGCCGAACTCATTGAAGTAGGCGGGGTCGAGCATGGGACGGGAATCTAGCACACAATCGATCGCTGTGCCTCCGCGGACCGCGCCTATTGCCTACACTCGACGCAGTGGTCGGTTTGTGGCACCGACCAGCCTGCGAACGTTGACGAAGCGACGCCGCGCCACTACTCATCTCGGTGCCGCCGGGAGACCGTCATGACCGAGAGACCGACCAGCATCGACGCCTATCTCGCCACGGTGAGCGACGACCAGCGCGCCGCCCTCGAGCGGCTGCGCGTCACGATCCGGCGCATCATTCCCAAGGCCGAGGAGTGCATCAGCTACGGGGTCCCGGCCTTTCGCTTGGACGGTGTGGTCGTCGCCGGGTTTTGCGCGACAACGAAGGGGTGCTCGTACTTTCCGTTCAGCGGCTCGACGCTCGGGACGCTCGCCGCCTTGCTCGCTAGATACAGCCAGACGAAGTCGGCGCTGCACTTTCGCCCCGACGCGCCGCTGTCGGCCGCCCTCGTGCGTAAGCTCGTGCAGGCGCGCGTCGCCGAGAGTCGCGTGCGCGGCCATTGACGCGCTCGCCCTTTGTTCTCGTGTCGCTCGCGCGTCGTTCGCGCGTCAGGCCGCGGGCGTTGGTCGAGCGAGGCTAGCTTCGCCCGCGAGCCGGCCGAGGTCCGCGGTCGCGCCGATGACGATGGTACCAGGCAAGTGAGCCTGGCTCGGCGCTCGGCTGAACGCGCCGAGCGTCGCGAGTGGTCCACGCCACTCTGCTTGGTCGATGGTCCAGGCGCCGAGCACGACGGCCGCGGGAGTGGCGGCTGACCAGCCGTGCGCGAGGAGGAGCGCGGCGATCGCGCCCGCGGCGCCGATGCCCATCAAGACGACGACCGTGGCGCACCCCGGCTCGAGGCCGCGCAGAATGGGGGCGTACGCCTCGGCGCTGTGACCCGAGACGATGACCACGCCCGAGCTGCGCCCGCGGTGGGTGACCGGGATCCCGGCAGCAGCCGGACCGCATAGCGCCAAGCTCAACCCGGGCACCACCTCGACGCAAATCCCAGCCCGGGCGAGCGCGAGCGCCTCCTCGCTGCCACGCCCGAGGACGTAGGGGTCGCCGCCTTTGAGTCGCACGACGCGGCGTCCCTGCTGGGCGAGCCTGATCAAGAGCCACGTGATTTGGTCCTGTGGGTAGGACGGCTGCCCGCCACGCTTGCCGACGCACATACATTTGGCGTCTCGCGCGAGAGCGACGACCGCCTCGGGGACGAGCGCGTCGTACAGCACGACTTCGGCTCGCTGCAGCCGCTGCATCGCCCTGACGGTAAGCAGCTCGGGGTCGCCGGGACCCGCGCCGACGAGGGAGACGAGCCCAGTCGATCCGCTCATGACGGCGCCCGGCCGCTCGCGAGGTCGCGCAGCTCGGCGTCGCCTGGTAGGCGTACGGCGAGGTGCGAGGCCCCGACGGTTGCGGCGAAGAACGCGTCGTAGCGCCAGGTCCGTTCGGCCTCGGAGAGCGGCAGCGCCCGCACCGTTCGGCGGAACTCGGAGGCGGCCTCGAGCCAGTCTGCCCACTCAGGTCCGAAGAGGCGCTGCAGCAGGCCCCGCAGGCGACGCGCCACGAACGGCGCCTTGCCCGACGTGGCGATGGCGATCTGTAGCGCCCCACGGCGCAGGCGCGCGGGCAAGTGGAAGCTCGACAGCAGCGCGTCGTCGGCCACATTGACCCAAGTACCGGCCTGCGCCGCCGCCTGGGCGACACGTCGATTGACCGCCTCGTCGTTGGTCGCCGCGAAGATCAAGGCATGACCGGCTATGTCATCCTCACGAAACGGGCGCTGTTCGAAAACGAGGCGTCCGCGCAAGCCGAGCTCTAGCAACGCCGGCACGGCGTGCGGGGCGACCACCGTCACCCTCGCGCCCGCAACGAGCAGGCCTTCGGCCTTGGTGAGGGCCACTGAGCCGCCGCCGACCAGCAGACAACTGCGGCCCGCGATGTCGAGCATGACGGGATACATGAGGTCAGCCGCCGGCCGGCTCTCCTTTCTGAATGAGCACTCGCCAGCCGTCCGCCTCGGCGACCGCCGAGAGGATCGCGTGACCGTCGGCGGCCGCGCTCGCCGGGACGCTCCTCGCGCCCTTCTCATCGAGCAGGACGACCAGCCGGTCGCCCGCCCGCATCGACGCGAGCACGAGCTTGGTCTTCACATAGTTCAGCGGACAGACGACCTTGCGGAAATCCTTGACCGGAACCGTCGGCGCGGGCTCGGCGCCGGGCTGCTTTGCGACGGCGGTCGCCCCGGGCGCTGCGGGCGCGCCGAGCGCTGCGGTCGCGTCGGACACGGCGGTCGTAGCTGCCGCGTTGAATCGCAATGAGGCGTCCATGCCCGCGTAGAGTGCCCGCACCGCAGCGAGCAGGGCCGCGGCGTCCGCCGGGTCGCCGGCGAAGTGCGCCCGCGGCGGCGCGGCCGTGGCGCTCGCCTTGGCGGCGGCGATGAGCGGCCCGAACTTCGCGTCGATGAAGCCGGCCGTCAAGAAGTGGCCGCAGAAAAGGTCGAGCGCCTCGGCATCGTTGGCCGGCTGCTCACCGCGCGTGACCAACAGGGCGCGCGCCGCGAGCGTCACCACCGCGTAGTACCGGCCAGCGGCCAGGGCTTCGGCGGCGCTCGCCAGGTCTACCTCGATGAGGTCGAACACCCCGGCACCGCATTCTCCAGGACCCCGCCCAGCGAGGGAGAACGGCTCGGTCGTACCCCAATCGACGCTATGCAACGCAAGCTCAGGGTCCGTTGCCGCGAGGCGGAAGCTTTGCAGCAAGGTGGCGGCGAGCCCGCGTCCCTCGGCGTCCAAGTAGGCGTCGAAGTCACGTGGCGCGGTTGTGGCCAAATAGCTCGTGAGCAGCTCCTTGACGAAGCGCGGCGCGAGGCGAGCCGGGACCGGCATCGTTCCGACGGCGAGGCGGGTGCGCTCCTCACCGTGCCGGCCGCCGAGTTGCACGAGATAGTGCGGGACGAGCTGCCCGCCCACCCGGCGCGCGGCGCCGGCGAAGGCGATGGCGGCGAGCGGGTGCCGGCCGCACGCGTTTGGGCAGCCACTGATTCTGATGCTCACGTCGGCGGCAGCATCGAGATCGAGGCCGCTGCCAAGGAGCGCCTCGGTCATCTCCGCGGCGAGGCCGCGCGATTGGCACAACCCGAGCTTGCAGGTTGCGGCGCCCGCGCAGGCCACGAGGCGCTGCACCACACGGGGTGTCCCGTCGCCGAAGCCCAAGGGTACGAGCTCCTCGTGCAAAGCGGCGAGTTCCTCGTCGCGCACCGAGCGCAGCACCAAGTTCTGCTCCTGCGTCGTGCAGAGGGCGCGCTCGCCGAAGCGGCCGGCGATGTCGGCGAGGGCGGTCGCCGCTCGACTGTCGATGTCGCCGAGCTGCAAGGGCAAGGTGACCTGGTTGAGGCCGTGCTGCCGCTGCGCTGCCACGCAGCGGGTGAGCCAGCTTGTGCGCGAGCCCTGCACGCCTGCGTCGCTGAGCGTTGCGGGGCGCGGCAGCGCGACGGACGACGGTGTAGGTTCGAGGCGCGCCAAGTCACCGGCCGCCGGGGCGTCGTGCGCGCGCTCGGCGAGATAGAGCTCGCGAAAGCGGGCGAGGCCGAGCTGCTCGACGAGAAAGCGCAGCCGCGCGCGGTGCTTGTCCTTGCGGTTGCCGTGCTGATCAAAGACGCGCTTGACGGCGTCGGCAACGAGTCCGGCTTCGTGGCTCGGGATGAACGCGAGCAAGAGTTCGCCGATGCGGCTGCGCGCGCCCATGCCGCCGCCGACATAGACCGCGAAGCCGGGGATCCCATCGCGCACCCGCGCGATAAAGCCGAGATCGTTGACAAGCGCCCCCTCACAATCGCGCCCGCATCCCGCGAAGGCGAGCTTGTACTTGCGGGGCAAGGTGAAGGATCGCGGATCGGCGAGCAGGCGGCGCGAGACCTCGGTCGCGGAGGGGGACACGTCGAATAGCTCGTCAGTGCAGACGCCGGCATGCGTGCAAACCGTGATGTTGCGCACCGTGTTGCCGCCGCCGCCGCGCGTGCTCACCCCTGCTGCCGCGAGTCGGCGCAGGGCTGGGTCGATGGCCTCGAGCGCGACGCGATGGACCTGGATGTCTTGCCGCGTCGTGACGTGCAGCACGCCGTTGCCGAAGGCAGCGCTGACCTCGGCGAGGCGCGCGAGGCCCTGCGGCGTCGTAACCCCGGCCGGGCAACGCGCGCGCAGCATGAACTGCCCGCTCTGTCGCTGCTCGTACACGCCCATCGGTACGCGCACGGCGCGAAATTGCACGTCCGAGATGCGGCCGGCGCGAAAGTCCTCGATGGCGTCGCGCAGGCGGTCGAGCTCGGCGTCGAACTCGACGGACCGTGCGTCACTGTCCTTGCTCTGCGCGAACGCAGCCGTGGCGGTCATTTTGGTCTCCGTCTCTGTCGCTTTCGCGCTAGACGCGCGGCTTGCCCTCGTCGCCGAGCACGTCGCCGAAAAAACTCGCGTACTTGAAGCCGCTGTCGGGCGAAATCGCCACCGCGACGCCCGGCCGCGCTTTGCTCGAGACCGAGGCCGCGTGTACGATCGCACCCGTCGAGGGGCCAACGATCAAGCCCTCTTGCCGAAAGAGGCGTTTCGTCATGGCGTACGCCGGTGCGTCGGCCACGCGCACGACCTCGTCGATGAGGCTGCGGTCGAGAATCGCCGGCGCCTGTGACTCCTCGAGGTTCTTGAGCCCGGGGAGGCGGTGGCCCTTGTGCGGCTCGACGGCGACCACGACGATCGCGGGGTTCTGCTCTTTGAGGTAGCGCGCGACACCGGTGAGCGTGCCGCAGGTGCCGTACCCCGCGAAGAAGGTCGTCACTTGCCCTTCAGTCTGGTTCCAGATCTCGGGTCCAGTCGTCTCGTAGTGCGCCCGCACGTTGTCGGGGTTCGCGTATTGGTTGGGCATGGCGAAGCGCTCGGGTTCGCTCGCGACGAAGGAATGGGCGAGCGCGATCGCTCCGTCTTTCGGGTGGTCGATGGGGCACAGGTCGTCGGGTGTCGTCCACACCTCGGCCCCGAGCATGCGCAGGAGCGTCTTCTTCTCCTCGGGGACGCCATCGGGGATCGTGACCGTGAGCTTCTTGCCCGCAAGGGCAGCAAGGGCCGCTAGCGCGATGCCGGTGTTGCCGGAGCTCGGCTCGACGAGCTCCTTGCCGTCGAGCTCGCCCCGCTCCATCATGCCGCGCAGCAGGAACAGACTCGTGCGGTCCTTGATCGAGCCGAATGGGTTGAACCACTCGAGCTTCAAGAACAGCTCGATGCCCTCAGCTGCGATGGCGCGATTGACGCGCACGAGCGGCGTCGGATTGGCGGGGCTGGCGATGAGCTCGCGCACGTCGAGGTGACGTCGCAGGCGCGCGTCGCTCGCCAGGCCGCCGCCCGTCGGCTTCGCGGCGCTGCCCAATCGACCTGCGCCGGTGGATTCTCGGTCGGCTCTCATTTGGGGTGGTTGTCCTTGAGCGGGCGGGTGTGGATGCCGCACTCGCCGCCGCACTTGCTCGTGCCAATCCATCGGCCGGCGCGCTCGTCGGCGCCCTGGCTCACCTGTGTGCACGGCTCGCAGCCGAGTGAGCGGTACCCGCGCGCGTACAGAGGGTTCACCGGCACGCGGTGCAGCGCCAGGTACTGCCACACTTCGCGCTCGTACCACAGGAGAATGGGGTTCAACTTGATGAGGCCGCGGTCGCGCTCCTCGACCTCCTGGAAGTCGGTCCGGGTGCGGCCTTCGGTGCAGCGCAGCCCCGTGACCCAACAGTCGACCTTCATCTCGGCTACGGCGCGCTTGATGGGCTCGACCTTGAGAATGTCGCAGCAGCGATCGGGATCGGTGCGATAGAGCTCGTTGGGGACGGCGCTGTCGTTTCGGAACACGCGCAGCTCAGGGTAGCGCGCCACTTCCTCGTGCATGAAGTGGACCGTCTCCTTGGGTTTGAAGCGTGTCGTGATGGCGAAGCCCGCAATCGCTGGATTGACGCGCTTGGCGAGGTGCCACACGACGCTCGAGTCCTTGCCGAGGCTGTTGGCGACCACGAGCCGGTCACCGTACTCTTGATGCGCCTCCTTGAGCAGGGCGAGAGAGCGATCGACCTTCTCGGCGAAGTTGAGCCCGTCGACCAGGTCTTTGATATTGCTCTGATGGTGTTGCGCAGCGGCGATCATCGATGCCATCTCCTTTTGTTGCGTGTCAAATCTGATAGTCTTCCCTGACGCGTGTTCTTCCCCACCGCACGCCCTCCCAGATCCGTTCGTGACCGTAGTAGAGGACGAGCCGGATCGAATGGAAGGTGACGGTGATCATGGTGGTCTGCTCTCGATTCCTCGTGTACGCCCAGGACAGCCCGCCGAGGATGACGACACCGGCGAGCCGCCAGACGACCGACTTCGCCCACGACCGCAAATGACTGTCGGCGAGCACGTAAGTCCCGCTTGCGCCGTCGGTGCGGGCGCCGGCACTGCTCGGGCCCGGGCAACGCGCACCTGTCTCGACGGCAACGAGAGGACGTAGGGACGGCATCGACTCTTCACTTGCGACGCTCACGACTCGCTCTCCTTTGCCGCCCACCGGCGCGGCTTCGTCAGCACCGACGTGCCAGCTCCATCCCGTGCACCGTACCGCCGAGCGCAGACCCGCGCAAGATATTTCTCGAATTGTCTAGCGACAGCTAGACAATAAAGATCGTTGATTCGCTTAATGGATAGCGGCGCACGGCGATCTTGTGTCAGTTGTTTTAGCTTTCTCCATCGAGTTGTAGTATTCTCGCCCGATGAGGGTCAGTCAGAAGGCGGAGTATGCGGTTAGGGCGATTCTAGATCTCGCCTTGCACGCGCCACCGAACCGAGGTGTTCGGTCACAGGAGATCGCCCGCAGGACGGGGGTTCCCAAGAAGTTCCTCGAAGCGATCCTGCTGCACCTGCGCAACGGCGGCCTCGTGTCGAGCAAGAGGGGGCCGGACGGTGGTCACTGGCTCGCGCGAGATCCGGCGCGGGTTACGGTGGGTGCCGTCCTCGTCGCTATTGATGGCCCGCTCGCCGATGCGTCCCGCAATGCCCGTCGCAGCTCTTCCACGGCAGATCTCTGCGTCGAGGCCCTGTGGGGCAAGGTTGCGGCGGCGGTGCAAGGTGTCGTCGACGCCGTGACCATCGAGGACCTGCGCCGCCAAGCGGACGCGCGCGGGACCGTGGATTTCTCGATCTAACGGACGTCACTCATAGGCGCCGATAGTCGGCGGATTGGGTCGCGTCACACCCATGGCGTCAGTGGTCGGCGCATGGGCCGACGTCCCTGCGCCGATCAAGGGCGAGCCCGACTGCGGCCTGAAATCGTATGGAATAGTCGTCGAAGTGAAGGCCGGGTCTGCTGTTATCGAATGGGTGTCTAGCCCAGAAAGGCTAGTCCACCCAGCCAAGGTAGTGCCCGATACTCTCTCGTATTGATTTGTCGCCCCTGTCTCGTAGCAATTATTGTAGTCGCTGTAGCTCAGCGCGGTGTATCCGCCGGCGACAGCCAAACAATTCGCAAATCCATTCAGGATAGAGATGGTGTTGTTCGCGATGATGTGTCCCGAGCTTTCGGAGATGCGAATCCCTCTATAGCCATTTCCGTCAGCCTTGGTCATAGACGAGCCAAAGAATATTGTATTATTGACGATCGTGTAGGAGCTCGCGATATCGTCCTGTGTGCGTCCGCCGTAGGTTGGAGCCTGACTAATCCCAACGCCCTCTTGAGTGGATCCCCAATCAGAGATAATCAAGTTATCACCAATCAAACAACCCGGGCAGTTTGACACACTTATTCCAACACCGGCGTTGATGATCACATTGCGCAGGAACTTGCTGTTGCTCATTCCGACTGGATTTGCATTGTTGGTTTCGTCGTCCTCGCCAATGCCGGAACAAAAGATCGTCGCCTTGGCAGGGTCCACGTCTGAAGTATCCCCTCATATGATGCCAAAGACATTACAGAACACCAGATGCTGATGCAGCAGCCCGTAGAACGCGCTCACGAGGGCGACGAGGTCCTTCTCGGGCATCATCGGGATCGC
>Ga0315268_10000219_pt1 | contig 67518 bp, 55 predicted proteins | sample C1_top_MG_FD_204535 | JGI IMG/M metagenome (GOLD analysis project Ga0315268, IMG submission 204535) | Sediment microbial communities from Yellowstone Lake, YNP, Wyoming, USA - C1_top | ecosystem: Environmental > Aquatic > Freshwater > Lake > Sediment | place: USA: Wyoming | collected 2017-08-01 | reverse complement strand
CGGCACTGCGCTGCCTGATAGCGGCTCGCGCTGGCTCGCGCTTGCCCTCGACGTCAATATCAGGGTGAGCGACACGCTCTCGGCTCAGGTCGGCTGGGGCACGCCGATGACGGCGCTCGGCATTAACCTACCGTATGGATTCGTACTCGTCGGCAAGAATACGCCGAACGGCTGGCTCGCGCTGAACGCTGGGGCGACGGCCAAGTTCTAATAACATAACAGGAGCACGGGCCCACGCTCGCACGACCGAGCGCCGCGGCTGGCTCCACGAGGAGACTCCGATGAACCGCATCCCCGAGAAGACGACAGGCGTAGCCACCTCACCGGCAAGCGCTGCGACGACCACAACGAGCAAGGGCAAGACCGCCGCGCGCCCCCTTTTGAGCGACGCCGTATCGCGCTCGAGCTACGAAGCCGCGCCGCGCCAAAGCGTCGTGAGCGCGCCGGCCAACGCCGGGCCGCAGATCAAGACCCCGAAAGCGGGCGGCGCCGCGCTCTCGCCGCTGGCGCTGCAAATGCTGGCCAAGTCGGCAGACCCGGCCGCCCTGCAGGCGTTGCTCGGCGATCTCGCGACCCCCGAGGGGAAGAAGCTGGCCGGCGCGCAGGTCGAAAAGCTCGCGCTGCAGCTGCTCAACGACGGCCCGAGCACCCCCGCGCAGGCGCAGCTCGAGCAAGAGCTGCTCGCCCTCGTGATCAAGCTCTCGGCTGCAGGTGAGCTCGAGAGCGTGCTGTTGCCGCTCGCCATGAAGGCCTGGCAGGCCAAGCAACTCCCGGCCGCCAACGAAGAAGAGGTGCAGGTGCTCGTCAAGCAGCTCGTGGTCATGATCGACACGCAGCTGCGCGCGCACGGCCTGACCGCCGATTCGCAAGGCACGACCTATGTCACCTGGGATGAGCTCGCGAAGACACAGCTGGCACGGGTGCGCGCCGAGACCACCCCCGTGTCCGCGCCGGCTTTTCGCACGCAGCTCGAGAAGATCCTCGGCCAAAAGTTCGTGCCGGCCGACGTGACGCTCATCACCAAAGGCAAAGACTCCTATGCCGAGCGGGCGCGCATGATGAGTGGCGCCAAGCACAGCATCAACCTGATGACCTGGGCCTTCTACGACGACGCGGCGGGTCGAGGCACCCGCGATCTGTTGCTCGCCGCCAAAGCGCGCGGCGTCGACATCAAGATCATGGTCGACGCCGAGGTCGCCAAGGAGCCCATCCACCACGGCGTCCTCGACGAGCTCGCGCAGGCCGGCATCCCGGTCGTGCGCGTGCCGAGTCATCACCGCAAGGTCATGGTCGTCGATGGACAAGAGGCCATCACGGGCGGCATGAACATCGGCGACGTCTACCTGCACCAGGGCGTCGCGGCCGAGGATCCGAAGCAGCAGTGGCGCGACACCGACATGCTCCTTGCGGGCGGCGCGGTCGAGCAGGCCTCGGCGCTGCTCGCGCGGCTATGGAACGAGCAGGTGGCACAGCAGAGCTTGCCACACGCCGCGATGGTGCAAGAGTCGGTGGCCGACGCAACCGCCGGCAAGGCGTTGGCCGCAGTCGTCGACGATGTGGCGGGCTCGAAAGACCAAGACCCGATCTTCACGGGCATGCTCAAGGCCATCGACAGCGCCGAGCGCAGCGTCGATATCGAAAACGCCTACTTCATCCTCAACCCGGCCATGCGCGACGCTCTCGCGGCGGCCATCAAGCGCGGCGTCGTGGTGCGCGTGCTGTCGAACTCGGCCGAGAGCGTCGACGTGCCGATGATTAGCGCCCCTATTCTCTCGAGCCTCGCCGAAGTCACCGCGCTCGGCGCCAAGGCCTATCTAAAGACCGGCGCCACCCTGCACAGCAAGTTCATGGTGGTCGACGACCAAGTGGTCACCGTCGGCAGTTACAACCTGCACCCGCAATCGCTGCGCTACAAAGGCGAGACCAACACCTTCGTGCTCGACAGCGCGTTTGCCGCCGAAGCGCGGGCGGCCTTCGACGCCGACCTCGCACTCGCGAAAGCGGTCGAACGCCCCGAGGATATCAGCGTGCCGAAGAACATCATGACCTTGCTCGTCGACAAGTTCTTCTACGACTTCTTGTAGACGCGGCGACACGGCGCCGAAGATGAGCGACGCTGAATGACGATTGACGACCGCGTGCCCGAGTGAGACGCTCGGGCCGCGTACGGGTCCCGCAGCGCCACCCGGCACCTGCGGCGACGAAGAGCTCAAGGGGTAGAGGCTGCCGGGGTGTCGCCAAGGCCAGGCCACAACCAGCGAGGGAGGGGAACATGCGTCGATTGCGCGGGCTCGGTGTCGTGTGTGTCGTCGTGTCGATGGGTGCCAACGTCGGCGCACAGGGTCAGTTTCTTGCCAACACGGCGTTGCCGCCGCAACCGGTGCCGGCCGACAACCCCATCACCGACGCGAAGGTGCGTCTCGGGGCCCAACTCTACTTCGACACGCGGCTATCGGCCGACCGCACGGTGAGCTGCGCCACCTGCCACCGGCCCAAGGAAGGCTGGGCCAACCACGGCACGACCGACACCGGCATTCGCGGCCAGGTCGGCGGGCGCAACTCCGGCACGATCCTCAACGCAGGCTACATGCACTTTCAATTCTGGGACGGCCGCGCCGCTACACTCGAGGAGCAGGCGCTCGGCCCGATCCAAAACCCCATCGAGATGGGCGAGACGCTCGAGAGCGTCGTGCAGAAGCTCAACGCCATCCCCGGCTACCACGAGCAGTTCGAAGCCGTCTTCGGCACCGCCGTGAGCGCTGCGACGCTCGCCAAGGCGATCGCCGCGTTCGAGCGCACCGTGGTCTCGGGGCCGAGTCCCTACGACCGTTTCCTCGAGGGCGAGCGCGACGCACTCAGTAGGGCGGCGCAGCGTGGCCTCGACCTGTTTCGGGGCAAGGGCCACTGCCTCGGCTGCCACAGCGGGCCGACCTTTGCCGACCAGCGCTATCACAATCTCGGCGTCGGTATGGACAAGCCCAACCCAGATCTCGGCCGCGAAAAAATCAGCACCCTGCTAAGTGACCGCGGTCGCTTCAAGACCCCGACGCTGCGCAACATCGCGCTTACCGCGCCGTACCTGCATGACGGTTCCGAGGCCACGCTGCTCGCCGTGGTCGAGTTCTACAACCGCGGCGGGGTGCCCAACGCCAACCTCGACCCGTTGATGGTGCCGCTCGCCCTCAGTGAGGGCGAGAAGAGCGACCTCGTCGCCTTCATGGAGGCCCTCAGCGGCACGCCGCCAGTCGTCGAGCCGCCGGCTCTGCCGCCCGACGCCGCATCGGCCGGCGCCGCGAGTGGAGGTGCCCTATGAAGCGCACAACGTCGATTGAGCAGCGCGTGCGCACCGAACGGCTCATCGCGTTGACCACGCTCTGCGCGCTGTTCGTGCTCCTCATGCCCGAAAGAGCGGAGGCCATCCCGGCCTTTGCGCGCAAGTACGGCTTCAACTGCACGATGTGCCACTCGAGTGTGCCGCGACTCAACGATCTCGGCAGTCGCTTTCGGGACAACGGCTACCAACTGCCCGGTCGAGAGAACGACGAGAAGACCGTGCTCGAGAGCGCGCCACCGCTCGCCGTGCGCACGAGCGCCGGCTTCGACTACGTCGCGGTGAGCCACGACTCGGGCGCCACGCCGAGAAGCGGCGTCGAACTCAGCGGTCTCGACATCCTGGCCGCGGGCCTGCTCGCGCCTGACCTCGGCTTCGTCCTCGTCTACACCCCACCCCTGCCAGCCGATGTGCGCGGCGTGGCCGAGCAAGAAGCAGGGCTCGAAATGGCGAACGTGGTGTTCAGCAACCTGCTCGCGTCCGGCGTGGCCGTGCGCGTCGGCCGCTTCGAGCCGGCCTACGTCGCCTTCAGCGTCAAACGCCACCTGTCGTTCTCGCCCTATGAAGCGTATGGCACCACCTTCGTCGGCGGCTCACCGGCCGACGAGACGCAAGAGGGCATCGAGGCCACGGCCGCCATCGGTGCCTTGCGAATGGCTGCGGGCCTCGTCAATGGCTCGGCCACCAACCGACGCAACGACGTGCCCGCGGACGGGTACCTGCGGCTCGCTACGGTGCTCGGCGCCGGCGAAGGGCAGCTTGGTGGTCAGCGCTTGGGCGTGATGGCCCACTATGGTCTGGCGCGCCCGGACCAGACCCTCGGCGGCGGTGAGCGGCGCGGCTTCGTGCGCCTCGGCGCAGACGCGAGCGTCAACGTCAGCCACTGGAACCTCGCGTTGCAGGTCATTTGGTCGCGCGACGACGCCTCGCTTTGGGCCGCGAGCGCCGCCGTGGCCACCCTCGCTGGCTTCGCCGAAGTGACGTACGCGCCGCGCAGCGACCTCGTCGCCTTGGCCCGCTACGATCTCGTGCGCATGGACGGGGCGGCCGGCCTCGACGTGGCGCGTGGCACGCTCGGCGGTCGCTACTACGTGATCGACAATCTCGCGCTGCACGTCGAGTACTCGCACCGGCAGCAGAACGGGCATTGGCTCGTCGGCCGAGGCGGACAGCGCGAAGACGCCGCGACCGCTAGGCTCGACCTCATCTTCTGAGGCGGGCTCTTCCGGTGTTGGATCGGGCCGCTCGACGGAGCGGCCCGTCAGTAACGCCCAATGGCCAGACCTGGACCTGGCGCGGCAGTCGCCGCGCTCGAGCCGTCCGCGCCCGAGGTCATGGTGCCGGAGAAATCTCGTACCCGCCGACGCTTCCGTTGCCATAGATCGCCGCGCCAACGCATCCCTCGGCATCGAGCATGAGGCGCACGCTCGTCGCCACGGCAGGCGCTAGGACCCGCGCCTGGGGAAACACCCGCGCCATGGAGTTAGCGATATTGTCGGCGCCAGCGCGGCCGAGCCCGGCATTGCCACTCGCGAGCACGACCACCGCATTCTTGGCGACGCGCTCGCGCAGACTTGCGGCAACGAGCTTGCTCTCGTCGGACGTATCGAGCGCAGCGGCGGCGTCACCGACAGGGGCGAAGGCGATGCTCCTGCGCGTCCCCAATCCGGCGACCATGACGAGGTCGGCCTTCTGCGCCGTGGTCGCCTCACGCAACGCCGCGGCGAAGTCCGCGTCGCCTCCCGCCTCGAAGTACATGACCCGGTAGGCCTGCGTGAGCGCGGCGATATCGTTGTGCGCCAAGGCCGCGGCAGCACTCGCCTTCGGATAGACGACAACGGCAAGCGGGCGGGCGTCGGGCTGCCCCGCGGCGAGGCGATTGCCGACGAGCGTCTGGAGCGTGGTGGCGCTCAGAATGCGATCGGTGTTCTCGATGCCGAGCTGGCGCAGCTGCGCCTTGTGCAGGCGGTACGCGGCATCGACGCCCTCGAATTGCCGACGCACCTGCATGGCGAGAGAGGGCGGCCGGACGCAATCGAGCACGAGCGGGTCACGCAGCGCGGCCTCGGCGAGGACGCTCCGCGGCTGCTCGAGATCGAAGAGCACCGAGGCGGCCACCATGCGGTTGGCGGCGATGGCAGCAAGGAGGCGCTGGCGATCGGTCACGAGCGCCTTGGTGACATAGGGCGCGACCTCGTTGGCTGCGAGGTACGGCAGGGCCGCGAGCACGAACTCGGGGTCGCTGTGCAGCGCGCCCTGCAAGGCCGTGCGTGGCGCGTGCTGGCGCGCCGCCAAGAGCGCGAGCTCATGGTCACCCTGTAGCGGCGCGACGGCGAATGATAGGGCGCTGCCATCGCGGGCCACGGCGGCCCGCACGACGTCGCGGTCGGCACGCAAAGCGGCGCTCACGTGCTCGAGGGCTGGACCAAAGCTCTCGACGGCCGCGAGCACGACCTCGCGATCCGCCCGCAAAGTGGCGCTCGCGTGCTCGAGCGCGGCGCCGTCAGCGCGCACCGCGGCGAGGACGAGCGCACGGTCGGCGCGGGCCGCCTCGGGCAAGAGCGCGAGCGCGTGACCATTGCTGCGCACCGCGGCCTGTTGAATCTCGAGATCCGCCGCCAACGCCGGCGCCGCAGAGCGCAACGCCATGCCGTTGCTACGCACGGCAGCGAGGACGACCTCGCGATCAGCTTGCAGGGCGGGCGAGGCGAACGCCAAGGCCGCGCCGTCGAGGCGCACGGCGGCGAGGACGAGGGCGCGATCGGCGCGCAGCGCCAAGGCGGCGTGCGCCAAGTAGGGAGCGGTCTGCGGGTCGGGTGTGCCGCTGATGGCAGTTTCGACGAGCTGCCGGTCGGCCTGCATCGCGGACGACGCGAACTCGAGCATCGCCGGGCTCGTGATGAGCGCGCTCGCGACGATCTCCCGCTCACCGCGCAGCGCGGGCGACAGATAGGCGAAAGCAGCGCCGCGGATCTCGACGAGCTCACGCCCGACCTCGCGATCGGCCCGCAGGCGCGCTGCCGCAAAGCGCAGCGCCGCCGGATTTTCGGTCACCGCGACGCGCACGACCTCGCGGTCGGCCTGCAAGGCCGCTGGTGCGAACTCGAGCGCCGCGCCATCTTGCCGCACGACGGCGAGCACGACTTCGCGATCACGCGTCACCTTGGGGTCGGCGTGCCGCAGCAGCAGCGAGGCCGGACCCGCCGAGCCCTTGAGCGCCGCCAAGACGAGACCGCGATCGGCGCGCAAGGCATCCGCGGCAAAGCGCAGAGCCGCAGGCGAGGCGTGTACGGCCTCGAGCACGACCTCACGGTCGGCCTTGAGCGCGGGGCTCGCTTGCTCGAGCAGCTCGGGCGACAACGCTACGGCACGCAACATAAATGCGCGATCAGCGAGCAAGGCCTTTGGGATGGGCTCGCCCGTGCCCGGCGCTTCACGCAAGAGCTGCAAAAAATCGAGGCGCTCGGCGTCGCTGCCGGGGCTCGGTCGGTCCGCGCCGAGCCGCGCTGACGGCGCCAGCGCAGCGGCGGGCATGGCGAGCGCGCCCGCAGTGGCGGCATGGGCCGCAGGAGACAGATCGATGCCGGTGGAACGTTCACTGACGCCATCGGACAACGCCGGGGGGGACGGCCGCGAGGGAGCCGACGGCTGCCCGACTCGCTCGGCGGGCGATCCCGCTCTGGCGACAGGCACAGTCACGGGGCTCGCAGCTCGACGCACGCTCATATCGTATCACCCCGACGAGGAGGAATCAGAGCCATCGTAGGCCGGACGGCCGGTGATCGTCAATGCCGCCTACGGCGCGGCTGGCCGCAAGGTGATGAACGTAATCTCAGCCGGCGTGGCGAGGCGCATCGGCGGCCCCCAGTAACCCGTGCCGTTGCTGACGTAGATCTGCGCACCGCCGTGCTTGGCCCAGCCGTGCAGGTAGGGCTGGGTGAGCGCAACGATGTAACCAAAAGGCCAGATCTGTCCGCCGTGCGTGTGCCCAGAGAGCTGCAAACTCGCACCGTGAAGGGCGGCCTCGTCGATAGTCCGCGGCTGATGGCTCAAGAGGACGAGCGGCCGCTCGCGATTGTATCCGCTGAGCGCACGCTCCACATCGGCCCCACCCGCGTAGCCGAAGCGGGCACCCGAAGGGTCGTCGACGCCGGCCACCTCGAGTCGCCCATCGCCCTCGCCTACCGTGACGCGCTCGTTGCGCAGCACGCGGATACCGAGACGACGCAGCTCGGTGGTCCACTCCTCGACGCCCGAGTAGTATTCGTGGTTGCCGATGACGAAGAACACGCCAAGTCGCGCATTGAGCGCTGCGAGGTTCGCTACGATCGGGCCAAGCTGCTGCACCGAGCCGTCAACGAGGTCGCCCGTAATCGCCACGAGGTCGGGCTTGAGCTCGTTGACCCGCGCGACAACGCCGCGCAACCAGGCATCGCCCAGGATTTCGCCCAAGTGCAGGTCGGTGAGCTGCACGATAGTGAAGCCCTCGAGGCCCCGCGGCAGGGCCGGCAGCTCGATGGTCACACGCTTGACGGCCGGAGTTCCGCGCACGGCGGCCATGCCAATCGAGCCTGCAGCGAGCGCCACCACTAGGGCCGCCGGCGAGGCGACGCGCCAGTAACTCGCGGCGAGCCACGCCGAGATGCCTTGCGCGGTGTCGTTGCTAGCGCCAAACGCGGCCAGACGAGCGCCAGCCAAGAGCACGCCGCGCAGCGCATCAGCAGCGCCAAGCAAGACGAGCAGTAAGAACAAGAGGCCCATCCAGGCAAAGGCCGGCCAAGCGAAGGCCGAGCCGTGCCCAGCGAGCACGCGCGAGCCAATCGCGCCGAGCGGCAGCACGAGCGCCAGGGCAACGAGCGCCCAGGTGGCGGCGAGGCGAGGGGGCGAACCGAGCGCGAAGAGCGGCGCGACAAGCCGATTCCACAGGTAGAAGTGCGTCAGGCCATCGAGGGCCAGAGCCACGCTCAAGAACAGAGCCAAGCCAGCACCGCGCATGTTCTTCGCAAACTCCTCACCCGCTGCTTTAGGTCGCGGGCGTCGGAGGGCGGCCGCGACTAATCGCCTCGCCGAGGTACGACACCAGCGCCTCGAGCCCTTCGCCGGTCGCGGCCGAAACGGCAAAGAAGGGCAGCCCTCGCTTCTTGGCATAGGCCTGCACGCGCTCTTTGGCTTCGCTCACGTAATCGAGATCGACTTGGTTGAGCACGAGCACGCGCGGCGTGGCGACGAGCTTCTTGTCGTGCAAGCGCACCTCTTCCTCGATCGCTTCGAAGTCCTTGATGGGCTCGCGTCCGTCTTCGCCGGCCGCCACCGTGACCATGTGCACGAGGCGCGTCACGCGCTCGACATGGCGCAAGAAGCGCGAACCCAAGCCCGCGCCCGAGTGCGCGCCGACGATGAGGCCGGGTACGTCGGCGACCACGAAGTGCTGCATGTCACCGAAGCGCACGACGCCGAGGTTCGGTACGAGCGTGGTGAAGGGGTAGCTCGCGACCTTGGGCTTGGCCGCCGAGATGCGCGAGATGAGCGACGATTTGCCGACATTCGGAAAGCCGATGAGCCCGACATCGGCGAGCAGCTTGAGCTCGAGGCGCACGAAGCGCTCGACGCCCTCTTCGCCCGGCTGCGCGAAGCGCGGGCTTTGGCGCACCGAGTTCTTGAAGTGGTCGTTGCCCTTGCCGCCGCGCCCGCCTTGCGCCACGATGACGCGCTCGCCCGGTTTGTCGAGGTCGAAGAGCACGGCGCTCGATTCGTTGTCGTAGATGACCGTGCCGACCGGCAGGCGAATCACGTGGTCCGCGCCGGCGCGACCGGCGCGGCGATTGCCCTCGCCACCACGGCCGCTGTGAGCAAACTGGCGCGGCAGGAACTTGTAGTCGAGCAAGGTGCCGAGCTGCGGATCGGCCACCGCGATGACGTCGCCACCCTTGCCGCCGTCGCCGCCGTCTGGGCCGCCGAAGGGGACGTACTTTTCACGCCGAAACGACACGCATCCCTTGCCGCCGTTGCCAGCGCGTACGTGGATGACTGCCTCGTCGACGAATTTGAAGCCGCGCACCGACCGACCTACAGACTGTAGACCACGGCCCCCAAAGCGCGGCGAGCTGCCGCGCGCTTAGGGAGCGATGGTCGGGTAAACAATCGCAAACGAACGATTGTTGTGCTGCTCATAGCGCACAACACCGTCGGCCTTGGCGAAGAGCGTGAAGTCACGCCCCATGCCGACGTTGCGACCAGGGTGAATCTTGGTGCCGCACTGCCGCACGAGGATGTGGCCACCCGTGACGAGCACGCCGTCGTGCTCTTTGACGCCGCGGAACTTCGGCTGCGAGTCGCGACCGTTGCGGGAGGAGCCTTGACCTTTTTTGTGTGCCATGAAGCTATCCTACGATCTCTTTGATCTCGATCTCGGTGAACGACTGACGGTGACCGATGGTCTTGTGGAAGCCCTTGCGACGGCGGCGTTTGAAGACACGCACCTTCTCGCCACGACCTTGGTCGAGGATCTTGGCCTTGACCTTGGCGCCGCTGACGACCGGGCGGCCAATCTTGACCGCGCCCTCGCCACCGCCAACCAACAAGATGTCCTCGAGCACGAGTTCGCTGCCAACATCGCCCAAGAGCTTCTCGACCTTGAGCCGCTCGCCCGGTTGAACCCGGTGCTGCTTGCCGCCCGTGCGGACTACTGCGTACATGAGACGCCTCCTCTACAACCCGATGCGGGAACGCGCCTCTTTAGGGAATAGTGCCTGGTCTTGTCAAGATCGATGCGCATGTCGACAGATCGTGGCGCCGCGGCAGCGACGGCCGAATCGCCCAACTTTGGCGCAGCCACGAGGGTCTTGGTAAGTAGCTCGGCATGCACAAAAGCAACACCCGCCGTCGTTTCCTCTGCGCTCGCCATCCTGCAATCGCTGCGCTGTGCCTCCAGGGCAGCCTCATCGCTGCTGCGTGTACGCCGAGCCCCACGGCGCAACACGAGCCGGCCGCGAGCGACGCGACCACGGCGAGGGCAACGCGGGAGCACGGGGCGCCTTCACAAATCGGTCGCGTGGCCGGGACGGGATCGAGCGCGCGAGCGGCAACGCCTGTCGCGGCCTTTCCGAACGACAAGACCTTGCTCGCCGCACAGGCGAGATTCGCCTACGAGACCGACGCGACCGGCAAAGAGCGCCCGGTGCCACAGGCCGCGACCCTGTTGCTGCTGCGCGCGCAAGAGGGCGCGTTCGTCGGCGAAACGCTCATCGATCCCGACAGCCGCGTCTTTCACAAAGCGGCCTGCGTCGACTTCGGCGAAGGCCCGCGCATCTTGACGATCGGCGGCTCGGACGCCTTCGCCAAGCTGTGGCAGCGCGACGGCGACGGATGGCACGCCGCGACGCTGTGGCACCCCAAGTTCGGCGGCACCTGGGATCGCCTGCGTGACTTCGAGAAGGCCGACGTCACGGGCGACGGCCAAGACGATCTGGTCATCGCCACGCACGATCAGGGCGTCGTGGCTGTCGCCACCTACGTCGGCAAGTCGCCCGGCGCGAAGTGGCAGGCAACCACGGCCAGAAAGGCGCCGGGCGGCAAGGCGTGGTACGTGCTCGAGGTCTATCGTCGGCCGAACACGTTTATCCACGAGGTGGAGGTAGGCGACGTGGACGGTGACGGCGTGCCCGAATTCTTCGTCACGCCCTCGACGCCCAACACCCTCGACGCGGCGCAGTCAGGCGAGATCCTCGTGTTCCACCGCGACGGCCGCGGCGGCTTCGTCAGCGAAGACGTGGCGCGCTTTAGGGGCGCGCACGTCAAGGAGATCCTGTCTGCGGATCTCGATGGCAACGGCAAGAGCGAGCTCTACGCCGCAGTGGAGCCCACACGCGCGAGCGGCGGCTCCGGCGCAGTCGAGGTGCGTTCCTACGTGCGCGAGGGCAAGCGCTGGAAGAGCCAAACGATCGCGAGCGTCGATGGCGCCCTGCAAGCCCGGGTGCTCCTCGTAGCCGAGCTTGACGGCAGCGGACAAAAAGAGATCGTGATGACGACCATGAAGGCCGGCATCTGGCGCCTCACGCCCCCCAGCAAGAGCGCGCGCGTTTGGACGAAGACACTGATTGACGCCGACTCGCAAGGCTTCGAGCATGCTGCGAACGTGGCCGACCTCGACGGTGACGGCCGCCCCGAGCTCTACGTCTCGGCCGACGAGCAGGACGAAATCCGACGGTACACGTTTGCGGGCGCGCGACCGACGCGCACGACCATCTTCGGCATGGAGCGCGGCGACATCACGTGGAACATCGAGCCGTGTCGGACGCGACACTAGATGAGTCGACACGAGTTCTGATCGGTTGGCGTGGCCGCCTGTTCGTGGGGTCGTCGTCAAGCGCTAGCCGAGCAGGCGCACACGCTGCTCCGCAAAGGCGCGGCGCAGCTCGATAGCCGCGGGCCGTGCGAGGTAGAACGCCCGTAGATCTTCAGGCAGCGCGAGGGCGAGCTCGCGCGTGAGCTCCATGGCCCGCGTCACGTCCTCGGCGGCGCGATCCGAGCCCGCGTGCAGCATCGCGAGCCAATACCGTCCTTCGACCTCGATAGGCTTGAGGCGTGCGGCGCGGGCTCGGCTGACAGCCTCACCGAGCACCGCCGTCGCGCGCCGAGTGTCGCCGCCGACCGCGGCGGCAGCCCCCGTGAGCAGGCCCGCCGGCGCCGCGAAGTCGTGCAGCCCACCCTGCTCGCACTCGCCGAGCAGGCGCGCGGCCACACGCTCGGCACCGCCGGCATCACTACGCGCGAGGCTCCCTTGGCCCAAGTACCACAGCGCGAGCGCGCGGTTGCCCGGGTCCTCAATGCGCTCGACGAGCGCGAGCACGCTCGAGCCAGCTGTGGGCTCGGTGCCGAGCCCGCCGACGAGAGCGTCGATCCAGGCGAGCAGCGCGCGGCCCTCAGCGAGAATCACCGGGTCGCCGCTCGACGCCGCGAGATCGAGGGCCATTGTGATCGAAGCGCGCGCCGTGTCGTAATCACCCACCTGAACGAACACCTGCCCGAGCTCGACGGCGCTGTATGCGGCGCTGTGTAGGTCCCCGACTTGCATGGCCAAGTCACGCGCCGCTTGCAGCGCCACGAGGGCCGGACGAAACTCGCCGTAGCGACCGCGCACGATACCGATGTTGTGCAAGCATGCGCTTTCATCGACGCGCGAGCGCATGGCGCGCGACAGATCCAAGGCCCGCTCGTAGCGCTCGATGGCGACGTCGAATTCGCCGAGACGCAACTTGAGGTTGCCGAGCTGCCGCTGCACGGCGCCCTCGCGCAGCGTGTCGCCGCTCGCGCGCGAGACCTTCAGCGCGCGCAACAAGGCCCGCCGCGCGGAGGCAAAGCGCCCGGCGCGCAAGAACCCACGACCGATGGCCGTGCTCGCCTCGGCGATCGAGGCCGAGTCCCCAAGACGGCGGGCGCGCACCAAGGCACGACGGGCATAGCGCACGGTCTGCACGATCTGCCCGCGCGAGCGCGCGAGGCGCGACAGATCGAGCAGGACATCGACGGCCTGCGACTCAGAGTGCGACGCCTCGGCGGCACGCAAAGCATCGAGGAAGAGCTGCTCGGCGTTCTCGGAGGCGCCGCGCTGGCGCGCCACGTGGGCCTGCAGGCGATCGACGACGGTGACGAGCCCGGCGTCACCGATTCGCGCGAGTAGCCCGCGCGCCCGCGTGGTCTGCCGCTCGGCGTCGTTGACCATGCCACGACGCAAGAACACGGCGCCGAGCCCAAGCGTCGCCTCGACCTCGATCCGACCGTCGACACCGGCGGCGGCACCAGTGGCCACTTCGTACCATGAGGCGGCACGATCAAGCTCACCGGTGCGTTCAAACAGCTTACCGAGCCGCAGGGCGATCTGTGGGGCGCGCGGGTCTCGCGCCGCCTTGATGCGCGCATAGCCGCGCGCGAAGTAGTCGATAGCCTGTTTGTCGGCGTAGACCGCCGCGGCGCGCATGCCGGCAGCGAAGGCCACGTCAACGGCCGCATCGTCGTCGCTGCCACGCAACACATGCTCGAGCCGCTCCTCCTCCGAGGCGCCAAGCGCGAGGAGATGTGCGGCCGCGCGATCGTGCAACGATCGGCGCGCCGCCGCGGGCACGGCCTGATACGCGGCGGTCGCGAGCGAGCGCGAGGCAAAAGCATACGACGCGCTCGTCGATGCCGTCCCCGCGTCGAGGATCTCGAGCCGCTCGAGCTCGCCAAGGCCCCGCTCGACGCTTGGCTGCGAGAGCTCGGTCACGATCGCGACACTGGTCGGACCAATCTCGCGGCCGAGCACCGCCGCGCCCCACAGCACGCGCAGCACTTCCTCACCAACCGTGGCCATGCGCGACGAGATCACGTCGTCGGCGTGACGGGCCGGGCGATAGCGACCGCCGACGAACACGAACGACGTGCCGCGGCGCGCAATCGTCTGGTCGACGAGCAGGCGCGCCAAGGTTTGCTCGACGAGACTCGGCATGCCCTGACTGTCGCGCACGAGGCGATCGAGGGCGGGCGGCGGCAGAGTCAGACCCGAAAGCCGATGCGCCGCGAGCCGAGCAACCTCCGTGCGCTGCAGCGGCCCGACCTGCACCTCGAGTGCGCGGCCCCCGAGCGCGGCGGCGAGGCTCACGCCGTCAGAGCGCGGGTCGCCTGAGCACACGAGCAGGATTGGCACGTCATCGAGCGCCTGCGCGAGCGAGCGCAGCACATCGAGCGCCACGGGGTCGATATCGTGCACGTCGTCGAGCAGGAGCGCCGTCGGCGCCTGACCGAAGCTCTGCGCCAGCGCCGCGCCGCTGCGGCTCGCGAACGCGCTCAACGCCGCCGAGCCGCGCTGCGCCTCCTTGGGCCAAGTGAAGTTCTCACGCAGCGGAAGCAAGGGATCGAGCGCCTGCGCCGCCTTGATGAGCGCAGGGAGGCGGCTGCCGGACCCAGCGGCCGGGCGTGGCTGCACGACGCGAAAACCGAGCAAATTGAGGCGCAGGGCGAGCTCGCGCAACACCGGCGTCTTGCCCGTACCGACCGCGCCTTCGATGGCGATGGTCGCGCCGCGTCTCTCGTCGAGGGCACGCTTGGCGCACGCGGCAAGCGTGGACATCATCTTACCGCGATGCGAGATCGCGCCGCCGCGCAGCAACCGCTCGGCCATGGCCCGCGCCGGTCGACGACCGAGACCGAGGCCGGGGATCTTCACGAGAGCCGCGGCCGCCGTCTCGGCGTCGGCGAAGCGGGCGCGCGGGTCAGGCTCGAGCAGCCGCAGAACAAACGCCGAGAGGCCGGCGGAGATCGCTGGGTTGAGCCGCGTCGGCGCCACCGGACGCTCGACAAAACGCCGCGCCACATCCTCGACAGTGAGCGCCGCCTCGTCGGGGAGTAAGGCTTCATAGAGCACGGCGCCGAGCGAGAATAGATCGGCCCGACCATCGACGAGCTCACCGCGCGCCACCTCGGGCGCGATGTACGGAAGCGTCCCGGCGGCGGTGGCGCGAGCGCCCGCCGGCACCATGAGCCCAAGATCGATGAGGCGCAGGGCCACCGTCTCCGCCTCACCGACCACGAGCAGGTTGCTCGGCTTGACGTCCCGGTGCACGAAGCCACGGGCATGCACGGTGGCCAGGGCATCGAGCGCTTGCAGCGTCAAGAGGCCGAGCTGCTCGGGGTCGCGCCGTCCTGCGAAGGCGAAGAGCGGGGCGCCACGCACGAGCTCCATCGTGTAGAACGGCAGGCCTTCGCGGGTGAGACCAAAGTCGTGGACCCGGACGATGTTCGGGTGCCGCAGCTGCGACAAGCGCAGGAACTCGGTGCGAAACCGCCGCACCTGGCCGCGCCGAGTGGCGAGCTTGAGCGCTCGTCGTGCCTGATGCACACGGTCGCGCACTTCGAAGACGCGCGCCGCACCGCCCTCATCGATCTCGGCGACGATTTCGAAGCGCGGGTCAACGAACGGCGGAGTAAAAAGCCGGGCGGGCACGACGTGCGATCGAGGCACGGGCGCGCGGTGCCGTCCCAAATGGGGCGCGGCACCGCGCTACCGGCGCTAGAGATACTGAAAACTAGCTCAGGTGCTGATTGACGAGCTTGGTCATCTCGAACATCGAGACGGTCCTCTTGCCGCTGAAGACGGCCTTGAGCTTGTCGTCCGCATTGATGTTGCGGCGCTCCTTGGCATCTTGCAGGTTGTTCTTCTTGATGTACGCCCAGAGCTTCTTGACCACTTCGGTGCGCGGCAGCGGCTTGGCGCCGACGATCTCGGCGAGCGCGGCAGACGGCTGCATGGCCTTCATGAACGCCGCGTTCGGCGTCCGCTTGGCACCGGTCTTCTTCACGACCTTCTTCGCTACCTTCTTGCCAGCCTTCTTCTTCGCGATCTTCTTCGCCATCTGTCCGGTCTCCTTCTGCTGCATTGCGCAAGTTGCCAAAACGACCAGCGGACCATCCGCTGCCGGCGCAATCTACCCTTTTCTCAACCGAGCGTGCACAACAAAATGCAGCGAGGGCGCAAGCCCGCACTACGCCTTTCGTCGAGTGAAGGATTGACATCGCCCGCAAGTCGCGCATCGCTCGTGGCCGATCGGACCCCGCGGCACACGTCCGCGCTAGGTGAGGGCGGCCACGCCTGCCGGTGCAGGTGTCGCGTCCGCCATCTTCACGACGGCGCTCTCGCGCCATAAGGGTATGCAGAGTAGAGCTCCGGCGAGCGCTGCTGCGGCCCAGAAGTGAAACGCCGCAGCCCAGCCCGACGTGTCGAGCAAGACGCCCGTGAGCGCGCTCGACACGGTGGCGCCGACGTAGCTCACGAGGCCAGTGAAGCCGACCGCCGCCGCCGCGACCCGCCGCGAGCTCACGTCGACCGGGCTTACGCCGGCGAGCAGCATCTGCGGGCCGTACGTGAAGAAGCCAATGCAGCCGAGCAGTAGGGCGTCGAGCCCTGGATGTCCGCCGGGCACGAGATAGAGAAGCAGGACGCTGCCGGCGAGCAACACGAGTGAGATCAAGACCACCGGCGCGCGGCGCGTCGCGAAGACTCGGTCCGACAACCACCCGCAGAGCAGCGCTCCGGGGATGCCGACGATCTCGAGCAAGCTCGACAACAGGCCGGCACCGCCAATCGACACGTGCCGTACCTCGGCCAAATATTTTGGCGACCAATCGAGCGCGCCATAGCGCACGACGTAGGTGCAGCAACTCGCGAGCGCGACCAGCCACACGCGCCGATTGCACAGGACGTAGCGCACGATGAGTTGACGGGCGGGCAGCGTTTGTTCAGAGGCGTCGCCATGCGCCTGCGTCTCGTGACAGTAGACCTCAATAGGCGGCAGCCCCTCGGACTCCGGACGGTCGCGCAGAAAGCGAGCCACGAGCAAACCACCGACGATGGCTAGCAACGCCGGGCCGATGAACGCGCCGCGCCAACCGAACTCGGCCGCGAACAAGCCGGCGACGATGAGCACGAGCCCGCCGCCGCCTTGATGTGAGATGTTCCAAATCGCGGTCTTGGTGCCGCGCTCGTGCGCGCTGAACCAGGTGGCGAGGATCTTGGCCGAAGCGGGAGCCCCGGTGCTCTGCAAGACGCCATTGACGGCCCATAGCGCGGCAAAGACCACGAGACTCGAAGAGAGGCCAAAGCAGATATTGACCGCCGCCGAGAGCAAGAGGCCGACGAGCATGAAGGCGCGCGGATGTGCACGGTCGGCGAGCAAGCCGCTGCCGAACTTGGAGATGCCATACGTCACGTAGAGCGCTGAACCGAGCAAGCCGAGCTCGACGTTCGAGTAGCCGAGATCGCGGCTGAGCAGCGGCAGCGCGATCGATAGGTTCTTGCGACAGAAATAGAAGAGCCCGTACGCGACCATGCTGCCGAAAAGCACTCGCGTGCGCGTGCGGCGATAGCGCGCCGCGACGAGCTCTGAGTCAGCGAGGGGCGCGACGAGCGGCGCTTCCGCGAAGAGAGCGAGAATGCGTCGCAGCACTCGAGATCACGCGCCGGCGGTGGCTCAGAAGTTGATGTTGTCGAGGTACGTCGTCGGTACCGCGTCGGGGACCTTGAAGGCGCTCGCCGAATACAACGACGAGTAGACGGCTAGGTTGCCGAGGATGCGCTTCACATAGTGACGCGTCTCGCGATAGGGGATCTCTTCGACAAACTCGTCGACCGGGCGACCGCTGTTGGCGTTGACCCACGCTGAGACATTCTCGGGCCCGGCGTTGTAACTCGCCGCGGCCAACACGACGTTGCCGCGGTACTTGGCGAGCAGCTGTGCCAAGTACCAGCCGCCGAAGCGGATGCTCACAGCCGGAGCGCGCAGCGTCGCAGGTGAGAATCCGGCGGCACCGAGAGCCGCAGCGATTCGGTTGCCAGTGGCGGGAATGATCTGCATCAAGCCGTGCGCGCTCGCCCACGAGCGGGCACGGTCGTCGAACGCGCTCTCCTGGCGCATGATGGAGAGGATAAACAATGGCGAGATCTTGAACTCGCGACCGGCCGCGCTCACCTCGTCGTTGTAGGCATCGGGGTAGGCCAAGTGATAGGGCCCGCGCAGCGCGCCCGTAGGACGACCGTTCATCTCGCCGCCAAAGGCGCTATCGACGATGCGATAGGCGACGTTATAGTCGCCGAGGCTATAGAGCAGGCGCGCTCGCGCGTAGGCGACGTCCTGCGACTGCTGACCGGGGATCGCCGGCAGCCGCGCCACGAGGTCCGCGGCAAAGCCCGACAAGCCGAGTTTGATGAGACGGAGGGCGCGGCGCCCGGACGCGCTATCCCAATCGAAGACGCTCGCGCCCCACGGCAACGCCTTCGCCTCGAGCGGCGCCATCGGCAACATCGCCGGCAACTCGTCAGCCGCGGGCTCGGGCGTCGCCGGCAAACCGGCGCTCTCGAGCGAGGCGAGCTCCACACCCCCGCCCAAAAAAGCGAGCGGTCGTAGATCGGCGTCGAGTTGCTGCTTGCGCTGCGCGGCAAGGACACCGTAGTAACTGAGCGGATCGAGCGCCACGGCCCGAAGGAAGGCCTCTCGACCCGCCGTAGCGTTGCCCATGGCGATCGCAAAGCGGCCGTCCCAGTAGTGGGTGCGCTGCACGAGGGCGCTGCGCGGGAAGCGCTCACGCAGATGCACAAGCAGGCTCTGCGCGGTCGGCAGATCGCCAAGGCGGTAGGCGTTCCAGGCCATGTACCAGTGTGCTTCGTCGGCGGCCGAATCGTTCGGATAGCGCGCCAAGAACTCGCCGAACAACTTGAGCGCCTTTTGGTAGTTGCCGCCGTTGTAGCCAAGCCAGGCGGCCTTGAAGAGCGCTTCACGCGACTCGCGCCGCTTGCCCTCGCGCCGCGCGATGGCGAGGTAGGTCGCGATGGCATCATCGAAACGACCGGCCGTCGAATAGGTGCGCGCGAGCCACTGTTCGTGGCCAATTCGATCGCGACCACGACTCGCCTCCGCGAGCGCCGAAAATAATGTCGCCGCAAGCTCGAAGTTGCGTTGCCGATAGGCGAGTTTTGCGCGGCGCTCATCGAACGCCGACTGCATACCGCCGCCCCGAACGAGCGGCTCGGCGCTCTTGAGCACGAGGGCGGCCTCGTCGAGCGAGCGAGCAGTGAGCAACAGATCGGCCAGCGACAAGAGCTGCCAGAAGCTGTGCGGCTCGGCGTGGCCCTCGGCAACGAGCGCCGCAAAGCGTGACTGTGCGAGCTCTCCGGCCATATCTCCGCCGCGATAGAAGGCGAGATAGCGATAACCGGCGGCGGCGTCGAAGTAGCGCCGTTGTTGCTCGGCGATGTACGCCAGGTTGAAGCGCGCCATCGGCTCGCGCTCAGCGCTCGGCACGGCTTTGATCGCGCCCTCGTAGGCCGCCTTGGCCTCGCGCCAGCGAGAAGCCGCGAACAGGGCGTCACCGCAACCGTACCGGGCTTCACTCGCGAAGGGCGAGTCGGGTCGCTCGTGCAATATCTGCAACCACAGCGAGAGCGCCGCCGGCCAATCACCAGACTCCCGGCGCGCGCGCGCAGCGTACGCCAAGGAGAGATCGGCAACCTCGGGCAGTGCCTCGCGCGTATCGGCGAGCAGCGCAAGTGCCCTGTCGGCATAGCCGAGGTTGAGCGCGGCGCGGCTCGCGAGCAGCCGCGCCTCGGCTACCGACTCACGGTCGTGCGGCGCGGCGAGAAACGACTCGAGGTGCGCGAGCGCGAGTTCGTCGTTACCACCCGCGAGCGCATCCATGGCGGCGATCACGTCCAAGTCCCCAAAGGCGATTCCACCGCCCGTGCTCACGACCACGAGGGAGACGAGCAAGGGGTGCGCTACTGCGAACAACATAGTGCAATGGTAAACGGCACGGCGGGCCGATGCAAAACAGTCGCCATATCAAAAGTACGTTGAGCCGAGTTGGCGGATCGCGTTAGACGACGTGTCGGCATCGCGATGACATACAAAACGATGAGCCTCGGCTTCGCACTGCTACGGGCGCCCCTGCTCGCCGTCTTTGCCTGCGTGGCGCTCGGCGTCGTAGTTGCCGACGCGACCGCGCTGTCGGTGGGCGCTGCTGGCGTCACCGCAGCTACGACCTTGCTCGTACTCGCGTTCGCGGTCCGCCGGCGGCGCGGCGTCTTGCTCGTCGCGCTCGCGGTGTTCGCCGCGCTCGGCGCGCTCGCGAGTGCGCTCACTGCGACCCCGGCGCCGCCCGCGATCACCTGTGCAGCCGAGGCCACGCCGTGGCGGGCGCGGGTGCAAGCAGTCCTCGGTCGCAAGCCGCGCTCGGCGGGGCGCGGCCTAGAGCGCCAGGTGCTCCTCGATCTCGAGGCGCAGCGCTGCCTCGATGGCTATCACGCCAGCAGCGGCCGCGTACGCGCGTCGTTGCCAATGGGTGACGCGCTCGCACGCGGCGATCGACTCGAGATGAAGCTCGTGCCGAGCCCGCTCGAGGCCGCCCGCAACCCGACCCAAGCCGACCCGCTCCTTCTCGCGCGGCGCGACCAAATAGGTGGCCAGGCGATCGCACGCTCACCTTACGCGTTCGTGAGCCGCGCTACGGGCCTCGCCGCCGCGACCGACCGGGCACGAGACCACGTGGCAGCCCTCATCGAAGAGCACTTCGACCCCGACGACGCAGCCGTCGCCAAGGCGCTCGCCACGGGCGACCAGAGCGCCGTCAGCCCGAACCAGCGCAGCCTGTGGGCAGACGCCGGGCTCGCGCACATCCTGTCGGTGAGCGGCCTGCACCTGACGCTCGTGGCGACGGTCATCTACTGGCTCGTCTACCAGCTGCTCGCCTGCTTTCCTCTGCTCGCCGAGCGCGTGAGCGTGCGCCGCTTCGCCGCGTTGCTCACGCTCGTGCCCACCCTCGGCTTCTGCCTGTGGGTCGGCGCCCCAGCGGCGGCCGTGCGCGCCACCGTCATGGCCGGCTCGTTGTACGGCGCCATCGTGCTCGGCCGACCGAAGGCCGTGCCCAACGCCCTCGGCCTAGCTGGGGTCGCCATTGTGCTCGCGGCACCGACAAGTCTGTACGACCCGGGCTTTCTGCTCTCGTTCGTGGCGGTCGGCATGCTGTTGACGCTGCCGCGCCTCGACGCGCGGCGCTCACGCGGCGCGCGCCTCCTTGCGGCGGTCGCCGGGCTGCTCCTCACCTCGGTGTTCGCGACCGCCGCGACCCTGCCGGTGAGCGCATACTATTTTGGCCGCGTCTCCCTCATCGCGCCCCTCGCCAACCTCGTCGGCGTCCCGCTCGGCTCGGCAGTGGCCACGCCCCTCGCACTCGCCTACTGCGCCCTCGGCGGGGCTGGCGGCCTCGTCGAGTTCGCGGTGCGCCTGCCGCTCGCGGCGAGTCTGCACCTGCTCAACGCTTTGGCGACCGTCGCCGCGCGCGTGCCCTTTGCCGCTCTAGATCTGCCCAGACCGAGCGCGTTCGCCATCGTGAGCTATTACCTGCTCGTGCTCGGCCTGTTGGGACTGAGACGGCGGGCCGGACGCCGACTCGCCGTCTTCAGCGCCATGGCGCTCGGTGTCGCCGTCGCAGTGCAGGGCTCGCAACTGCATCCAGGCGGCATGCTACGACTGTCGTTGCCCTACGTGGGCCAAGGCGAGGCGACCCTCATCGAGTTTCCGGCGGGCGGCGTCGCGCTCGTCGACGCCGGCGGGGCGAGTGAAGCAGGGGGCTACGATCCGGGCTTGGCGGTGCTCGTGCCGCTGCTGCGCCAACGTGGCATCCGCAGCCTCGACCTGGCTGTGGTCACCCACCCGCACCCCGACCACCTCGAGGGCTTCGCTGCGCTCGCCGAGCGCATCCCAATCGAGGAGCTATGGTGGAACGGCGAAGGTGGCGATCTGCCGACCATGCGACGCGTACTCGACCTCGTACACGCGCGCGGCGGCCGCACGATCACGGTCGCCGACTTACCCACGCGGCAAGAGCGCGAAGGCGTCGGCATCGAGTTTGTGCACCCACGCACTCTTGCGGGGGACGGGCCGCCGTTCGCCGAGCTCGACAGCAACAACAACTCGATCGCCTTGCGCCTGACGTACGGCGCCCGCTCGGTGCTGCTCGCCGCCGACGTGGGCCTCGACGCCGAAGAGCAGCTCGTGTCGCGCCTCGCGGCAACCGACATCCTCAAGGTTGGCCATCACGGCAGCCGCACCGCCACTGGCGACGCTTGGCTCGCGGCGCTTGCGCCGAGGCTCGCGCTCATCACGTGCGGGAGCCACAACCGCTTTGGTTTTCCCCATGCGCAAGTCCTAAACCGCTTGGCAGATCACGGTGTCACCGTCTGGCGCACCGACCTCGACGGGCTCATCGAACTCGCGACCGACGGGCGGAGTTGGACCGCGTCGAGCTGGCGCGGACGGCGCCTGCGCTGGCCCGAACCGTGACTCTAGCGCAACTCGCCGTCGCCCTTGTCGAGGACGCTGTCGGCAAGCGCTGCCTCGAGGGCCCGGCGCGCGGTCTCACGCTGCGACGCGGGCACGGCGACGGCGCGCTCGCCCGTGGTGCCGACGGTGGTCGGGAACGCCTGCGAGCTCCGATCACGCAACATCGGGTTCGTGCCTGCCTCCTGCAAGAGCTCGCGCACGCGCTCCGCGACCTGCGCGTCGTAGCACATGAACACATCCACGAGATCCTCGCTCGAGCCGCGGGGATCGAGGTGATCGACGACGGCGGTGTCACACGCCGGACAGATGCGCACTTGCGGCTGGTACTCGGCTTCGCAGGATGGGCAGAACGGCATCAACGACCTCCTAAGTAGCGAAGAGTCCCGCGCTCGCGCGTCTGCGTGAACACCAACCCCTCGGTTAGTTCATAGGAGGTGGCGCGACCGGTGGCAAGTCGTTGGCCGGAGGGTGTGACGCCGACCACGAGCATCACACCAGATTTGCGTCGCTCCCCCTCAGCCATCTATCATCGCCGCCGTGCGCACTGTCGAACGTCTCTCGACGCTGTTGCTGCTCGGCCTTGCCTGCGGCTGTGGCCGCAGTCAGGCGAACGCTCCGCCCGCCGTGCATGCCATGCCAGCGACCTCCGCGAGCGCAGGCGGTGCCGAGGCAAGCACCTCGGGCAATGGCGCCGCCGTGACCACCGGCGACAGCCAACCCGCGAGCCAGACCCTTGGCGCGCCGCTCGTCGCCGATACGCGCAAGAAGGTGGCCGTGCTCGAACTCTCCGGGCTCGGCATCAGCGACATCACCAAGAACCTCGAACAGTACCTACGCAACAGTATCGGCACGATCGACGGGTTCGCGGTGCTCTCGGCGGTAGACGTGCAAATGGCGCTCGGCGATCCGAAGAACAAGGCGGTCGCCAAGTGCGGTGGCGGCCCGGACTGCGCCCGCCAGGTGGGCAAGCTCGTCGGCGCGCACATCGTCGTCATTGGCTCGATTAGCGCCCTTGGCGACAGCTTCAGCCTCAACCTGCGCGCACTCGAGGTAAACAAGAAGGGCGAGCTCGCCCGCTACCAGGCGAGCGTCTCGGGACGCGATCGCCTGATCCCCGAAGTGCGCCTCGCGTCCTATCAACTCATCGCGCCCGACCGCATTCGCGGCTGGCTCATGATCGAGGTCGCGGTGCCGGGCGTGGCCGTCGAGGTCGACGGCCAGCCCGTCGGCACCACACCGCTCGCGCACCCAGTCGAGAACCTGACTCCCGGGGCCCATGTCGTGGTGCTCAAGCGCCCGGGCTATAAGCCATTCGAGCAAGAGTTCACGATCAAGCCATTTGAGCCGACGCGCCTCAAGATCGCGCTCGAGTAGCGTCACGGCGTCAGAAGACGCGGCAGCGATCCCGAGACGGCCGGGCATTGCGCGACGCGACGCCCGGGCGGCCTACTCGTCGGGCCGCGTCTCTTCCATGTGCCAGGCCGCTGTGGTGTTGGGCGCTACCTTGAAGCGCAAGAAATCACGCACCAAGGTATCCGCCTCGACGTGCGTCGTGCACTGCAACGCCTCTTTGGCGAGCGTGACGCAGTCGTCCATGCGCAGCTCGCGAATCAAGCGCTTGAGCCTAGGAATAGAGCTCGCCGCGACCGAGAGCTGCGAATAGCCGAGGCCCATGAGCACCGGCGCGTGCTCGAGCTCACCGGCCATCTCGCCGCACACCGAGGCCGAGATCCCGGCCGCCTTGGCCGCGTCGGCCACCATCTTGAGCGTGCGCAGCACCGCCGGATGCAACGGGCGATAGAGATAGTCGACCTGTTCGTTGGTGCGATCGATAGCGAGCAGGTACTGCATCAGATCGTTGGTGCCGACGGCGAAGAAGTCGCATTCGCGCGCCAGTAAATCGGCGGTGAGCGCCGCGCTCGGCACCTCGACCATGATGCCAAGCGGGATCTTCTTGCGAAACTCCTTGCCCTCGCGTAGCAACCGATGCTCGACGCTCTCGATCATCTCGCGCGCGGTGCGCAGCTCGCCGAGGCTCGCGATCATCGGGATAAGGATGCGCAGACGGCCGCGCATCGAGGCGCGCAAGAGCCCAGCGATCTGCGCGAGGAAGACCTCCGGGTGCGCAAAGCAATAGCGAATGGCTCTCAGGCCGAGCGCCGGATTCGGCTCAGGCTCGCGCAGCGCCTCGTCACCGAACACCTTGTCGCCGCCGAGATCGAAGGTGCGGATGGTGACCTCGCAGTCGCCAACCTCATCGAAGATCTGACAGTAGGTGCGATAATGATCCTCTTCGTCGGGCGGATCGGTGCGGCCAAGGAAGAGAAACTCGGTACGGTACAAGCCGATGGCTTCGCCGCCGCGACCAAGCACGGTCGCCACCTCGTGCGGCAGCTCGATATTGCCAGCGACCGTCACGTCCTCGCCGTCTTGCGTACGCGCCGGCAGCGCCTTTGCCTCGAGCAAGTCGAGGTTCATGATGCGATAGTGCTCGGAGCGCTCGCGGCCGCGCTCGATCTGCGTGCGCGTCGGCCGCAAGACGACCGTGCCGTCGGCGCCATCGACGATCATCAGGTCGCCCGAGCCGGCGGTGTCGACGATGCCATGCACGCCGACCACGGCCGGCACCTCGAGCGAGCGAGCGATGATCGAGGTGTGTGAGGTCTTGCCGCCGACCTCGGTGACGAAGGCGGTGATGCGGTGGCGGGCGAGTAGCGCCGTGTCGGCCGGGCTCAAGTCGTGCGCCACGATGATGGTGCCGTCCTCGATGTTTGCCACATCGGCGAGGTCGGTCGTTTGCCCGACGAGGTTGCGCAGGATGCGATCACCCACGAAGTCGACATCGCCGCGCCGCTCGCGAAAGTATGCGTCCGCCACGCGGTCGAAGAGGCCGCGGATACGCGCGATGACGCGGCTCACCGCCCACTCGGCGTTGATGTGCTCGTTGCGAATGAGCGCCGCCGATTCGTCGAAGAAGGCGCTGTCGGCGAGCATCATCTCATGCGCCTTCAAGATGGCGTGGTGGTCGACGCCGCCGCCCGCAAAGCGGCTACGAATCGCCTCGAGCTGCTGCACCGACTTCTCGATGGCGCGCGACAAGCGCGTCGTCTCGTAGTCCGTCTGATCGGGCTCAATGTGATAACGGGGCACGCGCACCTGCCCGCGGTCGAGCAAGAACACTCGACCAATGGCGATTCCAGGCGAGGCGCCGATGCCTCGAAAGGTGCGCGGCTGGCCGCTCATTTGCGCTCGAAACCTCGCTCGATGAGGGTACAGATCTCCTCGAGGGCCGCTGGCGCATCGTCACCCTCGGCGTGCACAACGAGTTCGCAGCCCTTGCCGGCCGCGAGCGTCAGCACGCTCATGATGCTCTTGCCATTGACGCGCATCTCGTTGCGTTGCAGCCAAACCTCGGCGCGAAAGCGTCCAGCGGTCTGCACGAGAACGCCAGCGGCGCGCAGATGCATGCCGAGATCGTTGGCGATGATGACTGTTCGGCTATAGGTCGCCTTCACGCCGTCTTCTCCTTGCCACCAATGAGCGCGTCACCCGCGAGGACCTCACTCGCCACAGCGATGGCCTTGCAGCCGTACTCCTTGACCTCGCGCGCCGCGGCGACGAGAGCTACGTCGCGCCGTGCGAGCTGCAAGGCCCGGATGACCATCGGCAAGTTGGCGCCGGTGAGGACCTCGACCTTGCCGGGCTGATGCATCGTCAGGCCAATATTGGAGGGCGTCCCACCGAACATGTCGGTGAGCACGAGCACGCCGTGCCCGTCTTGCGCTTGCGCGATAGCCGCGCGCAGACGCTGCTCGTAGGTCAGCGAGTCGTCGGTGCCGGTAATACCAACCGCGCTCACCTGTCGTCCGTCCGGCACGACCAGCAATGCGGCATCCACGAGCGCCTCGGCGAGACGCCCGTGCGCAGCGACAATAACCCCAATCATGGTTTTCTCTCCTCGATCTCGCGGTGCCGCAGGTCGATCGGCACGAGGCCCTGCAAACGTTTTGCCAACTCACGCACGACCGCCACCGAACGGTGCCGTCCGCCGGTGCAGCCGACGGCGACGGTGAGGTAACGCTTTCCCTCGCGCTGGTACTCTGGAATGACGAAGGACAGAAACTTCGTGACATGCTCGAGGAAGGCCTGCGCCTCGGGCGCGGCGAGCGCGTAGGCGGCCACGTCCTCATCGAGCCCCGAGCGCTCACGCATCGCAGGCTCGAAGTACGGGTTCGGTAAGAAGCGCACATCGAGCACGAGGTCCGCCTCGAGCGGCAGGCCGTACTTGAAGCCGAAGCTCATAAAGGCGACGCGCAACGTCGTGCCCTCGTCGAGACCGCCAACGTGCTCGATGATGCGAGCACGCAGCTCGTGCGGCGACATGACCGAGGTGTCGATGGTCTCGTCTGCGAGCTCGCGCAACGGTGCCAAGATCTCGCGCTCGCGCGCCACGGCATGCCGCAGACCACAGCCCGAATCGAGCGGGTGCTTGCGGCGCGTCTCCGAGTAGCGACGAATGATCGCCTCTTCTCGCGCGTCGAGGAACAAGACCCGCAGCGGTGTGGTCCCCTCGCGCAAGCGCGCGAGCAACGCCGGGGCGAGGGTCACGAAGCGCCGGTCGCGCACATCCATGCCGAGCGCCAGCCTATCGACGGCGCCCTCGGAACGAAAGACCTCGACGAGCTGCTCGACGAGCGTTGCCGGCAGATTGTCGATGCAGAAGTGCCCGCGGTCCTCGAGCGCGCGCAGCGCCGTGGACTTACCGGAGCCCGACTGGCCGGTGACGAGCAGAACAGACAGCGCCATCAGTCGGTCTCCTCGGGGTAGGCCGGCGGGTCGGTGAGGGCGAGGCGTCGATCGAGCGTCTCGCGAAACTTTTGGGCCGAGTTGTGTCCTTGCAGCTTGAGCAGATAGTCGCGGGCCGCGACCTCGACGATCGAAGCCACGTTGCGCCCGGGGCGGATCGGCAGACGTACCTTCGGCACCGCCACCTCGAGCACCTGCTCGTGTTGTTCCTCGAGGCCGGTGCGATCGTACTCGAGCCCGATCTGCCAGTCCGCCATCTCGACGACGAGCTCGATTCTCTTGCGCTCGCGCACCGAAGCAGCGCCGAAGAGCTCCTTGACACTGATGATGCCGAGCCCGCGCACCTCCATGTGATGGCGCGTGACCGGCGAGCCCGTGCCGACGAGCTGGTTCTTGCGTTGCTTGATGAGCACGACGTCGTCAGCGACGAGGCGATGCCCGCGCAAGACGAGGTCGAGCGCGCACTCGCTCTTGCCAATGCCACTCGGGCCGGTGATGAGCAGGCCTATACCGAAGACGTCAACGAGCACGCCGTGCAGGGCGATCTCGGGGCTCAAGTGCTCCTCGAGAAAGTCGTGCACCCGCGTGATGAAGGCCCCGGACGAGAGCGGCGAGCGAAAGAGCGGCACCTCGTGCCGATCCGCCGATTCACCGAGCGAGGCGAGCACCGAAAGGCCCGTCGTGACCACAACGCAGGCGAGGCCCGAGGTGAAGAGCAACTCGACGGCCCGCTGCTGAGCTGGCTCGTCGAGTGTCTTTAAGTACTCGACCTCGGTGCGACCGAGGATTTGGAGGCGATTCGGGCGAATCGACTGCACGAAGCCGGCGAGCGCCAACCCGGGCTTTTGCACGCGCGGATGGTCGATGACTCGGCCGAGGCCGGACTCGCCCGCCACGAGCTCGAGCATCAGGTTGAACTGCGTATCGTCGCGCAGTGCCTTGGCGAGAATCTTCATTGTCGTCCCGTGCGCCCCCCGCGGCGGTGACCCGCCTAGTACTTGGCGTCCTCCTCGACGAATGCCTCGAACAACGACGCGGCGTCCGGCAGGCTCTGCAGCCGGTCACGAAAGCTCGCGCTCTTGAGCAGCCGTGCCACGCGGGCGAGCGCTTTCAAATGTGCGCCGGCCGAGTTCTCGGGCACGAGCAGCACGAAGACGAGGCGCACCGGCTGCTGATCGACGGCATCGAAGGGCACGCCGCCGGCGCTGCGACCGAAACACGCGACGATGTTCTTGAGCCCGGCGATCTTGGCGTGCGGAATGGCGACGTTCTCGCCGACACCGGTTGAGCCCAAGCGCTCGCGCCCAAGCAACGCTCGCTCCGCCGCCTCGCCCGTGCAGCCAATGCCCTCGGATCGGCTGCACATGAAGTGGGCAAACTCGCGCAGCAGCCCCTCCTTGTCGGTAGCGGCGACATCGGGGATGATCATGCTCGCGTGCAGAATGTCGACTATCTTCACCGTATCTCCGCCCGGCCGCCCTGACCTCAAACTTCGCCTAATACATCTGACGGCGTCTCGATGAAGAGGGAATCTTGAGCATCTCACGGTACTTGGCGACCGTGCGCCGCGCAATGTCAATATCGATCTTCTTGAGTCGCTCGACAATGTCCTGATCGGACAAGGGCGCGCGCGGCTCCTCGGCGTCGATGAGGTGCTTGATGTGATCGCGCACCGACTCCGAGGCGATGCTCTCGCCGCCGACCCGATTGATGGACGAGTTGAAGAAGTACTTAAGCTCGTAGGTGCCCTGCGGGGTGTGCACGTACTTGTTGGTGGTGACGCGCGAGATGGTCGATTCGTGCATCTGCACGTCCTCTGCCACGTCCTTCAAGATGAGGGGCTTCAAGTGCGCGACGCCGCGGTCGAAGAAGTCGCGCTGAAACTTCAAGATGCTCTCCATCACGCGGTAGATGGTGCGCTGGCGCATGTGGATGCTACGGATGAGCCACGCGGCGCTGCGCAGTTTATCTTGAATATACGACTTGGTGTCGCCCCCCGAGCTCGACAACGCATTGCGATAGTAGCTCGAGACGCGCAGCTTCGGCAGACCGTCCTCATTGAGAACAATGACGTACTCGCTGCCGACCTTGTAGACGTAGATATCGGGCGAGATGTACTGCGGCTCGCGGTCGGTGTAGATGCGCCCCGGGCGCGGCTCGAGATGCGCAATGATCTTGACCGCCTCGGCGACCTCGCCGAGCGGGACGTCGAGATCCCTGGCGATAGCGTGCAGGTTGCGCCGCTCGACGTTCTTTAGGTGCTTGTCGATGATGGCGAGCACGACCGGGTTCTCACTCGTCAGGCGCGCGGCCTGCACGAGCAAGCACTCGCGCAAATCGCGCGCTGCGACCCCGAGTGGGTCGAAACCTTGCACTTCCTTGAGGACGGTCTCGACCTCGTCTTGGCCGAGCTCGAGCTCCTCGGCGACTGTCGCCACCGCGCCTTCGGCGAGATAGCCGTCGTCGTTGGTCTCCTCGATGAGCAGCAGGGCGATGCGTGCTTCGTCGGGTGAGAAGTCGCCCATCTGCACCTGCCAGCGCAGGTGCTCGAGCAGCGAGGTGGGCTTGGTGAGCGAGGCTTCGAACGACGGCAGGTCCTCGCCGCCGCCGCCGCCAGCGCCCGCCGGCAGCGAGTAGCTGTAGGATTCGAGGTAGGCCTCCCAATCCATGTCGCGTGAGACCTCGCCTTGCGTCGGCTCGGGGGTCGTCGCCGAGCTGTCGAGCGACGCGTGCAAGTCAGCCGCGCTTTCCTTTTGTTCCGCTGACGCGTCGCCGCCTGGCGCGGCGCTCCACGCTGTGTCGTCGCCGTCACGTACCTCGCCCGCCAACTCGAGGCCCGGCCCGTCGGTCGCGCTCTCGGCGCCATCGCTCGGCAAGCCCTCAGACTCGCCCTCGGCACCGCCGCCCTCTTTGGCGTCCGCCTCGTCGGAGGTGATGACCTCACCACCGTCCTCACTCGCGTCTGCGCGCTCTTCGAGCACCGGGTTCTCTTCGAGCTCCTTTTGCAGGACGTCGCTTAGCTCGAGATGCGAGAGCTGCAACAGCTTGATGGCTTGCTGCAACTGGGGTGTCATCACCAGTTGCTGGCTCATCTTCTGCTGTAGTCTTAGGTCGAGACCCATAATGCGGCGCACTTATAGCGAAAAGGCCGGCGTCGTCCAACCCGGGTCGAGCCTTTCGGGAGCGGGAGCGGAATCGGGAGCGGAATCGGAATCGGAATCGGGAGCGGGAGCGGGAGCGGAGGAATCAGAACGGACCTGCCGATGGGCTCTTTAGAGCTTGAAGTCCTGCCCAAGATAGGTTCGCCGCGCCGTCTCGTCAGCGACGATGTCCGGGGGCGTGCCGGCCAAGAGGATAGCGCCCTCGGAGATGATGTAGGCGCGATCGCAGATGCGCAAGGTCTCACGAACGTTGTGATCGGTGAGCAGGACACCGATGCTCTGCTCGCGCATCACCTGGATGAAGCCGCGGATCTCGGCTACGGCGATAGGATCGACGCCGGCGAAGGGCTCGTCGAGCAGCACGATCTCGGGCTTCGAGATGAGGGTGCGCGCCATCTCGACACGACGGCGCTCGCCGCCCGAGAGTTGCGAGCCGAGGTTGTCACGCACGTGCTCGAGATTGAAGCGCGCGAGCAGCTCACCCGCGGCACGCGCGCACTCGGCCCGAGCGGCGCCATGCGCCTCGAAGATCGCCCTGAAGTTGTCGATGACCGACAGACCGCGAAACACCGTCGGCTCCTGCGGCAAGTAACCGAGGCCGAGGCGGGCGCGGCGATACAGCGGCAGGCCGGCTAGATCACGCTCGCCGAGCAACACCTGACCGCCGTCGGCGGGCAAGAGGCCTGCGACGATATTGAAGGCCGTGCTCTTGCCGGCGCCGTTCGGGCCGAGCAAACCGACGATCTCGCCCGGACATACCTCGAACGAGACGTCGCACACGACGCGCCGACGCCGGTACGCCTTCGACAGATGCAGAGCTCGCAGATGGGCGCCCATGTCGTTGCTGCCCTCCTAATGCCGCGGGGCGGCGACGAGCGGACATTTCTCAGGCAGAGGCGGCGGCTTTTGGGGCGGCGGCGGCGGCGTGCGCGACCCCACCTTGAGATCGTCGGGCAAGAAGTGGCCACGCGGCTTGTCGACGCGCGCCTTGTCGTCGTTGACGTTGAGCGTAATGCGCTCACCCTCGAGGATGCTCGCGGCGCGGCGCAACATTGGCCGGCCGGTGAGCAACAGATCCGAGCTCTGCGGTAGGTACTCGGCCCTGTCGGACCACATCGTCTCGACGCCGCGCACCGCGCGCACGTCATCAATGCAGGTGGCCTTCTGCAGTTGGCCGGTGCCGTCGGTCACGCCCTCGAAGGTCGTGCAACAAAACATGAGGTCGCTGCGACGCACGACCACATTGCCGCGACAGATGGCGAGCCGCACACCGTTCGACTTCGAGATAACCTGGGCGTTGTCGCATCTCCAGTCGATGGGGCCCTCGCCGGCGAACTTACCCTTGCTCGCGCCCGGCGCCTTGGCGGCCTTGGACTTGCTCGATGACGACGCGGACACGGATGCAGGCACGGGCGCAGAGCCAGGCGTGACGGCAGCCGCGCCCGGCGTCGGCGCCGGTGGCGCGACTTGAGCGTGCGCCTCCGTCATGACCAGCCCGAGCGCTACGACGGCCCATGCGCGGTGACCTTGCAGCCTCATGCCGGCCGTGTAGCGTGGAGTGACGCCAGGGTTCAAGGGGAACTGTCGTCGGCCACACGCGCGCGCCATGGCTAGGTCGGACGAGCCGCGGCCGGAGCGGGCGGCTGCTGCTTCCAGCGCCGGTGCAACCACACCCACTGCTCGGGGTGCTTACGGATGGCGGCCTCGATACGGGCGGACAGCATGGCGGTAAGGGCTAGAACGTCCGCTTCCTCGTCCCCGCTCGCGAGGGGCGGCGTGACGCGCTCGAAGTGCAGCTCGTGGCGTCCGTCGACGCGCTGGCCGTAGGCGAAGATGACGGGGCAGCCGAAGCGTTGCGCGAAGGCGGCAGGCGCGGTCGGCGTGTGCGCGAGGCGTCCGAAGAAGGGCACGAAGGCACCTTGAACCTTGGTGTCCTGATCAATGAGCAGGGCGAGCATCCCACGCTCTTTGAACACGGTCATCATGTCCTTGGAGGACGAAGCATCGCCGCGCCAGATGAGGCGCATACCAAAGGCCGTACGCGTGCGATCGACGAAGCGCGTCAGGCGCGGGTCATACAAAGGCTTGGCGATGGAGCTCACCTTGAAGCCCTCGACCGCCATCACGTGCGCGAGCAGCTCCCAGTTGCCGATGTGGGCGGTCACCGCCACGACGCCCTTGCCCTCGGCGAACGCGGCCTGCACGAGCTCGCGCTGCGCAGAGGACAAGTGCACCGCACGGGCCCCGCGCAAGAAGCGCGCCGCGTGCGAGAGCTCAGCGAGCGAGCGGGCGAAGTGCATGAACATCTGGCGCGCCAAGCGGCGGCAGTCCGCGCGCGACAGCTCGGGCATGGCCTCGCCGAGTTGCCGGATGGCGCGTTGCCGATCAGCGAGCGGCAAGAGTCCCGCGACAAAGCCGATGGCGAGGCAGCCGACGTACGCGAGGTGATACGGCACGTGGGTGATCACGGCCACACCGACGCGGATGAGCACGTAGAGGACAGCGTTCTTGCTGCGCTGCCACGCTCCCCAGTGCGCGGGCACGGGCGCCAAGAGGATCTGTGAGCCCGGCGACACGCTCGATGGCACGCTCGATGACGCACTCGGCGTGGCGCGCGACTGGGCGTTCACGGATGCGCTCGTCTCACTCGTCACGTCCGACACCCCCGGGGCCGGTGCCCCCTGTCGCCGGCCCCCTTGGCCACGCTCGGCGCGATGCATGGCATGCGCGTTGCCTCGGCGCAAGCGTACCGCCCACCCGGTCACGCGCCAAAGCGAAGCGAGGATGGCTCGCGGCGCCGACGTCTGCTATGGCGCGCGCCCATGGTGATGACCACTACGACCCTCGGCGCCGCCGCAGCGCTCGCCACCGCGTTCGCTTGGTCCGTGGCAACGCTGCTGTTCAAGAAGAGCGGCGAGCACATTTCCCCCGTTGCGCTCAACTACTTCAAGAATGTCGTCGGCCTCGCACTGCTGCTCGTGACGATGCTCGCCGCCGGCAGCACGCTCGCTCCCGAGGCTCCGCTTTGCGACCTCCTCGTCCTGCTCGCAAGCGGCGCCGTCGGCATCGCGCTCGCCGACAGCCTCTTCTTCGCCAGCCTCAACATGCTCGGGGCGGGCCGCTCGGCCATCGTCGATTGTCTGTACGCGCCCTTCGTTGTGCTCTTCTCCATGGCCTGGCTCGGCGAGGCATTGCGCTGGCAGGGCGCGCTCGGTGGCCTGCTCGTCGTCGGCGCCGTCCTCTTGAGCAGCGCCCACGTGGCCACGCTCGAGGTGCCGCGCCGCCAGCTGTGGCTCGGCATCGCCTACGGCGCGCTCGCCATGGCCCTCACCGCGGCCGCCATCGTTGCAGCTAAGCCCGTGCTGACACGTTACTCGGTGCTCTGGGCGACGAGCGTTCGCCTATGCGGTGGCGTCGCCGCGTTGAGCGTCTACGCCCTCGTGCACGCGCCGACCCGGCGCGTGGCTTTTCGCGCCTTTTTACCGCAGCGCGCCTGGCGCTTCGCGCTACCGGGCTCGATCGCCGGCGCCTACGTGGCGCTGCTCTTTTGGGTAGCGGGCTTCAAGTACACGAGCGCCGCCATCGCATCGATCTTGAACCAGACGAGCACGATCCTCGTGGTGTTGCTCGCCGCGCTGTTCCTGCACGAGCGCTTGACGCCCATCCACGCCCTCGCCGCGGCGTTGGCCTTCATCGGCAGCGTGCTCGTGCTCGTTTGAGGTGACGGCGCGCCGGCCCGACGCCGAGTCGCGAACTTCGAACCCGCCTGCACGTCTCGCGCTGCTGGTTCGGGGCTAACGCCGCGCCACGCGTATGCCGCGCGCCTGCTTGGCCACCTTGTCGAGCTGCTCGTCTTCACGCAAGTACAGATAGCCCGTGCACACCGTGTCAGAATGCACCCAAGGGCCATCATCTGAGCCGTCGAAGTTGGCTTCAAAGACGAGCCGCGCACGCACCTCGCCGTCCGTCACGACGAACGACCACCTTTGCCGGGTAGCGACGCCGGCTGAATCTTCCTCGGGGCTCAGGGCCGTGAGGACACCCGCGACTGAATCCACGGCGAGGATCTTCCACTTCTGTTCCGTCGCGACGGCGGTCGCGGCGGCAATGAGCTGGGCCTTGCTGGCGGCGATGACGCGGGCCCGTGGCTGATATGACACAGATTGGGCGCAAGCGGTTGTGAATTGCGCGGTGGCGAGCAGGAGGAACAGAGTTTGGCAGCGCATGACGGTCTCCTGGCAACCTTATGTGCATGCGTCATGCCCGAGCGGACTATCAGTAGAGTTGTCTGTTTTTACTGTATTTTTAGTATGATTACCACCGCCGGTGGGTCGCCTCGCGGCCACGTTTGTGTCAAGACACACACATCGACCGTCGCGGACGATGCCGTGTCTGTGCTAGCGGCCCGTCGGCCCCAGGATGGCGTCGATCTCGACCAGATCGTCACCGTCGATGAGTGGCAGGTCGTCACCCGTCCCACTAGCCCCACCACGCAAGGCCACGCGCTCACGCGACAGGTTCTGCCGTTGCGCCTCGACCTCGGCGACGCCGCGCTCGAGGGCCAGGGTGCGGCCAGTGAGTTCACGCGCGTCCGTTTCGAGTTGCTGTCGCGTCGCTTCGACACTGCGCGATAGCGCCAAAGTTGCCTGCGCCTTCGCCTCGGCGTCGCGCGTTGCCTGTTCACCTTCAAGACGGCGCGCCTCGAGCGTCCGCGTCAGCTCCTCGGCGCGCACGAGCTTCGCCTGGGCCTCGCGCGCCGCTTGTTCGGCGTGCTGCATCGCAATCTCGGCGGCGCACGCGCGCTCCTCGCAGCGCCGGTCTCGAGCCGCGAGGTCCTGTGACTCACGACCGAGCTGACGGCGCCGCTCGTCGAGCTCGGCTTGCTTGACCTTGTGTGCATCCTCGAGAGCCCGCAGCCCTTCGAGCTTGCTCGTCAACTCGCGGGCTCGCTCGTCAACGCGCTGCCGCTCGCGCTCCTGCTCGCGTCGCAGTTGCTCGAGTTCGCGCCGCTCGCAGGCGAGAGCTTGCGCCTGTTGCGCGGCCTGCGTCTCGGCGCGCTCGGCGCTCTGCTTCGCCGCCTCCGCCGCCTCGAGCGCCTTGGCGAGCCGCTCACGCACGACCTGCGTCTCGAGCCGCTCGTCGGTGTTGCTCATCGGCGGGTCACGAGAGGGCGCGGGAGGGCCGTCGTCCGCGTCGAGCGAAGCACGCCGCGCTTCTAGGTGCGCGCGCAGCTGCTCGAGATCCCGGCGCTCGGCTTCGATGCCCTGCTGCTGCCGACGTAGGCTCGCGTAGGCTACGGCCTGCTGAGTGAGCTCATCTTGGTGGGTCGCGAACTCGGCGCGGTCACGAGTCAACGTCGCAAGTTCGGCATCGAGCCTCCCCTTCGCGCGCTCGAGCTCGGCGCGCCCCGCCTCGATCTCCCGCAGCCCCACCGCGAGGTCTTCGCCGCGTGCAACAAGGGACGCCTCGAGCTGTCGCTGTTCGGCGATTTGTTGGCGCTCGAGCGCGAGCCTCTCCCCTTGCACGCGCAGCTCATCGAGCTCTGCCGTGACCGTCTGGCGCTGCTCGTCGAGCTCGGCGCGCCTTCGTCCGAGGTCAGCGCGGTCCTTGTCCGCAGCCTCTCGCGCCTGCGCTAGCTCACCGCGCTGCGCTTCGAGCTCGACCTCGAGCCTCTGCCGGTCGACGAGCTGCGCCCGCTCGGTCGCGATCGCGGCCCGCTCTTGCGCGAGGGCGGCCTGTTGCGCCGCCATCTCCTCCCGCTCGCCCGCGAGCTTTGCGACCGCGTCACTCAAATCACGGGCACGGACATCGAGCTCACGCTTGAGCGCGACATTCTCCGCCTGCGCGGCGCCGAGCTTTGCCTGATAGTCACTCTCGAGAGCACGCGCCCGCGAGATGAGGACCTTGCGCACCTCGCTCTTGGCTTGTGCCACGAGCCGCTCACGGATCTTCTGCTCGGCGCGTGCTTGCTGCTCGCGCTGCTGCTCAGCGCGCGCTCGTGCGAGGCTCTCAACGCGCTCACGCAAGGCCGCAAGAGGTTCGGTGTCGCCGAGTCGCTGCCCTTGCGCAAGTAGGGCCTCGAGCTCGGGCGCGAGCGCCGCCTCCTCGCTCAAAGAGGACTGACCGCGCTCGTGCAGCAGCCATGCCAGACGCTCAAGGAGCTTCCGGTCGGGCCGCACCTGCATGGCGCGGCGATACAGGTCGAGCGCGTCATCAGCCCGACCACTCTCGTTGTAGTACTGCGCCAGCTGAATGACTTGGCTCGGGTTGCGCAGCGTCGAGGGCAGCACGTCCTCGAGCCGGCGGACAATCTTGGCCTCGATGTAATCGCGCACTGCTGCGAGCTCTTTGGCCTGACCAGGACCGAACTCGAGGCCAGCACCGGTGGCCTCGACGTGCCTAATCGTCGTGCGCAGACGCAGAGGTGGGCCACCCGAGCCGAGGTGCAAATCGACATCGAGGGGCTCGCCAGCGGTGAGCGCCAGATGATTCGCCTTGAGAAACAACCCGCCGGTGCTCAGGTCAGCGGTGAAGGCAAACGTATCGCGATCGCTATTCTTGTAGGTGACGCGACACATCGCCGGGAAGCGAACGAAGCGCCGCTTTTCACCCACCGCATTGGGCGACGAGTCTGCGGTCTGCGGCTCGTTGCTCCCACCGCGCTCGCGCCTCATCATGCGAGATCCCCCTCTGGCTCGGTTATCCCTCAGCTCGTTTGGCGGCGCAAAGAATTGTGGCGACACGCCCATGCCCGCGCGACCGAGCCGGGCGCTCGCGCGATCGCGCGATGAGTCAGCGGCTCGCCGCACGCCGGCCATGCCACGCCGGTGCTTGGTCGCGCCGGGCAGTTGAGGGTATGGGAAGGGATGTCGTCGCGCACGGCCCCCGTCATGCCCATCGCTGCTCGAGCGAGCGTCGTCGCACGCCTCGCGGCCGTCGCTCGTCGAAGCCGTTTCGCCGACCGCTCACTCGTCTGGAAGACCACCGCAGTCACCGCCTCCATCGTAGGCGCGGCCATCGCCATCGCGGTATGGACCGCCTCCGGAATCGCGGAGCGTGCCTTGCGTAACGAGATCGTCGGCGCCGGCAAGGCGCTCGTGCTGTCGTTCGGCGACATGAACGCCCTCGAGTTTCTCGACAAGCAGCAGGGCACGCTCAACCTGCGCCTGCGCTTGCAGCGGCTCATTGCAACCGACACCGAGCGACGGCTGCGGCGCGCCTTCGTGCTCACCGCCGAGCGCAAGGTCTTCCTGTGGGCCGGCAGCGACGAGCGTCTGCCGGAGCTGCCGGCGAGCATCGACCAGGTCACCGTCGTCGAGAGCGCGTCCGGAATCACGGTAGCCTCACCGGTACGCTTCGAGAAGACCGTCCTCGGCTACGTCGTCTTCGAGTTCGACAAGGCGCAGGTCAAGCTCGCCGCGGCGCGCATGGCACGACAGGCGGCCCTCGTCATCATCGGCGCAGTGAGCGTCGCGGCGCTGCTGTTGTTCCTGCTCATGCGCCGCGTCCTCGCGCCGGTCGTCACACTCGGCTTCGCGGCGAGCGAGTTCGCTCGCGGTAACCACGGCTTTCGCATCACGGGCGAGCTCGGCAACGACGAAATCGGCACCGCGGCGCGCAACTTCAACGCCATGTGCGACGAACTCGCCGTGCACATGAAGTTCACCAACGGCGCGCTCGTCGACCGCATTCGCCGCGGTGGCGTCACCGACGCTGGCGAAGAGCACCAGCTGAGCATCGTCTTCGGCGACGCGCGCGGCTACACGAACTGGTCACAGCAGTACCCGGCCAACGAGGTCTTATCGACTCTCGGGCGCTACTTTACCTGCGTTGGCAAGATCACAGTCGAGCGCTTCGGCGGCATCATCGACAAGTTCATCGGCGACGGGGTGATGGCGCACTTCGGACTCGTGCAGTACGAAGGTCCCTTTGAGCCCCCGGACACGGTGGTCAAGGCCGCACGGGATGCGCTGCGCGCCACCATCTACGGACAACACGCCTTGCGCATCCTGGCCCACGCGATCACCACCTGCGAGGATCGCGAGGCGCTCGTCTACCGCTTTGGCGTGGCCTCTGGCCGATGCCTCATGGGAGCTATCGGCGCGCGCGGCGTCAAGCTCGACTTCAGCGTCATCGGCAACGTCGTCAACCTCGCCTCGCGTCTCGAGGGTCTCGCCGTGCCGGGCGGCATCCTCATCGACCGCTTCACCTTGACCGACGTCGGGACAGACTTTGCCGACGTGGTCGACAGCGGCGAGCAGCTGGTCAAGGGCATCGAGCAGCCCATCCAAACCTACGCCGTGCGCGGCTTTAGCTCGGCCGAAGAGAACGAACGCTTACAGCAGTTTCTGCTCGACGAATTCTTGAGCGAGTCACTCATCGCCGATGTGATGCTCGGTGGGCGCGGCTCGAAGGACGACGCGCACACCGTACGGCAGTTCGCCGAACAAGAGCTCGCGGGCACGCCGACGTTGCCGGTGTGAGGCGAAGGGCCCCTCAAGGTTTGCGGCCCTGCAAGCGCCACAAGGCCTCGATCTTCTGCACGCGATCGAGCGCGATCTTGTTGGTCGGATCGAGCGTCAGGACGCGCCGATAGCCGTCCATCGCTTCTCCGGACTGCTCGGCCCGCAACGAGGCTTCGGCATTGTCGAGCTCCTCGGCGATGAGCTCGGCGCGCACGCTCGCCGACCGCTCGACCTCGCCGCGCAAGAGTTGGGCCGCAGCGTGATCAGGCTCGCCGCGCAGCGCCTCGTCGAGCAAGACGAAGGCGGAGAAACTGTCGCCCACCTCGAACAGGCGTCGCGCCTCGAGCAAGCTCGCCGGCGCGGCGCGCTTCGCTGGTGGCGAAAGCGCGGCCTTGGCCGCGAGACTCACGGCCGAAGCCGCTGCGGCCGGCTGCGCAGGCGTGCGTAGGCGGGCGAGCGCGAGCAGATCGAGATCGTCAGCCGCCGGCTCGTCCTGCCGCGAACGAAAGCGCCACGAGAGCAGCACGAGACGACGCGCCTCGACATACCCACCCGAGGCGTAGCGCAGGCGCGCCGCATCGGAGAGCAGTCGCGCCACCTGGTCGTCAACGCCGAGAATCCGCCTGGCGCTGCGCAGGCGCCGCACGCGCGCCTCATCGACGACTTTGCCGTTGGCGATCTCGTCGAGGTCCGCTTGCAGCTCGTGCGCGGCCTGTACGAGCTCGTCGCCGAGCGCTTTGACCCGCGCGTCGGCATCCTGACGCTGCGGCTGACTTGCGTCCATCAAACGCGCCGCCGCCTGATAGTAGATAAACGCCGAAGCAGCATCGGCGCGCACAGGCTTGAGCGCCGGATCGAAGCGCTGTGCCCACTCGAGATGGGCGCCGATCGCGGCCTGCGTGTCGAAAGCGACCTGCGCCGAAAGCTGCGCGACCTCGCTCGCCGACGCGGGGTCGGAGACGACGTTGCGCAAGAGCTGCCGCGCCTCGAACAAGCGGCCGCTCTCGTAAGCCACGCGCGCCTTGGCCACTGTGAGCCGTGCCGAAGGCGGAGCGACGACCGGCGGCGGGGCTGGTGGCTCGTGGGCGCAGGAGCAAAGGGCGAGCCCCGTCAACACAACGGCGAGCCGCGCCGGCAATTCGAAACACGACATGCGTTTGTAGTACCGCCGCACGCGCCGCGCGCCAAGGGCGTCGCACCAACCCCGGGGCGGCTGCGCCGCGCGCTCAGAGCGAAGGCGGTCGCCGCGCATCCCAATTCAAACGCCCGAGCAGACGCGCGACGAGCGGCGTCAAGGCCAAGGTGGCGCCAATGCGCAGCGGTTGCGTGAGCTTAGTGGCCACGTACGCCGCGCCGAGCGTACCGGCACTGCCGGCCGGGCTGCCGACATCGAGCCCGACGGCGATGGCTACCCCAAAACCCGCGAGCACGAGCACGAAGAGGACGAGGTAGGTGCCGATGGCAATCTTGCCATACTCAGACATGAGCACTGCGAAGCGTTGGCGCATGGCCGTCTCCTTAGCAGACTTGCGGCACACGAGGCGAGTGGGTCGCGCACCTTGGGCGCGCACTGCTCGTCGGCGGCTCTACGCGGCCGACAGCCAATCCCGACCCGCGGCCTGTGCCGCCCGCCACTGCGTGGCGAAGCAATCATACTGCGCGCTGACCCGGTCAGCCTCGCGACCGGCGAACCGAACCGTCTCGTCGACAATCTCGCGCGTCTTGGTGGCGCGCAAGATCTGCGTCGCCACCTTGCCCTTGCCACCAGCGAGGCCGTGCGCCATCGCCAGCGCGGCGCCGCAGGCGCGCGCGTAGTCACGCAACTCGTCGGCCGACAAGGTCGCGAGCTCGACGCCGAGCTTGTGGGGGCTGCGCTCGCGCACGATGAACGACTTGCCGTCATAATCCGTGGCGCCGTAGAAGCGGTCGCCACCGTCGATGAGCTTGCGCTCGGCCGCAACGACACGCTCGGCCTCGGAGCCGCGTGCCGCCACGTCGCCCAAGTGCGGCGCCATGACCGAGCGACGCTCCTCCTTGACCTCGAGAATGAACGACTTGCCGCCGATCCGCGCATGCACGTAATAGCGATCCATTCCAACGCTCGCCGTGCCGCTGTCGAACTTGCGCGCGACATCGAGCACCTTCACGTCATCGCTCACAGCACCCTTCGGCAACGAGTCCCGCCAGTGCGCGAGCACCACCTTCTCGAAGACGCGCACGAGCTCGTGATGGGGCTCGATCTCGGCGCTCGGGATGAACTGGCCGCTGTCGAGGTCAACGCGCTTCTTCAAGAACTTCGTGCGCTCCTTGGACTCGGCGTCGGCGAGCAGCGTGGTGATGACCTTCGGCGGGTCGCGCACGAGCTCGGGCTTCTTGCCCTGCGCGATGCAGGCGAGCGCCGCGAAGTAGCTCTCGATGAAGGCCCGCGCGTAGGCCTCACCATCGGCGCCGTAGGGACACTCACGCGCCGCGAGGGCAAAGGCAGTGGCTCCGCGCTTGAGATCCCATGAGAACGGCGCCGCGGCCGCTTCGTCAAAGTCGTTGAGCGCGAACGCGAGCGTGCCGTCGTTCATGACGATGACACCGAAGTTCTCGGGGTGTACGTCGCCATCGCAGAGCACCGTCGGTAGAGCCGCGTCGGTGCCCGTCAGATCGTGATAGAAGAGATCGGCCGTGCCGCGAAAGAAGGCGAACGGCGAAGCGGCGATCTTGGCGAGCTTGTCGCGCACGCCGGCAGGGTTCGTGGCGATGAGGTCGCGGTGGTAGTCGAGCAGCGCCGCGCGCACCTCGGCCCCGAGGTCGAGCGGCGTCACGCTGCGCCGCCCTGTCGCCGCGCCGCTCGCGGCGGCGTTGGACGGGCGAAGGGCCGCAGCGCTGTGACGCAGGCCCTCGACGGCGGCGGCGGCGCGAACCGCCGTATCGCTGCGAACACCGGCGAGGCTCCCACCCGCTGTGGCCGACTTAGCGCCTCGAGGCGCGCGCTCGGTGCCTAGCGCGCGCTCGCTTCGTCGCGCGGCACCGCCGGCATCGACCGCCGAACGGGGCGTGCCCCTCGGCTGTCCACGAATAGTACCGAAATTTCCCATGCGCAGCTCCATCCTATCGAGGCACCAGGGGGCAGTGTAGGGGCGCGATCACGAGACCGTCAAGCCGTGCGCTCATCGCAGTACTTGCGATGTGACGCGGATCATGCTCCTATCGGGCGACCACCCAACAAGGAGGATAAGATGCCCACACCCCGAGTCAACGGCGTCCACACCGCTGCCGTAAACGCCCGACAAGACACGAAGGTTATCGACACCCTGTGCAAGACGACCCACGCCGTGCTGCAGAAGCTCGACAAGAACAAGGACGGGAAGATCGATAGGTCCGAGCTCAAGGTGTTCATGACCCGCCTCGAACAAGCGACGCGGAAGCTCGACCAAGCCGTGCAAGGGGCGACGGGCACCTCGACCGACGAGGCGGGACTGAAGAAGGCGATCGCCGCGTCGCGCAAGATGCTGACCGATGCGACCCGGCACGACATGGCGATTGCGCAGGCCGCGGGCACGGTCGATGACGGCGGGGCTGACACGGTGGCTGTCTCGGTTCTCGACGCCGCGGTGCGCAAGGTGTGGCAGGGCCACCTCAATGCGCTCGCTCACCCCGCAGGCGGCCTCATCGGCAATCTCACCTGGATCTTCGCAGCGATTCTCGTGCCCGATGCCGGGCTCGAGGCGAGCGCGGGCTGACCCTGCGCGCGAAGCCGGCGCGCGCGATTCAAGCATCACACGTACCCTGCGGTTCGATACTGATGCAAACCACACAGCTCTAGGAGAGCCACCATGCCCATCAGCCCCATCGTCGGCAAAGTCTTGCAGCACGAGCTCGGCCTCAAGAAGGAAGCGAGCATCGCCTCCTTGAACGAACACGGCGTCAAGATGACGGCCCTCGACGGCATCGCGCCGATTCTCGGCGAGGACGGCAAGGTCGACCGCAAGAAGACCGCCGCACATCAAGCCGCGATCGGCCTGTCGTACCTCGAACAGGCGGTGTCGCCAGATGTCGCGGCGATTGGCGTCGGCATGGCGCTGGCTTCGACGGAGTCGGTCGCCGGACGCCTCATCGGCGGCACCGTCGGGCTCGTACTCGGTGGCCTCGTCGACGTGGTTGAGGCCGTGCCGACCGCGCTCCTCGGCGCCGGATACCTCGTCAGCGCCGCGGTCTACAAGATCCGCAGCTAGGCCGCGGGGCTAAAGCTGCGGGCCATCGCGACCAGCTCATCGAGCTGGTCCTTTTGGCTGTCGTGCGCGGTCGCGACGAGGCACGTCAGAATGCCGTCGTCGACGCGGGCCACGTGCTGCTGCAGGACGCGCAGCCCGCTGCTCAGGCCAAATGCCACCGAAGCGGAGGCGCCCTCGACGCCATCGGCAAACGTGAACACACCCTGCAGGGCGGTCTTGAAGCCCGGAATCGCCGCCGCAGCTTCGCTTGTCACCTGCGCCAGCGCCGCCGCCGGCGCCACGCCTTGGGCCGGCCTACGACTGATGAGCAGATTGGCCCGCGGCAGAGTGGCTGCCTGCCGCGCGAGCGGCACGTTGAGCTCGCGCACGGGCGCGAGCAAGGTCGCCTGCGTGCGGACCTCCCACGCGCCCTCTACGCCGAGCGTACCGACCGACAACTGCGCCGCCGCCATCGTCTACTTGCCAGCCGGACTGAGCGACGCCGCCTTCTCGGCCAGCGTGACGAACTCCTTGCGATAGCCGAACTCGTCCTTGCCGAGCGCAGCCTTGGCCCGTTTGATGAGGCTCGTATAGCTCGCGCTCGCCTTGTACTCGCTCTTGCGCAACAGCAGGCCCCACTCGGCGACCGACGAGGCGAAGCGATAGGTCTCGCTCGTCACGTCCACTTGCTGGTCCTTGTCGGGCAGGCCTTGCGTCAAGAGCGTGCTGTCGTTCGCCGTCGGCTTCTTGTAGCGCAGCTTGACGAGCATGAGGTCGTTGGCGTCGACGAGCAGCTTGTCGGTCACCTTCTGCGCCTGCGGATCGACGCCCGTCACCTTCTCGTCGGAGCCCGCCGGGATGAGCTCGTAGAAGGCCGTCACCGTGTGGCCGGCGCCGAGCTCGCCCGCGTCCTTCTTGTCGTCGGCGAAGTCTTCTTTGGCGAGCATGCGGTTCTCGTAGCCGATCAAACGGTAGGCCTTGACCTTGGCGGCGTTGAACTCGATCTGGATCTTCACGTCCTTGGCGATGGTCAAGAGCGTGCCCGACATCTGGTTGACGAGCACTTTGCGCGCCTCGTTGAAGTTGTCGATGTAGGCGTAGTTGCCGTTGCCCTTGTCGGCCAACTTCTCCATCTTCGAGTCTTTGTAGTTGCCCATGCCGAAGCCGAGCACGGTGATGAAGATGCCCTGATCGCGCCGCTCGATGATCATCTTCTCGAGCTCTTGGTCGCTCGAGGGGCCGACGTTGAAATCGCCGTCGCTCGCGATGATGACACGGTTGTTGCCACCCTTGACGAAGCTGTCTTTGGCCACCTGGTAGGCGAGCTGCAGACCAGCAGCGCCGGCGGTCGAGCCGCCCGCGTGCAGATTGTCGAGCGCGGCGATGATCTTCTGCTTCTCGTTGCCCGAGGTCGGCGGCAGCACGAGACCCGCGGCGCCGGCGTACACCGTGAGCGCCACGCGATCGACGGGCCGCAGCTGATTGACGAGCAACTTGAAGGCCGCGATGAGTAACGGCAGTTTATTCTGATCGGACATCGAGCCCGAGACATCGATGAGGAAGACGAGATTGGCGGGCGGCATCTGCCCCGGATCGACCTTGCGGCCTTGCAGGCCGATGAGCGCCAAGCGATGCGCCTTGTTCCACGGGCAGGCGGCGACCTCGGTGTTGATCGAGAACGGATCGGGGCCGCTCGGCGCCTTGTACTCGTACGGAAAGTAGTTGACGAGCTCTTCGATGCGCACCACGTCTTTGGGCGGCAGGCTGTTGGCCGTAAGAAAGCTGCGAGTGTTCGAGTAGGCTGCCGTGTCGACATCGATCGAGAAAGTCGAGAAGGGGTTCTTCTCGGCGAGCATGAACGGATTGTCTTTGACTTCCTCGTAGCTCTCGTTGCTGCGCGAGGCCGCGTCGTCACGCGGCGCCTCGTCGGCCACCGCGGCGGCGGCGTCGTTGGCGCGCGCCTCCTTGGCCTTGGCGACGGGGGCGCCAACGGGCTTGGCGGACTTGGAGGGCGCGGCGAGCGTCCGCGACGCGACGGGCGAGGCGGCGCGCCCAGCCATCGGTGCGCCCCTCGACGGCGATGGCGGCGGCGGGCTACTCATCGACGGGGCCGGGCCCGAGGCGACCGACGGCGCGGGTGATGGCGCACCCGCTCCGGCCGGAGCCTGCGCGCTCATCTCGGCTTCGCGGCGCGAGCTGTCGGCCTTCTTCTCTTCGGGCTGCGCAGCGGGCGCGGCGGCGAGCGCGAAGTTGACCGTGACCGATCCGGCGGCCGGCACGACCACGCTCTGCTTGTGCGTCACGTAACCGGCGAGCGCGCAGCTCACCTGCACGGTGCCGGCGGCCACATTGTCGAGCGTAAAGGTGCCGTCGCTGCCCGAGGTGGCCTTCTGGACGTTCTTGCCGACCGTAATCGTGGCACCAGCGAGCGGGGCCGACGACGCGGCGTCAGAGACTTTACCGACGATCTTGCCAGTGGCCGGCGCGGCAGCGAAGGCCGAATAGCCGGCACAGGCGAAGGCGGCTGTGCACGCGAGCGCGACGGCGAGAAGGCTGCGGCGACGAGACAAAGACTTCATAGCGACCCCCGTAAAGAAACGTGGTGCGCGAGCGACGCGCGTAGGTGTGCGGCATGGGTCGCACAGCTTGCGACGGGGCGCAAGACGTGCGCGGCCGACGCGGGCTCGATGCCCATGCGGACAGGGATCGATCTCGCCGTGGCCGTCGATCTGGAGCTTGACCAACGAGGTAGGAATTCATACCATTAGAGTATGAAGACGAGCGTCTCAGAGAAGGGTCAGGTCACCATCCCCAAGGCACTGCGTGACCGGTTGGGTATTCGACCCGGCCAAACGCTCGAATTCTACGAGGAGGGGGGCCGCCTCATTGCCGCGCGTGTCGCGGAGGCCGATCCCGTGGACAGGGTCTATGGCATTCTGACGGCCCATCGGACCACCGACGCGCTTCTGCGCGCCCTGCGCGGCAAACCGGATGCCGTGGGACGAAAGTGATCACCGCCGTCGACACGAGCGTCTTGCTCGACGTCTTCCTCGCCGATGCCGCACACGGCCCGGCGGCGAAGAGCCTGCTTCAGCGCTGCTTGCGCGAAGGGCGCGTCGTCGCCTGCGCCGCGGTCTTCGCCGAGGTGGCCTCGGCTTTCGATGATCCGGCACAGGCGCGAGCGGCACTCGCCCGTCTGCCCATCGACTACGACGATCTCGACGCCGAGGCGGCGTTTCTCGCCGCGGAAATGTTTCACGCTTACCGGCGTCGCGGCGGCCGACGTGAGCGGGTCGTCGCTGATTTCCTCATTGGCGCGCACGCCGCGTTGCGGGCCGATAGATTGTTGACGCGGGACCGTGGCTTTCACCGAGTCTACTTCTCGCGGCTCGAGGTCCTCGAACCGGGCTGAGCGCACCTGCGGCCAAACAGAGGCGACGAAGACGCCAATTGGGGTGACGTGACCACGCGAGCCGGCGTCTGTCCTCCTCGAAGAATCGCATCGGCGATCCAATGAGTCTCTTCCTCGCAGCGCCAATGCGCTCGGGAGATCGCCGTCGCCGTCGCTTCTCCCATAGAGCGACATCGCGGTCAGCAGGTGGGCAGGGTGCTTGCGCCCTGTCCACCCCTCATCGCCCGTCCCTGCGGCGCTACGATTCCACGCGGCGCAGGCCGGCCGTGCGGGACCGCAGCGCTGCGGCGAAGCCGCATGCGCGAGGACCGCAAGCCGGGCGGCCGTCGGTACTGCGAAAGAGTTCGCGGAGTAGGTCAGTGAGCAATCGTGGCCGCCATCGCGTCGGCTAGCCGGCGACCGCCGCAGCGTGTATGGTGTCGGTACCACTCGGGAGATAGACAATGACCGTTCGTACCGCGACCCCCACCGCCCCTTCCACGTCTACTCATCAGCCGCTCGCGCCACCCTCGACCCAAGCCGCGCCGAGCACGCGTGCCGCCGCACTCGACAAGGGTTACCCGGTCGCCGACAGGATGGAGGCGCGACAAGCGCCGGCGCCCGCCAACCAAAAGGTCGCGGAGCTCAGAGCGCTCATCGCCGGCGATATCGACCGCCCCGAGGAGGCCAAGATCCTCACCCTGGTGCGCGGCGCCACGCCAGCCGAGCTCGACCTCATGATGAAGAGCGTCGACGTGACCAAGCTCGTGCATGGCATGGAAGACCATTGGCTGTCGCTCAAGTCGACCTTCGCGTTCATCCAGTTCGGGCCGAAGTCGCGCAGCGACCTCGTGCGCCTGTTGTCAGAAGGGCGACTCGCCGACTTATCGCCCGAGAGCCGCGCCCACGTCGTGCGGGCGCTGCAAGTCGGCTTCACCGATCGCCGCGAAGAGAAGGCGATCAAGAACATCTTCGTCAACACGCGCGGCCGCGATCTGACCGCGCTCAAGAACGGGCTCGAGGTGAGCGGCAACTACCACGACCTGCAGCGGCTCGTCTTCCACGACATCGACAACAAGGGCATTCGCAACGAGATCCTACAGCACATCGCGCGCGAGGGCGCGGCGCTACCACCCTCTGCTGTCAAGATCTTGAGCGATATCGATGACACCTTCTACGCCAACCTCAAAGACAAGGGCTTCCCCAAGAAGACCGTCTACCCGGGCATCCGCCAGCTCTACCAAGAGCTCGACCGTGGCACCAACGACGACCGCCGAGGCGACCTCGTCTTCATCACGGCGCGACCGGGCCTCGTCGGCGGCGTGGTCGAGGACGCGACCATCAAGATGCTCAAGGCGAACCAGGTCGACGCGACCGTGCTCACGGGGAACCTCATCTCGAACGTCAGCAACAACGAGATCGCCAAGGAGAAGCTCCAGAACTTCAGCGACTACCGCCAGCTCTACCCCGAGTACAACGTCGTCTTCTTCGGCGACGACGGCCAAGGCGACGTGCAGGTGGCCAAGGGTATCCGCGACGCAGCGGCGCAAGCGAGCCGACTCGCGCTCATTCACGACGTAGTCGGCATGTCCGCCGCCGAGCGGCAGCGCCTACGCGACGAAACCGGCGCCGTCGTCTTCGACAGCTACGTCGACGCCGGCACCGAGGCGTACACACGTGGGCTCATCGGCCGCGACGGTCTGCTGCGCGTGATGGACGCGGCGCAGGCCGAGTTCGCCGCCATCACCTTCGAGAGCGAGGCGCAGAAGGGCGCTCGCGCGGCAGAGCTGCAAAGTGCACTCGAGCGCGCTGCGGCGGCGTTGGCGCCGCGCAGCTGAGACTCTTGACCGTGCGACTCCACTCAGCAGAGCCAGTGCCGTGCACGCGCAAACGCGGTGAGCTCGTCTCTGAATTTCGGATGAGCGATGCCGATGAGGGCGCGTGCGCGCTCAGAGATCGACTTGCCGTGCAAGTAGGCGACGCCGAATTCGGTCACGACGTAGTGCACGTCGCCGCGTGAGGTGACGACGCCGGCCCCGGGCTTGAGGGCGGGCACGAGCCGCGAGAGGGTGTCGTTCTTGGCCGTCGACGGCAGCGCGATGATGGGCTTGCCGTTCTTCGAGCGCGCCGCGCCGCGGATAAAGTCTACCTGGCCGCCGATGCCGCTGTAGATGTCGTGCCCCATCGAGTCGGCGCACACCTGACCGCTCAAGTCCACCTCGAGCGCGCTGTTGATGGCGACCATGGTGTCGTTCTGCGCGACGATGAACGGATCGTTGGTGTAGTTCGAGGGGTGGAACTCGAAGAAGGGGTTGTTGTCGACATAATCGTAGAGCTTGCGCGTGCCCATGAAGAACGACGCGACGACCTTGCCCCGGTGCAGTGTCTTCTTGGCGTTGGTGATGTTTCCGGCGTCGAGCAGCTCCATGACGCCATCGGAGAACATCTCGGTGTGGATGCCGAGATCGTGCTTCTCGCGCAGGTACGGCAGCACGGCGTCGGGGATGGCGCCGATGCCGAGCTGCAGGGTCGCCCCGTCGGTGATGAGCCCGGCCACATGGCCAGCGATGGTGCGATACAGCTCGCTCGACGGCTCGGGGCGCAACTCCGGAAGCATGTCGGCGACCTCGACGACGTGCTGAATGTTGCTGATGTGAATGAAGCTGTCACCCATCGATCGCGGCATGTTCGGATTGACCTGCGCCACAACCACCTTCGCCGCCTCGGCCGCCGGCTTGGTGATGTCGATGGCCACGCCGAAGCTACAAAAACCGTGCTCGTCTGGCGGCGAGACGTGGATGAAGGCCACGTCGATGGGCAGCTCGCGATTAAACAGCGCCGGGATTTCCGAGAGAAACACCGGGATGAACTCGGCGCGGCCTTCGTGAATGGCGGCGCGGCTCGTCGCCCCGCAGAACACCGCGACGTGGCGAAAGTGCTTCTCCATGCCTTTGGCGAGGTAGGGCAGCTCGCTGCCGACGACCAGCATGTGGACGATCTTGACGTTGGCGAGCTCGTCCTTGCGGCCGACGAGCGCCCGCACGAGTTGCTGGGGCATCCCGGTGTCGGCCTGCACGTAGACCGTTTGACCGCTCGCAACCACGCGCACCGCCTCTTCGGGCGAGACGCGCTTCTTCATGTAGCTCTCGCTCCAGCGCATGGCCTACTTCTTCGCCTCCCCCAAGGTGAGTCCGAACAGCTTCGCGATCTTCTCGTGCGTACACAGCCCGCCCTGCATGTAGATGCTGTGCCGCAGCGACGCATCGATAGCCGGGTCGCCGGCTTTGCCGCTGGCGATAGCGCTCACGTACGGCAGCGCCGCGTTGGTGAGCGCATACGAAGAGGAGCGCGCCACCGACGATGGGATGTTGGGCACGCAGTAGTGCGTGACGTTCTCCTCGACATACGTGGCGTTCGAGTGCGTGGTCGGGTGCGAGGTCTCGGCGCAGCCGCCTTGATCGATGGCCACGTCGATGAACAGCGACCGCGGTCGCATGAGGCGCATGTGCGTGCGCGTAAGCACGCGCGGCGCAAGATCGCCCGGCGCTGAGACGGCGCCGACCACGATGTCGGCCGCGGGGAGGTGGCGCTCCAAGTGATAGGGCGTACAGAGCAGCGTCTGCGGCCGCTCGCGATCGACGTGCACGTGCGCTCTGAGTTTGTGCAGATCGATGTCGAGCAGGATGACGCGCGCGCCGAGGGCGCCCAAGTGACGCGCCGCGCCGCTGCCGACCGTACCGGCGCCGATGATGAGCACGGTCGCGGGCGGCACGCCCGGCACGTCGCCGAGGACGATACCACGACCGCCGGTGAGCGAATTCATGTAGCGGCCGGCGATGATCGGAATGCGACCGGCGGTGATCTCGCCCATCGCTTGGATGAACGGGCGCAGGCCGCTCGGCTCGATGATGTTGTCGAAGGCGTAGGCGGTCACGCCGGCGACGCGCAACAAGTCCATGCGCTCGCGCGTCTGCAGGCCGAGCTCGACGAAGGAAGCGACCTTCTGGCCAGAGCCAAACAGGCGCGCCTCCTCGACCGACAGCGGCCAAACCTTGACCACGAGCTCGGCACGGCGAAACACCTCATCGCGGTTGAAGACGAGCGCGGCGCCGGCCTTCTCGTACTCAGCGTCGTCGAAGCCGCCGCCCACGCCGGCCTGCGACTCGACGTAGACGCGATGCCCCTGGCGCACGAGCGTATCGACGCCCGAAGGCGCGAGACCGACGCGCCGCTCTTCGCTGACGGCCTCTTTCGGAATGGCGATATCCATTGACGACCCTCCGCTGGCCACCATGCCCGGGGGCGACGTGGTGCGTCAACTGGACGCGCGCCCAGCCGTGCGCTCACCTGGCCTACCCGACCGCCATGTGCTACTGCCGCGCGACGAGCCGCACGAGGCGCAGAGGGCCGCATGAGCACGCCACAGACACCAGAGCGCCAGTTGGCGCGCCTGCGCCAACGTATCGATCGTATCGACGACCGTATCGTCGCCTTGCTCAACGCCCGCACCAAGGTGGCGCTCGCCATCGGGGCGCACAAGGCCGAGGCCGCGCTGCCCGTGCGTTCGCCGACGCGCGAGCGCGCCCTGCTGCGCCGCCTCGAGGCCGCAAATCCGGGGCCGCTCGGCAACCGCAATCTGCGGCGCATCTACCAGCAGATCATGAACGCCGCCGCCACCCTCGAAACCGCCGCCGTGCGCCACACGCGGCGCGGCGCCAAGCGCCGCCATGGTGACCGGTAGCCGATGCGCCTCATCGACCACTTGAAGAGCCTCGGCCTCGCGCCGCGCACGGCGCGTCAAGCGCTTACGACCGGCAAGGTGTGGTACGGCGACGCGCCGACCGCCGACGCAAGCCGCGAGGTGCAGCCCGAGCGCGTGCGCTACCGGCCGAGCTCTCCTTTGATTCGCGTCGGCCGCGATCCGGTGATCGTGTATCGCGACGAACACCTCGCGGTCGTATGGAAGCCCGCCGGCCTGCTCGCCGTACCGGCGGCGGGGCGACACGACGAGGCGAGTCTGCTCGGCAAGGTGAGCGGCCTCTTGCGGCAGCGCGCCTTCGTGGTGCACCGACTCGACGAGCTCACGTCGGGCCTGATGATGGTGGCCCGCACGGCCGAGGTGGCGGCGCTGCTGCGCGCCATGTTTGCGGCGCACGCCATCGAACGCCACTATCTCGCCATCGTCAACGGCGTCTTCGCGAGCGCCCCCCAAACGCAGCGCAGCTTTCTCGTACGCAATCGCGGCGACGGCTTGCGCGGCGCAAGCGACGACGAGGATGACCCGAGCGGGCGCGAGGCGGTGACGCACTTTTCGCTCGTCGAGCAGTTCGGCAAAGAGGCGGCGCTCGTCGAGGCACGACTCGAGACGGGCCGCACGCACCAGGTGCGCATTCACTTGGCCGAGCTCGGCCACCCGGTGCTCGGCGACAAGCTCTATGGCGGCCACGGCGTCGGCCGGCGCCTGCCCCGGTACGCCTTGCACGCTTGTGTGCTCGGTTTTCGCCACCCGGTGACCGGGCGCACGCTGCGCTTCGTGGCTCCTCTCGCCGACGACCTCGAGCAGCATACCCGTGCTCTGCGCACACACACGGGCTTGCTTAGCGAGCCGGGCTCGCGTACACCGGCCCGGGACATCGGCAATCGGGGCAAGCATGTACACGAGACCACCAGGACCGACGAAACGGCAAAAGGAGCTCGCCCGCTTGGAAAAGCAGCGAGAGAAAGAGGCCAAGCGCGACCAGCGTCGACGCGAAAAAGACGAACGCGCCAAAAACCCCCTGGCGCCCGGCGAGGACCCTGACCTCGCGGGCATCGTGCCAGGGCCGCAGCCCCCACAACCCTGAGGCTGCGTGAGACGAGACAAATCACACGCGGGCGCAGCCGAGCGCACGCACGGCAAGGCCATTGGCAAGCATAATGCCAAGCCCGTAGCCAAACGCGCCGCGAAGCCTGGCGCTAAGGCCATCGTCAATGCCGCTGCCAAGCTCACGCCCAAGGCCACAGCCAAGCTCACGCCAAAGGCCACAGCCGCGACCAAGAGCGCCGCCAAGCCGACGACCAAGCTCGTCGTCAAGTCCGCCGTCAAAGTCGGCGCCAAACCTGCCGTCAAGCCTTCGACCAAGGCGGGCGCCGCGGTGGCACGCGACGGGGTCGGTCGCTACTTGAGCGGCATGACCAAGGTGCCACTGCTCACGCGCGAAGGTGAGGTCGAGGTCGCCAAACGTATCGAGATTGGTCAGCGCGAGGTGCGCGTGGCCCTCGTCGGCTCACCGACGGCAGTTCATGAAATCGTCGCCCTGGCCGAAAAGCTCAAGAGCGGTAGCGTACGTCTGTCCGACGTCACCGACGCGGTCGAAGACGAAGCCGACACCGACGAGCAAAGTTGCGCCAAGACCATCGCTCAGCTGACGCTGCTCGAGAAGCTGTACCGCGAAGGCGCGAGCGCCAAAGGACGTGCCCAATCGGAGGCCAAGCAGCGCCAGCGCGACGAGCAGATGGAACACGCGCTCACCAAGCTTCGCCTCGCGCCCCGGCAGACCAAACGCATCAGCGCCCGACTCAAATCGCTCATCGCCCGCGCCGACGCCGCCGAGCGAGAGCTGCACGCGCTCGAACGCACGTTCGGCCTCGGGCGCGGCGCGCTGCCGCCCATCCTCAAGCGCGCCAAACGCTCGCCGAGCGATGCCGCCAAGGTGTGTCGCGACCTGCACGTCTCACGCCACCGCTTGGCCGAGATCGAAGAGAGCGCCGCCAAGTGCCGCGCCCGCATCGAACGCATCGTCTCCGAATCAGGGGCGAGCCTCGAGAACATGCGCCACACACACCGCATGTTGCTCGCCGCCGAGCACAAAGCCGAGGGGGCCAAGAGCGAGCTCGTCACCGCGAACCTGCGCCTCGTCGTCTCCATCGCCCGCAACTACGTCAACCGCGGCATGCAACTGCTCGACCTCATTCAAGAAGGCAACTTGGGCCTCATGCGCGCCGTCGAGAAGTTCGACTACCGCCGCGGCTACAAATTCTCGACCTACGCCACGTGGTGGATTCGACAGGCCGTCACGCGCGCGCTTTCGGATCAGTCGCGCACGATTCGCGTGCCGGTGCACATGACCGAGTCACTCAACCGCGTCATCCGCACGAGCCGCTACCTGGTCTCGCAGCTCGGCCGCGAGCCGCTCGCTGAGGAAATCGCCGCTAAGCTCGACCTGTCGGCCGAGCGCGTGCGCTACATCTTAAAGCTCGCGCGCGAGCCCATCTCGCTCGCGAGCCCGGTCGGCGAAGACGGCGACACGAGCATCGGCGACTTCATCCCGAGCCGCGAGGAGTCGCCCTCGGAACACATCCTCTCGGCCGATCTCGCCGAGAAGATGCGCAACGTGCTTGGAGCGTTGAGCCCGCGCGAAGAGAAGATCATGCGCCTGCGCTTCGGCATCGGCGAAGACGGCGAGCATACGCTCGAGCAGGTCGGACAAAAGTTCGCGGTGACGCGCGAGCGCATCCGCCAGATCGAAGCGAAGGCCTTGCGAAAGCTGCGCCACCCGGCCAACGTCAAATCGCTCAAAGGCTTTGTCGACAAAGACGGCTGAGCTAGCCCTTGACGCGTGCGCTGCGCAGCAGCGTCGGACTGCTAGCGCACACGCAGCGTCAAGGGCCGCCCCGTTCTAGCGTTGGCCCTTGACGCAGCCCCCATCGCGGCAGGATGCCTTAGCGCATGGCCGAGATGATCGACATCCTGTGGCAGCAAGCCAACCAAGCGACGCAGACCAACCGGCCGGCCGACGCCGTGTGCTATCTCGCCGAGATCGTGAGCACCGAGCCCACCGACCGCCAGGCGCGGCTGTGGCTCGCACTCGCACTTGGCTACGCCGGCAACCCCACGGCGGCGCTCGATATCCTGCGGCAAATGGCAGAACGCCTAGCCCACGAGGGCCGCTTGCTCGAGGCCATCATCGTGGCGCGGCACGGCCTCGAGAACGCCGGCGACAACCCGACTTTCGTCCAGGTCCTCGAGCGCATCCACATTCGTGGGGCGCGCGCCAAAGCCGGCAACCTCCCGCCCGCTCCACCCCCGCGACCTGGCAAGGGCGGGGGCGGCGGGGTAAGCGCCGTCTCGCTCATCCAATCGCCCTTGCCCGAGCGCCTGGCACGCGCCGCCCAGGTAGGCCTCGCTCTGCCGCCGCCCGAGCCGCCGGTCGAGCTCGTGCCGCTGCCCCTGTTTGGTGAGCTCGAGACGCCGGCCTTCATCGAAGTCGTCAAGCGCCTGCGCTACTTTCGCGTGGCGCCGGGCACGCGCATCCTGCGCGAAGGCGAGCCAGGCGACTCGGTACTCATCTTGGCGAGCGGCCAGGCCTCGGTCATCAAGGGCAGCGCCTCGGTGGCGCAGCTCGGCGCCGGCGCCGTGCTCGGTGAGATGGGTATGATCACGCGCGCGCCGCGCTCGGCGACGGTCATCGCCGATACGCCGGTCGAGTACTTCGAGCTGCCGCGCAGCGAAGTCGTGGCGCTCGCCAAGCTCCAGCCGAAGGTCGCCGACGAGCTGTCGGCATACTGCCGCGGGCGGTTGCTGCAAAACCTGTTGCGCAACTCGCCGCTCTTCTCGCGCTTCGACGAGGCGACGCGGCTCGATCTGCTGCGCCGCTTTCAGCCGACGACCTATGAGCCGGACGAAACGATCATCGTGCAAGGTCAGCCGGCGAGCGGCCTCTACCTCATCGCCTCGGGCGAGGTCGACGTGCGCATTGCCAACGAAGACGGCGACATGGTCACCGTGGCCACGCTTGGCCCGGGCGAGGTCGTCGGCGAGATCTCGCTGCTGCGCAATCAGCCGGCGAGCGCCTACGTGACTGCGCGCAACACGGTTGGCGGCCTCGTGCTGCCGACCGAGGAGTTCTATCGCGTGCTGCAAGAGCACCCGGGCGTGCACGAATACCTAGAGACCATCACCGCCGAGCGCTTGAAGACGTCACGCGACGTAGTCGAGGGCGGCGTCATCGACGCCGACGATCTCATTATCCTCTAGTCGCCGAAACACGTCCCGAGCTCGCGCGCCGTCTGCATCGAGTCGCAGTCGAGCGGCACCCCACGCATGCGCTCGATGGCCTCGGCGATCGGCACGGCCTTCATGCCGGGCGGGTCGTAGCCGACCATGACGTTCACCTGACCCGCCGCGAGCATGCGAATCGCCGCAGCGCCGAAGCGCAGGCTGAGCAATCGGTCGAAGGTGCTCGGCCCGCCGCCGCGCTGCAAGTGGCCGAGTACGAGCGAGCGCGTCTCCTTGCCCGTGCGCTTGGCGATCTCATCTGCGACATACTGCCCGACGCCCCCGAGCACGACCTCGCGCCCCGCCTCGCGGGTCCCACGCGTGCGCAGACCTTCGCCCTTTGGGTGTGCACCCTCGGCGGCGACCACGATCGAAAAATGTCGACCGGCGCGCTCACGCGCCCGCACCTTGTCGCACACCTTGTCGAGGTCGAACGGGATCTCGGGCAGCAGGATGATGTCGGCGGTGCCTGAGATGCCCGAGTGCAGGGCGATCCATCCGGCATAGCGCCCCATCACCTCGACGACCATGACACGCTCGTGCGCCTCGGCGGTCGAGTGCAGCTTGTCGATGGCGTCGGTGGCGGTCGTCACCGCGGTGTCGAAGCCGAAGGTGGCCTCGGTGCCGCACAGATCGTTGTCGATGGTCTTCGGCACGCCAATGATCGGCATGCCCTTGTCGATGAACTTCTTGGCGATGCGCAGGGAGCCGTCACCCCCGATGCACACGAGCGCGTCGAGACCACGGGCCCGGAAGTTCTCGATGACCTTGTCGGAGACATCGACGGTCTGCTTGCCGCTCGGCGTGTCGACTGGGTACTCGAAGGGGTTGCCGCGGTTGGCCGTGCCGAGGATTGTGCCACCGAGGTGCGTGATGCCGCGTACGCTGCCGACCGTGAGGGGCACGAGATCCTCACGATGATCGATGAGGCCGCGATAGCCGTGGCGGATGCCCCACACCTCCCAGCCGCGCTGCAAAGCGGTGAGCGTGGCGGCGCGAATCACGGCGTTGAGGCCAGGGGCGTCGCCGCCGCCGGTGTTGATGGCGATGCGCTTGATGGTGGTCGGATCGAACATGGCGCCAGCGTAGCCCTCGATATGGCGCGGCGACAAGCGTCAAGAGTCCGAGACCAAAGTCGCGCTGCGCGGGCGCGATCGCGATGACGTTGTCGGCTTGTGCAATCGCCGCTCTCGCCCTACTGTGCCCCGTCTCCGGCCGCTGGCGAATGGGTCGCCGCGGCGAGCGAGATCAAAGAGAGGACATGCCATGAAGACCAAGACCAAGGTACGCGTCGCTGTAGGCGTGCTCGTCGTCGCGGCGCTCGCACTGCCCGTCGCCAACCTCATCGCCAAGAAGCCGAGCGGCACAGCTCTCGCGGTGCTCTTCGCGAACGCCCGCACCGATGCACGACACGCCGAGGTGCAACACATCCTCGAGAGCAAATGCGCCTACTGCCACGTGACTGGCACGCCGCGGCCTTTCTACGCTTCGCTGCCGCTCGCCTCCGGCATCATCGAGCGGGACGTGCAGGCGGGCCTGCGCTACTTCGACCTCGTAAGCGCGTTGTCACCCGCGCCGAGCGAGCCCGCTTTGGCGCGGCTCGAGCGCTCGATCGAAGAGGGCGACATGCCGCCCGGCAAGTTCCTCGCCCTGCACTGGAACGGCGGCCTCGCCCCAAGCGAGCGCGCCGCCCTGCTCGACTGGGTACACGCGACACGGGCGGCCAACGCTGCACCAGGCATCCCGGAAGCACTGCGCACGGGCGTCGTGCGGCCACTGCCGAAGACCGTGGCCGTCGATGCCCGCAAGGCAGCGCTCGGCGAGCTGCTCTACAACGATAAGCGCTTGTCGGGGGACGGCACACTCGCCTGCGCGACCTGCCACGATCTCGGCAAGGGCGGCACGGACCACGCGCGCGTCTCGACCGGCATCCGCGGCCAGCAAGGCGGCATCAACGCCCCGACCACGCTCAACGCGGGCCTCCAGTTCATGCAATTCTGGGACGGGCGCGCTGCCACGCTCGCCGACCAAGCGGGCGGGCCGCCACAGAACCCGATCGAGATGGGCGCCACGTGGGACGGTATCGTCGCCACCCTGAGTAAGGACAAGAAGCTCGCCGCCGACATGAAGGCCATCTACCCGGACGGCATCACCAAGGCCAACGTCACCGACGCCATCGCCGAGTTCGAGCGCACGCTCGTCACGCCGAACTCCAAGTTCGACCGCTTCCTCGAAGGCGACGCCAGCGCCATGAGCGCCGAGGAGCAGCACGGCTATCGCGTGTTTATCGAGCGCGGCTGCGCCACCTGCCATGTCGGCGAGCTGCTCGGCGGCAAGTCGTTCGAGAAGATGGGACGGCAGGCCGATTACTTCGCGACGCGCGGCAACCCGACGGACGCCGATCTCGGCCGCTTCAACCACACGCACGCCGAGGGCGATCGCTACCTGCTCAAGGTCCCGACGCTGCGCAACGTGGCTCTGACGGCGCCGTACTTCCATGATGGCACGCAGTCGACACTGCCCGAGGCGATCTTGGCCATGGGGCACTATCAACTCGGTGTCGAGCTCGCGCCAGCGGAGGTCGACGCGCTGCGCAAGTTCTTGGAGGCGCTAACCGGCGAGCTGCACGGCAAAGCGCTGTAGGCGAGGCCCCTTTCGTCTTTCGGAACTTCCCCGCGAGGTCTGTGGCATGCACTTCTTCGGATACCGTTTGTACCCTGCCGTCACGTTCATGGTCGGCCTGACCGCAGCGGGCGGCGTCACTGGCGTGGCTGCCGCGCTCGGTGGCTGTTCAGTCAACGTTCCCGACCCAAGCGCTGGGCCGTTTGCCTGCGCCTCGGACGGCGATTGCGCGCGCGACTATGTGTGCGGCCTCGATCGCACGTGTGTGGCGGCGGCGACCCAAGGCAGCGACTGCCGCAAGACGCCATGTGACGCGGCAGCCGTGTGCGTCAAGACGAGCTCGGGCGTGGCCTCCTGCGCGCCCGGGTGCTCGACCTGCGGCACGTCGTCGGTATGCATCGTGGTGCCGGGCTTTGGCCGCGACGGCAATCCCACGAGCCAATCGGTGTGCAAATCGTGCGCGGGCGCCAACTGCGCCTGCACGAGCGGCGCCGTCGCGCTCTATGATACGAGCGAGGTGCACTGCGTCTCGGTCGGCGGCCCGTGTCAAGCCGACAGCGACTGCAGCGGGGCCGTGTGCGCCAAGAAGAGCGACGGCTCGGGCTCGTGCCAAATGGGCTGCAACAACACGGCCCCGTGCAACGGCACGGGCCAGGCCTGCGTCATGGTGCTCGGCATGAGCAGCCAGCCCTCAGTCTGTCGCGCCTGCGACAGCGACTGCGGTCAGACGAAGGGGGCGGTGTGCGTGGGCTCGGGAACGCTCGTCAAACCCTACGATGACGCGACCACGCGCCCGAGCTGCCAGTGTCAGGACAGCGAATGCCGCACCGACCTCAACAGCTCCTCGGCGCGCTGCGACGCGGGTGCCTGTGTGCTGCCCTGCAACGGCGACGGCGATTGCTCGAGCGCCCTCGGCACGGGTTACGTCTGCCGCAACTACACGTGCGACGCGCCCTGCACGAGCGACGCCGAGTGTGGCAACGGCCGCCTGTGCGTGCGCAGCAAGAGCGGCGGCAGCAGTTGCCAGACGTCCTGTGTCGGGGGCACCTGCGCGAGCGGGCAGGCCTGCGCGCGCGTGGTCGGCGTCACGGCCGGCTCGTCGCGCGACATCTGCCTGGCGTGCGCGGGCGGCTGCACCGAAGCCGGCATGCAGTGCCGCACGCCCTCGTCCTCCACGCTGTATTTCGACGATGCGCCGGCCCAGCCGAGCTGCCAGTGTGATGCGACGGCGTGCATCGCGGCCTTCGGCAGCGGCGCCGTATGCAGCGGCGCGATGTGCAGGGCGAGCTGCTCGTACGACGGGGACTGTGGCGGCAACGCGTGCGTCAACCTCGATTGGAGTGGCCCAGGCACATGCCGCACGGGGTGCTCAGTCCCTGCCGACTGCGATGCCTCGCTCGCCCTATCGACCTGCGCGGCTGTCGCCTCGCCCTCGAGCGGAGTGCGCAACGTCTGCGTGCAGTGCCCGACGAGCTGCGGCTATCCGCTCGTCTGCAGCGCCACCGGGTCCGGGCCCCTGAGCGCCGTCACTCCGGGGTGCAGCTGCGACGAGACGCGCTGCTCGAGCACGGCCAACTACCACTGTAACGCGGGCTCATGTATCTACGTGCCGCCGCCTTCGACGTCGATCACCCCCTTTTCAGTCGTCGGCTCGCTCGCCACCTTCAACTTCACATGTACGAGCTCGGTCGGCGGGTGCACGTTCGAATGCTCGGCGGACGGCGGCACGTGGACGCCCTGCACCTCACCCATGCAATACCGATGGCTGCGTGGCACTCACCAGCTCTCGGTGCGCGCCACCGACGCCAACGGCGTCGAGCCCTCACCGCCCTCACGGTGGGTCACGCCCGCAAACCTCACCTTCGCGCTAGTGGGAGCCGGGGCCCATCACACCTGCGCCGTCGTCAACGAAGACAGCAGCCTGTGGTGCTTTGGCGACAACGCCTTCCGGCAGATCCTCGGCGTCAGCAACGTGCCCGCGCGCTACGCGCAGCCGACCTATGTGCCGAACGACGCGATGGCGCTTGTCGGCGTGCGACAGCTCACGGGCGGCCTCATGCACACCTGTGCCATCGATTACAAAGGCGGCGCGCTCGGCGGCCGGCTGTGGTGTTGGGGCAGCAACGGCGCCGGACAGCTCGGGGAGTCAAGCGGTATCATGAGCGAGCCCGTGCCCGCGCAGATCGGCGCCAATGAAGATTGGCTCGAGATCGCGGCCGGCCGTGAACACACGTGCGGCATTCGCAATGGGGGCTCCCTGTGGTGCTTTGGGCGCAACCTCTTCGGCGAGCTCGGGGTCGGCGACGCGTTGACGCGCTTTGGCCCGACGCAGGTGAGCGGGAGCTGGTCACATGTCGCGGCAGGCGACTACTCGACTTGCGCCATCGATACGAGCGGCCTGCGCTACTGCTTCGGCCGCAACGACGCGGGCGAGCTCGGGCTCGGTGACTTCTCCCTTCAACTGTGGCCGACCCACCGCGCTGGTGAAACCGTTACGACGTGGACGAGCATCGCTATGGGCAGCAGGCATGCCTGCGGTCTCGCGACAGGTACACCGACGACTACGACCGACCTCTACTGCTGGGGGCGCAGCGATTGGGGTCAAACGGCGCAAGCCGCCAAAGCCGACCTCGTCGTGCCGACGCTCATCTCCAACGGCGACTGGGCTCTGCTTGCGGCGGGCGACGATCACACCTGCGTGACGAATTCGAGCGCGAACCCGAACTATCTTTCGTGCTTCGGGCACAACGACACGGGCGAGCTCGGCACCTACGATACGTCGCTGCGGCGAGGCCCGAGCCCGGCCGTCGCGACGACGCCCTGGAACGGCGTCTACCTCGGACTCACGGTCGGCGACGATCACACCTGTGCCCTGCTGCAAGGCGGCGAGCTGCGGTGCTTCGGCAGCCGCGAGTTCGGTCAGCTCGGTGACTTTGCCGGCCGCGCCCTTGTGCCCCGCAACGCCGTGCAGGCAGGCGGCGACTCCTGGCTGAGCGTCAGCGCTGGCAACGAGTTCACCTGCGGCATCACCGCCGACTTGAAGGGCTGGTGCTTCGGCCGCGATAGCGAAGGCGAGCTCGGCAACGGCTACGGCACGGTGCCGCCCTATGCCGACAGCGACTTCGCGCCGGCCTCGACGCGGCGGTCTCTCGGCACCGGCAGCTCCGGCTGGACGGCGGTGGCGAGCGGTAACCAACACGGCTGCGGCATCTTCGGCGTGAGCGCCGCGACGCTCTGGTGCTGGGGCGACAACAACGCTGCGCAGCTCGGCCTCGACTCGGCCGGTGGCTACTTCCCCGAGGTCGTGCAGACGATGGGTGGACAGAACTGGACCGGCGGCAGCGTGACCGTCGGAGCGAGGCACTCCTGCGCCATCGACAAGTTGGGCGCCCTGTACTGCTGGGGCGACAACCTCTCGGACCAGCTCGGCCTCGGCGCCGGCGCGATGAAGCCGACCCAGCTGACAACCGCGTATGGTGCCTGGAGCATGGCGAGCGCCGGGGAGATCCACACGTGTGGCCTCACCACGGCAGGTAACGTGTACTGCTGGGGAAACAACGCCGCGGGGCAGCTCGGCGTCAACGACTACGTGTTCCGCACGACACCGACGCTCATCGCGGGCGGCCGAACCTACGCCAAGGTGTCGGCGGGCGCGCGGCATACCTGTGCGCTCACCGCTGTGCCAGGCGACCTCTACTGCTGGGGCAGCGACTACGACGGCCAGCTTGGGTTGGGCGGCACGGGCGGCCGAGTGTACCCACAACAAGTCACGGGCACTTGGCGCGACGTGAGCGCCGGGGGCTACACGACGTGCGCCATCGACAACGCCAGCCCGGCTGCCAGCGCCGGGCGACTGTGGTGTTTTGGCAGCAACAGCACGGGCTTACTCGGCATCGGTCAAGACGGCACGGTGAGCAGCACGCCCCAACAGGTCGGCGCCGACACCGACTATTGGCTGAGCGTCAGCGTCGGCGCCACACACACCTGTGCGCGCGCGCAGTCAGGCACGCTCATGTGCTGGGGCTCGAACTTGCACGGACAGCTCGGCGACAGCTTTGGCTTCTCGACGAGTGCGGTGCTGCCGTAAGGGGCAAGAAATCAGAGGCGGCGGCTACCTGCCTGCCGACGGCGATCGCGCCAGGGATTGTCGATCCAACTCCATCCTGTGCTACAGTGAGGCTCGCGGTGGCGCTGAGGTGGCCCTATTCGGGTTGAACGGCAACGCCGACGCAATAGCCAAGGGAGAGATGCCATGTCACGCGTACGACCCGAGCGCCAAGGCCAAGCCTGGTCGCAAACCACCGCCGATGGCCTAGCCACCACGCGTGAGTCGCGGCCGGCGCCCTTGGCTGATGCAAAGCAGAGCCCCGCCGAGAGGGCGAGCGACGCTTTCGAGTCTAAGGCCGAGCGCACCGGCGCACAGAAGCGCAAGGCGGCCTCGCTCACGACGCCCGCGACCCCCGGCGGCGCTAGCGTGCGCGGCGCGCAAGCCCAGCTCAAGCTGCGCGAGATCATTGCCAAGGCCGTAAGCCCAAACCTGGCAATTCGCGACCAAGACACCGCCGTTGCACGCCTCGCCATCGCCGACAGCACGACGGTCGGCAGCCTCGAGGTCGACGTCGACATCGACCACCCGGCGCGCGGCCAACTGCTCGTCACGCTGGTCGGTCCCTCTGGAAAGCGCGCGATCATCTCTGATCACACGCTCGGCGCGACCTACAACATCAAGGGCACCTGGGAAGTGCCCGCCTTTGCGGGCGAGCCGACGAACGGTGAATGGAAGCTCGAGGTGCAAGACACCGTGGCCGCAAAGACCGGCACACTGCGCAGCTTCGGCCTGCGCATCGTCCCCGCGGGCATGACCATCCCGCAGCCGGTCGGCGGCGCCGACGCCGATCCGATGACCCACATCACCTACCTCGCGGCCGACGCGATGCGCGGGCGCAAGAGCCCGTCGCCCGAATACACCGCCGCGGCGGCGTACGTCGAAGGGCTCGCCAAGAAGTATGGCCTGCTCGGACCGAACGTCAACAACCCGAGCGCCCCCTACCTGCAGCCGGTGCAGCTCTACTCCTTTACGACCGCCCTGTGCCCCGGACACGAGGTCGACGCGCAGCCGACCGGCCGCTCGCACGTGACCACTTTCGAGCGCGGCTTCTACCTCGACGAGCAGATGCCGCAAGAGACGCTCGAACTCATCAACGCGCGCTACGAGAAGCTGATGAAAGATGCGGGTGCGCTGGCGACCCCGCCTCTCGACGGACACCTGCGCAGCGCCGACGAGCTCAAGAAGCTCGCACGCGCCGATGGTTCGATGCCCAACGTCATGGGCCTGTTGCCCGGCACCGGCCCGCACAAAGACGAAGTCATCGTCGTCATGGCCCACCTCGACCACCTTGGCACGGGCATGAGCGGCGTCTTCAATGGCGCAGACGACAACGCCTCGGGCAGCGGCGTCGTGCTCGCGGCCATGCCCGAGCTCGCGGCGGCGCAGCAACGAGGTGAGCTCGATCGCTCGGTGCTCTTCTTGTGGACCGCCGCCGAGGAGCAAGGCCTCGTCGGCTCGACCTACTTCGTCGACCACCCCATCCCCGGGATCAGCGTCGACAAGGTCGCGGGCGTCCTCAACCTCGACATGGTGAGTCGCTGGGACGACGAGCGCATCTCGGTCATCGACGTCGACAAGAGCGGCAAGCCCACGTACCTGCGCGATCTGTTGGCGACCGCCAACGCGAGCATGAGCGACCCCTTCAACACCGTCAACCGCGACATCAATCAGTACTTGAACGCCCAAGACGGCGCGGCGTTTACGCGCAAGGGCAAAGACGTCCTGCTCATCTTCGAGGGCGAGGCCAACCCGAGCGGCGGCGGCGGAGACAACGCCGACTACCACCGCATCACCGACGACACCGAACAGATCATCCGCGAGAACGGCGGCAGCAAACCGCGTCGCGTCAAGGATCTGGCGATCAGGGTGGTGAAGCTGGCGGCCAACCGCTAGGCGGCGCGACGGCCGCTGCGCTCCCAGCGCACGACACAGCTCTTACCGAGCTCGAGCGTCGCCTCGTCGGACAGCTCCGCGAGCGCGCGGGGACGCCGATCCACGAGCGTGCCGTTGGTCGAAGCAGCGTCGATGGCAAAGACACGCTCACCCTCCTTGAGCAGCACCAGGTGCACGCGCGAGACATGCGCGCCCCCGTCGTCGACATCGACCGCACAGCGTGAATAACGGCCGAGCAAGACGCCCGCTTCGAGATCGGCGGCGGTGACCGTGAAGTAGGCCTCGCGCCGCTCCTCGATGACCGACAATCGAGCGTAGCTGTTGTGCGGCAGGCCAGCGTGAAGTTGCAGCCGGCGGGGTCGCATCGGCGCCGGCACGACCGTGATGTGCGTCACATGCTCGACGTCGCCGACGTTGGAGTGCACCGCGAGGCTCATGTGGTCACGCAGCGCCGAGTGCACGTGGGGCTCGCCGAAGACGCGCCGTGACGCGAGAGCCGCCCACGCCTCATCGACTGAGGTCGGCCACCGTCCCCCCGCATCGGGCGACGGCAACAGCAAGAGGCCGTAGGCGCCAATCGAGATGTACGCCGGGCCGTCACTCGTCACGGCCTTGCACAGGCCGATTCGATCGGCCGCGAAGCCCTGGCCGGTGTTCAGATCAGTGACGCGCAGGAGCGAGCGCCCACGCACGTGCGACGACAGGCGCAGCAGCACGTGCCTCAGCGCCGCCGAATGCTCCTCCGCGAGACTAATGGCACAGCGCGAATGCCGACCGATGACGATGGCGTCACCGAGCGCGCCTTCACCGCCGGACGACAGCACACAAACCTGCAAGCGCGGATCACCGCGGCGTGCGCCGGCGATCACATACGCCGGAGCGCCGCAGCGCTCGGCTGTGGCGCGCAGGATCGGATAATGTTGGCGAAAGGCTTCTTCGAACGTGGGCGGTGCGGCAAATAGCCATGGCCCGGGTCCGATGGCGGTCTTGTGATTGCTGCCCTCGCGCATGGACGCTCCGACCCCTCCCCTACCCATACATAGTACGGCCCGCACGCGGATGATTTTCATGGGGGAACGCCGAAATAGTCGAGTTGAGCGATTGCCATACGCCCGAGCCTGTTGCTAGCATCGCGCTTCCTCCGACCTGTAGGGCCCTGTCGATGCGCACGCTTGGCGTCCCTCAACTCGCTCGCCGCACGCTCGCTGCGCCGCTCGTGCTCGTGCTAGCGCTCGCAGCGGCATGCGGCGAGGCCTCGGTCCCCGAGCCCTCGCCGTACACGGGCGCCGAAGCGACGGCGGTGGCGAGTGGATGCGTCGCGCGCTTCGACTGTCCCGGCGACGCCGAAGAGCTCGCCGCCGAGGCCGCGGCTGTCGGGCTCGCGGCCGCGTGGCGGCTCGGCACCGAGAGCTACGCGCCCTTCTACTCAGACCTACATCCACGCTACGCTCATGATCCCGAAGGCGCGGAACCGACGCCCGTGCCCGGGCGGCCATCGAGCGACGGCTGGCGCGCGGTGAGCAGTCACCAACACTCGGCCCCAGGCGGCGAGACGCCATGGGCATCGGGCGTCAAGCACATCATCGCCGATGGCGACAGCAAAGGCTTCGACTTCGCCCTCATCACCGACCACAACACCATTGGCGCCTGGTTCATCAAAGAGTTCGTGACGCAAGGTCGCACCACGCCTTTGCGCGGCGAGGAGTGGACCTCGAAGCTCGGCCACGCCACGCTGTTCGATTTTTCGGCCACGACCGCCGCCGACGTTTTCAACCCCTGCGACCACAACGGTGCGACTTGCGCTGACGCCGAGAGCGAGCGGCAGACGCTCGTGCGGCAGGTGCATGCGCGCGGCGGCCTGGTCATCATCAACCACCCCGTGCTCGCCACCTACGCGTGGCCGGGCACGCTCGCCGGCGCCGACGGCGCCGAGATCGGACCGACCATAAGCAACCTGCCCGCCAACGAGAGCATCGACTGGTGGGTGCGTCAGATCGAAGCGTGGCTCGCCGAAGACCTGCGCGGCGTCGCGAGCCCGCAGCCCCTACTCACGGCTTGGGGCGGCAGCGACTACCACTACCTGCGCCCGAAGCCGGCGCCCGAAGAAGACGCCCCCTGCAATCTGCTCTACGCGCCCGAGGGCACGATCGCGAGCATCAAAGAGGCCGTGCGAGCGCGCCACAATCAGGTCATCTACGAAGCCCACGGTCCGCAGGTGTTCCTCGGCGTGGATCTCGGCGGCGGCGGCGAGTTCAACGACTTCATGGCCGGCGATTTTGTCGCCGCGCCCGTCGGCACCGCCTTCGATCTGCAGGTGCGCATCATCGGCGGCAAGGGCGACGAGCTGTCGCTCATCGAGACGACGCTCGTGCAAAGCGAGACGGAGACGATCGCGCGTCAGGTCAGGATCATCGAAAGACCCGTCACCTCCGACGACTGGGTGTACCGGCTACGACGCACGAGGCAAGCGCACAGCCGCTCGTTCATTCGCGCCCAACTCGGTACCTCGCTCCTCGTGCGACGGCCAAAGACGGTCACCAACCCCGTCTACTTCTAGCCGACCTGTCAAGGTTTGGCGGATCGCGACACGACATGTGCCCTGCCGATTTCATACCGCCAAGGCTTGCGCTTTGGCGCCCTCGGTTGCTACTTTGGCCAGGCTCTCGACACCGAGGGGCTCCGTGGTGGAATGCCCTGTAGGCAGGAGCGGGCTCGACAGTGAGACCCGACGCGAGACGACAAGAAGCCGCCGTAGGCGGCGAGGAAGACAGGGCAGATGGGTAACAAGCTCTTCGTAGGCGGACTCAGCTTCAACACCTCGGACGACGGTCTGCGTGAAGGCTTTGCGCGGTTTGGCGAGGTCACAGACGCGAAGGTCATCACCGATCGTGACACCGGCCGCTCGCGCGGTTTCGGCTTCGTGACGTTCGCTGACGACCAGGCGGCGCGCAGCGCCATGGCCGAGATGGACGGCACCGACTTCGACGGTCGCACCATCAAGGTCAACGAGGCGCAGGAGCGCACAGGCGGCGGCGGCGGCGGCTTCGGCGGCCGTGGTGGTCGTGGCGGCGGGGGTGGCCGTGGTGGGCGCAGCGGCGGTGGCGGCCGTGGTGATCGCGGCGGCGGCGGCGGGCGCTGGTAGTTCGCTCGCACCTCGGCGCTCGTCGCTGAGGTCATGCGTTCGGGCTCTCGGCTCGAATGGCCAATTCTTGAGTCGTATCAGAGCGCGCGTGGGGCATCCTACGCGCGCTCTTTTTTTTGCCTCGGGCGCCACGAACGTAACCGTCCGGCCATGGATCTCTGCCGCCGCGCTTCGTGATGAGGGATCTTGCCCGCCTCAAACTTGGAGGCAGGTATGCGAACTCAATGGTCGGAGTACGAGGCCCGCGCCGTAATCGGCGCCTGGCGCAGAAGCGGTCAATCGGTCGAGCGGTTCGCCGAGGCGCGCGGTTTGGTCCCTCAGCGCATATACTGGTGGCGCAAGAAGTTCGAGAAGCCGGCCAAGACGCAAGTGAAGGCCGCCGGCACGCTGGCGCTGCTGCCGGTGCAGGTCACGAAGGCGTCGCCGTCCTCACGTCATCGCGGCGAACCCGTCATGGTGATGCTGCGCTCCGGCCACGTCATCAAAGTCGGCCGCGG
>Ga0315268_10000218_pt1 | contig 67621 bp, 53 predicted proteins | sample C1_top_MG_FD_204535 | JGI IMG/M metagenome (GOLD analysis project Ga0315268, IMG submission 204535) | Sediment microbial communities from Yellowstone Lake, YNP, Wyoming, USA - C1_top | ecosystem: Environmental > Aquatic > Freshwater > Lake > Sediment | place: USA: Wyoming | collected 2017-08-01 | reverse complement strand
TCCAGCAACGTCCCCCAGATCCCCATCGCGTCATTGCGTGCTCCCGCTGGCAACGCCGCCACCAAGAGGCCGCACGTCGAGCACATTACCGTACGCGCAGAAATGAGTCGCAACTGTAGTACTAGGTTGAGCGGGCCGAACAGCGCGCTGCGCCCCGCCTCCCGGCGTTCGTCGAACGGAAAGACCCGCTCGCGAAGCACGGCTTCGTCATGCGCCCCGGCCGCACGCAGGATCTCCACCTCCATGACCTTCCATCGCGCATTCCATTGCAGGTCGAGTTCCCGCACTTCGGGAGGCTGCGCCTCAATGAACGCGTATTCTTCCACGTCGACTCCGTTGGCGGCGGCAATTTCGGCCTTGGCCCGGTCAAGGCGACACAACTCTGGATCGACGTCGATCCGCGATTCAGCGATGCACTCGGCGGCAAAGGCGATGAAGAAGAACCCGACATCCGCTTCGACGGCACCGAGATCGCGAAGGACCAGCGCGCTCTTCACCCAGCGCAGGACCCGCTGTTCGTCATGCGCGCCTTCGCGGTAGATCTCCTGCCGGATATCGTCGCTGATGCCTGGAATCCGGTCGTCGGCGAAGGCCAGCCAGGCGAGCCCACTGTCATCATCCGTGGTGGTGTCCGCGCTGCGCTTCGTCATGCCAGGCTGCTCCGTGGTCTCGAAGGTGCCTCAAGATACACGCGCTCGCCGGCAAAGGCGCCGGCTCTTCGTGTCGTTCCGACCTCACCTGTGGCGGGCGCGTTGGCCGAACGCGCGTTGGCCGAACGCTGGCAGCGCAAGGCGGACTGTCGCATGTTGGGTCTCATGAGACGCCCATTCCTGCTCCTGCTCGCCCTGCCGCTCGGTGCGCAGCAACCCGCCCGCCAGACCGACGCCGACGCCTACACGCGCTACGAACTCCTTGCGCCGGGCTCGGCGAAGTTCCGCATCACATACGAGATCACCGCCACCACGCCCGGCGCCACGGCCTATTACAACCCCATCCGCATGGGGAGCACGGCAAGCGACGAGCGCGTGATCGACCGCGCCACGGGACAGCCGCTCGCCTTCCGCGAAGTGGGGGCGGCCGAGGCGCGCTCGGGCGGCGTGCGCGTGGGCAACGAGGCCCAGCGCTACATCAAGGTCACGTTGTCGCGACCGGTGCCGCCCAGTGGCGGCGAACAGCGCATCCTGATTCTCAAGACGTACGAGGACACGGCCTCATACTTCGTGCGCGCCGACACGCTGATGTTCACGCGTCCGCTGGGCATCAAGCGCAACGCGGTGGTGCTCCCCGCGGGCTACGAGTTGCTGAGTTCGTCGTTTCCGGCGCAGGTGTTGCAGGAGCCCGATGGTCGAGTGGGCATTTCGTTCTGGAACAACACGCCGAGCGAGGCCGCGGTGACGCTGAAGGCGGCGCGGCTCGCGGCAGCGCTCCCCACGGCCCCGCGGTACAGTCGCGAACTCGCCGCGCGGCTCGGCGAGCGCGCGCACCAGAACCGCGAGATCGTCTACTTTCTGCAGCAGCCCGAGACGCACGCGTTCGACCTGTTCCACGACTACACCGAGTCGCGGACCGGCGTGTCGACCTACGTGAACGTCGTGCGCGCGGGAAGCACGGTGAGCAAGCCGAGCTCGATGAATCTCGACACCGGAGAGGCACTGAAGTTCGAGGTGTTGAAGGGCGACGCCATCACGCGGGCCAACCTCGACGTGGCGAACGTGACGCCGCAGACCGAAGCGGTCGTTACCCGGTTCGCACCCGTGCCGCCTGGCACGTCGGTTCGCCTGCGGATGTTCGAGACGTACACCGACTCGGCGCGGTATGGCCTGGTTGGCGACGATCTCGTCTGGGACCGCGCGTTTGGACGGCCGGTCAACATCGTGGTCCTGCCCGAAGGCTGGGTGTTGACCAACTCGTCGATTCCGGCAGCGGTTTCAACACGCCCCGATGGCCGAGTGCAGCTCGAATTCGTGAACGGGCGGCCGGACGAGATCGCCGTGCTGATCACGGCGGCGAGGCGAAGGTAAGGGGCGTCAACTCGGAGACTGGAGGAGCGCCGAGGTCACCAAAACCCAGTCCCACCGGTTAGATTCCAGCAGACGGCCTCCCCAACGAGACTACGCCATGATCAAGCCATTCGACTTCGCCGAAGGCGGGCGCACCTACAATTGCACCGTCGAGGAGCGCCGCGGAGCGCAGGGCGAGTACTGGTGGTGGTTCTCCGTGTCGGGCGATGCGCAGAGCTACGCCCCCTTCCAGGCCGCGTCGGGCGACACGCGCGCGACGGTTCAGGCGCGGGTGCTGCAGTTCTACGAACACCGGCTCTGGGTGATGACGCAGCCATCGCTGCGCGGCGGGCATTGGGGACGTCGCAACGCGACGGTCGGGCCCATGCCGTTGCCGACGCCCAAGGAACCGTCCTAACCGGACGATGATGGGGCGTGCTGAAACCCGCCCCCGAGCACAGCCGTAGCGGAGACGGGACCAACCATCGGCGGGACTGCATTGTCCAACTGACTGGTGCCCATAGGGTTGTCTGCGTCCCTGACCCATCTCCCGATGCGAAACATCACGCTCGCCGCGCGCATGTTGCTCAAGACGCCATTCGTGTCGGCGATCGCGGTCCTGTCGCTGGCCCTTGGCATCGGCGCCAACGCCGCCATCTATTCGCTGTTCGACCAGTTGCTGCGGCGGCCGCTGCCGGTGAGCGAACCGGAACGGCTGGTGAACCTGTCGGCGCCGGGGCCGATGCCCGGGTCGCAGTCGTGCAACCAGTCTGGCAACTGCGAGAGCGTGTTCAGCTATGCGATGTTCCGCGATCTCGAGAAGGCACAGACGCCGTTCACGGGCATCGCCGCGCACCGCATCACCGGCGTGTCGTTGAGCGTGCGCAACGAGCCGATGACCGGCGAGGGCGCCATGGTGAGCGGGTCGTACTTTCCCGTGCTCGCCCTCAATGCCGCCCGCGGGCGCCTGCTCACCCCCGACGATGACCGCGTGATCGGCGCCCACTTCGTGGCCGTCATCAGCTACGCCTTCTGGGAGAACAAGTTCGGCCGGGACCCGAACGTCGTGGGGCAGTCCATCGTCGTCAACGGCAAGTCGTTCACGATCGTGGGCGTGGCCCCCGAGAAGTTTGAGGGGACCACGGTGGGCAGCCGCCCGCTGGTATACGTCCCCATCTCGATGCGTGGCCAGGTGCAGCGGTTCACGCGCTGGGAGGACCGGCGCAACTATTGGGCGTACCTGTTTGCGCGGCTCAAGCCGGGCCTGTCGCTGGACGCGGCGAAGGCGGCCATCAACGCCGCCTACCATCCGATCATCACCGACGTCGAGGCGCCGCTGCAGCAGGGGATGAGCGACAAGACGCTGCAGAGCTTCCGCGCCAAGCAGGTGCTGCTCGAACCTGGCGCGCGCGGGCAGAGCAGCATCATCAAGGAAGCCCGCGCTCCCATCGCGCTGCTGTTTGCGGTGACGGGCATCGTCCTGCTGATCGCCTGCGCCAACATCGCCAACCTGCTGCTTGCCCGCGGCGCGGGACGCGCCACCGAGATGGGCGTGCGCCTGGCGCTCGGCGCCACTCGGCGACACCTGATGACCCAGTTGCTCACCGAGAGCGTGCTGCTGGCGCTGGTCGGCGGCGCGGCCTCGCTGCTGGTGGCGCAGTGGACGCTACGCGTCATCGGTTCGCTGCTGCCCCCTGAGGCGGCGGCGACCATTCAGCTGACGCTCAGCGGCCCGGTGATCGCCTTTGCCGCGGTCCTGGCCGTCATCACCGGCGTGCTGTTCGGGCTCTTTCCCGCCCTGCACAGCACGCGCAGCGACCTCATCAGCACCATTCGCGCCGGCGCCGGACAGATCACGGGCGGACGCGCGGCAGCGCGCTTTCGGGCCGCCCTGGTGACAGCGCAGATCGCGCTGTCGATGGGCCTGCTGATCATGAGCGCGCTGTTCCTGAAGAGCCTGATGAACGTGAGCCGAGTGGACCTCGGCGTGCAGGTGGACCAGGTGGCCACGTTCCTGATCGTGCCGCAACGCGCCGGCTACGACAGCGCGCGCAGCGCCGTGCTGTTCAATCGCGTGGAACAGGAGATCGCGGCCACGCCCGGTGTCACCGACGTGACCGACGCCCTGGTGCCGCTGGTCGGCGGCAGCAACTGGGGAAGCGACGCGAAGGTGCGGGGCTATCCGTGCGGCCCCGATGCGGACTGCAATGCCCGGTACAACGAGGTGGGCACCGGATACTTCAGGACGTTCGGCGTGGCGCTGAAGGCCGGACGCGAGTTCACCACCGCCGATCAGCTGGGCGCCCAGAACGTGACCGTGGTGAACGAAGCCTTCGCGCGCAAATTCAAGCTCGGCGACCATGCGGTGGGCACCTTCATGACCACCGGCGAGAACGACACGCTCAACATCGAGATCGTGGGACTGGTGCGCGACGTGAAGTACAGCGATGTCAAGGACACGGTGCCACCGGTCTTCTACCGCCCGTGGCGACAGGACGCGCGGACCGGTGCGCTCTATTTCTACGTGAAGTCGACGCTGCCGCCCGAGCAGATGCTCGGGACGCTGCGCGCGACGATGCAACGCATCGATCCCAACCTGCCGATGGAAGACCTGAAGACCATGCGCCAGCAGGTGAGGGACAATGTCTTCATGGACCGCATGATCTCCATCCTATCGAGCGCGTTCGCCCTGCTCGCGACGCTGCTGGCCGGCGTGGGGCTCTACGGCGTGCTCTCGTACTCCGTGACCCAGCGCACGCGCGAGATCGGCGTGCGCATGGCGCTGGGCGCCGACGGCGGTCGCGTGCGTGCGATGGTAATGCGACAGGTGGGCCTGATGTTGCTCGTTGGCGGCGCGGTGGGCGTGGTCTTTGCGCTGCTGGCCGGACGCGCCGCGCGGTCGCTGCTGTTCGAACTCGAAGGACATGATCCGGTCGCGCTGGCCCTTGCGGTGGTGCTGCTGGCCTGCGTGGCGCTGGCGGCAGGATGGGTGCCGGCCCGCCGCGCCGCGCAGGTGGACCCGATGCACGCGCTTCGCTATGACTGACCCGGGACGCCCGAGCCCGTGGCCGTGGCCGGCGCTTGGCCAGGACGTACGCTTCGCCGGCCGCATGCTCACGAAGAACCCGTTGTTCACGGGCATCGTGGTGCTCACGCTTGCCCTTGGCATCGGGCTCAACACCGCGGTCTTCTCGGCGGTTGACGCGCTGCTGCTGCGTCCGCTGCCCGGCGTGAGCAACGTCGGCAAGCTGGTGCAGCTCTACCGGACGTTCCCGGACCAGCGCTTCGGATCCAATTCCATTCCGCACTTCCGCGACGTGCGCGAACGCTCGACGGACGTCTACGCGGGCGTCGCCGCCTGGTCGTTCACCACGATGAGCATCGTGGCCGGCGACCGCCCGATGCGCCTGATGGGCCAGATGGCATCGGCCAATTACTTCGATGTGCTTGGCGTCCGGGCGGCGCGCGGACGGACCTTCGTGCCTGCCGAAGACGAGGGACGCGGCGCGCATCCCGTGGCGGTGCTCAGCGACGCGGGCTGGAAGAACCTGTTCGGCGGCGACGAGCACGTCGTGGGACGCCGAATCCCGGTGAATGGCCAGAGCGTGGAGATCATCGGGGTCACGCCCCCGGAGTTTCGCGGCGCACTGCCGTTGGCACCGCCGGCCCTGTGGATGCCGCTGATGCAGCTAGAGCAGTTGCGCCCCGGCTCCGGGGACGATTTCGAGAACCGCGGCAACAACTACCTGAACGTCATCGCCCGCCTGCGCGCCGGGGTGTCGGTGGCACAGGCGCGCGCCCGGATGACCACGCTCATCGCCGGACTGCGCAGCGCTTTTCCCGAGGCCTACGAACGCAGCGAGATCAACCTCGTCCCGCAGTCGGAGGCGGGTATCCATCCCACAATGCGCGGCGCGCAGGTCGGCATGTCACTCGCGGTCATGGTGGTGGCAGGACTGCTCCTCCTGATCGCCTGCGTGAACGTGGCCAACCTGTTCCTCGCCCGGGCGCGCGATCGCGCCCGCGAGATGGCCATTCGCCTGGCGCTGGGTGCGCGACGCGGCGCGCTGGTGCGCCAGTTGCTGGTGGAGAGCGTCGCGTTTGCGCTCGTGGCCGGCGTGGCCGGGCTGCTGGTGGCGGCGTTCGCCATTCGCCTGGCGAACGGCATCACGCTCCCCGTGGACATCGACTTCCGGCCGGACCTTCGGCTGAGCCCGCTGGTGCTCGGCTTCTCGTTGCTCGTTTCGCTCGTCACGGGTGTCCTGTTCGGACTCGCCCCTGCCCTGCAGGCCACGCACCCATCGCTCGTGCCGGCGCTCAAGGGTGAAGCGCCGGCGGGCGGCGCGCGTTCGCGCATGAGCCGGTCGCTCGTCATCGCGCAAATGGCGCTGTCGCTCATCCTGCTCACCTGCGCCGGACTCTTTCTCGGCAACCTCAGGAACGCCACGACCATCGACAAGGGATTCGTGAGCGCGCACCTGCTGCTCGGCGAAGTGGATCCGGGACTGCAGGGATACAATCGGGGCGTCACGGAGGATTTCTATCGCCGTCTCACGGAACGGCTGACCGCCAATCCGGACGTGGAGGCGGTGGGATTCACGGACCAGATCCCGCTGGGCCTCGGCAGCAGCGACCGCGGCGTCAAGATTCCCGGCTACACGCCGGCGCGCGACGAAGGCATGTCCATCTACTACGCGAGGGTGAGCCCCGGCTATTTCAGGGCGATGGGCATTCCCCTGCGCCACGGGCGCGAGTTCACGACGCAGGACGACAGTGGCGCGGTGCCGGGCCTGGTGGTCAACCAACGTTTCGTCGATCGCTTCTGGCCGGGCCAGGCGGCGGTGGGACGCACGGTGCGCACCGCACGTCGCGAGTTCACGGTGATCGGCGTCGTGCCCACCGGCAAGTACGTGCGCCTCGGTGAAGATCCGACGGCCCACATGTGGTTTGCCCAGGCGCAGCAGTGGGAGGCGGGGATCGCGATGGTGATCCGCACGAGGGGCGACCCCAACGCCTTCATCGGCACGCTGCGTCGCGAGGTCGCCGCGCTCGACCCCAACCTGCCGTTGAGCAGCGTGCGGTCGATGGACAAGCACCTTGGCATCTCGCTGCTCCCCGCGCGCGTCACGGGCGTGGCACTTGGCGTGTTCGGCCTGCTCGGGCTCGCGCTCGCCTCCGTGGGCATGTACGGCGTGATGGCCTACACCGTGGCGCAGCGCACGCGCGAGATCGGCATCCGCATGGCCATCGGCGCCGCTGCCGCCGATGTGATTCGCCTCGTGATGCGGCAGGGGCTGACGCTGGCACTCATTGGCACCGGCATCGGCCTTGCCGGCGCGTTTGTCGCGTCGCGCGCGCTGGCCAGCGTGCTGTACGGCGGCAACGCCATGGCGAGCGTAACCTTCACGCTCGTACCGCTCGTGTTGCTCGGCGTGGCGGCTATCGCCACCTTCGTACCGGCGCGGCGCGCGGCGGCCGTGGACCCGGCCCTTACCCTCCGCTCGGACTGAGATGGATATCGTTCGCACCCCACCCACCAAGACGCGGCGCAACCTGATGATCGGTGGCGGCGCGGTGGTGCTCGTCGCCGGCACGCTGTGGACGCTGAGTCTCGATCCCGCGACGCAGTCCATCGAACGCTCGGCCGTGCTCATCGACAGCGTGCGCAAGGGCGACGTCGTACGCGAGGTGCGCGGCCCGGGCACGCTGGTGCCCGAGCACATCCGCTTCATCACGGCGCAGGCGAGCGCCCGCGTGGAGCGCCTCGCCAGCGAGAGCGGCAGCAAGGTGGGCGCCGGCGACGTGCTGCTCGAGTTGAGCAACCCCGACCTGCAGATCCAGACCATGCAGGCCGAGCAGCAGGTACGGCAGGCGCAGATCGAGCTGCTCAACCTCAGGACGAACCTGCGCAGCCAGCTGCTCACGCAACAGGGCGTTGTGGCCACCACGCGCACGCAGTACGTGAGCGCGACGCAGGAGGCGATGGCCGCCGATTCGTTGAGCAAGCGCAACTTGCTCTCGAGTTTCGAGCTCGCCAACCGCCGCGCGGCCGCTGACGAGTACACGACGCGCCTGCGCGTGGAACAGGAGCGCCTGAAGTTGATGGAGCAGGCCATCGATTCGCAGATCGCCACGCAACAGAGCCAGGTGGTGCAACTGCGCGCCATCGCCGACAACCAGCAGGCGCGGTTGCGCTCGCTGCAGGTGCGCGCCCCCGACGCCGGCGTGCTGCAGGACCTCACGCTGCAGCTCGGCCAATGGGTGCCCGAGGGAACGACGCTGGCCAAGGTGGTGCAGCCGGGCAAGCTGAAGGCCGTGCTGCGCATTCCCGAGAGCCAGGCCAAGGACGTGGTGCTGGGCCAGAAGGCCAGCATCGACACGCGCAACGGATTCGTGGCCGGGCACGTCACGCGCAAGGATCCGTCGGCGCAAAGTGGCAGCGTGACGGTGGACGTGGCGCTCGACGGCGCGCTCCCCAACGGCGCCGTGCCCGACCTCAGCATCGATGGCACGATCGTGATCGAGAAGCTCTCGAACGTGCTCTACAGCGGCCGGCCGGCGTTCAGCGCGGGATCGGGGGCCGTGTCGCTGTTCAGGCTGGTGGACGGCGGCAAGGCGGCGGTGCGCGTCAGCGTCGAGTTGGGACGGAGTTCGGTGAACGTGATCGAGATTGTCCGCGGGCTCGCGGTCGGCGACCAGATCATCGTGTCGGACATGTCGCAGTACGCAAACGTGGCGCGCGTGCGCCTCAAGTAACGACGGGCAGGCAACACGCCGCAGATGGCCAGTGACACCAGCATCATCAACAGGAGCACCACGATGACGACCAACGGCAACGGCAAAGCGCTGATCCACCTCGACGGGATCACGAAGGTCTTCTACACCGACGAAGTGGAGACGCATGCGCTGTCCGGCGTGCACTTCGAGATCCGGCAGGGCGAATACGTGGCGATCAGCGGCCCATCGGGATGCGGCAAGACGACCCTGCTCTCGATCCTCGGCCTGCTCGACGCTCCGAGCGGGGGGGAGTACACGCTCGCCGGCCAGAGCGTGGCGACACTCGGGGCGGTGGATCGCGCGCGGGTGAGGAACCGGCAGATCGGGTTCATTTTCCAGGCGTTCAACCTGATTGGCGACCTGACGGTGGCCGAGAATGTGGAGTTGCCGCTGACGTACCGCGACATGCCGGCCAGCGAGCGGCGCGACCGGGTGGCGGCGGCACTGCAGCGCGTGGAGATGTCGCACCGCGCCAAGCACTTCCCGGCGCAGCTGAGCGGCGGCCAGCAGCAGCGCGTGGCGGTGGCGCGCGCGGTGGCCGGCGACCCCGCCATCTTGCTCGCCGACGAGCCGACCGGGAACCTCGATTCGAAGAACGGCGAGGCGGTCATGGAGTTGCTGCGCGAGCTCAACGCCAACGGCTCGACCATCTGCATGGTGACGCACGATTTACGGTACGCGCAGCACGCCGGGCGCGAGGTACACCTGTTCGACGGGCAGGTGGTGGAGACCGTGCCGGCGTAGGCTTTTCCGGCGACCGCGAAGGCTCTTGGGGCAGCCGCGACGCACGAAGAACGCGAAGAGGCACGAAGGGAAACGGCACGCGCACGTAAACCAATTTTCCGTTACGGACATCCAAACAGACGTACCAGCGTGCGTGTCTTCCCTTCGCCCCTCGTGATCGTGCCTGCCATTCGCCATGTCGTGCCTGGCCGCTTGCGGCTGTTTCTCGCTGTTGCACTTTGCGTTCCCGCGGTTGCGCTCCCCGCACAGAACCGGGGCAGCAAGTCCGAAAGCGCCAAGGGTACAACCGCGGCCAGTTCGCGGAGTGCCGCCACCAGCGGTCATCTGATTCCCGTGCCGTCCGCGCGCGCCGAGGCGAGGACAGGGCTCATCATCATCGACGGCCGGCTCGATGAGGCCGCGTGGGCCAGTGCCACGCCCATCACCGACTTCACCCAGGTGGATCCCGACGAGGGGAAGCCGGCGTCGCAGCGCACCGAGGTGCGCTTTCTGTTCGACGCGGACGCCGTGTACGTCGGCGCCCGCATGTTCGACGCCGAGGGGGCGAAGGGCGTCCGCACGCAACTCTCGCGACGGGATGCGAACTTCGACTCCGACTGGTTCTCCGTGGTGATCGACGGGTACCACGACCACCAGGGGCGTGCCTTTTTCACGGTGAATCCGAGCGGGAGCCGGCAGGACCAGATCGGCACCGGATCGTCGTGCTGCGACAGCGGATGGGACCCCATCTGGGAAGCGGCCGCGCAGGTGGACAGCGCCGGCTGGAGCGCCGAACTGCGCATTCCGCTGAGCCAGCTCCGCTTTTCACGCGACTCGCTGCAGACGTGGGGGCTGCAGGTGCGGCGATTCATCCAGCGACGGCAGGAGCAGGACCAGTGGAGCTTCTGGAGGAAGAATGAAGTGGGGGGCCCGTCGCGCTTCGGACACCTCGAGGGGGTGAAGATCGCCTCGCAGCCGCGGCACCTCGAAGTGTTGCCGTACGTCGTGGCGCGTGCCAAGGCGGTGCAGGTGGCACCAGGCAATCCGTTCAACGACGGGCATACGCAGGACGCCCGCGCCGGCGCCGATCTCAAATACCTGCTGACGCCCAACCTGACGCTCGACGCAACGTTCAATCCCGACTTCGGCCAGGTGGAAGTGGACCCGGCGCAGGTGAACCTGAGCGCGTTCGAGACCTTCTTTCAGGAGAAGCGTCCCTTCTTCATCGAGGGGGCCGGTGTTTTTTCGTTCGGCAACACGAGTTGCATGTTCTGCAGCAACTTCAGCGGCATCGAGTCGTTCTATTCGCGACGCATCGGGCGCGCGCCGAGTGGGGCGAGTCTTGCCGCTGCGCAGGGGCCGTACGCCGACGTGCCGGACGCTTCGACCATTCTGGGCGCGGCCAAGATCACCGGGCGCACCGGCAACGGCTGGACGGTGGGCCTGCTGAACGCGACCACGCGGCAGGAGCGGGCGCGAGTGCAGCGCACCGACGGATCGCGCATCGACGTGCCGGTGGAGCCGCTGACGAATTTTCTCGTCGGCCGCCTCAAGCGGGATTTCCGGAGCGGAGATGTCGTCACGGGGCTGTACGCGTCGTCGGTGTCGCGCCGGCTGACCGACGACTTCCGGCCATCGTTGAACACCCACTCCGAGATGTTCGGATACGACTTCGAGTCGCACTGGAAGAACCACAATTATTCCCTGATTGCGTCGGTGCTGGCGTCGAACATCAGCGGCGACCCGCGCGACATCACCGCGCGGCAGCGGTCGAGCGCCCGGTATTACCAGCGTCCCGACGATCGTCGGTCGGTGGACACGACGGCGCGGTCGATGCAGGGCGCCGGCGCGTATGTACGCCTCGGCAAGGATGGCGGCAACTGGAACTGGGAGTTGATGGGGAATACGCGTACGCCCGGGTTCGAGGTGAACGACATCGCGTACCAGAGCCGGGCCGACTACGCCTGGTTCAACGGCAACGTCGCGCGATTCCTGAGCCAGCCGACGTCGTGGTATCGCACGCTGTTCCTCATTGCGGGCGGACAGTACCAGCGCAACTTCCAGGGGCTCGAGGTCACGGGACGCGACTTCCACGTGGGCGCGTTCGGCACCACGCCGTCGTTCGGCAACGTCAACGCGTTTCTCATCCTGCGGCCGACGCTGTTGGACGATCGCCTGCTGCGGGGCGGACCGGCGGTGCTCGTGCCCGGGGGCGGCTACGCGAACGCCACCTACAGCACCGACTCCCGGCGCGTGGTGAACGGCCAAGTGCAGGGGAGCTACAGTTGGAATACGCAACGGGGCTTCGGCAACACGTTCAGCGCCACGGTGCGCGTGCGTCCGTCGTCGTTCATCGCGCTGTCGGCCGGGCCGTCGTACAGCCTCACGCGGGCCGTGCGCCAATACGTGCAGTCGGTGGCGGATCCGACGGCCGTGGCCTTCAACGGTACCCGGTATGTGCTGTCGGGGCTCAAACAGAGCACGCTCGGCATGGACACGCGCCTGAGCGTGACCTTTTCGCCACGCATGACGTTCGAACTGTACGCGCAGCCGTTTTTCGCGTCGGGCCAGTACTACGGGTTCAAGGAGTATGCCGCCCCGCGCGGACTCGACGTCGTGGTGTATGGCCGTGATGCCGGCACGGTGAGGGACTTGCGCGACGCGTCGAATCGCGTGACGTCGTACACGGTCGATCCGGATGGCACCGGGCCGGCGGCCCCGTTCGCCATCACCAACCCCGACTTCAACGTCCGTTCGCTGAACGGCAACGCCGTGTTCCGCTGGGAGTACCGACCGGGGTCGACGCTCTTCGTGGTCTGGACCCAGCAGCGCAGCAGCAGCGAATCGACCGGGGAGTTCGACCTCGGACACGATGGCCCCGCGCTGCTCTCGGCCAAGCCCGACAACATCTTCCTGGTAAAGATGAACTGGTGGTGGTCGCGGTAGAGAGCGAGTGGCGTTGGCTCACTTGCAGTGGCGGTGGCCAGAAAGAGGCGACTCGTGATACCGACCGAGCCATTTCTTTCATTTCGTTGCATATATTGCACTATTTCTTTCGTTTCGTTAGTATTTGTAAATGGACGCAACTGATAGAAGACTGATAATTCGTCTTCAGTATGCAGGTAGAGAGACTTGGGCCAAGCTTGGCCAGACGCTCGGGCTGACCGGTCCAGCGGTTGCCGACCGGGTGCGCAAGCTCCAGCAAGTCGGTGTGCTCAAAGGCTTTGCCGCCCTCATCAACCCCGACGCGGTGGGAATGTCGGTTACCGCGTTCGTCGGCGTATCGCTGGAGCGGCCGACGTTGCGCGAGGCCTTTCTCAAGCGGGTCGGAGCGATCCCCGAGGTGCAGGAATGCCACCATGTGACCGGAGACGATGATTTCCTCCTGAAACTCCGGTGCCGCAATCCGCTCGACCTGGATCGGGTGGTGAGCGAGGAGTTGAAGGGGACGCCCGGGGTGGTGCGCGCCCGGACCACGGTCGTGCTGCGGACCACCAAGGAAACGACGGTGGTGCCGCTCCCCGATCTGACCTAGTCGGCGTGGCCTCGGTCGCAGGAACGCACTCGCTCATGACACCCGATCTCCGCTTCGGCATCGACCGACTCGCCGCCGATCCCTCGCTCATCGGCCATGTCACGCGCGTGGGGCTGGTGACCAACGAGGCCGCGCGAGTGGCGGCCGATAGCGCCGTCCGCTCGCGCACGGCGCTCCTCGAGGCGGGCGTTCCGATTGTTCGGCTGTTCGGCCCCGAACACGGATTGTCGGCCTCGGCCGCCGATGGCGCCGCGGTGGCCGACGGCAGGGATGGGCTCACCGGATTGCCGGTGGTCTCGCTCTACGGCGAGCGGATGCGCCCGAGCGCGGAATCGTTGGGCGATCTCGATGCTGTGCTGTTTGACATTCCCGATGTCGGCACGCGCTGCTACACGTACACGTGGACGCTCTATCACCTCATGGCGGCGTGCGCCGAGACGGGGGTGCGGCTGGTGGTGCTCGACCGGCCGAATCCGCTGGGCGGCGAGTTGCCGCGCGCCGAGGGGCCGGTGCTGGACGTCGCATGCCGGTCGTTCATCGGCGAAGAGGCCATTCCCGTGGTGCACCAGCTCACGCATGGCGAGCTGGCGCGGCTGTGGCAGCGCGAGCGATTTCCGGACGTGCGGCTCGACGTGATTACCTGCGACGGCTGGACGCGCGTGATGCGATGGCCCGACACCGGGCGACCGTGGGTCGCCACGTCACCGGCGATGCCTTCATATGAAAGCGCACAGTTGTATCCGGGAACGTGCCTGTTCGAGGCCACCAACCTGAGCGTGGCGCGCGGTACCGACGCGCCATTTCAACAGGTGGGAGCGCCGTGGCTCGACGTGCCGCTGGTGCTGTCGGATCTCGCACGGCGCGTGCCCAAGGGCGCGGAGTTCAGCGAGACGACGTTCGTGAGCGACGCGCGACCGTACGCGGGCGAATCGTGCCGCGGCATCCGGATCAGGGTGACAAATCCGGTCGCGCTTCGCCCCGTGGCGATGGGGCTGTTGCTGCTGGCGGCGATCGCCAGCACGCATCGCCTGCGCTTTCAGTGGGCGCGCTATCCGACCGCGGCGAATCCGGGAGGGCAGGGACATTTCGAGCGACTGGTCGGACGGCGCGACATCCGGCGCCGGTTCGACGCCGCGCCCCACCTGATCGACGCCGACGTGGTACGCGAGTGGACGGGGATCGGTGACTGGGGTGTTCGTGTGGAACCGTTGTTGCTATACCGGTAACCGCACCCGCTCTCCGGAAAGGCACGGAGGACACAACGGGAAGGCGCTAGGTTACGGTCCATGAACTTCCTGCAATTGACGCTCACGATCGCGTTCGTGCTGTCGGGCGCGGCGGGGTTGATGTACGAATCCATCTGGAGCCGGTACCTGGGGCTCTTTGTCGGGCACAGCGCGTACGCGCAGACGATCGTGCTGGTGATGTTCCTCGGCGGGATGTCGGCGGGCGCCGCGTGGGTGGCGCGCCGATCGGCCGCGCTCCGGTCGCCGCTACTGTGGTATGCACGCGCCGAGACGGCCACCGGTGTGATCGGGCTCGCGTTCCACGGCGTATTCACCGTGGCCACGGCGTTCTGCTACGACACGCTCTTTCCTGCCCTGCCCGGGGGGACGGTGCTGGTGGTGGTGAAGTGGATCATCGCCGCCTTGCTGATCCTGCCGCAATCGGTGCTGCTGGGGACGACGTTTCCGCTGATGAGCGCGGGGTTCCTGCGCGCCGTGTCGCGTGACGGACGCACCGGCAGCGGGAAGGTGCTTGCCAACCTCTATTTCGCGAATTCGCTGGGCGCGTCGATTGGCGTGCTGATCGCGGGCTTCGTGCTCATCAACGCCTTTGGGCTTCCGGGCACGCTGCAGACGGCGGCGGTGCTCAACATCGTCGTGGCGGCCATGGTCGTGGCGGCGGTGCAACTGGCGCAGGAAGATCGCGCCGCGCCGGTGGACGCAATCCCGGCAGTCCTGACGCCACCGGCGGCCCCTCCGTTGGCTGCGGCCCCCGTCGCATGGTTCATGCGCGCCCTGATGATCGTCGCGTTCGGCACGGCGGTGTCGTCGTTCATCTACGAAATCGCCTGGGTGCGCATGCTGTCGCTGGTGCTGGGGAGCGCCACGCATTCCTTCGAATTGATGCTCTCGGCGTTCATCCTCGGCATCGCGCTCGGCGCCTTGTGGGTGCGACGGCGCGCCGATGCCTTTCACGATCCACTCCGCGCGCTGGCCATGACCCAGTGGATCATGGGCGCGCTGGCCATCGCGACGATGTCGGTGTACATGACCAGCTTCGAGTGGATGGCCTCGCTGCTGCAGGCACTGGCAAAGAGCGACGAGGGATACACGGTCTTCTCGTTCACGCGCTACGCGATCTGCCTGGCGGTGATGCTGCCGGCGACGTTCTGTGCCGGCATCACCCTGCCGCTCATCACGCGCATGCTGCTGGGAGCGGGGGCGGGCGAGCGCGCCATCGGCGCGGTGTACAGCATCAACACGCTGGGGAGCATCGTGGGTGCGGCGCTGGCGGCGCTGATTCTCATGCCGCTCATCGGCCTGAAGGCGCTGCTCGTCAGCGGCGCCGCCGTCGACATGGCGCTCGGCGCCTGGCTGATGTGGCACGCGGGCGCGTCATCGCGCGCGACGCGCCGGTTCGCCGCCGCGCTGATCGGTGCCACGGTGCTTGCCGTGCTCGGCAGCACCCTCTATGCGCCGTTCACACGGGAGATTCTGACGAGCGGCGTGTATCGGTATGGCCGGCTGGCCACCAACGACCATCGCGTGGTCTTCTACAAGGACGGGCGCACGGCGACCGTGAGCGTGCGCAAGACCAACAACAAGATGGAGTACGCGCTGACCACCAACGGCAAGCCCGATGCGTCGATTTCGGCGATCTGGTTCGACACGGCGGCCAGGGGCCAGTCGCCGATGGGCGGCGACGAGAGCACGCAGATTCTGCTGCCGATGGTGGTGCTGGCGCATGTCCCGCGGGCGACGGAAGGGGCGGTCATCGGGCAGGGGTCGGGGATGTCGTCGCACTTTCTGCTCGGCAGTCCCCACCTGCGGCGGTTGACGACCATCGACATCGAACCGGAGATGGTACGCGGGTCGCGCCTGTTCTACCCGGTCAACCGGCGCGTCTTCGACGATGCGCGGTCGCGTTTCGTGTACGACGACGCGCGGTCGGTGTTTGCGTCGGCACGCCGGCAGTACGATTTCATCCTGTCGGAGCCGTCCAACCCGTGGGTGAGCGGCGTGAGCGGGCTGTTCACGGACGAGTTTTACCATCGCGCGCGGCAGTACCTGGCGCCGCACGGCGTGTTCGGCCAGTGGTTGCACCTGTACGAGATCAGCGACTCGCTGGTGCTCAGCGTGGTGCGGGCCGTGCACCGGAACTTCGCGTCGTACCGCATCTACCTCACGATGGACGTCGACATTCTGATTGTCGCGTCCAACGATTCCACGCTGCCGACGCCGGATTGGTCGGTGTTTCAGTATCCGCTGGTGGCGAGGGACCTGAGCCGGTTCCGCGCCATCACCCCCGAGGCGCTCGAAGGAACGGTGCTCGGCACGCGCCGTGCGCTGGCGCCGGTGGTGCTGAACGGCGGCCCGACGAATTCGGATTTTTCCCCGCTGCTCGACCTCGGCGCCGAGCGCACGCGGTATCGCAAGATTGCGGCGCGCGGCTTCATCGACGTCACGGGCGACCGGTTCGACCTGCTCGCCGCGCTCGACGAGCGGCGCATCGGCTTTGGCCGCGAGACGCGCGAAGGACTGGCGCTGCCTCGCGTGAAGATGCGCGCCCTGACCGCACGGCTGCGTGCCAACGAACCGGCCCCGACGAGCGATTCCCTGGACACCGATCGCGAATACCGGCAGTTGCTGGCGCGTCGCGCATTGTTCCGCGACGTTCTGGCCGCGCCGCATGCGCCCGTGGATTGGTTCACGTGGTTCCGCATGGCGATCGAGGAGGAACGCGACGTGCATGGCGGCGTGAGCGGCGTGGTGGATACGGCGTTCTACGCGGACGTCGAGCGATACATGGCGAAGTGGCATGCGCCCGCGGGAGCGCACTCGGCGTGGCGCCTGCTGCGCGCGGCCGGCACCTACGACTGGCCGGGGGTGGCCGCCGAGGTGATGCCGCAACTCAAGGCCCGCGTGATGGGGCACACGTGGCTTCCGGTGGACCTGCTCTGCAGCGCGGGGGTGGTGGCGCTGGTGCGCACCGGCGACCGCGTGGCGGCGCGCAAGATGTTTGAAGCGCTCGAGCCGTTTTCGGTGCTCGACAAGGACGACTTGCGCATGGAGGTATTGCGCGCACTCGTTGCACGGCCCAAGGCGGTCGTGCCGAACAGGAAGAAGTGACCGCGAAGCGTCAGCGGGGACCGCTCTGTCAGATGCCGAACTCCAGCATCTGACAGAGCGGTCCCCGCTGACGTTCCAACGCGAGAGCCCAGGTCTTTTTGTGCCTCGCGTGGCGTGCGGCGGTCCTACGGCTGCGGAACCGGTTTCTTGCGCGAGAGCGCCATGCCGTCGTTTTTGACGTAGAGGTCGAGCCACGTGGTCCAGCGCGCCCACTGGTCGAGCAGCGTTTCGCGCGTCACCGGGCCGTGGTCCTCGTACGGGTACATGAAGAGCGACGCCGTCTTGCCGTTGGCCCGCAGCGCCTGCAGCATGCGAATGGAGCTGATGGGGTCGGTGCCGACGTTCTGGTCCTCGATGGAGTGGTACATGAGCAGCGCGCCCTGCAGTTTGTCGGCGTTGAGCATCGGCGACATTTCGAGGTACGTGTGTTGGCCGCTCCACAAGTCGCGCCGCTCGCTCTGGAAGCCGGTCGGCGTGAGGGTGCGGTTGTACATGCCGTCGCCGGCGATGCCCGCCTTGAAGAATGGTGTCTGGACCATGGCATTCACGGTGCTGAACGCGCCGTAGCTGTGCCCGCCGAGTCCGAGCCGGGTGCGATCGATGAAGCCCTGGCGATCGAGTTCGTCGATGACCGTGTAGAGATTCATGCGCAGGTCCGACACGTAGTTGTCGTTCATGCGCCCGGCCTCGCCAATGATCGGCGGGTTGAAATTGGCGACCGCATAGCCCTGCGTGGCGAGGAACTCGATCGTCCGCGGCCCCGACGTCGGGAAGCGGTTCACGTTCTCGGTGCGCACGCTGCGGTCGTAACCGGCCTGGTCGGTGTACTCGTACGGGTAGAACCAGAACATGCCCGGGAGGCGCGTGCCCGCAGTGTAGTTGGCGGGAAGCGTGACGTTCACGACGAACTTGATGCCGTCGGGGCGCGTGACGACGATGCGCCGGCGCTGGAGCGCGGTGAACTCGGGCGCCGGGTCGACGTTCTTGGTGAGCTGGGTGAGCGTGCCCGCCTTGAGGTCCTTGAGGAACGCGTTGGGCACGGTGGTCGGAGATTCGCGCGTGACGACGGCGAACGCGCCGTCATCGTCGAGCAGCGCGCCCAGCGACTCGGCGGCGTCCTTCGTCCCCTCGAAGACGCGCGTCTTCTTGCCCGTCGCCATCTCGACCTTGTCGAGGAAGTCCCGCGGCGGATTGGCGAGGAAGTCGCGCGAATGCTGCGTGCCCTTCAGGAAGACTTCGCCCGAGGTGGTCACCACCGCCACCTCGACGCCATTGGCGCCGCGCCGGGTGAGCATCGCTCCCGGATTGGTGTAGAACGCGAGCGTATCATCGGCGGCGCCGCGTCCGCCACCGCCGGCGAAGCCGGCCGCACGGCCGCCGCCTGCGAAGGCCGGCGTCCACCCGCGCTGGCGCACGATGCTCATGCGCCTGGTTGGCTCGCTCAGCTTGACCGCAAAGATCTCGCCCGTGCCGGCGTTGGTGGTGGCCACAAAGAGTGTCTGCGCATCCTCGGTGAAGACGGCGCTGGCGATGCCTGCCGTGTGCTGGTACAGCACCTTGACGTCCTTGTCGCCAAACGGCGGCAGCCACTGCACCACCTTCTCGGGACGCGAGGCGGCCGCTCCCCCACCGAACCCGCCGCGACCGCCCATCGCGGGCGCGCCGGCCGGACGCGTGCTGTCACCGCGCGCCGCACTGTCCTGCGCGATGTAATAGAACCCGTCGCCCTTCGGCATCCACGCCAGCCCCTTCTTGCCGCCGGGGGCGCCGGCCGCGCCGCCGCGTCCACCAGGGCCACCCGTGGTATCGTTGGCAAAACGCAGCGAGCGCTTGGAGACCTCGGCGATCATCTTGCCCTGGTCGTCCCACACCGCATCACGGCTGCCGAAGCTCGTGTACTGCACCACGTACGAGAAGGGCTTCTGCACCGTGGAGACGCGGAAGTACTTGCCATCGGGTGAGGCATCGACTGCCGACAGCATCACCGGCATGCCAATCTTCCTGACGGTCTTCTTGGCCACGTCGATCACGGCCAGCTGGCCGGTGGTGCAGTACTCGAAGAGATCGAACTCGAACGGCTCGTTCATGAGCGACGCGTAGTTGCGCTCAGGCGCCTTGGCCCCGTCCGTCCACAGGCGCACCAGCGGCCCCGTGGCAATTTCGGGCTTCTTCGGCTGCTCTCGGCGAACGTCGGGCACGAGCACGGCGACGATGTTTTTGCTGTCGGCCGTCCAGTCGACGGTGGTCACGAGCGTCGCGAGCAGCGGCGCTTTGGCCACCTGCGCCGACTTGCCCGTGGCGATATCGGCCACCCAGACGTACGAGGCCGCGTCGAAGTTGGCGATGAACGCCACCTTCTTGCTGTCGGGCGACCAGGCCGGCGCCGCCACCGTGGCGCCCTTGGGCGTCTCGAGGTTCGTCACCGCGCCGGTGCGCGCGTCAATCAACTGCAGGCCGACGGCACCGCGGGCCGTGAGAGAGCGCGCGCGGTTGGCCCTGGTATCCACCTGCAGACCCGCAAAGTAGACGTGCGGCTTGCCGAACGTCTGCACGCTGGGCAGCCCTTCGCTCTGCTCCTTGAGGAACCACTTGCGATCGGGGCTGGGTGCGTTGAGCGACACGACGAGATGTCGCGGCGCGGTGACGAGCTTGGCAATGTCCGCGGTCGGCTCGATGTAGCCTTCCTTGGCGAGCGTTTCGCGCAAGGCGGTGAGCTTGGCATTCGCGTCGCTGTTGCCGCCCTGCTGGGCGACCATGGGCTGCGCGAGCAGCAGGAGGACCGCCGCGAGGCGGCCAGCACGGGCGAGGAGTGAACGTGTCGGCACGGGATTTTGGTGTTGAGGTCCGCCGGGCCCGGTGGTGCGAATGTCGCACCCGGGACACTTGCCATCTGATGACTACGCGCGAAACCGGCCGGTCGCTGACCGGTGCCGCACGCCGGTAGAATGTGCGCGTCTCCCCCGTTCAGCGACAGCGGCGCACGACGACCACGCGGACACCCGCCCTTGCGGCGTCCACGCCAAGTCCTTCGATTGCCTGCCATGAGATCTCTCGTCCTGCGGTCTGCCGTCGTATTCGCCACGTCGGCGCTCGGCGCGCAGTCCCCGCTCGCCACCGCGGATTCCGCGCTGCTGCACCGCATCCTGCTGGCCGAGGACCGGCGCGACACCGTTGACCGGGCGCTCGTCGAGGGAATGGCCAGCCGCGATGTCCGCGTCGCAACCATCGCCCGACGCGCGCGGGCGCGGATGCGCGATGCCCGCTTTGCGGCGCGCGATTCGTTTGCCGCGCTCCCAGCACCGCTCGCGTATCCCGATCCGGCCTGGCGAGTGCGATACCGCGCGCTTGACCCCCGGAAGACGGACTGCGCCACGCTGCGCGCCGCACTCAGCGACAGCGTCTGGCACGTGCGACTGCGGGCGGCGGATTTGGTGACCGCAGCCTGCGCCGATGATGCGGCGATCGCGGCGACCCTGCGCGCGTGGCTGCCCACGGCCACGCATCGATCTCGCACGGCGGCTGGCGCGGCCTGGCAGCCGGCCGCGCATGCGCTGGTGGCGCTGGCGCGGATGGCGCCGGCAGAGGCGCGCACGGCGCTTCCCGGCTTTGCCCGCAACGACTCGCATTGGGTGCGCGCGTATGCCGCGCGGGCCGCCGCGGTGCTGACCGACACGCAAACGCTGCGTGCGCTGGCCGTCGACCGCGACGACAACGTGAAGGAAACGGCCATTGACGCGCTGTCGAAGTTGACCGGCCATGCCGATGACGGCACGTTCACCGCGTCGCTCGGCGCTACGGGATATCAGGCGGTGCGAGCCGGGGCGCGCGCGCTGAAGGGGGCGGCGCCGAGTGCCGCCCTGCTCCGTGCGCTCGTCGCCGCGGCATACCGGATGCGGGCCGACTCGAGCGAGACGTCACGCGACGCCCGCACCGAAGTGATGGCGCGCCTCGCCGAAGTCGCCGACGACGCGGTCGCCGTGCATGCCGTGGCGTTGGCGGCCGATTTTGACTGTCCGGTGGCGCAGGCCGCGGCGACACTGGCTTCGAGGCTCGGCACGCCAACCACGCTTCGCTGCACGCCCTTGGCCCGCACGCTCCCCGTGGATGCCGTGCGGCTGGCGCTCGGCGCCGATGTGCGGCTGCGCGTCGTGATGGCGTCATCGAGCGGGGGCGGCGCGTTTGTCGTGCGCCTGCGCGGCGACGTCGCACCCATCATGGCGGCGCGCGTCCTCGCACTGGCGCGCGAGCGGTACTTCGATGGACGCGCCTGGCACCGCGTGGAGCCGGACTTCGTCATCCAGGGTCCGAGCGCCGGCGACAACGAGTATGTCGGGCACCCGCGCTTCATGCGCGACGAGCTGGGCACGGTGCCGCACGTGCGCGGCACCGTGGGCATGAGCACACGCGGCCACGACACGGGCGACGCGCAGTGGTTCGTGAACCTCAAGGACAACGTGCGTCTCGGACGCGACTACACCGTGTTCGGCGAAATCGTCGACGGCATCGCCGTGGCCGACGGCGTGCTCGAGGGCGACGTCATTCAGCGCATCGAGGTGGTGGCGGGGCGATAGGTTGGGACGTTGCTCATGTCACCGCCGCGCCGGCACCGGCCGCCGCACGATGCGCCCGGGGCGCGCCGCCGTGAAGACCCCGTTGGCGATCACCGGTTCGCCGTTCACGATCACCCACGGAATGCCCTCGGGATAGTGGTGCGGGTCGGTGAACGTGCCCACATCCCGCACATTCGCCGCGTCGAAGATGGTGACATCGGCCACGCAGCCCGCGCGCAAACACCCGTGATCGCGCAGTCCGAGCCGTGCAGCCGGCATGCCGGTCATCTTGTTGACGGCCTGCTCGAGCGTCAGCACGTGCTCGTCGCGTACGTAGCGGCCGAGCACGCGCGGGAAAGTGCCGTAGTTGCGCGGATGCGGCACCCCGTCGCCCAAGCGCGTCAGGCGCCCATCGCTGGCGATCATCGTCATCTGGTGCATCATGATGCGTCGCACGTCCGCTTCGTCGATGACATGGTACACCATGCCGGCGCCGCCATTGAGCACCCCTTCGAGAATGAGCCCTACCGCATTCTCGGGCGTCGGCTTCAGCCCCCGCCGCGCGGCCCAGTCGGCGAGCGTTTTCCCCTGCAGCGACCGGTCCCACGCGACGATCGCGAATTGTACGCGGCTCAAGTCGCCGCCGCCACGGTCATTGAGGACGAGGTCGATGATGCCGCGCGTGATGCTGTCCTTGAGCACGGAGTTGGCGAGGCGCTTCCGCAACTCGGCGTCCCCCCCGGAGAGCGCCCAGGGCGGCACGAGCACGTCGAGTCCGGTGAACGAAGCCGTGAACGGATACTGGTCAACCATCACGTCGGTGCCCGCCTTGCGTGCCGAGTCGACCATGGCGAGCGTGATGACGCTCTTCCCCCACGCCTGCCGGCCGATGGCCTTGTGGTGCGTCAGGATCACGGGAATCTTCGCGCGACGTCCGATCTCGAGCGCTTCGGCCACGCCGTCGAGCAGGCCGACACCCTCCTCGCGCAGGTGCGACGTGTAGAAACCGCCTCGCTTCGACGCTTCTTCGGAGAGCGCGATGACTTCGTCGACTTTGGAGTAGTAGCCCGGCACGTAGCGCAGCCCAGTGCTGATCCCGAAGGCGCCTTCGTCCATGGCCGTGGCGACCATGCCGCGCATGCGGGCGAGTTCCGCAGCGGTGGGAGCGCGGTTCTCGGTACCCATCACTTCCTGGCGGATGGTGTTGTGCCCAGTGAGGAACGCGACATTCATGCCAAGGCCTGAGCGGTCGGCAGAGTCGAGGTAGGCGCCGAACGGCCACGGGCCGCCGCCGTCGGGACCACCGAGGGCGAGCGTCACGCCCTGGCGCACGTGACTCTCCGCACCCGGCAATTGCAGGAGCGGTTCAAGATGCACATGCAGGTCGATGAACCCGGGCGCGACGACCAGTCCCGTGGCGTCGATCACGCGCGCGGCGTCCGCTGGGTTCAGCGACGCGGACGAGACACGCACGATGCGCTTGCCGAGGATGGCGACGTCCGCCTTCACGCCCGGAGCGCCGGTACCGTCGAGCACGGTTCCGTTGCGCACGATCACGTCGTAGGGCGGGATGGTGGTCTTGTTCGGCCGCGGCAGCTGACCTGTGCGCGCAGCGACGACCTGGTCGACGAGCGCCCAGAACTGCGGGTGCTGCACGCCCGGACTACCGGCGCGCGGCTCCGTCTTGTGGGCGATGACGATGTCGAGCTTCGGGATGACGGTGATGTACTGCCCCACGGCGCCGATGCCCGAGTAGGCGCCCTCGTACGGCCCCGTGTTCCAGTCGCCGTCGATCGGCCACCACAGGTAGCCGTAACCAAAGCGCCCGCGGCGGGTGGCCGAGGGATGCATTTGTGACACCGGCGTGATGGCGCTCGTGCTCTTCTTCACCCAGTCGGCAGGAACGAGCTGCGTGCCGTTCCACGCACCGCCGCGGAGCATCAGGTAGCCGATGCGCGCCATGTCGCGCGTGGAGAAGTACATGTGGTACGCCTGGTACTTCGACGCGGTCGTGTCGCCGGACTTCTGCTGCAGGTCGCGGCGCCAGTCCTGCATGCCGATGGGACGCGCAATCTCCGCTTCGACGGCGTCATAGATGTTGCGCCCCGTCTGCTGCTCGAAGATGGCGCCAACGGCGTTGAAGTCCCAGTTGCTGTACAGCTGGTAGGAACCGTGCTGCTGTGAGCCGCGCGGCGGGGCATCGGCCAGGTTGTCACCGGCATTGGACGCCGGGTGATAGACCCCCGAACGTGCGCTCAGCAGGTCCTGCACCGTCGCTTCCCGTTCCGACGGCAGCAGGCCGCCGATGTCGTCGATGCCGAGCTGGGCGAGTGTCTTCGACGTATCTACGTGACCGCGAGCAATCTCGATACCATAGAGCATCGACAACACGCTCTTTCGCACCGACGCCAGGTAGCTCTGCCTGGTCAGGTCGCCGTACTCGAAGACAATGCGGCCATGTTCGGCAACAATCATTGCGGTAGTGGCCATGCCGCTTACCGTCGCGCGCACGCTGTCGAGTCCCGCGCGCGACCAGCCGACTGCGGTAGGGTCGCTTACGCGTTCCCACTCGGCGCCGGGATAGACGGCGGAGACGGAAGCGGGCGTGGCGCGCGACACGGGGATCGGCGTGCTGCAGGCGGCAAGGCCCGCGAGCGCGGCAAGGCTGGCGAGGAATCGCATGAGACGGGAGGTAAGAGACGCCACCAACATACCGCGCGTGTCAGGGCGATGCGAAGAGCTGCGGGATCTCATCCTGGGCCAGCGGCCGCGCGCGTTCGGTCAGGCCCGCAGTATGCGCGGCCTGGCCGAGGACTTCGGCGCTCGTGCGTCCCGATGCGCGCAGTTCGCGCACGCCGGTGTCGCCCGCCGACTTGCTCAGCTTGGCGCCGTCGGGATGGCGCACCAGCGGATGATGCAGAAAGTGCAGCGGACGGCGGCGGCCGAGCAATCGCGCGAGTGCCCGCTGGCGGCCGGTGGATTCGAGCAGGTCTTCGCCGCGAATCACGACGTCAATCTGCTGGTCGAGGTCATCCACGGTCACGGCGAACTGGTACGTCCACTGCCCCAGCCGGTCGCGCACCAGCACGTCGCCGCACTGTGCCGCGGGCAGCTGGTCCTGTGGCCCGCGCAGAAGGTCGAAGAAGCGTTCGCGCGCATCGCCCAGTCGGACGCGCCGCTGCAACGAGGCGTCCGGCGCGAGATTCGCCGCCCGGCAGGTGCCGGGGTAGCAGAGTTCTTCGTTGGGCCGATCGGCGACGACGCGCGCGATGTCGCCGCGCGAACACTGGCAGGGATACACGAGGCCGCGCAGTTCGAGCGCGGTGATGGCGGCGGCGTAGCGCCAGTCGTTGTCGCTCTGCCGGTGCGGGCTCGCGCCGGCGCGAAACTCCGCCGTGGCCCCTTCGTCGGGAACGAACCCCATCCAGTCGAGATCGTCGAGCAGCGCCTGCTCGTACGCGGCACGGCAGCGCGACCGGTCGTGGTCCTCGATGCGCAGTACCACGCGACCGCCGTGCGCGCGCGCCATGCCCCACACGTAGATCGCGTTGACGACGTGGCCGAGGTGCAGATAGCCGGTGGGGGCAGGCGCAAACCGCGTCCGCCACCCCGGCGTGAGGTTCAGCAGGTCAAGCGTGCGGCCCACGCCGCGGTCCCTTGCGTCCTTCTCCGCTGCGGAATCGACGACCGCGCGACGGCTTGTCCGAACGCGATTCCGTCTGGCCCGGCTTGGCGTAGGGCGAATCGTCACCGCGGCGCTCGCCAGCGACGGACGCGCTCCGTGGCGACGCCGGGCGTGACGACGCCGGGCGCGACAACGCGGGGCCTGGCGCCGGACGCGTTGATGGGCGTGCCGATCTGGGAGCCTGCCCCGCCGCTGTCTCGCGGCGCGCCAGCTTGGCCGCCGCGCGCGCACGATCCTCCGCCTTCTTCGCGCGGATCACCGCAATGCGCTCGGCCAGCGGAATCTCGAGTTTCGCGTCCGCCCGGGCCGCGTAGTTGAAATCGGGCACCGTCACGCGCGGCAGGCGCTTGCTGATGGCCCGTTCGATGGCGTGCAGTTCGGCTTCTTCGGCCGGCGACACGAACGTGTAGGCTTCGCCCGTGAGTTCGGCGCGCGCCGTGCGGCCCACGCGATGGATGTAGTCCTCGGGAACGTTTGGCACGTCGAAGTTCACCACATGTCCGAGAGCTTCCACATCGATGCCGCGCGCTGCGATGTCGGTGGCAACGAGCACGCGGAACGAGCCGTGCTTGAATCCGTCGAGCGCCTTGGTGCGCTGCGCCTGCGACCGGTTGCCGTGGATGCGCTCGGTGCTGATGCCGCGCTTGTCGAGGAACTCCGCCAGGCGATTGGCGCGGTGCTTGGTGCGCGTGAAGACCAGCGCCTCCCGAATGTCGCCCCGGGTGAGAAGGGCCAGCAGCAGTTCGCCCTTGAGCTCCTGCGGCACCGGATAGATCGCCTGCGTGATGCCGGTGGCCGGCACCGACTTGCGCTCCAGATTGATGGCGGCCGGCGACTTGAGCATCTCGTGCGCCAGCGTGGCAATCGGTCCGGGCATGGTGGCGCTGAAGAACAGCGTCTGCTTGCGCGGCGGGAGGTGCTTGAGCACGCGCTTGATGTCGGGCAGAAAGCCCATGTCGAGCATCCGGTCGGCCTCGTCGAGCACGAGATATTCCAGGTGCGCGAGCGTCGCGTACGGCGCACGAAAGTGGTCGAGCAGCCGCCCGGGGCAGGCGATGATCACGTCGACGCCCGTCCGGAAGGCGTGCTCCTGCGGCCCCATCGCCACGCCGCCGTACACGGTGGCGGCGGTGAGCGGCGTATGCACCGCCACTTCGTTGAGATCTTCGAGAATCTGCGCCGCGAGTTCGCGCGTCGGGGTCAGCACCAATGCGCGCGTGGCGCCGCGCGGCTTGGCCATCAGGTGCGTGAGGATCGGCAGGAGAAACGCGAGCGTCTTGCCGCTTCCCGTTTGCGCACAGGCCAGCAGATCGCGGCCCTCGAGCGCCGGGGGAATGGCGTCGAGCTGGATGGGCGTCGGGCGCGTGAAGCCCAGTTCCTTGAGCCCCCGCTGGAGGGAGGCGTGCAGCTTGAGAGAGGCGAAGGCCACGAATTGTCAGGTGGGGGGAGCGGGCCTCGCGGGCCCGCTTGAAAGGTAACCGGCGCTAGTGCCGACCGATGCGCAGGCTGGAAGTGGCAAGAAAGATTTCGCGCAGAAAGAAGACCAACCCCGCGATCAGCGCCATCATGGCGGCCACGAAGAGCCCGGCGACGAAGCCGCGGGAATCGGTGCCCCAGAATGCCGTGGCGAACAGGACCATCACGACCGACGCGACAAAGATGGCCGACGCGACGCAGAGGCTGATGGCGATGTTGATGAGGCGCGCACGGATCGCCAGGGTGTGCAGGCGCTCGTGCGCGGCCCGCTCCTGGTCGGCGTCGTGGGAGAGCAGGACCTTTTCAAGGACGCGCGCCCGGTCGATCACGCGCGCCAGCCGGCCGGTCAGCACATTCAGCAGTCCGGCGATGCCCGTCAACAGAAAGACCGGCGCCACCGACAACTGAATCACGTGCGCCATGGTGGCGCCTGGTTCGGCTTGCATCGTTCCAAGATAGCAGCACCGTGGGCACTTCAGGTGGGGGTGCCCTGCGTTCACGCCGAGCTTCGGGTTACCGCAGAAACCGTTCGGCGAGCTGTTCCAGCCGGTCGTCGCCCTCGCGCCGCGCCCGCTCGAGGAGGCGCTCGACGTGCGGCCGGAGCGCCGGTTCGCCCCAATAGTAGCCGGTGGCCATCTCGGCGCTGCCCGTGTCGCCCGTGCGCGCCGCCTCGAGCAACACTTCGGCGGCCACAGCGTCGAAGTCCGGATCGTCGCGCGGAGGGAGCGCGAAGCGCTTGCCGGGATCGCCCCAGTTGCCGGAATCCTCCTTGGCGAACGCGCGCGACATCAGCCAGCGTCCGTCGGCAACTGGCGCCATTCGGCGAGCGTGCGCACCACTTCGAACCCGCGTGCCTGATAGTTGGCGAGCGCCCGCGGATGGTCGAGCGTGCAGGTGTTGACCAGCACGCGGTCGGCCCCCGACTCCCACGCCCGCTCGACCGCGCACGTCAGCAGGTGCGCGCCCAGCCCTTCTCCCTCGAACCCCGACAGCAGGCCGAGGTAGAGAATCTCCCGCGTGCGCGGCGCGGGCTGCGTGAGATGGACATAGCCGGCGTCCGCCTCATCGACGCGCAGAATCCATAACTCCGTTCCCGGCTTCGCCAGGTCGTCCTGCCACTGCGCAGCGGTCCAGTCCGCGCGTTCGAACCAGAAGTACCTTCTTCCGACCGTGCCGTAGAATCGCGAGGCAATGTCGGCCGCGGGCGGATCCACGCGCTCGAACGTGACACCGGCGCGTGCCGTGCGCCGCCCGCGCAGCATCGCCGGATGCTCCATCTCGAGATAGGTGATGGTGACTTCCACTGCCGGCATGACTATTCGTACCGCTTGGCATACTTGCGGCCGTAATAGAGCCCGACCCCGCCGCCCACCACGCTTAGCATGATGCCGGTGAACATCCCGATGGGGACACCCAGATACCACCCGGCGTAGCTGCCGATGGTCGCCCCGACAAACCCAAGCATCTTGGTCACTGCAACTCCCTGGAAAGAGGGCCGGATATTCCGCGCGCCGCCACCAGCCTTCATAATATCGCAGGCGTCCGCGCTCATCGTCGCCCCAACCCCGCCGGGCGTTGGCGCGTTATCCTCGCGGACGCCGACCCCACCGGAGACCCTCAATGTCGCGCTCGTTGATCCGTACGCTGGCCATGGCCGGCCTTGCCCTGATCGTCCCGCAATTGCTCCTCGCCCAGCGCGGGGGCGGGGCGGCCGATTCCATCAAGTACGTGTACCCCGCAGCGCCCGAGCTCGAGGCGATGAAGGCCGAGGCGGCCAAGAAGATCGACGCCAAGGCCAAGATGATCCAGGAGATGGTCGACCAGGTCTATTCGTACGGCGAACTCGGCATGCAGGAGTTCGAGACCTCCAAGTACCTGAGCGGCATCCTTGAACAGAACGGCTTCAAGGTGGAGCGCGGCGTGGGCGGCATGCCGACGGCGTGGGTGGCCAAGTGGGGAAGCGGCAAGCCGGTCATCTCGCTGGGCAGCGACATCGACGGTCTCCCGCAGACGTCACAGAAGCCGGGCGTGGGCTTTCGCGAGCAGTATCTCCCGGGCGCACCAAGCCACGGCGAGGGGCATAACTCGGGCGTGCCGCTGAACATCGCGGCCGCGCTTGCGGTGAAGGAGATCATGGAAGCGCGGAAGATGCCGGGGACGCTGGTGCTCTGGCCGGGCGTCGCCGAGGAGGCCATGGCGGGCAAGGCGTTCCTGGTGCGCGCCGGCGTGTTCAAGGACGTGGACATCACGCTCTTCACGCACGTCGGCCAGGACCTGGGCGTGTCGTGGGGACAGAGCAGCAGCACGGCGCTCATCTCGGCGCAGTTCAAGTTCAAGGGACAGAGCGCGCACGCGGCGGGTGCCCCGTGGCGCGGACGGAGCGCACTGGATGCCGTGATGCTGATGGCCACCGGGTGGGAGTATCGCCGCGAGCACCTCGAACTGCAGCAGCGGTCGCACTACGTGATCACCGACGGCGGCGACCAGCCCAATGTGGTGCCGAGCACGGCGAGCATCTGGTTCTACTTCCGCGAACGGGACGCCGAGCACGTGAAGGCCAACTTCGAGATCGGCAAGAAGATGGCCGAGGGTGCGGCACTGATGACCGACACGCAGCTCGATTCGGTCCTCATCCTCGGCTCGGGATGGAGCGGTCATTTCTCCCGTCCCGTGGCCGAGGACATGTACGCGAACATCAAGAAAGTCGGGCTTCCCGTATGGGATGAGAAGGACCAGGCGCTGGCCAAGTCGATCCAGCGCGAGCTGGGCCAGCCCGAACGCGGCCTGCTGCTGCAGGGCGGTCGGTTGAGCGGCCCGATTCCCGAGTCGCAGCGCATGGGCGGCGGTTCCGACGACATCGGCGACGTGAGCTGGAGCGTCCCGACCGTGACGCTCAACTATCCGTCGAACATCCCGGGACTGCCGGGGCACAACTGGGCCAACGCCATCTCGATGGCAACGCCGATCGCGCACAAGGGCGTGGTGGCCGGCGCCAAGGTGCAGGCGATGACGGTGCTCGACATCCTGACGACACCCAAGATCATCAGCGATGCGTGGGACTACTTCAACAACGAGCAGACCAAGACGGTCAAGTACGCCCCGCTCATCCGGCCATCCGATCAGCCGCCGATCTGGCTGAACCGGGAGATCATGGCGCGCTATCGGCCCGAGATGCAGAAGTACTACTATGATTCCAGGAAGTTCAAGACGTATCTCGAGCAGATGGGCGTCACGTATCCGACGGTGCACGACAAGCCGGTGCCGTAACCGTGCGATTGCGCGCCGGCGATCCTCTACCGTCTGTCTCCCGATGACCGACCGCCTCTATTACCACGACACCTTCCTGCGCGAGTTTGACGCCATCGTCGTCGAACGCGCCGATGACGGCCGACGCCTGTACCTCGACCGGTCGGCGTTCTACCCGACGTCAGGCGGCCAGCCGCACGACCTCGGGACGCTCGGCGGCATCGACGTGGTCGATGTCGTGGACGAGGAGGAGCGCGTGGCGCACCTGCTCGCCGCAGCTTACACCGGGGCGGCGCAGGTGCACGGCGTCCTCGACTGGGCCCGCCGCTGGGACTACGTGCAGCAGCACACCGGGCAGCACCTGCTGTCCGGCGCATGCGAGGCGCTGTTCGACTGGCCGACGGTGAGCGTGCATTTCGGCGACGCCGCGAGCACGATCGAGTTCGCCACGGCATCCATGTCGCCCGCCCAGATTCGTCTGGTGGAGGAGTTCTCCAACGCGCTGGTGGCCGAGAACCGCCCCGTAATTGTCACGTACGAAGACGCCGCGGCGGTGGCACCTCGCTTGCGGCGACCATCGACACGCTCGGGGATGCTGCGCGTCGTCACCATCGAAGGACATGACACGAGCGCGTGCGGCGGCACGCACGTGCGTTCGACCGGAGAAATCGGCGCCATCCTGCTGCGGCGCGCCGAGAAGATTCGCGACAACGTGCGCGTGGAGTTCGTGTGCGGCACCAGGGCCATCCGCCGGGCGCGCGCCGACTACGACGCCCTCAGCGGCATCGCCGCGCGCCTCTCGGCTGGCCTCGATGACGTGACGCCTCTCGTGCTTTCGCAGGCCGATGAGGTCAAGGCGCTCGCGGCCGCCAACCGGAAGCTCACCGAGGAAGTCGCCGGACACCGGGCGCGCGTGCAGTGGGCATCGACCGCGGCCGGGGCCGACGGCATTCGGCGATTGCGAGCCGCCGACGGACTGGGTGCCGATGAGCTGCGCGCGTGGACGACAGCCTGTGCAACGCTGCCGAGGACCGTGGCGGTGGGCACCGTGCGCGTGGCGCGCATCATTGCCTGTGCCGTGTCGGCCGATCTGGACGCCAATGCCGGCGCGCTCCTCAAGGACGCCCTGTCACGGGTCGGTGGTCGAGGTGGCGGCTCGCCGCGCGCGGCGCAAGGCACGGTATCGGATGATGCGCACGTCGACGCGGTGCTCGCCACGCTGCTCGGCGCGGACTATCGCCCCGTCGCATCGCCGGGGATTCCGTCAACCGTGACGGCGGTCAGCGACGGTTCACCGGCAGCCTGACGCCAGCCGCCGGGCGTCGGGCGAGCGCGGAAAGAGCGACAACGCCGCCTTGGCTTCCACACAGCCGCGCGTGCGGTTGCTGCGCGACATCATGAGCTGCGCGTAGCGCAACCGAGCACGGAATGATCCGGGATCGAGCGATACGGCGCGAGCGAGTTGTCCCGCATCGTATGCCGCCATCGACGCGATCTTGAGTGCGCTGTACTCCGCCGCGGCGAGACCGGTTGCCAAGATCATGACACTGAGCAACGCCCGGTGCGTGCGTCCCATCGGCGCCGGGGCGGCGGCAGCCGCGGGTGGCGGCAGCAACACCCCCATCGCGCCCCAGAACACCAGGGTCGGCGTGGCCAGCAGCAGCACGGCATCAAACGCTCCCTCGACGGCCACCACCACCACCACCGCCGTGGCCGTAATGGCGCGCAGCCGTTCGTCGAGCGCCACGTCGAGCCGGCTCCATCCGATCAGTCCCGCGAATACAAGACCGCCGAGGAGCATCGCCCACGCCACGAGCGCGGGGATGCCACGCTCCGACAGCATGGCCATCCAGTCGCTCGACGGCCATGGATTGGCCGTCATCCCCGTTTCCTGGGAGATCGAGGGATCGTTGGGCCGCGCGATGCTCGGATATTCCACCGCCCAGTTGCCCGTGCCCGCCCCGAAGGCGGGATGCGCGACGGCCAGCCGCACCGAGTTGCCATATTGCCGCAGTCGGCCGCGTCCGCTGCCTTCGCGATAGTTGACGAGCCCCTTGGCCGACTCGAGATACGGGTTGTCGCTGCGCCAGTCGAGCGTGTTGGGAATCGCGATCGCGCTGGCCCCACCGGCCACGAGGCCGGCGATGATGACGATGAGCCCGCGACGCGCCGAGGCATCGCGCCAGAGCGTGCCGCGCCGCCAGAGCCACGCCAGCACCACGACCGCCGCACAGCAGGCCAGCGCGAGCCAGGCGGCGCGCGTGCGCGACAGCACGAGCGCCGCGGCGTTGATGCCGAGGCCGGTTGCCGCCAGTAACGCCCCCCGGAGCCGGCGCGCCGTCAGCGCGAGATACCCGAGCAACGGCACGCCGGCGGCGGCGAGGTGGGCCATGAAGTTGCGGTTGCCAAAGGTGCCGCCTGGCGCGCGGGACATCGACGCCAGATCGCTCGACGCGCCGTACGCCTGCGCCAGCGCCGTGGCGGCGCCGACGACCGTCACCAGTGCGAGGCCGCGGATGAGCAGATCTCTCGCGCCGTGCGCCGCGGCAGTGCGTGACGCCCACCAGGTGAAGGCGGCGCTGACGCTGATCGCGAGGGCGCGCACGGCCAGCCAGCCATTGGGCGCCAGAAGCGCCGAGAGTGCCGACAGCGCAAGAAAGACCGTGAAAACGCGATCGAGCCGCGTTCGGTGCACCGCGGCCCCGCCCGCCACCACCAGCACGAGCGCCAGCGCCGCCCCGACGTGCAACCCCAGCTCCTTGGGGACGAAGAACCGGTCGAGATCAAACGATCGATACGGCACCGCCGCCAGCACGGAAGCAATGCCGAGCACCACCAGCGACCAGCCGCTGGCGACGGAGGTTCGACGAACACCATCCAGGGTATGCACGCCGATAGAGGTAATGGAGTACCGGGCACACCGAAAGGGCCGCGCGACGGCGCTGACCGTCAGCGTCAGGTCGGGTGTCCCTTCGCCGCACAAATCGGGTTGCCTGAACGCCCGCCTTGAACACATGGTATGGTAACCCCAATCCCCGGAGTATCGCCGTGCCCAGAGTCGCCCCATTCGTCGGCACCCTCGCCCTGTTGGCTGTCGGCGGCTGTGCCAGTTCGGGTTCCGCGCCCAGTGCCGCCCCGCCCGTCACGGTAACGCCGGTCACGCAGCGTATCGTCTCGTCCTCCGGCACCCTGAACATCAACACGGTCCATGTGAACGCCGGGTCGAGCCAGCTCGTCGACGCGTCGGTCGACGCAGCGTGGACGGCCCTCAATCTCGCGTATGGCGAGCTTGGCATCCCCATCACCACGCTGGTGGACGCCCAGCACCTCATTGGCAACGACGCATACAAGGTGCGGAGACGGATCGGCAAGATCACCATGCAGAACATCTTCGACTGCGGCAATGCGATGGGGATTCCCAACGCCGAGACGTACGATATCCTGATGTCGATCTCGAGCACGATCGTGCCGAACCCCAAGGGCGGGGTGAACCTCAACACGCGCATCGACGCCACGGGCAAGTCGCCCAACTTCTCGCGCGACGCCAGCGTTGCCTGTTCGTCGCTGGGCGCCCTCGAGAACGCCATCGCCGACCTCGTGCGCAAGAAGACGGGCGTTTAGTCCGGCGCGCTGTTCGCGCGGGCCGTCCGGTTCGCCATGCTGGTCGCGTCACTGCTGCTGCCCTGACGGGCAGCCAACCCGGTCGGGGCAGGTCATGTCTGAAGAATCGAGCATCTCGTTTTCGCTGTCCCTCAGGGACAACTATGCGTTCACCGTGGACTTCGGCGATGCGCTCATTCCGCCGATGACCATCGACGAGACGCCGCCACTGGGACACAACGAAGGCCCCAACCCGTCGCGGTTGCTCGCCTCCGCCATCGCCGGCTGCCTTGGCGCGAGCCTGCTGTTCTGCCTGCGCAAGGCGCACGTCGACGTGCCGGCCATGCGCACCGACGTCCAGATCACGAGCGCCCGCAATGCCAAGGGGCGGCTGCGCGTCACGAAGGTGGCGGTGCGGCTCCAGCCGTCCGTGCCCGTCGATCAGCACGAGCGCATGGCGCGCTGCCTCGAGCTCTTCGAGGATTTCTGCGTGGTCTCGGCTGCCGTGCGGGACGGCATCGACATCGATGTGCGGGTCGACACGCAGCCGGCGTAGCACCACGGGGTCTGCCCGGTGCGGCGCGCGGCAAGCACCGCGCGCGACGATGCTACCCCTGCATCGGCAGGCTGCGTCCGTGGCCGTTATCGCGGCGCGGTCTGGGCTCGGATCCGTCGAGCGTGCGCCACAGGTTGTAGATGAACAGCAACGCGCCGGCGGCCGACAGCACGGCGCCTATCTCGATGGCCGCGCGCGCCCCCGGCATCCACGGCAGGAACAGGAACCCGAAGACGAGCACCACGAGCCCGGTGTTTGACGCCCACCAGTGCAGTTCCGCCATGCGGCGGCTGTGCAACGGATGCCCCGTGAAGCGCGGAATCACGTGGTACGCCACGCCGAAAATGACCATCGACGCGAACCCGAGCAGGCTCAGGTGCACGTGCGCGGGGCGGTAGATGATTGCGTTGGGCGAAAAACCCAGCCACGCGCCCATGAGGACGCCGAGTCCCAGATACACAAGGGCACTCTTGATGAAGAAGCGGACGAACCAATCCATGAGAGAACTATATGCGTTCGGCCGCCGGGGCGTTACAGCGCACGGAGTTCCGCGAGCAGCGCCTCGAGGTCGAGGCCATGCCGGTCGCAGACGAGTGCCAGCGTCTTGGCTCCACCGCAACAACTGTCGAGTCCATGGCGGTCAAAGACCTCGACGGCCCGCGGCACGGCCAGGGTGATGTCGTTGAGTGTCATGGCGCCGGTGATCGTAGCGCCGGTGATCGTAGCGCCGGTCGTGGTGGGCATGGAATCCTCCAAGTGGTGACGTGCCGTACACGGGTCGAATGCAGCCTTGCCGCGGATGCGCGCTGGTGCGCGCGGATTGAGCGGATTGAGCGAATCAGCCTTCAGCGAGGAGGACACCCCAGGCGCCTGGTGCAGGGACCTCGCCTCACCGTAAAGTGGTATAGAACATGCTATTTTTCTGTCAGGGAACTCCCGTGCGGTCGTCCGTGAGCCAGCCGACCCTCGCGTCCGCGCATTTCGCGATCGGGCCGCTTACATTGTTGGTACGTCGTTGGTACGTCCTTCAGCCATCGGATGCCATGGCCAATCCGCGCGACCAGGAAGTGCAGAAGCTCCTCAAGAAGCTCGCCAAGGCGGGGCCGGTGAAGCCCCGCGAGGAGTTCGGCAAGACCTACGACAGGACCGCGCCCAAGCGCGCCGAGGAAGACCACGAGAACCAGGCCTTCTTCAAGGAAATGAAACGGCGCGAGTTTTAGTCGCGCCGTTGGTGCATCAGGGCAGTGCGGGCGGTGTGTCGTCCAGCGTGAGCAGCCGCCGCACCACCTTGCCCACCATCGACTTGGGCAGCTCCGTTCTGAAGATCACCCGGCCAGGCACCTTGTAGAACGCGAGGTGCGCCTTGCAGTACTCGCGCAGCTCGGCGGCGGTGACCGCCGCGCCGTCGCGCAGCACGACAAACGCCACGGCAATCTCTCCCTTGAAGTCGTCGGGAAAGCCGCGCACGCCCACCTCGGCCACGGCGGGGTGCGCCTGCAGCACTTCCTCGATATCGCGCGGCCACACCTGCATGCCGCCCGGCTTGATGAGATCCTTCATGCGATCGACGATGAAGACATAGCCGTCCTCGTCCATGTAGCCGAGGTCGGCGCTGTAGATCCACGCCCGGCCATCGGGGCCGGGGCGCAGGATTTCGGCCGTCCCGTCCGGATTGTTCCAGTACCCGCGCATGAGCTGGCGCGCGTGGATGATGATCTCGCCCACGGCGAGGGGCGGAAGGACTTTCATCGGGTCGTCGGCATCGACGATCATCACGTCGACATCCGGCAACGGCATGCCCACCGAGCCGAGTTTCTGGACGCCGCGAATCGGGTTGAGCGTCGCGGCCAGCAGCGTCTCGGTCAGGGCGTACCCTTCCACGAGGCTCGCACCGGTGGCGGCTTCGAACCGCTTTTTCGTTTCGGCAAGGAGGGGCGCGGCGCCGGACACGCAGGCGTGCAGCGAACCGAAATTGGCCTTGCCGTTTTTCACGTCGGGATGGTTCAGCAGCGCGTTGTAGAGCGTGGGCACGCCGCAGAAGATCGTCGGCTTCACGCGCTTGAACGTCTTCACGGTATCGTTGAGGTCACGCGGGTTCGGCACCAGGGCAATGGGATTGTGCCCGATGAAGCAGACCGACTGCACGCCGCACGCCCCGTATGAGTGAAACATCGGCAGCGGCAGCATGTACACGTCGGTCCACGGGCGGAATTCGTTGGCAAACCAGGCGCGTACCTGCAGGCCGGTGCTCACCAGGCCACCGTGGTGCACCCGCACCCCCTTGGGCGTGCCCGTGGTGCCTCCGCTCAGCAGGATCATGCAATCGTCATCGGGGCCGGGACGATGCGCGGGCCGGGCTGTGCCGCGGTGGGCAGCGAGCAGGTCCTGCAGCCAGAAATCGCCCGGCTGCAGCGTGATGCGGTGCCCCAGCCGTTTCTCCATGAAGAGCGTGAAGAGCGCGCGCGTGAGGCCCGGGAAATACTCCTTGATATTCGTCGCGATGACATGCTGCACTCCGGTGGCGGCCTGCACGTTCTTGAGCCGCCGATAGAACGGGGTCAGCGTCACCACCACCTTGGGCGACAGGTCGCGGAGCGGCCCGACCAGCTCCTCCTCGGTGTAGATCGGATTGAGCGGCACGAGGAGCGCGCCGATCTTCCACGCGCCGAGCTCGGCGATGAAGAACTGCGGCGTGTTCGGCAGCAGGGCTGCCACGCGGTCGCCGGGTGCCACCCCGAGGCCGGCGAGCGCGTTGGCGAACGCCGTGCTCTGTGCATCGAGTTCGGCCAGGGTAATCGTGCGGCCCTTGAACAGCAGCGCGGCACTGCCGGGATGCTCCCGCACTCCGTCGTCGATGTAGTCGAGGAGCGTGCGCGGCGGATACGCTCCGACCGTCGTGGGAACGCCGGGATCGTAGTGGGCGAACCAGGGACGATTGATCATGTATCGGGCGGGCGGCAGCGAGATTCAGTGAACGGAGGCAGGCCGATCCGGATCGGCGGGAAACCCGGGGCAATATGGCGCCCCGACACCGATCCGCCACCGCCGGGTCCCCAGCGGCGGTCAAACGGCTAGCGTACATTAGCGGGCTTCACCCCGCGCTCCGCGTCCACCCTCACCCCTTCCGCCCATGCGCCGTTCGATTTTCACTCTTGCCGTCCTGCCGTTCGCCCTCGTCGCGCAGCAACCGGCGACCGATGCACCCGCTCTCGCGCGGGCGCTGGCGCTGCTGAAGACCGACAATGCGTGGACGCTCTCCAAGCAGGCCGCCATTTGCGAGATTCCCGCGCCGCCGTACAAGGAACAGGCCCGCGGCGTGGCCGTTCGCAACGAACTCGTGGCGCTGGGCTATGCCAACGCGCAGATCGACGAAGTGGGCAACGTCGTCGCCGAGGTGGCGGGCGCGGGCAAGGGACCGACCGTGGTGCTCGCCGGACATCTCGACACGGTCTTTCCCGAGGGCACCAAGGTGGCGGTCACGCGGGAGGGAACGCGCATGAAGGGGCCAGGCATTGCCGATGACTGCCGCGGCCTCGTCGTGATGCTGTCCACGGCCCGCGCCGTGAAGCAGTCGGGGATGCAGTTCGCCGGCCGCGTGATCTTCGTGGCCAATGTCGGGGAGGAAGGGGCGGGCAACCTGCGCGGCACGCGGCAGATCGTCGGCAAGTCGTACAAGGGTCAGGTGGATTACTTCATCTCCGTGGACGGCGCCGGCAACGACATCACGAACCGGGCCGTGGGCAGCAACCGTTACAAGGTGCACTTTCAGGGTCCGGGCGGGCACAGCTACGGCGCGTTCGGCATGCCCAACCCCGTGCACGCCATGGGTCGCGCGATCGCGGCGATCGGCGACATCAAGGTGCCGCTGTCGCCGAAGACGACGTTCAACGTGGGCGTGATCTCGGGCGGCACGTCCGTGAATTCCATCGCGATGGAAGCGGTCATGGACGTCGACATGCGCAGCGAATCCGCCGACGAGCTGGCGAAGGTGGACGTCAAAATTCGCAAGGCGATCGCCGACGCGGTGGCCGCGGAGAAGGCGCGCTGGCCGGACTCCGGCATGGGGCTCAGCGTGCGCATCGACACCATCGGCATTCGCCCCACGGGCGCGCAATCCGACTCGGCTCCCATCGTGCGCGCCGCACTTGCCGCGGCGCACCAGCTTGGCCTCAAGCCGACGCTTGGCGCGTCGAGCACCGACGCCAACTATCCCATCTCGCTGGGCGTGCCCGCGATCACGATCGATGGCGGTGGCGAGGGCGGCGGCGCGCACTCGCTGGGCGAGTGGTACGACGACGGCCCGGCCGGGTATCGCGGCCCGCAGTGGGCGCTGCGCATCGTCGCGGCGCTGGCCGGTGTCGCCCCCTGACGTTGGTTGACGAAAGACCGACGCCTTGACGCCCACCAGATGCTCGCCGACCGCCTCGCGAAGCTCTCCGATGCAGACTACGAGTCTTGGAAATTGTCGAACCTACCACCCATCGTCATCACCTGGCCTTTGGCGCAATAGCTGAGGTCGAGCCTGTGTCGTGTACCTGAATCCCCTATCTTGCATCATGTCCCCGCCTGACGCTTCCCTCCCAGAGATAGTTCCGCTGCTGATCGCGCGCGCGGAGGCGTTTCGGCGGCCGCGGGCAGGAAAGGTGCCGGGAAACCTCTCTTTCGGCGAGGTGCAGGAACTCTCGGAAATCCTCACGGCAGCATTCGGTGCGGTTGGGGTTCGTGCGACGATCGTCGGCGGGGGTGCGCTCACCTTACAACTTCCAGCACTCGGCGGGTCCCGTGATCTGGATGTCGTGCTGGAGCACTCAACTGGCTTGCCGCCGTCGCCCACGCTCGTTGGCCATATGTTGCGGGAGTTGGGCTTCACGAAGGAGGCGGGCAGGCACTGGTCGCTCGGTTCGTGCTTTGTGGAGTTTCCTTCTGGCGGTATCGAGGAGCCCGTGGATGTCCTCGGTGCGTCGGGAAGCCAGCTTCGGGTCTTGAGCATCGAAGCGATGCTCGTCCAGCGCATTGTGAGCTTTCAGTCGACGGGTTCCACCGAACATGGCATCCAGGCGGCGATCATCATTCGGTCGATTGGTGCGCGTCTCGACATGGACCGCTTCGAGCCGCTTGCCCGCAAGGAAGGTGTCGTCCGCCACTACAACGCGTTGCGGGTGCTCGCGCTCGGTGTCCCCTCGGCTTCACTCGACGATGGGACCCTCTCGGCCTTATACTGGGCGTTGCAGCCCGCGCGCGTAGGCGCATTGGAAGCCGTCGCCGCTATTGCTCCAACGCGGGTCGCACCGGACGGTCACGCGCCTCCCGCTCTCGCCGAACCTTCCTCGTCCATTCTTCCGTCGGCCTAGTCCCACATGGATCGTCTGTTCGCCACCAAAGAGGAGTATCTCGCCGACGTCGAAGCACGGCGCGTGCAGATGCTGCCTGCGTTGGCAGGCGTCGATTGGACGGGGTGTACCCGCCCGCCGCGCGATCCGGCGGAGCGCGCCTTCTTCGATCGGATGGGCATCACGACGCGTTCCATCGAGACGACGGAGTTTCCGCCAAAGCCGAGGCCTTGATCGGGCAACGCGCCGGCGGGGCAAGCGCGGTCCCCTACCGCTCCGACCAGCATCGCCAGTAGAGTGTGATTGTAGTAGGGTATGTGACTCGATTCTTGCTGCGGGCCGGGGTGGTTCCGCCGTTGGGCGTGCCGCGCGGCAGGCGCGACTGGTGCAGGCGTGTGCGATGCCAGCCGACACTTCCGGGTGACCGTGGGCGGCCGGTTGGACTGACGGGCCAGCCACCACGAGCGGGGCGGGAACGAGTAGCCGTTCGCCCATTCGCCCGCTGTTGATTGGGAGGGGGGCGTCGGCCCCGCGCACGTGCATCCTGGCTGGACCTCAACAGACGGTGACTCGATGATCGCGCTTCCGGTGGGGTTCCGCCTCGTGGCTCTTTCGGCATTGGCCGTGGCGACGCATCAGGACGCGCGCGTGGTGTATGTGCGCACCGCCCCGCAGACGCAGTTCGGACGTGCCGACACGACCGTACTGCATCTGCCGTTCCTCTCCTCGTTCCCGGCAGAGCGCCGCTGGGTCCGGCTTCCCGACATCGTCCTGATGGGGAGTGATCGGGTGGTGCAGACGCCGACCACGGTTCGGTGGACGTCGGAGCATCCTGAGGCGCTGGAGATACAGGACGGGCAACGTAGTGCGCGCGCGCTGCGCTCGGACTCCGGGTATCTTCGACTGGAGGCAGGCGGAATCGCGGTCCGCATGCGCGTTGTCTCGCGCGACTTCGTGCCACCTCGTGGAACGCGCCTGCCCACCGATTCCCTGAAGGTCAGCAATGCGCACTTTCCGGATACGGTTCGCTGTCAACAGCCTGCGCTCCGTGTGACGAACTATCAATTGCAGCCCTTCACGCTTCCCTACCAGCAGCAGCGCACGCCACACGCATTCACCAAGGTTGGGTTTGCCATCTCGTATGCGCCGCACCTTCCTGTCGAGGCGCAGTGGTCGTGGGCACCGCACGTGTGGGGGTCGCTCGATGGTTCGCCCAGGTTGCGCTACATCAGGGGAGCCACCTGGAAGGTTCTCGATCCGTCAGCCGTGGAGACCCGGATGCGTCTGAACCATCTGCAGCTTCGCGCCAGGAAGCCTGGCACCACGTCGCTTCAACTCGAATGCGGTACGAAGAAGCAGGTCATCGACGTTCAACTCATCACGTTCGGTGCGCCGCTCGCGCATTAGCGCCGCGCACTCATTTGACAGGTCGCGCACGTGCATCCTCGGGCCATCTCCCCCCCTACCGCTGGGCCCGCCAGTGCCAGTACGATATGAGCGTGGCGCTGGCGCATGGCTGGCCTTCGGTCGACGCGGCCGGACGATCCCTGCACCAGCGGGCTGGGCGGAACGTGTTGCAGGCGGCACGTCTTGCCCTTCGGTTCTTCCCGCCGCTGGTGGTGGTAGAGGGGGCGCCCAACCCCGCGCACGTGCATCCCTGCCGGACCTCAACAGACGGTGACCCCATGAAGACCTCGACCCTGACGCTCCTCGCCCTCTCGCTCCTCGCCGCCGCGTGCGGTGGCTCCGGTCCGACGGCCCCGCGCCACATCACGGGCTACCGCATCACGCCCGCGACGGCGAGCCTGCTTCGGGGCGACACGATCCGCGTGTACGTGGTGAAGGACTACGCGACCGGTGCGCCGGACTCGCTCGCCGCCTCGCAGGTCGGCTGGTCGTTCTCGCGCGGTGGCGTGTTCACGGCGATCCCGACCTCTAGCGGCGGCAACCGGTTCATGGCCGCCGCCGACACCGGATCGGTCGTGGTCGACGCGTACATCGCTGCTTCGGCGACTCACGTGCAGGCGACCTACACCTTCCGTACGCCGACGCCGACCACGCCCATCGGCATCCGCTTTGCCAAGCACGCCGATACCACGACCGTCGGCACGTACTACGCGCTGAATTACACGGTCACGCTGGCCAACGGGACTACGGGCACAGGCGCGGACATCTATGGTGGTGGGGTGCATCCGCCGACGCTCGGCTACTTCACGGCCCCGCAGGGTTCCACGAGGCCGACTTACACACAGTTCTATACACTCACCGCGGGATCGGGATGGGTGGTGCTCGCGTTGAGCGCGGCCACCAAGGACTCGCTCTATCTCACCGTCCTGTCCAAACCGTAGCGTCGGGCGGTCACGCAGCTCCGTGAACGACAAACGACCGGCCTTCGCGCCGGTCATTTGCGTTGCGCGCAGACGCATGTCTCGACGTCAAGGCAGGCGGTCGTCGGGGATGCCGGGGGTGCTGGCGGGGCAGGAGTTGTCGAGAAAGAGCAGCGCCTTGCCATACGACGGCTTCAGGTCGTCCCACAGATTGATGAAGGTGTACCCACAACTCCCGGGGTTGGTGTCCGTACTTATCGCGACCATCCGCCCGTTGAACGTTGTGGTCACCTCCTGCCACGTCACCGAGTAGCTCGCGGTGGGCCCCAGATCGTAGTTCACGTAGCTGTCCCACAGCGTGAAGACGAAGTTCAGGACATCCACCGTCGTCTTCATGCAATCCGCGTCGTCGATGCTGCCGGTACCGGTGTACGGGCAGACCGGGTTCGGTTGAGGCGCACACGTACTGCCGGTGACCGTGGTGCTGGACGTGTTCGCTGGGCACCCCGCTGGGGAATACGTCGTGCTCTCGTTGGTCAGCCAGACGGTCCCCGACCAACTGGGCTGTCCGACCCACGAACAATCGGTGCTCGTCGTGTTCATGGTGCTGAGGGATGACGTGCAACTGGGCGGTGGAGGTGGCGGCGGGCTGGCAGTGCAATCCCTGCCGGTCTCGTACCACGCCGTCCACGAGCAGCTCGGATACGTGCCGGTGTTGTCGCGCGCGGAGAAGATGCCCCCGCCGCTGTATCCGGCGGGGCACGCATCCGTCCGCGTCTCGGAGCCGCTACAGGTTCCGCCGACGTAGACACAGTCTTCCCCTGTCGTAGTCCAACTGCCCCAATCGCACGCTGGCGCGACCTTGCTCTGCTGCTGATACACGGTGCCGTTGTAGCCGCTGCCGTACACCGTGCTGCAGGCCACCGACTGGGTCTGGGTCGTGGGCGCCGAGCAGGACGGGGGCGGCGGCGGCGCGCCGCACCCGCCCCCGATGTCCACCCACGTGCTCCAGGCGCACCCGGGGTACGCCCCCTTGTCATGTTGCAACGTCGTCGTGCCGGTCCACCCGGCGCCGTAGACGACATCGCACGAGAACGACTGCATCTCCGAGAGCGGGGCCGTGCACGACCCTCCGTAGGTGCAGGCGTCCTGCATGCTGCCGTAGTTGCTGTCCGCCGGGTCGGTGCACCGGACCACGGGGACCGCGACCCCCATGATCGGCACCATCTTCCCGACATAGCTGGGCTCGTCGGAAACGATTTTCCACTCGAAGGTCTCGCGGAGCACCGTCACCCGCTCGCCATCGCGCCAGGCGTAGGGCTGCATCGCCGCGCGAATCAGGCTGACGGCCGCCGCGCTGCTCGCGGGCGCACCGGTCGCATCGACATACTGGAAGACCTCCGGTGCGGCATACTGCCCGAACATCCGCGCCGGCTCGGCGCCGTTGATGGTCTCGATCAGCGCATACCCCGAGTCGCTGCTGATGCGCGTCGAGACGAAGCGCCGGGTGCTCCAGAACCGCACGGTCGCGCCGCGCGTGTGGCGTTGTCGGCGAACGAGTGGGGCCTACATCCATACTCTGCCGTCGACGCTTCCATGCACCGGCCGAGCTTGCGTGATTTGCGCCATTTGCGTATGCTCTAGGTGTCATTTGACACTGCATGGAGGGTCGATGTCCACTGCCACGATTGCCCGGTTGCTCGGTGGGCGGAGCGTTCTCGGACGCACCGTCCGCACCGATGATGACCTCATGGCGTCCGTCCGGGCCGGTCTGCCGTTCCTGTCGCTGCGGCACCTCTTCGCGGAGTTCTCGGCGACGGACTTCGCGTTGGCCGAGATGTACTCGCTCGTCGGCAACCTGCGCACGTTGCAGCGCAAACAGGCGGCGCGGTCGCGCCTGACACCGACGGAGTCCGATCGCCTGGCGCGCGTCGCCCGCGTGGTGGCGCTCGCAGAGGACGCGATCGGGGACAAGGCGCGCGCGCGCCGCTGGCTGACGGAGCCCACCGCCGCGCTCGCGGGCCAGCGCCCCGTCGATCTGCTCGACAGCGACATTGGCGCCGAGCAGGTCGAGGGCGTGCTGGTGCGCATCGAGTACGGCGTCTACGAGTAGTACGAGTAGCCGGTGCTGATTTACCGCCTTGCACGGGCGAAGCATCCTGCGCTCTCCGGTGAGGGGGCGCGGCTGAAGGGCGGGCGCTGGAACAGCGCCGGCCGGCCGGTGGTCTACGCCTCGGCCACCGTCTCGCTGTGCGCGCTCGAGTATCTCGTTCAATCGTCGCTCGCCTCGCTCCCGCCCGACCTGGTGGCGGCGACGATCGACGTACCGGACGATCTCGTGATTCCCACGGTGACGGTCACGCTGCCCGCCAATTGGCGCGATCCCGGATGCGCCGCGTGCAAGACTGCGGGCAATGCGTGGCTCGTCTCTGGCGCCTCCGCAGTGCTCCGCGTACCATCGGCCGTAATCCTTGACGAGTTCAACTATTTGGTGAACCCGCTGCATCCCGATGCGGCGCGCTTGACGGTGCGCACGTCCGACCCGTTCGCCTTCGACCCGCGCCTGGTCCAACCGTAGCATCCCGGAAGGCTGCCTGTCGCTCTCCACCTTCTCCGTCACCGCGATGCGCCGGCACCATCAAAAAGGAAATCCCGGCGCTCGCATGGAGCAACCGGGATTTCCTGACCAAGACGGCGGGAATGTTGCGGTGGAGTCCCGCCCTATGGCCGAACAGTATTCGGTAGTGGTGCTGCCCGTACGACCGTCGGTTCACACGCTCCACCTTCGCGATTCCCGGCGGCCGCACGAGCGGCAATTCTGAGCATCGGATAGTGCCGGAAAAACTGGAATTCGTGCACTCTTTAGGGCAATACCCTACACGCTTTGCCGCGCGAAGACGCGCGTGGTGCCACTGGCGTCGAACGCCAACACTTCGTACGGCACTTTGGGGTCGCTCTCCATGCCCGGGGAGCCGCCCGGCATGCCGGGGACGGCCAGTCCGCGTTCCGCGGAACGCTCGGCGAGGAATCGCTTGATATCGCCCGCCGGCACATGCCCTTCGATGATGTATCCGGCAACCTCGGCCGTGTGGCATGACCGGAGATCCGCCGGTATGCGGAGCGTGTCCTTCTTGAGGCCGACATCGGCGACGGTCACGGTGGTGACGGCAAAACCGTTGGCCTCCAGGTGCGCCGCCCACTTGTGGCAGCACGCGCAATCCTTCTCCGCATACAGCGTGACCGCCGTCACGTCGACGGCCGCTCCGTGTCCGAAACGACGGAACGCCACGATCGACGCGATGACTGCCACTCCGCCGCCGGCGATGCCGATCCATTGCCGCCGCGACAGCGATTTCCGCGAATTCGCACGGCCATCGGCGGACTCCGAAGATGCCTGATCGTTGCCGGCATTTGATTGGTCGCTCATGAGATGCTCCTTGCCGGCCCTGGCCGGCGATGTCGCAAACGCGTTGCTCTGGCGCGCAGTCAATTGTGAGTGTCGGGTTCCGTCGCGTCGGGAACCGCCGTCAATGTCCGTTCTTTCCAGAGCGAGTAGATGGCCGGAATCACGAGCAGCGTCAGCACAGTGCTCGAGATCATGCCGCCGATCATCGGGGCGGCGATGCGCCGCATGACGCTGCCGCCGGCTCCACTGCCCCAGAGAATGGGAAGCAGGCCGCCCATGATCGCCGTAACTGTCATCAGCTTGGGACGCACGCGTTCCACGGCGCCTTCCATCACGGCGTCGTAGAGATCGCGCAATGTTGGCCGCACTCCCGCGGCGAGACGGGCGGCCCAGGCATGGTCGAGATAGATCAGCATCACCACGCCCGTTTCCGCCGCCACGCCAGCGAGCGCAATGAAGCCGATGGCCACCGCCACCGACCAGTTGTAGCCGAGTCCCCAGAGAAACCAGATGCCGCCGACGAGGGCAAAGGGCAGCGAGAGCATGACGATGAGCGTCTCGCCGACGCTCTTGAAGTTGAAGTACAGCAGGAGGAAGATGATGGCGAGCGTCGCCGGAATGACGAGTTTCATCGTTTCCTTGGCGCGCTGCATGTACTCGTACTGGCCGCTCCACACGATCGAGTAACCCGGTGGCACTGTTACGCGGGCGGCCACCTCGCGCTGCGCATCGGCGACATAGCGACCAATGTCCCGGCCAGCCACGTCGACATACACCCACGCCGTCGGGATCGCTCCTTCCGTGCGGACCACCATCGGCCCGGCCGCGGTACTGATCCGTGCGATCTGGCCCAGCGGCACCTGCGCCGCATTGCCAGTCAACGCCGAGGCGGCTCCCATGCCGCCCATGCTGGCCGTCGCACCCGCTGACGGCGTCGAGTGCGCGACCGGCACGAGCACCGACGCCAGTCGTTCGGGCGTATCGCGCAGTTCCTGCGGATAGCGGACGCGCACGCCGAATCGCTGCCGGCCTTCGACGGTCTGCGTGATGGTCATGCCGCCGATGGCCGTCGCAATGACGGCCTGGACATCGCCGATATTCAGGCCATGCCGTGCCGCCGCCTGGCGGTCGATGTCGATGTCGAGGTAGTAGCCGCTGACCGCACGCTCGGCGAAAGCACTGCGCGTGCCGGGCACCATCTGCACGGCCCGTTCGACCTCGCGGCCGATCCGTTCCAGTTCCCCCAGGTCGGGGCCGAACACCTTGATGCCGACTGGTGTGCGGATGCCCGTCGCGAGCATGTCGATGCGTCCGATGATCGGCATGGTCCAGGCGTTGGTGATGCCGGGCATCTTGACCGCCGAATCCATGGCGGCGACCAGCTTTTCGTAGGTCATGCCCGCACGCCATGCCGAACGCGGCTTGAGCGTGATGGTCGTCTCGAACATGTCGAGGCCCGAAGGGTCGGTGGCCGTGTTGGCGCGACCGCCCTTGCCCCAGACGTGGTCGACCTCCGGGAACTGCTTGAGAATGCTGTCCTGAATGCGAAGCAGTTCGCGGGCCCTCGCCACGCTGACGCCGGGCAGCGTGGTCGGCATATAGAGAATGGTGCCCTCGTCGAGGGGCGGCATGAACTCGCTGCCGATGCGCGTCCACGGAATCCAGGTGAGGATGACCGTGACGACCGCCACGCCAATGACCGGCCAGCGATGCCGCAACACGAACGTGATGAGGGGCCGATACCAGCGAATCAGGACGCGATTCACGGGATTGGCCGACTCGCGGTAGATCTTGCCGCGCACGAACAGTCCCATCGCGACCGGCACCAGCGTCACCGAGAGCAGACTGGCCGCCGCCATCGCGAACGTCTTGGTGTAGGCCAGCGGATGAAACAGGCGCCCTTCCTGGCCCTCGAGCGAAAAGACCGGCAGGAACGACACGGTGATGATGAGCAGCGAGAAGAAGAGTGCCGGACCGACTTCCTGCGCTGCTTCGACCACCACGCGCCAGCGTTCCTTCGTCGTGAGCACCCCGGTGTCGAGCCAGCGCGCTTCGACAACCTTCGCGCCCTCTCCGTCCACCCGTTCCTTCGCTCTGACGGCACGTTCCAGGTGCTTGTGCAGATTCTCGATCATGACGATGGCCGCATCGATCATCGCCCCGATGGCAATGGCGATGCCGCCGAGCGACATGATGTCGGCGCCCACGCCAACCCGGCGCATCGCCACGAACGCCATCAGGATGCCGACCGGGAGCGTGAGGATGGCGACCAGCGCCGAGCGGGCGTGCAGCAGGAAGATGATGCACACCAGGGCGACGACGAGACTTTCTTCGAGCAGCTTGCCGCGCAGCGTCTCGATGGCGCGCAGGATCAAATCGCTCCGGTCGTACACGGGACGAATGACCACGCCGCGCGGGAGCCCGGGCGCGATATCCTGCAACCGTTGTTTCACCCGGGCGATCGTGGTCAGCGCATTCTGCCCATAGCGCATGACCACGATGGCGCCGACGGCATCGCCGCGCCCATCGAGTTCGGCCACGCCACGACGGACCGCCGGGCCGACGTTGACGCGCCCGAGTTCCGCCACGCGAATGGGCGTGCCGGCCGCCGTCGCGCCGACGACGACATTCTCGATGTCGGTGATCGACTTCAGGTAGCCGAGGCCGCGCACCATGTACTCGCGCTCCGACAGCTCCATGACCATCGCGCCGATGTCGGCGTTCGCGTTCTGGATCGCCTGCATCACCCGCGTGACCGGGATCTTGTAGGCCAGCAGCTTTGCCGGATCGAGGTCCACCTGATACTGCTTCTCGAACCCTCCGATCGTCGCCACTTCGGAGACGCCCGGCACCGAGGTCAACTGGTAACGCAACGACCAGTCCTGCAGCGCGCGGAGATCGGCGAGGCTCATCTTCCCCGTCGTGTCTTCGAGCGCGTACTGATAGATCCACCCAAGTCCCGTGGCATCGGGGCCCAGCGTCGGGGAGACGGATTCGGGCAGCCGGCCTTTGAGGCCGTTGAGGTATTCGAGCACACGACTGCGCGCCCAGTACAAATCCGTGCCATCGTCGAAGATGATGTAGACGAACGACACGCCGAAGTACGAGTAGCCGCGCACGACGCGCGAACCGGGCACCTTGAGCATTTCGGCGGCGATCGGGTACGTGACCTGGTCCTCGACGATGCGCGGGGCCTGTTCGCTGTATTCGGTCTGAACGATGACCTGCACGTCGCTCAGGTCGGGAAGCGCTTCGAGCGGCGTTCGCCGGACGGCGATGACGCCGGCCACCATCGCCGCCACCGTGAAGAGCATGACGAGCAGTTTGTTGTCGACCGACCACGAGATGATGCGTTTGAGCATGGGGATGTTCCTCAGCGGCCGTGCTTCATGCCAGCCATCGGCGGCATGGTGTCGGGCTTGGCCGACTTGGGAACCTTCTTCGCTTTCGCGCTCGGAGCGGGCATGTCCATGCCTTCCATGCCTTCCATGCCCGGCATGTCATGCATCGAATGGTCCACGGGTGGAGTTTTTGCTGGTACCTTGGCTGGCGCCTTGGCTGGCGTTGCCGGCGTGGACATGTCCATGCCGGGCATTCCCGCCATGCCGCCCAGCATCGACCCGAGATTCGATTCGGCGTCGATCAGGAACGTCGCCGAGGCGACCACCGTGTCGCCCACGCGAAGTCCGGACTTGACCTCGACGCGGTCATCGGTCGCGATGCCGCGTACGATGTCGCGCGGCTCCAGCATCCCGTCCGGCCGCTGCACGAAAACCAGGTCGCGGCGTCCGGTGGACAGGACGGCCGATCGCGGCACATGGAGCACCGCCACGTTCGCCGAACTCCGAATACGGATGGTGGCGTACATGCCCGGCTTGAGCAGGCCGTTGGCGTTGTCGAGCGCCACCCGCACGCGCACCGTCCGCGTGTCGGGACTGACCGTCGGCTGAATGAAGACGATGCGCCCACGTCGGGTCTCTCCCGGCAGCGCCTGCAGCTCCACCTCAACCGACTCGCCCAAGCGAACGAGCGGCAGGTCGCCTTCGAATACCTCGCCTTCGACCCACACGCTCGACAGGTCGGCCAGGCGATACAGTGCGTCGCCGGCCATGATGCGCTGACCATCGAGAACGAGCTTGTCGACCACCACGCCGCTGTACGGCGCGCGAATCACCAACGACTTCTGCGCCGCGCCGGTGCGCTCGACGCGCTCGACCTCACTGGCCGGCACATCCCAGTTGAGCAGCCGCTGCCGCGCCGCGCCCACCAGGGCCTGCGCGTTCGCCTGCGTGGCCGCATCGGCCCCGCTGACATCGCGCACGAGCTTGCCGGCCAGCACCAGTTCGTCCTCGGCGCTCAGCAGCATCGGCGAATAGATGGAAAGCAGCGGCTCACCAGCACGGACGTCGCGGCCCGTGTAATCGACAAACAGGCGATCGACAAAACCGTCGAACTTCAACGAGACGGCCCGCACACGCGTCTCGTCGAACGTCACCTGGGCCACCGTCCGCACTTCGGGGTGCAACGCGCTTCGTTCCACCGTGGCGTACGTGACGCCGATGCGCCGCGCCTGCTCGGCATCGAGCATCACCGGCTGCGCGGCATCCGCTCCGGCCGCTGCGCCGTGCTGGTGCCCGGCCGCGGTCACGGCCGGCGTCTTTCCGCGGGTCGCGTACCAGGCAACGATCACCGCGCCGGCGACGACCCCGAGTCCAATCAGCACATTTCGTACACGGGCCCCGGGACCAGTCGCGTGCGTTCCGAACCCCGGGTGGTCCTCGGCATGGCGAGGGAAATCCTGCTTGCTATCGGGCATCAACGGTCGCCTCCCGGCACGGGACGGCCGGTGTTGGAGTCAAAGAGTTCACGGCCGAGCAGCATCTCGAGGTCGGCGAGGGCCATCCCTTCGGCGGCCTCGAGCGAGGCCAGCTCCTGCTCGTACCGATTGACGGTCGCCTGGTTGTCGAGCAGGGTCATCAGGTTCACGCGCCCGACGCGGTACGCGACGATGGATGCCGTGACCGCGGCGCGGGCCTGCGGCAGGATCGTGGTGCGATACAGGGCCCGCAGGTTGCGGGCGCGACGCCACTCGACATAGACCTCGCCGACACGTGCGCGCGTCTCGGCGCGCATGGCCGCCAGGTCCGCGGCAGCCATGGCGCGCATCGCTTCCGTCTCCTCGCGCATCCGCAGTTGCCGACTGCCGGCAAAGACCGGAACCGAGGCGCCAAGCATCAGGCTGCCCATGCGCTCCACGCCGCTCATTCCGCCGCGCTGTGCGTACTGTACGCCCACCTGGAGGTCGGGCCATATCTCGCGTGCGGCCAGCCGTGTGTCGGCCTCGGCGGCGCGCAACTCGGCTTCACCCGCCCGTACCATCGGGCGTCCCGTGGACGCCTGTCGCATGAGCGAGTCGAGCGCCGGCAACGAGTCGGGCAACAGCGGCAGGAGCGCCGGCGGCGTGGTGGAGTCGACGGGCTGATCCAGCAAGCCACTCAGCCGCGCGAGGTTCATCAGTCGCATCGCGCGCATGGCGAGAATCTCCTCCGACATGCGCCCGACTTCGACGCGCGCCTTGAGTACGTCCGCCTGCGCCGTTTCGCCGACACGATACATCGCGTCCGCGCTCGCCGCGATCTCTTCCATCAGGCGCCGCGTCTCCCCGGCAATCGTGATGGCGCGCTCGCTGCGATAGACGTCATAGAACGCTGCTGCCACGCGACCCCGCACGTCCCATCGGACGTCGGTCGCGCGTTCGTGCGCGCCGGCGGCTCGCGCCGTGGCCGCCGCGCCCGCCAGTCCGAGCTTTCCGGCGGTCGGCACCATCTGCATGACTTGCAGCTGCGTCATCCCCAGCGGGTCCATGGGACCGAGTCCGGGGAGCGATCGATTCATCAGGCCGAGTTGCACCTGCGGATCGGGGGGACGCCGCACGCCGGGTACGCGAGCGTCGGCCGCGGCGGCAAGCGCACCGGCCGCGGTGATGCGCGGATTTGCGTGGTCGGCAGCCGCATAGAGCGCGCCGAGGCGCAACCCGCCCGGCTCGTTCAACGCCGATTGCGATTCAGCCGGTGAGGCAGCGCCGAGCACCAGCACGGCGATGGCGGCGACGATGCGCCAGGACAGGCGCAACGACGCGCGACGGAACGATGCGTGCGTGCGCCATGCGAACAGCGGATTGCACGGCGCGGCAACGCGCCGACGAAGGCGAGAGTGTGTGCTCACACGAAACCTCGAGAAACGGACAGTGGGCAGCGTCCGCATCGCACGCGAGTGCGATGACGGCGCCAGCGAACATCATGTCGCCGACCGCAAGCGTCGGCGAGTGCCTGTCAGTTTCTTGGAGGGGGTGTGTCGAGGCTCCCGGACCACGAATCGGGGTGCTCACCGGCGACGCTTGGCGCAGAAGCACGCACTGGCGCCGAGGCAATGGCGCGTCCGTTGTCGTCGAGCGCAACAACCGGCGCTTGACCGGAACAGGAGGCCCCGACCGGACACGATGACGGACAGGAGGACTCGTGTCCGTCGCCATCGCAGCAGCCTGTGCACGCCGACACGGCTTGCTTGCGCTGCGCCGACGGCGCCTGCAGTCGCGACGCGTGAGTCATGCCCGACGCACGCGTGGTGTGCCGCGGCCCATGTTCGACCGCCACCGCAGCGTGCCTCATGGAACCAGCGGGCATGTCTCGTCCGCGCATCTCGTGGCACATCTGGGCGCCCATCGACGAGACCGCGATCAGGCTGGCGGCAAGCGCGATCAACGCCCCGATGCAGAACCGGGCGGCTGTCGCCCTCGATCTGCACCAGTTTCGCGTCCCATTCGACGCCGCGCGACGACCGCTGCTTTCCTGCCAGACCACTGCGAACTCCCGCTTCCGGGTTACCGGCGCGCCACGAAGGTGGCACGCATCCTACACCAGGTCCAACGAATAATGTTCCCGCCGGACAGATGGAGCACAATCACATATTTTGCCAAATCTATGTCAATGATCGTCCAATTGGCATGGTCCAGGGATGTCGTGAATGCCCGCACCGCGCCTCACTTCGGCACGGCAACCGGATTCTCGCGCAGCAGTCGCCGCACGGCCGGCTCCAGCGACCCCATCGCCAACGGCCCCAACACCTTGTAGCGCACCCGTCCGGTGCGGTCGAGCAGGACGGATGTCGGGTAGCCTTGCATGCCGCCGAACGCCGCCTCGACGTCACGCCCAACGATGGCCACTGGATACGTGATGCCGCGATCGCGGAGAAATCGGGTGACGGATGCCGGATCCGTCCGGTCGACCGACAAGCCGAGCACGACCAGCCCCGCGGATTGGTGCCGCGTGGCCATCGCCTGCAGGAGCGGCATTTCGGCCCGGCACGGCAGGCACCACGTGGCCCAGAAGTTCACCAGCACCACGTGGCCGCGAAGGGTACTGTCGCTCACGGGCATGCCATCGACGAGCGTCGCATGGAAGGCCGGGCGCAGGCGTCCGCCGCTTTCGATTCCGACCAGCGCCCCGAGATGCGGGAGGAAGCGCGGACCGAGCCAGAGGATCAACAGCGCCGTGAAGACATTCCACGGCGTCAGCCAGCGTCGGAGCCGAGACGAACGAGCCGCAGGATGTGTCACCCCGGAAATCTACGTCCCCTCCCCAACGCGCAACCTGGCGGTATCGTAATGGAACATGCTGACCGCGTGGCAAGCTGCACCCGATTCGCCCCGTGATATGCGCGACGCACCTGCGCCTCCATGACCGCCTGATGCACCCGGCACACCAACCTCACCGATCAACCAAGGACCGGCCGTGACCGTCTTCCGTGCCTCCGCCGCACTGGCGCTCGCCTGCAGCGTGGTCGTTTCGCTCGGCGCGCAGCAGAAGCCGCTGACGCCCAATCAGCAGCTGGCGCATGACATCTATCGGCAACTCGTCGAACTCAACACGTCGGTCTGGACCGGCGATATCACGCCGGCTGCCAACGCCATGGCCAAGCGTTTCCGCGACGCCGGATTTTCTGAGCAGGACATCTTTGTCGGCGGCCCGGCGCCCAAGAAGCACAATCTCGTGGTACGCTACCGCGGCCGGGGCGGCCCCGGCGCGCCCAAACCGGTGCTGCTGCTCGCGCATCTCGACGTCGTGGAGGCGCTCAAGGCCGATTGGTCGAACGACCTCGACCCATTCACATTCACCGAGCGCGACGGCTTCTACTACGGGCGCGGCACGGCCGACGACAAGGCCATGGCGTCGCTGTTCGTGGCGGCCATGATTCGACTGAAGCAGGAAGGCTACGTCCCGCAACGCGACATCATCCTCGCGCTCACGGCCGACGAGGAAGGCGGCGCCTCCAATGGTGTCGACTGGCTGATCAGGAAACACCGCGACCTGGTGGACGCGGCATGGGTGATCAACGAAGGCGGTGGTGGGGCGCTGCGCGACGGCAAGCCGCTGCTGCACTCGGTGCAGGCCGCGGAAAAAGTGTATGCCGACTTCACGCTGCGCGTCACCAACGCCGGTGGCCATTCGTCGGTCCCGCGTCCCGACAACGCCATCTACCAGCTTGCCGACGGGCTCGTCAAGCTGTCGAAGTTCCAGTTTCCGGTGGAACTGAACCCGGTGTCGCGCGCCTTCTTCGAACGATCAGCCGCCGCGGAGAAACCGGAAATGGCCGCGGCAATGACGGCGCTGGCCAAGGACCCGTCCAACGCAGCCGCCGCCGCGGTCATTGCCAAGGATCCGCGCTACAACTCCATGATGCGCACCACCTGCGTGGCCACGATGCTCAAGGGCGGCCACGCCACCAACGCGTTGCCGCAACTGGCCGAAGCCAACGTGAACTGCCGCATGGCCCCGACGGCGTCCAAGGAATCGGTGCGGGCGACCATCGCGAAGGTAGTCGGCGACGCCGCGATCGCCGTCTTCGACACCACCACGGCCGAGCGCGCCTCGCCGCCATCCGAGATGCGCCCCGAAGTGATCGGCGCGGTCGAAAAGCTCACCCGGGAGATGTTCGGCGACATTCCGGTGGTGCCGACGATGAGCACGGGTGCCACCGACTCGCGCTATTTCCGCGCGCTGGGCATCCCCGCGTTTGGCGTCTCCGGGCTGTTCAGCGATCCGACGGTGGACGCGCGCGCCCACGGACGCGACGAGCGGGTGCGCATCGAGTGGTACTACAAGGGGCAGGAGTTCCTGTACCAGCTTACGCGATTGCTCTCGTCAAGCGTTCCGGTGCCCTGATAGATTCACGGCGGGCCCGGCAGGACGCCGGGCCCGCTTGACGTTCTCCCCACCCCTACCCTCTCATGATGATCCGGTCGATGCGACGCCCGCTGGCGTTGACGCTGGCCTGTCTGCCGGCCGTGCTGCATGCGCAAACCCCGCAGGCTCGCACGGGCTCGGCTGCGGTGACCAATACGCCACCCATCATTGACGGACGCCTGACCGACGCGGCGTGGCGGTCGGCCACCGTGCTCGCCGATTTCACGCAGCGCGAGCCGCAGGAAGGCCGTGCGGTGAGCGAACGCACCGAGGTGCGGCTCCTGACAGACGGCGAAGCGCTGTACGTCGGCGCGTGGCTGTACGATCGCGACGCCACCGGCATGGTCGCCGGCGAGAAGATCCGCGACGTGACGCTGACCAACAGCGATTACTTCGGCATTCTGCTCGATACCTACAAGGACCGGCAGAACGGATTCCTGTTTGCCACCACCCCCGCCGGCGTGGAGTACGACGGCCAGATCATTCGCGAAGGCGAGGGCGGCGGCGTCACGCCCACTGGCCAGAATCGTTCGCAGGCCGGCGCGATGGGTGGCTTCAACCTCAACTGGGATGGCAGCTGGAAGGTGGCTGTGACGCGCGATTCGGCGGGGTGGTACGCCGAGTTCCGCATTCCGTTCTCGACGTTGCGCTACGGCGGCGGCGCCCGGCAGGAGTGGGGGCTCAACCTCGTGCGCATGATCCGGCGCCGCAATGAGGAGGCGTTCTGGGCGCCGATTCCACGGCAGTTCAACCTGTATCGCATGTCGCTGGCCGGCGATCTCGCCGGTCTGCAAGTCCCGGTGCGCCGCATCGGTACGGTCACGCCCTACGTGCTGGGCACCGCACAGCATAATTTCGCCGCCGGCGCAGACGCCACGTACCCCACGGCAATGGGCATCGACGCCAAGTACGGACTCACGCCGAGCCTCACGCTCGACCTGACCTACAACACCGACTTTGCACAGGTGGAAGTGGACGAGCAGCGCAGCAACCTCACGCGCTTTCCGCTCTTCTTTCCCGAGAAGCGTCCGTTCTTCCTCGAAAATGCCGGCACGTTCGCGGCCGGCACGCCGCAAGCGGTGGATCTCTTCTTCACGCGACGCATTGGCATCGACTCGCTGGGCCATCCCGTCAAGATCCAGGGCGGCGGACGGCTGACCGGGCGCCTGGGCGGCACGACCATCGGGTTGATGCAGATCATGACGGGAGATGACGCGGGCGTGCAGTCGGCGCAGTCGTTCACGGTGGCGCGCGCGATTCGGGAAGTCGGGCGCCGGTCGCGTATCGGCCTGATCGGCATACAGCGCCTCGGCATCGGCGACCGTCTGGCGCGGGTGTGCGGTATGCCGCCGTCCTGCGCATCGGCGCCGGCGGACGTCAACCGCACGTTCGGCATCGACGGACGGCTCGGACTCGGCGACGCATGGACGGTTGACGCCTGGAGCGCGATGACCGAAACGCCCAGGCGCTCGGGTGATGATTTTGCCGGCAGCGTGCGCGCCGTCTACCTCACGCGAGACTGGAACAGCAGCGTGCGCCTGATCCGCGTCGGCGCGGATTTCAATCCCGAAGTCGGGTTCCTCAACCGGACACCGGGCTACTCGCTCATCGAGATGCAGGTCATGCGCCTGGTGCGCCGTCCGAATTGGACGCACGTGCGCGAATGGAATCCGCACGTCACCTACCGCGAGTACTACGGGCTCGACGGGTTTCACCAATCCGGGCAGTGGCACCTCGACTTTACCGAGGTGGCGTTCCAGAGCGGCGGGCGATTTGGCCCCGAACTCAACCTGTATCACGAAGGCTTGCAGCGGCCGTTCACGATCGCCCCGGGCGTCACGCTGCCGGCGGGGAGCTACGACTTCCCCAACCTCGGCCTCGACTGGGAGACGAACGCTGCGGCGCCGGTGTCGATGACGCTGCGCGGGGACTTCCTGGGCTTCTACAACGGCACCCGCAGCGGCGGCACCGTGACGCTCACCTACCGGCGTGGCGCGTCCATCACGTCGTCGCTGCTGCTCGATTACAACGACGTACGGCTCGACCAGGGACACTTCATCAAGTCGATCGTCGGCGCGCGGGTCGCCTACTTCTTCACGCCGCGCATCTTCATTCAGTCGCTGGCGCAGTTCAACGACCAGGCCTCGGCGTGGACAACGAACCTCCGCTTCGGCTGGCTGAATACCGCGGCCACCGGGTTGTTCATCGTGCTCAATGACGGCGAGCAGGCCGACAGTTTCTTCAACTGGCAGCGTCCGCAGTCGCGCGCACTGACGATCAAGTTCACGCGGCAGTTCGGCACGGGACAGTAACGCTGCATATTGCGTGCAGCGTGTCGCGCAGTGCCTGATGCATCGGCATGCACGGCGCGCGCATCTTTGTGCGGGTGAGACGGCTTGTGCCGATCGCACTCGGCACGGTCAATTCCAATACCTCCGCACCCCGCACCCCGCACTCGTGACCCATGACCCAGATTGACATCTTTGGCGTTCCCCTTGACCTCGGCGCGAGCCGTCGTGGCGTCGACATGGGACCGTATGCCGTGCGCGCCGCGGGATTGCGCAACACGTTGCTCGCTCTCGGTCATGATGTACTCGATCACGGCAATCTTGCGGTGCCCGACCGCGGCACCTTTCCGCCCGACGCGCGCGGCGCCGACTTCCTGCCGACCATCGCCGCGGTGTGCCATGATCTCGCGGCACGTACCGAGGCATCGGTAGGCGCGCGCCGTTTTCCCGTGGTGCTTGGCGGCGATCATTCACTGGCGGCCGGTTCGGTGGCGGGGGCCGCGCGTGCCATGCGCCAGCGTGGCGAGCAGCTCGGCTTGATCTGGGTGGACGCGCACGGCGACATCAACACGCCCGAAACCAGTCCCTCGGGCAACGTGCACGGCATGCCGGTGGCGCACCTGCTCGGCCACGGCGATGACCGCCTGCACTTCACCGACGGGGCGGCCGTACGCGCCGAGCATACCGTGCTCGTGGGCGTCCGCGATCTCGATCCTGGCGAACGCGCCCACCTGCGCGCCTACGGCGTGCACGTGTTCACCATGCACGACGTCGACCGGCGCGGCCTGTCGGACGTGATGGAAGAGGCGCTCGTCTTTGCCAGCGTCGGTACGGCCGGGCTCTGGGTGTCGTACGACGTGGACGTCCAGGATCCCGTGCACGCACCGGGGGTCGGCACGCCGGTGGCCGGCGGCTTCTCGTGGCGCGAAGGACACCTCGTGATGGAAATGACCGCCGACTCCGGCCTGCTCGTCGGACTCGACGTCGTGGAGGTCAACCCCATCCTCGACATCTCCAACCGGACGGCCGAGTTGGCCATCGGGTTGGTGTCGAGTGCGCTGGGGAAGCGGATTCTCTAGGCGACGGCGACTGGCCGGCGTGTCACGACCTACCGCACGGCACCGCCCTCGCGCGCATCTCGGCTTGCCCCTTACGCGCGCGGCGCAAGGCGATAGTCGCGCCCGCGAATGGCCACGAGCAGTGTCGGCACGATGAACAGCGTGATCGGCGTGGAGAGCGCGAGCCCGCCGATGACCGCCAGCGCCAGCGGCTTCTGCATTTCGCTGCCGGCGCCGAGCCCGAGCGCGAGGGGGAGCAGCCCGAAGAGCGTGCAGAGCGTGGTCATCAGGATGGGACGCAGGCGCACTGCGGCCGCCTCGCGGATCGCGGGTTCGAGCGCCAGCCCGCCGTCGCGCATGCGGTGGCGCGTGAAGTCCAGCAGAATGATGCCGTTCTTCACGATCAGCCCGACGAGCAGGATGAGCCCCATGAACGACGACACGTTGAGGGGCGTCCCGGTGACCAGCAGCAACACCAGCGCGCCGACAAACGACAACGGTGCCGCCAGCAGCACGACCAGTGGCTCGATGAACGACTCGAACTGCACCAGCATCACCGCCACCACGCTCACCGCGGCGAGCGCGAGCACTGCCAGCAGTGCGGCGAACGCGTGCTGCTGGCTGCGGTACTGGCCCGCCACTTCCAGGCGGACGCCGGCCGGCGGCGTGTGCGCCGCGAGCACCCCCTGCAAGTCGCGCATCACGTCGCCAAGCGAGCGGCCGGTGATGTCGGCCGTCATGTTGATGAGTTGCTGCTGATTCTCCCGTAGCAGCTCGGCGCGCGTCTCGGTGGGCGTGAACGTCGCCACGGCCCCCAGCGGCACCGGCGGTGCACCAGCCGTGGCCACCACGGGCAGCGCGTCGAGCCGCCGCGGGTTGAAGCGCAGCGAATCCGGCGCACGCACGCGAATGCCAACCGTGCGGTCGTCCAGGCGCAAGGCACCCGCCTCCACGCCGAGCAGCGCACCGCTCACCGCGGCGCTCACCTGCGCGGGCGTGATCGCCAGGCGGTCGAGCTGCGCCGTCCGGTACGTCATCGCCAGCTCGGCACTCGGCTCGCTCACGCCGTTGTAGAGGTCCTCGAGGCCGTCCACCTTGGCGAGCGGTTCGCCGACCGACCGGCCATAGCGTTCGAGGGCAGCCAGGTCGGGGCCGAACAGCTTGAGTTCCACCGGGCGCGCGTTTCCCGAGAGGTCGCCGATGACGTCGGCGAGAATCTGCACGAACTCGATGCGCAGCCGCGGTTCGGCGGATTCGATGCGCGCGCGCACATCGCTGATGATCTCCTCGCTCGACCGCGACCGCCGGCTGCGCGGCCTGAGGCGCACTACGAGGTCGCCGCGATTCTGCTGCGTGGCAAAAAGTCCAAGCTCCGCGCCCGTGCGTCGTGATGTCCCCTCGACCTCCGGCGTCTCGGCAAGAATGCGCTCGACCGTATGCACCATGCGGTCGGTCTCGGCGAGCGCCGTCCCACCCGGTGTCCAGTAGTCGAGCACGAACGCCCCTTCGTCCATCTCCGGCAGAAAACCCGTGCCGACGAACCGGTAGGCCGCCACCCCGCCGGCCATCAGCACCAGCGCCACCGCGAGTACGGCGCCGCGACGCGGCATCACCACGCCAAGCAGCCGTTCGTAGCGCTCCGCCAGACGATTGATCCACGTCGACGCGCGGCCCAGCACGCTGGACGCGTCGTGTGCATCATCGGTGTCGACCTCCCGCAGGTACTGGGCGCTGAGCAGCGGAATGAACGACAGCGCGAGCACCAGCGACACCAGCACCGCGATGGTGAGCGTCACCGACAATGTCTGGAAGAACTGTCCCTCGACGCCGGTCAGCAGGCCGAGCGGCAAGAAGACGACGACCGTGGTGATGGTGGAGGTCGTCACCGGCCAGACCAGTTCGCGCAACGCGTTGCGGATGGCGATCGCCCGGTCGGCGGTGAGGTGCAGGTGGCGGATGATGTTCTCCGTCACCACCACGGCATCGTCGATCACGAGCCCGATGGCAATGGCCATTGCCCCCAGCGTCATCAGGTTCAGCGTCTGCCCCATGCGCGCCATCACGAACACGGTGATGGCCATGGTCAGCGGGATGGACGACGCGCTGATGGCGGTGATCCGAGCGTGGCGCAGGAAGACCAGCAGCACCAGCACGGCCAGCACGGCGCCGATCAGCATCGCGTCCCGCACCGAGGCCACGGCCTCGCGCACGAGCAGCGCCTGGTCGTACATCGGCGTCAGCCGCACGCCCGGGGGCAGGGCGTGGCGCACCGACGCCGCCAGGCGGTCGATGCTGTCGGCCAGCACCACGGTGTTGCTGCCCACTTGCCGCATGACATTGAGCAGCGCCGCTGGGTGCCCGTCGCCGGCCACGATGCGCACATGATCTTCCGTGCCCATGGTGATGGTCGCGACATCGCGCACGTGCAGGCCGTGTCCGATCATCACGCTCGCCACGTCCTCGGCGGCGCGCGCCTCGGTGCTGGTGACGATGAGGAACTGGCGATAGCTGGCCGGCATGCGACCCACGGCGCGCACGGCCGTGGACTGTCGAATCGCGTCGGCCAGCATTTCGTACGTCAGGCCCCGGGCGGCGAGCTTGGCCGGGTCGGCCACCACCTGGAGCTCGCGCACATCGCTGGCCTGCACGTCGACGCGCGCCACGCCGGGCACGCGCGAAAAGAGCGGCCGGATCTGGTACTGGGCAATGTCGTACAGGGTGGACGGATCGCCACCCTCGAGGTTGTACGAGAGCACAGGAAAGAGCGACGGTGTCATGCGCTCGATCTCGACCTCGAGCCCCGAGGGGAGTTCGCCGAGGATGCGGTTCACCCGGGCGCGCGTCTGCTCGAGCGCCGACTGCATGTCGGTCTGCTCGGCAAACGTGATGTTCGTCTCGCTGCCGCCGCGGATGGCCCGGCTCTGGACCCGCGTGACCCCCGGCACCACGCTCACCGCCTCCTCGATGGGGCGCGTGATGCTGAACAGCACTTCGCGCGCGCCCAGCGCCGACCCATTGGCCACGACGGTGATGCGCGAGAACACCAGCTCGGGATAGATGGCCGCGGGCAGGTGCACGGCCGCCCACAATCCGGCCGCGCTGAGCGAGGCCACCACGAGATAGACGGCGCGGCGCTGGGCGTTCAGCACGCCGAACAGCGTGCGCCGCTCTGACGACGGCGCCGATGTCACGGCTTGCCCGGAACGGACGTGGCGTCCGGTGCCACCTTCACGCCGTCATCCATTCCGTACGCGCCATAGGTCACCACGCGCTCCCCGACGGCGAGTCCCTTCATGATCTCTGCCGCGGTCGCGGACCGGCCTCCCGTTTCCACCGGCCGGCCGTGCGCCACGCCGGTCGCATCCACCACGAACACCTTGAACCCTTCGCCATCGGGCACCAGGGACTCGAGCGGAACCACCAGCGCCTTCGCGCGGGTGCCGGCGACGATGCGCACCGCCACCGATTCGCCGATCTGCAGCGGCCGCGTGCTGCGCCGCACGGCCGCACGGACCGCGACGGCCTGCGTGGCACTGTCGATCGCGCCGCCGATGGCGGTAAGCACGCCATCGCCCAGGGATTCCCCGTTCGTCCCCTCCCCCAGCACGTCGATGCGCGCCCCCGCATGCAGCCGTGCGGCCTGCGCCGGCGGCAGGTTGAGCGCGAGGTCGAGCACGCGACCGTCGGCCACCTGCACCAGCGCCCTGGCGGGGTCCGCCATGGCACCGAGCACCGCCGATACCTGCGTGACGACGCCCGCAATCGGTGATCGCATGGCAGCAAGTTCGGCCTGACGGTGCGCCGTTTCGGACGCGGCACGAGCCGCCGCCAGTTCCGTCGCGGCCGTCTCGACTTCGCGGCGTGCGGCTATCCCCGCATCGGCAAGGCGGACCAGCCGTGCCTGCTGTTTCTCGGCCGCGGCCAGCGCCGCATCGGTCGCATGGATCGCCGCGTGAATTGCCACCTGGTCCAGTTCCACGAGCACGTCCCCGGCCGAAACATGCTGACCCACCACCACGCGAACCGCGGCAATGCGCGCTGCGCTCGGCGCGGCCAGCGTGGCCATGCGATCAGGACGTCCGCTCACGACCGCTGTCGCCTCGACGGTTTCGGCGAACGGTTGTTCGGCCACGATCATGGTCTTGGCCCCGGTCACCACGCGCGCGCCGACGGCGCCCGCACCTTCGTCATCGGCGCCACGGGCACAGGCGGCGAACAGAAGAGCGATCACGGGAACTGCGCAGAATCCAGGTCGCATGGTCAGGGCGCGCTCGGCGCCGCGGTGAGGGTCAACACCTTGAGTTCCGCGCTGGCAATCCACGCATCGGCGAGGTCGCGCACGAAGGCCGATTGCACGTCGCGCGCAGCGCGTTGCGCTTCGAGCACGTTGGGCAGTGATGCCGCGCCCTCGCGATAGGCGATCAGCGCCATCGCCGCCACGCGTTCCGCCTGCACCACGAGTTGCTGCCCGCGCTCCACCTTGGCCTTGGCCGAGCGCCATTCGCGCTGGGCGCGCGCCAGCTCCGCGCGGCTTTGCACATCAGCGAACGTCAGTTCGGCCTGCGCCCGTGCTTCTTCGGCGCGCGCCAGGGCGATCGGTCCGCGATTGAGACTGAACAACGGCACCGGGATCGCCAGGCCGAATGTCGGCAGCCGCCCCGGCTCGCCGCCCGCCGGATCGCCCGTTTCGACCCCGGCGACGAGGCTCGGCGTGCCGAAAAGGCTTCGGCGTTGCAGTCGCGTGGTCAAGTTCGCCGCCTCCACCTGCGCCGACGCGGCGGCAACGGGAAGCAGCGGCGCCGATGTCGCGCGCGCCTCTGAAACGGCCGGCAGGCCGGCGAGCGTATCGGCGAGCGCAATTTCGATGCGCGACGCGGTCATTCCCATGACGGACTGCAGGTCGAGCAGCGCCGAGACGAAGCCGAGCGAGTCGGCGGTCGCTTGATTCGCCGCCTGGCCCGCCGTGACGGTGGCGAGCGCCACGTCCATGTCGCTCGCGTCGCCGGCATCGCGCCGGACAGCGGCCATGTGACGCAGGCTATCGGCGTCGCGCGCCGAACGGGCCGACAGCGCGGCGATGGCCTCGGCGGCCTGAGCGCGCGTGTACGTGGTGTCCGCTTCCATCTGGGCGGCCGCCAGCTCGTACAGGAACCCATACCGCGCGGCGCGCTGCGTCGCCGCTGCCGCGCCAATGCGCGGTCCGCGCTGGTAGGGCAGATCGAGCGGCAGTTCAATCGTGTAGTGATACTGCGGCGTAGCCTTGGAGTAGACGGCCGACAGCGTGGGATTCTGCCACTGCCGCGCCACCACCAGTTGCGCGGCGGCCGTCGCCGTGTCGGCGCGGGCGACCGCGAGGCGCGGACCACGAGCCAAGGACGCCGCAATGGCGGCGCTGCGACTCGTGGGTTGCGCGTCTTGTGCGGCGATTGCGGACGCGATCGCCAGGCTCGCCATGCCGGCCGCAAGCCTCACGATCGCGCGCACGCCAACGCCCGACGGGACAATCGACACGTCGTGGTTACGGCTTCTTGGCCGCGGCCTTGTCGGCCTTCGCCTCGGCTGCGTCCTGCTTCGGCGTTTCATGTTCGTGCGAGATGACCTTGCCGGTGATGGCATCGACCTGCACTTCCTCGATTCCCTTCTTGCCGGCCACCTTGAGATCGAACGACCAGATGAGCTTCCCCTTTTCCTTCTCGAGTTCGCCTTCCTTCACGGTCGCCCCCGGCACGACCTTGAGCGCGATGGCGCGCGCCGAGTCTTCGGAGACCTTCGCCTGGGCGTGGAGATCCGCGTCCTTCTTGGAAGGCTTGGCAGCAGGCTGCTGCGCGCCGGCGGTGCCGGCGACCAGCGCGATGAGCACGGCGGCGGAAAGCAAGTGACGGGGCATTGGGAACTCGTTGCTGGAGGTGGACAGTTGCGGCCCAGCCGTGGGCGCGCCGGTTGCGGACGGAGCATAGCACCCCGCACCTGTCAGGATGATGACACGCCGGTTCCCGAGACCGGAGGAAAGGTGACGGTCACCCGGGTACCGTGGCCAACGGTTGACTGCACGCGGATTTTCGCATCGTGCACATCGACAATCCACTTGGCGATGGCGAGCCCCAGTCCGGCTCCTGCGGCCGCCGAGCCGGCCACTCCACGGCTGCGGGCCGGATCACCACGATAGAAACGCTCGAAGATGTGCGGGAGCTGGTCGTCGGGAATGCCGGGACCGGTATCATCGACCGCCAGGGTCGCGCACCCGTCGGCACGACCGACACGCACCGACACACGCCCCTGGGCCGGGGTGAACTTGATGGCATTGTCGAGCAGCAGCATCGCCAATTGATGCAGCAGCGCCGCGTCTCCATCCACCGGCGATTCTTCAAACTCATCGATCACCAGCTCGACTTCGCGCGCTTGAGCCAGCGACTGCGCGACACTGGCGGCATCGCTCACGACGTCATCCAGAAAGACGCGTTGCCGTTCGAGCGCTCGCTCGCCGGCATCCGCGCGGGCCAGCGTGAGCAGGTCCTCCACGATGCGCCCCAGTCGTTGCGTCTCGGCTTCGACTCCCTTCATGGCGGCGGCATACTCGTCCGCCGAGCGCGGCTGCTGCAGGGCGACTTCGGCCCGACTGCGAATGACCGTCAACGGCGTGCGCATCTCGTGCGCCGCGTCGGCCATGAACCGCCGCATGTGGGCAATCGACTGCGCGGTCGGAAGCAGCGCCTGCTGCACGAGCACCGACCCGCCAAGGGCGACCAGCACCACCGCCACGAGCGCGGCGGCGGCAAACGCGGCGATCAGCGCCGCGTATCGGTCCTCGAGTTCCACCTGGTCGGCCACCACCACGGCCACCATCGTCCTGCCGCTCGCCAGCACAAATCGCTCCGCGTGCACGCGCAACTGCTCCTCATCCGACCGCTCGCCCGGCATTTCGCGCGTGAGCATCGGCCGGGCCGCCCGCGCGATACCCCGCACAAACGCCGGCGCGCTGTCGGGCGTCACGGGTCGTCCCAGCGTGTCGAGGAGGAACAGGACCCGATCGGGGATGTGCAGCTCCTCCACGGCATCCACCACGCGCCCCTTCGCGCCCGCCTCCATTTCGCGAATGCGTGCCGCGCGCGCGAGTTCGGTCGCGGCGCTGTGCAGTGATGCGTCCAGTTGCGTGGACAGCTGATGGCGGACCGCGACAAACAGTCCGCCGCCAAGCAGCAGCAGGATGGCGCAGAACGTCGTGACGTACCACGCCGTCAGCCGCCGACGCAGGTTCCGCAGAGGATCGGGCACCGGAGTGGTCACCGACCCAGCAGGTATCCGGCGCCGCGTACCGTCTGGATCAGCTTCGGCTCGAAATCGTCGTCCAGCTTGCGTCGCAACCGGCGCACCAGCACCTCCAGCACGTTGGTGAACGGGTCGTGATTGTCGTCCCACACGTGCGCCGTGATCGTCGCGCGATCCACCACCTGCCCCGCACGCAACGCCAGGCATTCCAGCAAGGCGAACTCCTTGGCCGTCAGTTCAACTGGCTGCTCGGCGCGCGTCACCTTGCGCGCCCCCAGGTCGACCAGCAGGTCGGCCACGCACACCACCTGCGGTACCAGCGCGGGGCGCCGTCGCGTGAGGGCGCGGACGCGCGCCAGCAGTTCGCGAAACGCGAACGGCTTGGTGAGGTAGTCATCGGCGCCCGCGTCGAGGCCGCGGACGCGGTCATCCACGGCGTCGCGCGCCGTGAGCATCAGGATCGGCGTCGTGTGGCCGTCGCGCCGGAGCGCGCGGCACAGGTCGAATCCCGATCCGCCGGGCAGCATGACGTCGAGCAGCAGCACATCGAAATGGCCGTGCGTCGCCTGGTCGAGCGCGGTCGGCATCGTGGCCGCATGCACCGTCTCGATGTCGTGCTCGCCGAAGCCGCGCGTGAGCACGGCGGCAAGTTCCGGGTCATCTTCGGCGATCAGCAGGCGCATGCGATTGAGAGTCGCTCGCGCACCATCGGCTGGCAAGGGTGCGCGACGCTCGCGATCACCCCGCGATCGCGGCCGCGAACGCGGCGAGCTTGCCGGCATCGAGCCGTCCATCGGTGCGCACCCCTGAACAGACATCCACTCCGTACGGCCGCACCGTCGCGATCGCCTGCGCCACATTGCCGGCATGCAGTCCCCCGGCAAGGAACACGGGCACCGGACTCCGTTCGCAAATGCCGCGGCTCACCGTCCAGTCGTGCGTGCGCCCGGTGCCGCCGAGTTCCTTTACAGCAGCCGTCGGATTGCCCGAGTCGAGCAGCAGCGCATCGACCAGCGGTGCGACCCGTAGTGCCTCGGCAATCGACCGTTCACCCGAAACGTGAATGACCTGCACGAGTCGAATGCCCGGCCGAGCATGGCGCAGCTCGGCCAGCACATCGTGCGGCACGTGATCGACCAACTGCAGCGTGGTCGTGAGCGCCTGCGCGTGTTCCTCGACGATGCCGTGCAGCGTGGTCTGGCTCGTCAGCAGAAAGGACTCGACGGGCGGTGGCACGAGCGGCGCGAGTTGGCGGATGCGATCGAGCGGAATCGGGCCCGGCCCGCTCGGCATCGGGCCAACGAGGCCGATGGCCGTCGCGCCCGCCGCAAGGGCGAGCGCCAGCTCCTCTTCGTTCGCGATGCAGCAGACTTTGAGTCGGGTCACGGATAGTTGTTATCGCACGAGCTTCTTATACTGTCTCTTTGACCACCTCGGATATTTCTCAGCAGTCTGTAATATAGGCGACAGATGGCGCGCGAAAGAATGAGCGCACCAGCGTCGGATTGCACCGCACCTTATTCGCGGATCCAATACGCGGCGTGATTTCATCTATACAATGGCCGGAGTAATAGTGTCGAAGGCGTGCGAGTGGAGGAACAGCTTGCACGCAGTGTTCACGTGCGTGCGCTGCCACTTGGCGGCGTGCCAAGTGTAGCCGATCTTGACGTGATCGATTACGGCGACGACATCGTGATAGCGCGTGCTGCCGGCGATTTCGCCGGTCGCGAGATTGCGGACGGCCCAGGGGAGCGTGTGGCCAGCTTCGCAGCCGACGAGGGCATCGACGATGTACCTGGCGGTTTTGTCTGGCTCGGGGACGGCGGTGAACCAGAGTTCCCAGAGTTTGCCGGCGGCGGAGAGTGTGAGGCCTGCTTCGTGCGCGGAGGTGAGCGGATCAAGGCGGACGCCGTCGCCCTCGAGGGTCGGTGGCTGAATGGAAGTAATGTCGGATGGAAGTATTGTACTGCGCGACACCCGATGCCAGCAGGAGCGCGATCAGCACGGCGTTCTTGGCGAGCGTCGCACCCGGCGACAAAGGCAGCAGAGTACCGAAGCACCCGCAGTCCGCAACGTGGAGCATGGCCAGGCGTACAGCATACGCCGACAGCACGGCCAGGAGCGCCAGCGCGGCGCGCGCCCATCGCTGCTGCTGACGGCTGCTTGCGAGCAATCCGACGCCTATCGCCGCCTCAGTGACG
>Ga0315268_10000217_pt1 | contig 67989 bp, 54 predicted proteins | sample C1_top_MG_FD_204535 | JGI IMG/M metagenome (GOLD analysis project Ga0315268, IMG submission 204535) | Sediment microbial communities from Yellowstone Lake, YNP, Wyoming, USA - C1_top | ecosystem: Environmental > Aquatic > Freshwater > Lake > Sediment | place: USA: Wyoming | collected 2017-08-01 | reverse complement strand
GAGTGACAACGAGCCCCTGCGCCTGCCCGACGACGGACCCGCTGTGCACCGACCCGAGCGACCCGGGCCTCGGGTGGGTTTGCGCCCATTGGTCAGAGCTCGCGCTCGGCCTCGGGGCCTGCGTGCCACTCGAGACGTGCACCGACGACACAGCGTGCGCCGACAACGCTCGCTCAGGCCTCAGCAAGTGCAAGCCGAGCCCATACGACGGCGTGACTGGGAGCGTCTGCCAACGCCCCTGACGCCCTTGCCGCTCAGCCGACGCGCCCGCCCGCGAGCACCGTGCGCACGAGCTCTTGCTTGTCGACGCGGCGCAAGCGCTCCCCCTGCAGCACCGCCGCGAGCTCGCCGACAGCGTGATCGAGATCGTCGTTGACGATCCAATGGGTGTAAAAGGTCGCGTCCGCTATCTCGGCACGCGCCGCGGCGAGCCGTCGCGCGATCACCTCCGCGCTGTCGCTCTGCCGCGCGCGCAGTCGACGCTCGAGCGTGGCGAGATCGGGCGGCAGGATGAACACGAGCACCGCCTCAGGCATACGCGCCGCGATCTGACGGCCGCCCTGGATATCGATATCAAACAGGACATCGATGCCACGGCCGAGACGCGAGTCGGCCTCGTGGTGCGAGGTGCCGTAGCGATTGCCGTGCACGTGCGCCCACTCGAGAAACGCCCCCTGTGTGACGAGTGCGTCGAACTGCGCTTCGTTGACGAAGTGGTAGTCGATGCCTTCGCACTCTTTGCCGCGCAAGGCGCGCGTCGTATGCGAAACAGAGAACTCGACGCCATTTTGCCCATCGATGAGCTTGTGACAGAGCGTGGTCTTGCCGCCGCCACTCGGCGCCGAGACAACCAAAGGAACTCCGGCTCGCAACACACTCACGCTCTACCTCCGGGAAAGAACACCAAACACGACCCTACCGTGGCCCTTTCGCCTCATCGGCGAGCCTCGCCACTACCGCTGTGGTCGAGTGATCCTTGGCGTCACCGGCGATGACCACACGGCCGCCGTAGGCGCGCACGAGCGGCCCCTCAGGCACAGAGTCGACCGTGTAGTCGGTGCCCTTCGCCTGCACATCCGGTCGCAGACGCTCGATGAGCTCTCTGACCGTCGGCTCTGAGAACAGCACGACGAGGTCGACGGCGGCGAGCGCCGCCACAATCTCCGCACGCTCACCTTCGGGCACGATCGGTCGACCTGGGCCCTTGGCGCCGCGCACGGAGACGTCGCTGTTGACGGCGACGACGAGCAACGAGCCGTGTTGCTTGGCCGCGTGCAGGTAGCGCACGTGGCCTACGTGCAGCAGATCGAAGGCCCCGTTGGCGAGCACGACCACCGCGCCGCGTTGCCGCGCTGCCGTGACCGCACGCGCCGCGCACTCGAGGTCGACTACTTGCCCCATGGCAGAAGTTCCACGCCGTGACGAGCCGCGCTGTCGATGATCTCGGCTGGCGAGGCCGTAGCCGTGCCGAGGCGCGTGACCACGATGCCGGCCGCGAGATTGGCGAGCCGCATACCGTTCTCCATGCCGATGCCGGCCGCGAGCGCACCGCCAAAAGTGGCGAGCACCGTATCGCCGGCGCCGGTCACGTCGGCGACCTCGTCCTCGCCGACGATATCGACGTGCGCCGATGACGCCCCGGCCCGAAACAACGTCATGCCGGCGCGCCCTTGCGTCAGGAGGCACACCTCGCAGCCGAGCCGAGCCCGAATCGCCACGCCCGCCCGTTCGACCGACGCTTGATCGGAGATGGTGAGGCCGGCGACGCCCTCGGCCTCCGGGACGTTGGGCGTGACCGCCGTGACGCCCGTAAACAACGGCAGCTGGTAGCGCGAATCGACGCACACCGGCACGCCCTTGCGCACGAGGTCTTGCACCGCCGCGAGCAGCGGCGGAGCCGCCAAGCCGTAACCGTAGTCGCTCACCACAACCACGTCGGCGCTCGCACCGTGTTCTCGCACGTCAGCCGCCAGGCGCGCGAGCAGCTCCGCCGGCAGAGGTCCGGCTGGCTCCTCGTCGATGCGCAGCACCTGTTGACGCGAGGTGCCGAAGGCGCCCGCGAGCACGCGCGTCTTGATGGGCAGGGTTACGGCGCCTTGGCGCAGGTGTGAAATATCGGCACCGCTCGCGGCCAAGAGACGCTGCAGATCAGCTGTGCCACTTTGCTCGCCGACGACGCCGAGCACCTTGGTCGCCAGGCCTAGCGCCGCCAGATTGGCCGCGGTGTTGGCCGCGCCCCCGAGGCGATGCTCGGCGCGCTCCTTGCGCACGACGAGTACTGGCGCCTCCCGCGAGACACGCATGGCCTCGCCGTAAATGTACGAATCGAGGACCAGATCGCCGATGAGCACGGCACGCCGGCCGCGCATGGCAGAGAGCGCCGCGGCCACCGTAAATTGTGTCGACATGAATCGTCCTGCCTCCTACACACCGCGCCCGCCAGAGTCGGCGGCGGGATTCTTCGTTATGCCTTCTTGACCCCGCCTATCGGGTCGGGCGGGTCGGCGTTCTCGGCGTCGAGCATTTCGAGCAAGGCGCGCGAGCGACGCGCCACCTGCCGCTTGAGCTCGCGCAGCTCCTCGACGGCCTGATGCGCTTCATCGAGGGCACGAAAGTAGTCCTCGGCGATATTGAGCGCGGCGAGCAAGGCGAGCTTCGAGCTTGGCACAGGCCCGTGCGCGGCCAGCGCCTCGAGCTTGCTCGTCACGTGCGCAGCGACGTTCTCGAGCCGCCGGGGATCGCCCTCGGCACGCAGGACGAGCCGCTGACCAAGGAGCTGCACCTCGATGCTCCTCTTGACGGCGGGCTTGCCGGGCACCTCGACGGTCACGAGCACACCTCGAGCCTTCGGCTAGGGCGCAAAGAGCGCGGCCACGAAGCTCGCGGCGTCAAAGGGCCGCAGATCCTCGGGCCTCTCACCGACACCAACGAAGCGCACGGGCAGGTGCAGGGCATCGGCGATCGCTACCACGACGCCGCCCTTGGCGGTACCGTCTAACTTCGTGAGGATGATCCCGGTGAGGCCGAGCGCGGCGTGGAACTCGCGCGCCTGGTGCAGCGCGTTCTGGCCGGTGGTCGCATCAACGACCAGCCACGTCTCGTCGGGCGCCCCAGCGCGGGCCTTGCCGGCCGAACGCTTGACCTTCTTGATTTCGTCCATGAGCGAGGTCTTGGTGTGCAGCCGGCCGGCGGTGTCGGCGAGCACCAGATCGGCGCCAACCTTGGTGGCGTGGTCGATGGCGTTGAAGATGACGCTCGCCGGATCGCTGCCCGCCTCGCCGCGAATGAGGCGCGCGCCGCTACGAGTCGCCCAGACCTCGAGCTGCTCGACGGCGGCGGCGCGAAAGGTGTCGCCGGCCGCGAGCACGACGGCGTGGCCGCGCGCCTTGGCCAGAGTTGCGACCTTGCCAATAGTCGTCGTCTTGCCGACGCCATTGACGCCCACAAAGAGCACGACGTAGGGACGGGCCCCGGCGAAGGCAAGCGGGTCACCACCGCAAGTGTCCGCCGCGAGCGCCGCCGCGAGCTGACGCGCGAGCGTCGCACGCACCTCGTCGCGTGACAGAGTCTTGCGTTTGCCGAGCTCGACCCGCAGGCCATCGAGCAGCCGCGTCGAGAGCACCACGCCAACATCTGCCGCGAGCAAAGCGTCTTCGAGCTCGTTGACGCTCGACGGGTCGATCGTGGCGTGACGCCCAAAGACCTGCGCCAAGCGCTCGCGCAGGCCGACGCTCGTGCGCTCGAGCCCGTGCGCCAGCGCCGCATCGGCCCCTGCAGCACGCTCCGACAACGTGCCCTGCTCTGACGAGCCGGACACGGCTTCGACGGTCGCCCTGTCAGTCTCGGACTCCGACTCGAGCGCAGACTCGGCCTCACCGTCCGCGTCACTGCCGGCTCCGGTCGGCAACTCGGCGGCGCCATCGGCGGCGTCGTGCCGAAGCCGCTCCTCATCGCGCCTGGACTCGAGCTCCTCGGCGCTCGTCTCCTCGAACTGCTCACGGCGGCGGCGGCGGGCGCGGCGCAAGGCAGCGACCGCCCCCCACACGAAGAGCGCCGTCAAGGCGAGAGAGATGAAAGCAAAGACCGACTCGGCGCGCATGGCACCGGCGACTTACTTGCGAGCTCGCCGGGTGTCAACCGGCTCACCTCGCCGACGAACGCGCTCGAGAACGTGAGTTGGGCGCGACGGATCGTGGCACGCGATTGATTTGGATCTCTTCGATCCGCCAGGCTACACTACCACGCACAAGGCCCCCCTGTCTCTCGCGGGGGGGGTGCGCGAGGTGTCCCACCATGAAGTATCTACTCGGCGTAGCCCTCGGCGCGGTCATGCTGGCCGCCTGCTCATCCCACAAGCCCGCCACCCCCGGACACTGCGCCCGCAACGAAGACTGCGCGGCCGGCTCCGCATGCAAGGGCGATACGTGCTTCCCAATCTGCAACGGCGCGCAAGATACCTCGACCTGCCCAAACGGGACGTGTTGCCGCGAGGACTTTTGTCAGCCGTGCGCGGACAGCCCACCCGTCATCACGGCGGTCAACGGCACGGGCAGCGCCGACACCACGGCCCACCACGGCTCGAAGCACCTGCGTGATCGCCTGGTCATCGAGGGGCAGAACCTCGCTACGGCCACGGTCACGTTGGCCCTAGCCGGCTCAACGGCGCCCGCCGTGTTACTCGAGCCGTGTGGCGACGCCCAGGCGAACGTCATCGCGGTCGCCCTGCCTCTCGACGTGACGGCCGGCCGCCACATCTTGACCGTCGCGAATCTGGCTGGCCAGTGCAGCGCCGATCTTACGCTCTTGCAGGGCGAGTTCACCGGCACCGGCGTCGACCTCATCGCCAGCATCAATACGACGATGGCGGCCGACCCGACCCAACGCATCAGCCGCGCCAAGGTCGCCGAAGACCTCGAGTGCGCCTTCTTCGGCGGCTGCGTCTCACCCACCGAGCTCACGTTCATCCCGGCGACCAAGGCGGAGCTCACGGCAGCCATCGCCGCGGCGCGACCGCAGCAGCCCTGCGTCGGCGCCTACAAGGCCCTGCAATGGGACGGCACGAGCTACTCGTGCGTCGACGTGCGCAACACGGGCCTCTCGGGCGGCAAGGCGCAGGGCTTCGAGGTCGTCGACTCGTGGGGCTACGCCTGGGACGGCGCTCTGCGGCCGCTGAAGAAGTGGGCGGCCGCCGAAGCGGACTGCGTCTCGGTCGGCGGCCGGCTGCCGACCACGACGGAACTCTTTCGCATGAACTCGACGACCGGAACGGCCGATGTCGGCGATATCAACTCGCTCGACTACCTGTGGACGCGGATCCGCTTCGATCAGCGCAACGCGCCCGTGTACTACTACGCCTTTCGCCTGAGCGATGGAGCGCACACGAACTACGCCGACAACACGGCGCACGCCTACCGCTGCGTCTGGCCGAACCGCGTGGCCGTGGCCTTCGAAGGCAACCAGTGCTACGGCCCGCCGGGCGGCGAGTGCTTCGCGATGACGGCGGAGGGCGGGCGCTACAACGTCGACTCCTACGATCGACCGGTCATCAACGTGCAGGGCGCCATGCGCGAGTGCGCTTTCTATCACGGCCACTTGGCGACCGAGCTCATGCTCACCGAGGCCATTCAGACCGGCTTGCCGAATGGCTCCGCCGGGTGGGTCAACACCTCCGATCACGAGGGCTATAACACCGTCAACTTCCTCGTCGGGCTCGTCCAGTGGACGAACGTCAACTTCTCCTTCGCTGACGCCTACGCCGCGGAGGCAAATTGGGGGTATGTGACGACCGGCACCGAGGCCGCGTTTCGTTGCGCGGGCTTCAACTATGCCCCCGGCCCGCACCCGACGACCATCACCAACCAGTGGACTGACACCTCGGGCGTGTTTCTCAAGTCGACCTCGAGCGACGAGGCAGCCGGCACGTTCGGCACAGCCGTCGAGACCTGCCGGGCGCGCGGCGGTCACCTACCAACCGAGCGCGACTACAGCGAGCTCATTCAGGCGGGCCTGACGAACGGCAGCAACGTCCTCCTGTGGACGAGCGACCAGGAACAAGGCAACGCCGGGGTCGTCAAGTGGACGGGAACGGATCTCGGGTTTACCGACGAGTGGACCACCTACACCACATGGTCGGCGCGCGGCGCCGTCACGGCGCCGTACCGCTGCGCGTACTACCCGGTCGACAGCACCTACACCGGCCCGGTGGCCTGCAACACGGCCTGCTTCCAAAAATCCGTCGACAACGGCGTGGTCACCACTATGTGGGCCGACGACACCGACCGCACCGCTGCCAAGTACGGTGCCGCCGTGAGCGCGTGCTACACGGCGGGTGGCCACCTCGCGACGCACCGAGACATGGTGGAGCTCATCCACGCCGGCTTGCCGAACGGCCAAGGCGGCACGGGCCTATGGGTCTGGACCTCCGACCTGTCCTACTACACCCAGACCAAGATCGTTCGCTGGACAGGGCTCGGCAGCGCCGCCTGGTCGGATGCCGAGGCCGCCCTCACGGCGGACGGCTCCAATGCCAGCAACCGCAATGACACGACGACCCATCCCTACCGCTGCGTCTGGACGAACGAACTGCGCTGGTAACACGACGCGCTGGCTCATCAACGCCACCTCGAGATCCGAGGGGTCTCTACCCCCGCGGCCACCGCCCTGGCATAGCCGTCGAGCGCATCCCTAAGGCCGCGAGGCGTCAGCCGCGATGTCGGCCGCCGACAGAGCGCGACCGTAGAGCTTCACCTCGTCGAGCGCGCCCGCGAACGAGCCCGCGCTTGCGCTGCCGAGCCGCAGGGGCGCTATCGAGCCCAGGTTGCCGCGCGTATGCGCCGTGCAGCCCGAGAGCGCCGCGTCGACATAGAGACACAGGGTCGTAGCGGTCTTGACCGCGGCGAGGTGGTGCCAGAGGCCATCGTTTACGACCGAGAAACTCTGCACGCGCTCGGCGACGCCGCCGCTGCGCACTTCGAAGAACGCGTGATTCTGGGCGTTGCCGTCGAGCGCTAGTCGATAGCCCGCAGCGAGGGTCGTCTTGTCGATGACCACAGGCTCGATGCCGACGCGGGGCGAAGCGGAGCTCATCAGCCACAGCGTGACCGAGAAGTCGCCCGTCGTAAAGGCGTTGGCGGCCGCGACCGGCACTTCGGCATAGTCGTCGATGCCATCGAAGAGCAGCGCCTCACCGAGCGCGCCGCCGACCGACACCGGGCCGACGAGGTTGCCTGAATTGGCGCCAACCACGTCGTCGATGCGACCGCGGCGATAGTGGTTCGTAACCTGCGCGGCGGAGAGGTCCACATCGAAGACCGCCACCTCGTCGAGGAGGCCCTTGAACACGTTGGTGTGTAGATTGGCGAGGCCGCCAAGTGTCAAGAAGACCACAGGATCGAGAAGCGCGCAGACTGCCGCGGTCGAGGCCTGCACGCTCGCATCGACGTAGAGGTTCGCCGTGGCGCCGCTGTACGTGAGCGCCACGTGATGCCACGCATCGTCGGCATACTTGGTTGCGCCCGTGACGAGGTTGACGAAGCGATTGTTGGCACCGGCGCAGTCGAGCCGGCCATTTAGAGTGCCATCGACGCCGTAGACGATGGTGTGACTGTTGTTGGAGCCGTCTGTTGAGCCCTCGAAGAGGCGCGGGTTGCCGAGCCCACCACCGGGCGAGCGAAAGAATGCCTCAATCGTGATGCTGTTGGTCAAGGTGATCGACGCCGTGTTCAACTGCACGACCTCGTCGAGCCCGTTGAAGCCAAGCGCCCGGGCCAACTTGCCCGCCGGCGTGCGCGCCGGGGCGAAGCCGGTGCGGAAATTGTCCACGGTCGCATCGATTGTCTGCGCTTCGCCGAGATTGGTGGACGCCCCGGCGACGATCGAGCTCGGCGCGGTCGCGCTGGCGCCGGTGAGCTGGTACAGCCATACCCAGGCGGCGCCGTCCCAGTGGTACATGTTGACCGTGGTGCCGACACGACTGAGGCGCAGCTTGCCGACCAAAGCCGGGACGTAGACACCGCCGCTGCGGGCTTCGGCCTGGGCGTCGAGCTTCGCCACGCCGCGAACATACCTAAAACCACCGAGCAGATAGTACTCGACGCGCACATAGGCGCTGTCCGTCGCCGCCGCAAAGCGCGCCTCGAGACCGGCGATCACATGCTCGGCGGTGCCGCCCGCCACCACCGTCGCAAAGGCGGCGTCAATCTGGATGTCGAAGTCACCGGCCAAAGTCGCGAGGTCGCTGGTCTGCCGCACATACGCGGCGTTGAAGGCGCCGGAGAGCCCGACGCCCGTCGACGTGACGTGCAAGTCGACGGCGCCCGCGTTCGCGGTAACCCGCGCGTTACCCCCGCTGTCGCTTACGTCGACCGGCGCCGTCAAATCAACGGCGCCGCTTGTGGCCACGACGCCGACCGGCACGAACAGCGAGCCAGAAAAGCCCGCTGTGAACTCGTCGCGCAAGCCAATCGGGATGTCGTTGCCGCCCGCGCTATCGGCGAGCGTATGGCCGCCCGCCTCGTCCAAGTGCCACAACGCGCGCAAATTGCCGTTGGCGACCCCGCCGAGGTCGCCGAGCGCGAGCACCCGACCGTTGGGCGCGTCGAGCGGATAGCGGGCGGTCAGGCCTGCGAGTGGCACGAAGGCCAGGCGCGGCTGCTCGGCGATGACGAGCGCCTCAGCCACTGCGACGGCGGTGAACACGGCCACGCCCGCCACCGCCGAGCGCACGCTGCCCACGGTCATGCCGGCGACGTTGGTCAGTCCGGGTTGCGTGATGAGATCGCTCGCGCCGCGTGACGACGCGAGCAGCACCACCCGACCGGCGAGCGGCGCTGCGGTAGCGTCGTCGATGAGCGTGACCGTAAGCGTCGCGCTGCTCGCGCCGTCGGCATCGAGCCGGCGCGGGTTCGCCACGAGATGCGAGCTGTTCGAAAACGCCGCGCACGCTCCGCTCGGCAGGCAGAGCTCCGGCGCGCCGCAGCTGTCGCCAGCGCACAGGCACGCTCCGCCCGTGCACAACGGCGTCGTGGCCGCACAGCTACCCGGCGTGCACTCGCAGACGCCCGCGACGCAGGCCGGGGTCGTCCCCGCGCACACGATGCAGCCCTCCCCGCAGGCCGTGGGATCCGTCGCACCGCACGGCGCGCAGGCGCCCTGCAGGCAACGCGCGCCTGCACCGCACGACGCGCCTTCGTCGACCGTTCCGTCGCAGTTGTTATCGAGGCCGTCGCAAATCTCGACGCCCGAGACGCTCGTGACGCACTCGCAGCCATTGCCGGCGACACCGTCGAGATCGACCGCTCCCTGCGCACACGCGCCCTCGTAGGCGCAGGCAAAGACGCCGTCGCGCGTGATGCACGTCGGCTTGGCGTTGCGCACAATCGCCCCGCAGTCGTCGGCGCACGTGGCGCAATGACGAACGTCGCCGAGTCGACAGGCGCCGGGCGTGCACGAGCTCCAGGTTAGATTCGCGGCACAGGTGCGGCAGCCGACCTCACAGGCCGTCGCGCGCGAGTCGCAGGGGATGAAGGAGCCCGTCGCTGCGCATGCGTCGCCGGTCGCAACGCTCTCTGGGCAGACGCCCAAGCCCACACAGCTCGCGACCGTCGTCGGCACGCAGCGGTCGATCTCGGGGTGACAAACCAAGCCCGCGCTACAGGCGCCGTTGCTGCACGGCCGATCGCGCAAGGTGAGAGGCGCCTTGGCGCAGCTCGCGACTGCGAGCACGAGAGCGAGGGAGGGCAACCCGAAGTCGAGGCCGAACCCGCCGCGCCGTATCGACCCGAGCCGCATCCCTCGAGTGTAGCGGCGCCAGTCTAGCGTGACAACGAATTGATCAGTTGCGCGACGAGGCGTTACCGAACGAGCGCGAAAAGAGGCTGCGAATGGCCTCGCGGCCGGCGTCCTCGAGAAAGCGCGTGCCCGTACCCGCAAAGCGGCTGCGCGTCACGGTGGGCGGGTCGACCTTGGTCCACGCGCCGTCCTGCCAGGTGCTCCAGGCCTTGGTCTCCTGGTCGAAGACGAACACCGGCTTCTTCCAGTGCTTAGCGAGCTCGACGCCCCAGCCCGTGCCACCCTTCACCGTGCCGTCGGGCATGACCTTGCCCACCGCAAACACCTCGGCCGCCGTGCTCACCTGGTGCCAAATGGACTGCATGACCTTGCGAAACAAAGGCGTGGACGGATAGCTTCGGTGCATGTGCGCCTTCAAATAGGCGTCACTCACGTCGCCGAGCCGTAGCTCATCGTCGTTGAGCTCGACGAGACCGCGGTTGCGTTCGACCTTGCGGCCCGCAAACGAGTAGTTCTCCTCGGCGAGCCCAAGGCGCTCGGCGCAAGCGCCGAACTCGGCCTCGGCGCCGGGCGCTGCGCCCGACAGCAGCGTAAAGCCCTCGGTCGGCACGCTCGCCGGCCTCGGACTCACGAGCGCGGCGAGGCGCATGGTGTCCGAGTGCATCTCGAGCAGCACATCGTCCACCGGCTTGTTGCCGTGGTCCTTGACGAGGCGCAGCGCCACGTGGTTGCCGCGCGGCTCGAGATACACCGCGCAATCGATCACCGCTTCGACCCCCGTCACCGTCTCGGGCAGAGACTTGCCGGGGCCGCCGACGTAACCACTCGGCGTCGTCATGGTCATCCACAGCTCGGCGCCGATGCGCTTGGCCACGGCCTTGAAGGCCGCGAGATCCGCGCCGACCGTCTTGCACTGCCAACCATAGCCGTCGATGAGCAGCGCGGTCGGCTTGACGCCGACGTAGCGCGTCGCGAAGTCGAGCGCCGAATCGAGGCGCTCAGGCGTAAACGCGGTGCCTTCCGCGAGCGCCTTGATGGCGCGGCGTCGCATGACCGACTCGCGCACGCTCGCGGCGTCACGCAGCGACTCGGCATGCGCCATCTCGTCGAACAAGGCGTCGTAGAACGCCGTGACGTGCTTGAGCGTCTGCTCGAGCGTAATGTGCAAAACGTCGCGCTCGCGCATGAGGTCGTCGAGCCCGATCTGCACGAGCGTCGCGGTCTTGCCGACGCCATGGCGCGACATAATGAGACCGAGGTTGCCCTTACCGAGTCCGCCGTGAATCGACTGCTCGAGAATCCGCAGGGGGCTGTGTGCGTTGACTTCCTTGCGATACATAATGGCTCCTCCTCTACTTCTTTCCGCCCGATGCCTTTAGCTTCTCTTGCGCCTTTTCGACCAGCTCCTCGGCGATGGCCGGCGGCACCGTCAGATAACGCGAGAACTCCATGGTGAACTCGGCCTTGCCTTGCGTCGACGAGCGCAGCGTCGTCGAGTAGCCAAACATCTCGGCGAGCGGCACCTCGGCCTCGATGCGGGCCATACCCGAATCTTCCTGCGAGCCGATAATCATGGCGCGGCGCTGCATCAACGTGCCGAGCACGGCGCCAGAGAAGTCGGTCGGGCTCTCGACGACGACGCGCATGATGGGCTCGAGGATCTTCGGCTTGGCCTTGTCGTACGTCGCACGCCAGGCGCCACGCGCCGCCTCTTGGAAGGCAATGTCCGAGGAGTCGACAGCATGACTCGCGCCGTCGTTGACGCACACGCGAACATTGACCACCGGGAAGCCGAGCTTCAACCCCTTGTTCTGCAAGGAGCGAAAGCCCTTCTCGACCGAGGTGATGAACTGGCGGGGGATGTTGCCGCCCTTCACTTCGTCCAAGAACTCGAAGTCCTGCTCGGGGCAGGGCTCCACATAGCCGCGTACACGGCCGTACTGGCCCGAGCCGCCCGACTGCTTGCGATGCGTGTAGTCGAACTCGGCGCGCTGCGAGAAGGTCTCGCGATACGCAACCTGCGGCGGCGAGACCTCGACGACGGCGCTGTATTCGCGCTTCATGCGCTCGACGTAAACATCGAGGTGCAGCTCACCCATGCCGCGGATGATCGTCTGCCCCGACTCCTCGTCGACGTTGGCGCGGAAGGTCGGATCCTCGCGCGTAAAGCGCCGCAAGGCCTTCGACATGTTGATCTCGCTCTTGTTGTCGACAGGCTTGATCGACAGCGAGATGACGGGCTCAGGGACGTGCATCGAGATGAGGGTCAGCTTGAGCGAGCCGTCGGTGAACGTGTCGCCCGAGTTGCACTCGATGCCGAACATGGCGACGATGTCACCTGAGCCCGCGTCCTCGATCTCTTCCATCTCGTCGGAGTGCATGCGCACGAGGCGGCCGACCTTGTGCTTCTTGCCGGTGCGCATGTTGGTCATGAAGTCGTCGCGCCTGAGGCCACCCTGGTAGATCCGCAGGTAGGTCAGCTGCCCATAGCGACCGTCTTCGAGCTTGAAAGCGAGCGCCACCGTCGGCTTCTTGTTGTCGATGGTGAGCACGGTCTTGACGTCGTCGTGGTCGAGATCCACCGCCTCGTTGACGACCTCGGTCGGGTCGGGCAGGTAGTAGGTCACTGCGTCGAGCAACTTCTGCACGGCCTTGTTCTTGTACGCCGAGCCCATCAAGACAGGCGTGAGCTTGAATTCGATGGTGCCCTTGCGAATAGCCGCACGAATGAGCTCGGCGGTTACGCGCTCCTCGAGCATCGCCTCGGTGAGCTCGTCAGAGAACATCGACGCCGCGTCGAGCATGTCCTCGCGCGCCTTATTGGCCTCGGCGAGCATCCCTTCGGGGATCGGCCCGACTTGGATGTCGTCGCCGTTGTCACCGAGGAACCGAAACGCCTTCATCTCGACGAGATCGACGACGCCCTCGAAGTGATCTTCCGCGCCGATCGGCAGCTGCATGAGCACGGGGTTGTGCCCGAGTTTCTCGCGCAATTGATCGCGCACGCGCAAGGGATTGGCCCCTGTGCGATCGCACTTGTTGATAAAGGCGAGACGCGGCACGCGATAGCGGCGCATTTGACGATCGACGGTGAGCGATTGGCTCTGCACGCCAGCGACGGCGCACAGCACGAGGATGGCGCCGTCGAGCACGCGCAGCGAGCGCTCGACCTCGATGGTAAAGTCGACGTGGCCTGGAGTGTCGATGATGTTGAAGTGGTACCCGAGCCACTCGCAGTGCGTCGCGGCGCTCGCGATCGTGATGCCGCGCTCGCGCTCGAGCTCCATCGAGTCCATCTTGGCGCCAACGCCATCCTTGCCCTTGACCTCGTGGATCGCGTGGATGCGCTTCGTGTAGTACAGAATTCGCTCGGTGAGCGTCGTCTTGCCGCTGTCGATGTGCGCCGAAATACCGATGTTGCGCAACCTGTCAAAGTCTTCGTACACCTAGCAACCTCCAAGCTTGAGTCTCGCGCGAACGCGAGCGCGGGTCCGTAATAGAACCGGCGCATTTGTTCAAGCCCTAACGTACGCGGGCTGTCGTTTTTCTTCTCCGACCCGAGAAGCCTCGCCGGGGTCAATTGCCCTCAGGGTTTGTACCGCCCGCGTGATGTGATACGTGCGCCGCGTCGTGACCGCATCACCCTCGATCCTCATCGTCGCCGGCGAAGCCTCGGCCGATATGCACGGCGCACGCGTTATGCATGCGTTGCGCGCTGCCCGCCCCGACCTTTTGGTCTTCGGCGCCGGCGGCGAAGCGATGCGCGCCGAGGGGCTCGATTCGGTCTGCCGCGCCGAGGACATCTCGGTCGCAGGCCTCACCGAGGTCGTCTTTGCCATCCCGCGCCTGCTCGGCGTCCTCAAGCGGTTGGCAGAGCAAGCGCGGCTGCGCCGACCGCGCGCCGCCGTGCTCATCGACCTGCCGGACTTCAACCTGCGCCTCGCCGCGCGCCTCAAGCGCCTCGGCGTACCGGTCGTCTACTTCATCAGCCCGCAGGTATGGGCCTGGCGTCAAGGCCGTGTGCACGAGATTCGGCGGCTGGTCGACAAGATGCTGGTCATCTTGCCGTTCGAGCAAGCCTTCTATCGACAGCACGGTGTTGACGCGGAGTTCGTGGGCCACCCGCTCGTCGAGCAGCTCCCCGAGGGCGCGAGTCGCGCCGAGGCCCGATGCGCCCTCGCGCTACCCGACGACGGCGCACCGCTCGTCGCGCTCTTGCCGGGCAGCCGCCACAAGGAAATCACGCGCCACCTGCCGCTCATGCTCGCGGGCGTAGCCGAGGCGCGACGAAGCGTACCGAATCTGCGCGCCGTCATTCCCATCGCGAGCACGATCCCGCGCGCGCTCATCGAGCGCTGCGTCGCGAAGGCCGGGGTTACCGCCACACTCATTGACGGCCGCGCCACCGAGGTGTTGATCGCCGCCGACGCGGCCGTGGTCTGCTCGGGAACCGCCACCCTGCAGACCGCGCTGCTCTTGCGCCCGATGGTGGTCGTCTACCGTGTCTCGTGGCTCACGTACCAAATATTGAAGCGCATGGTGAAGGTGGCCTACATCACGCTCGTCAATCTCATCGCCGGGCGGGGTGTCGTCACCGAGCTCATCCAGCGTGAGTTTACGCCCGCCGCGGTCGCCCGCGAGCTGCTGCGCTTGCTCTCGAGCGAAAGCGCACGGACGACCATGACGGCGGACTTCGCCGCCATTCGCCACGAGCTCGGCGGCAAGGGGGCCGCGCTACGCGTCGCCGAGGTCGTGCTCGACTACGTGACCGCCGACGGCGCGGCGCCGACCGCCAAATCCACCCTGAGTCAGGAGCGAGGAGCATGAGCAATACCGAGCACGTGCAGCGCAAGACCGTCGTGCTCTTGCCGACCTACAACGAAATCGAGAACCTGCGCCGCATCGTGCCGGCGATCCTCGCCGCCGCGCCGCTCGACGTGTGGATCATCGACGACAACTCACCCGATGGCACAGGAAGCGCCGCCGACGAGCTCGCGCGCGCCAATCCGCGAGTGCAGGTCATCCACCGCCCGAGCAAGCAAGGCCTCGGCCGCGCCTATCTCGACGGCTTCGCGCGCGCGCTTTCGGCCGGCTACGAGCGCATCTTCGAGATGGATGCCGACTTCTCGCACCAGCCGAAGTACCTGCCGCAGATGTTGCAGCTTTGCGAGACGCACGATCTCGTACTCGGCTCACGCTGGGTCAAAGGCGGCGGCACCGAGAACTGGCCGCTGTTGCGTCGCATCATCTCGCGCGGCGGCTCGCTGTACGCCCGCACCTGGCTCGGGGTTGGCGTGCGCGATCTGACCGGCGGCTTCAAGTGCTTTCGGCGCGAGGTATTGCTCGGCCTCGACCTGTCGGCCGTGCGCAGCACGGGCTATGCCTTTCAAATCGAGCTCACCTACCGCGCCCTGCAAAAGGGCTTTCGCGTCGTCGAGACGCCGATCATTTTCGTCGAACGCCGCGAGGGCGCCTCCAAGATGTCGCGCCGCATCGTCATCGAGGCGATGCTCAACGTGCCACGACTGCGGGGGATCGGCGCGTGACCTCACTGCGACGGCTCTTGCCGTTTCTGCGCCAGGAGGTGCCGACCTTGCTCGGCGCCTATCTGTGCATGATCGTGCTCGGCGCGACCTCGGCGCTCTATGCCTTCTTGGCCGGCCCGGCGCTCAAGTTCGTCTTCTCGGGCAACATGCTCGACATCTTGCGCACGTCCCAGGGCGAGGTGCGCGCCTTTTGGCAGGCCCTGCCCGTCGGCTGGCTCGAGGCGCTCGAAGGCTTCATGTCGCGCTCGGCCTTGTTCATCTTGCCGGCGCTCATTGTCGTAGTCGCGCTCTTCAAGGGTCTCGCGCAGACCGTGCAGTTCTATCTCGTCGGCGGCGTCAGCCAACGGGTGCTGCTGCGCCTGCGCCAGCGCGCCTTTGATGCCTTGCTGCGCCAATCGCCCTCGTTCTTCAATCGCCGCGCGCACGGCGACCTGCTCTCGCGCCTGACGAACGACGCCAACATCGTCGAGCAAGCGCTGTTCTACGGGGCGGCGCCGCTCGTGCGCGAGCCTATCGCCGTGCTCTTCCTGCTCATCTTCTGCTTTCTGACGAGCCCCGAGCTCGCGATCTTCACCTTCGTCATCGTGCCGGTCGCGCTCCTGCCGCTCGTGCGTTTTTCCAAGTGGCTCAAGAAGGTGTCGCATCGCGGCCAGAACCTGCAAGGCGAGATCTACGCCGTGAGCTACGAGGCCCTGGCGGGCGTGCGCGTCGTGCAGGCCTTCGGCGCCGAGGCCTTCGAGGGCGCGCGCCTCGCGCGGGCCGGTGGCCATTATCTACGGCAGATGTTGGTCAGCTACTTCATTCGCGCCGTGCGCACACCGACGATGGAGGTCTTGGGCGCCATGACCTTGGGCGGCCTGCTCGCCCTGCTCGGCCACTGGGTGCGCACGCGCGGCAGCGATCCGGCGCAGTTCATCAGCTTCTTCGTCGCCGTGGTCATGATCTACGAACCGCTCAAGAAGCTCGGCGGCGTGGCCGACTATCTCGCCACGGGCGCCGCGGCGAGCGAGCGAATCTTCGAAGTCATCGATATGCCGCCCGAGATCGTCGACCGAGCAAATGCCAAGGCCTTGCCCGCCTTCGCCGACGCGGTGCGCTTCGAGCAGGTGCGCTTCTCGTACGGGGCCGCGCCGGTGCTCGCGGGGGTCGACCTCGCCATCCGCAAGGGCCAAGTGGTTGCGCTCGTCGGGCCTTCGGGCTCCGGGAAGACGACGCTCGCGAACCTCTTGCCACGCTTCTACGATGTCGGCGGCGGTCGCCTGTCCATTGACGGCCTCGACGTGCGCGATGCCACACTGGCGTCGCTGCGCGCCGCGATGAGCGTCGTGTCGCAAGACACCTTCTTGTTCAACACGTCCGTCGCGGCCAATATCGCCTACGGCCTGCCCGACGCCCCAGAGGCCGACATCATCCGGGCGGCGCGCGCCGCGCATGCCGAGGAGTTCATCAGCAAGCTACCGCAGGGGTATGCGACCGTCATCGGCGAGCGCGGCGTGACGCTCTCGGGTGGGCAACGCCAGCGCTTGGCCATCGCGCGGGCGTTCTTGCGCGACGCGCCGCTGCTCATCTTGGACGAAGCGACGAGCTCGCTCGACATCGAGAGCGAGCGCCACGTGCAAGACGCGCTCGAGAAGCTGATGCGGGCGCGGACGTGCTTGGTCATTGCCCACCGTCTGTCGACGGTGCGCCGTGCTGACCTCATCGCGGTGCTCAAAGGCGGCTCGATCATCGAGCGCGGCAAACACGAGGAGCTGCTCGCCGCGGGCGGCGAGTACGCACGGTTGTACGCCATGCAGTTTCACGACTCGCCCGAGAGCACAGGCGGCGTCACGGCGCCGAGCGCGATGAGCGACGCGCCCATCTCGCGATGACGCTGCGCCAACGAATCGGCCTCGGCGTGGCGCTCGGCCTCGCACTTTGCGCGTGGGGCGCACGACACGTACGGATGCGCCACTTGCCGCACTATATCGCGAGCGAGGTGTCAGGCGCAGCGGGCGCGTTTCACGTCCACTCGAGCGCGAGCCATGACTGCAAGCGCGGCGTGGCCGAGATTGCCGCGGCGGCGCGCAGCGATGGTCTCGAGTTCGTAGTGCTCGCCGATCACAACGCGCAGCTCGAGTCACCCGTGCTCATCGAGGGCGTCACCGTCCTCTCTTACGCCGAGCTCTCGACGCCGTACGGCCATGTCATCGAGCTCGGTGCATCGAAGCTGCTCACGCAAGTCGAGCGCAACCGCGCGACCGTGTTGCCTGACTTGCGGGCGCGCGGCGCCGCACCCGTCGTCACGCACCCCTTCGATCTAAAGCAACCGTGGAGCGGCCCCTTCGCCGGGGCAGCCGGGATCGAGATCGTCAACTTCGCCGCGTCGAGCCGCAGGGCCGGCGGGCGCACTTACGTGCGGCTGCTGCCGACAGCGCTCGCGGGCCTCTTCAACCTCGACCTCGCGCTCGCGCAACTCTACGACCGCGACGTGGCGGCGCTCGCGCTGTGGGACCGTGAGCCCGACCCGCGCTTCGTCGGCCTGTGCGGCACCGATGCCCACGACTGGCTCGACGCAGCGGCGAACCTACGGGTCTGGACGCTCATCCTCGACGAGAACCTGCCTGAGGAAGCGGGCGCGCGGCCGGCGGCAATTCTCTCGGCATTGCTCGACGCGCGCTTCTCGTGCAGCGCTGGACTACTTGGGCGCTTTGGCGGCCTGCGCTTCGGGGCCTGGCGCGGCGGCGAGCAGGTGGCCTACACCGGCAGTGAGCTGCCGGCCAGCGCCGGCGTGCAGCTCATCGCCGCTGCGGAGCGCCTCGAAGGGCAGCCCCTCGATGTCGTCATCTTTCGCGATGGCGAGCCCATCGCGCGCGGCGAGGGCGAAGCACGCGTCGCAGCGACCATGGGCGGCACGTATCGGGCCGAGGCGTGGGCCCTCGTGCCCAACCTGATCGCCGGCTCGCACCTCGCGCCCATCGCCTACTCGCAAAAGCTGCGCGTTCAGCAGAGGCCCTAGGCCATGGCCCCAAACCCACGCAAGCTCGCGCCCGGCACGCAGCTCGGCCCATTTACGATTCGAGAGCGACTCGGGCGCGGCGCTACCGCCACGGTCTATGGCGCCGACGACCAGACGAGCCACACCCTCGTGGCGCTCAAGGTGCTGCATCGCACCGAAAGCGAGTGGCACGACGCGAGCGCCGACGATCTAGCCGGCGACGAAGACGAGAGCTTTGCCCAGCAGCTCGGCCGCTTGCGGCGCGAGGTCGAGCTCGCGCAACGCATCAACCACCCCGGCGTCTGCCGACTCTTCGCCGTGCACGAGAGCATGGGCTTGACCTTTCTGTCGATGCAGCTCGTCAACGGCTTCAACCTCGAGACGGTGCTCGCGAGCGAAGGTCGACTCGCCCCGCCGCGCGCCGCACGCATCATGGAGAAGGTCGCCACGGCGCTCGACGCCGCGCACACGAGCGGCGTCGTGCATCGCGATCTAAAACCCGGCAACATCGTCCTGCGTCCGGGCGAAGAGCCCATCATCCTCGACTTCGGCTACGCCACCGGCAAAGACGTAGGCAGCCTCACGCGCACGGGCGTGTGGGTGGGAACGCTCTCCTACGCCGCGCCCGAGCTGCTCAACGGCGAGAAGGCGACCAAGAAGTGCGACCTGTTCGCGCTTGGTGTCATCCTCTACCAATGTATCACCGGCGAGCTGCCCTTCTCGGGGCACACCTATGGCGAGATCGCCGCGGCCTTGCAGCGCTGCGCACCAAAGGCGGCGCGCGAGACGGTGCCCGAGCTCAGCGCCGAGTTCGAGGGCGTCGTGCACAAGGCCTTGCGGCGTGAGGCGAAGGAGCGCTTCGCCTCGGCGAGCGAGCTCGCAGAGGCCCTCTCGCCCTTCGCGCGCGGCGAGGGCTGCATGGCACCGATGCTCGATGAGCACACGCTGACGGCCAAGCGCCTGCACCACGTGACGCTGCTCATCGCGCGACCGGCGCCGGCCGACACGACCGCCATCGACGACTGGGGCGGCGAGCGCGCCGACTGCGGCGTCACCGGTCTTGCGGCCACCTTTGCGTCGGCTGACGACGCTTTGCGCGCGGCGCTCGCCGTGCGCCGCGAGGTCGAGCAGGAGGGCGAGCTCGGCACGCAGATCGGCTTGGCCACCGGCGATGTGCTGGTGCGCCGCGGCACCTTGTCGGGCGACGTGGCCGACCTCGCACGCGACCTGTGCGCAAGCGCGTCGGTCGGCGACATCGTCCTGACGCCCGCCACGCGGCTGTCGCTGCGCGCGCGCAAGCTCTCGCTCGCCTGTCAGCCCTTCGTGCCCCTCGGCCGCCCCGGGCGCGCGAACGCCGAGGTCTATCGCTACGCCGCCGACGGGCGCGAGAAGACCGCCATGTACAAACCCGCCGCGATGCCGACAGCGGCCGCGGCCTGGGCAGCGCCAGCGGCACGCCCGCTGCCACGCACGCCGACGGAGACGACTTTCGCCGCGCTGCCGCCGAAGAAGTCCACGACGCCGACGAGCAAGAAGGCCGCCGGGCCGGCCAGCGCCAAGCGAGGAGCCGAGGCGCACAAGGCCATGGCCGAGGCGCTGCCGCTCGACCCGGCGAGCCTGCGCGAGCTGCACCGCGATCTTACGGCCCGCACCACCGCCCTGCGTCGAGATAAAGGCATCGTGCCCGGTGACGACCTCACGCTCGATAGCCTCGAGCGCACCGCCGACCTCGAGCACAAGCGCGGCCGACTCCTGCAAGCGTGCGGCTGCCTGCGCTCGGCGCTCACCGAGCTCGAGGGCGCTGTCATTGACGCGGCGTTCGTCAAGAACAAGATCCAACGCCTCGATCGCGCCCTGCGCGACAAACGTCTCCTGCGCGACATGACCCGCTTTGCGCCGCTTCTCGAGGGCATCATGGCCGCCTTCGAGAGCCAGGATTTCGCGGCCGCCAACGCCGCCCTCAACCGCGCGTTTGACGTGCTGCGAACGCCGTAATACGAGATCGCCTTTTCAATGATCGGCCCTTGACGCGTGCGCGTCGCAGCAGCTCCATGCTGCCGCGCACGCGCCGCGTCAAAGGCGGCTGTGCTGAGGCCGACATTGAGAACTCGATTGCCCTGACCTCCGCCCTTCGACGAGTTGACACGCACGACCTCGGCTCCTAGGGTGCGGCCATGAGCTCGCGAAAAGGTCCGACTCTTCCTCGTCGTCATTGTCCGTCGGACGTAACGCAGCGCACGGCGCTTCTGTGGCTGGTCCTTGGCCTATTCTGCGGCTGCGCCTCACGCGACGCGACGCCAGTGCCATTGCGTGACGGCGAGGTTGTGCGCGTGGTCAATATCGTCAAGGGCGACGAGCTCACGGTGGCCGCGGGCAAGGGCGACGCCCGCGTGCGGATGCTCGGCATTCAGGCCTTCTCGGCCGTGGTCACGAATCCGCAGGTGCAGGCCTTGAGCGCCGGCAGCGTCGCCGCGCTCAAAGATCTCATCGGCACGGCGAGCGTCAAGCTGATCTTCGATACGCCGGTGCAAGACTCGAGCGGGCGTTACCTCGCTTACGTGTACAAGGACGACCTCGATCTCAACCGCCGCATGCTCGAAGAAGGGTGGGCGGTCGTTTATACTGAGTATCCTTTCGGACGCGAGGCCGATTACCTCGTCATCGAAACGAAGGCCCGGCTCGCGCGACGCAACCTCTGGGGTCTCGAGCCCGCGGCGGAGATCATCACCGGGCTGCGCAAGCAGTGGGCGGAGGCGCGGCGTGCGAGCCAACGCACGGCCACCGCGGATCCGTTGCTCCCGTAAACCACGCGGTGCGGCGGGGCCAAGACGCATGGCGCGTCGCGCCGTCCGCACGCCGTCGCGGGCGCGGGTGCGCAATGCGGCGCGTGATGTGCTGCCACGCGAACCGGTCGGCAATCGCGGCCGCGCAACCTAGTGCTCGGCCTGACGCGCTAGCGCGACCGCGGCCAGACCGGCCCGCGCCCGCTCTTCGAGCGCCGGCGGTGCCGCGAGGTCGAGCGCGGCAAGAAAGTGCTGCTCGGCCGCGACGAGCCGGCCGCTATGGTGCAGGTGCAACAGGCCGGCCCGGAGATGGGCGGCGGCCAGCAACGGGCTCGTCGGGCGCCCGGCGATGAAGCTCTGCACGACGTTGAGCGCGGCCTGGGCGTCGCCGTGCTCCTGCAGGCCGTCGACGAGCCGAACGACGTGCTCGGCCTCGAGCTCGAGGCGCTCGCGCGGGAGCAGGTGCGCGTAGAGATAGGCCGCCTCGCCCCACGCGCCAGCGGCTACCGCCGACTCGAACGACCGCTCGGGCAGCGCACCGTGGCCAACGGCGCCGTCGAGCCCGGCGCTCGCGTGTTGCGGCTTCGCGCGCGGGGCGGTCCACCAAGAAGGCGACGGCGCCGCGCCCGGTTGGGGCGCCCCTCGACCTCGCCCGAGCGCAGCCGCCGCGCCGAGCCCAGCCACGAAGCCACCAAGATGCGCACCGTAAGCCACGCCCTCGCCTCCGGCCCCCCCCGCCAACAGCGGCAAGAGATTGTCGACAACCACGAAGACCGCTAGGACGATTCGCGCCGGCACACGCCAGACATCGATAAACACGAACAGCACCACGAGCACGCGCACGCGGTTTTGCGGAAACCACCAGAAGTAGCAGCCGAGCACGCCCGAGATGGCGCCCGAGGCCCCGATGAGCGGCGCGCTCGAGTCGAGCTGGAAGGCGGCGTAGAGCAAGGTCGCGGCGATGCCCGTCGCTAGGTAGATGGCCAGATAGCCGAGGCGCCCAAGACGCGCCTCGACGTTGGCACCGAAGATCCACAAGAAGAGCATGTTGCCGAGCAGGTGCCACCACCCGGCGTGCAAGAAGAGTGAGGTGAGCAAAGACCACACGCTTGCCGCGGCCGGACGAAAGCCATTCTCGAAGACGAACAAATCGTAGGCCGTACTTTCGGCGAGCAGACGGCGCGGCGAAACATCGGGGAAGCGACCGGCGAGATAGGACAAATAGTGCGGCAGCGCCGGATCGGCCGGATCGATGGGGTGGCCTATCTGCGGCAAGGAGATGAACAAGAACACGAGCACGTTAACGGCGATGAGCGCATACGTGGCGGCCGGCGTGCCCCGCGGGTTCGGCTCGTCGCCGATGGGCAAGAACATCGAGGGTTACCCGCGTCGGCGGCGCCGGGCGAGCCCGAGCGCGAAACCGACGCCGACGAAGCCGAGTCCTGTGGCGCCGGGCACAGCGGCGCAGCCGCCGGGGTCGTCGTGGGTGTCGACGACGGTGACCGTCGGCCGCGCCGTCAAGGCTCCGGGCGGCGCACAGTAGCCACAGCTCGCCACGGGTGGGTTGCAATAGCCGTTGGCGGCGCCGCTTGGATACTTGAACACCAAGCCCTGCTTGTCGTCGCAGTGCAGGACGCGCTTGCTCGTCTCGCCGGTCTGCGCGGTCGGCGCCATGGTGGAGTCGGGGTTGTCGAGGACGTGGCCGAGGCCGAGCAGGTGGCCAATCTCGTGCGTTGCCGCGTTGCCGAGATCGGTGCCGCTCGGCTGCACCGCCGCGTCGACGACGAAGTTGAAAGTGGCGGTGTTGAACTCGATGTCGGCGTCGATAATTTCGCCGGTCACCGGCTTATAGGTCGTCGTGGTGAGCGCGATCACCGTCTTTTGCTGCCCCGGAATAGGCCAACTCGCGTCGCGAAAGATCATCAAGTTCTCGTTGGCGCTCGGGTTGACGAAGTCGTAGCCGATGCGATCGACCTTCGAGCGCACGGGATTCTCCATGAAGTGAATATCGCTTTGGACGAAGGGTAGATCGCATTCGCGCACTTCTTCCCAGGCCGAGAACGACGTGCGCAGCACCGCGAACTCTTCGTCGCCCGGGATGTCGTTCGTGCCACCCTCGAACAACGTGTAGGTAATGCCGCGCGTACGCCACGACAAGGACGGGCCGGTCTCCTTGCCCTGACTGTCGGTGACCCGCGAGCAGACGAACGCCGCGGCGCCGCGCGGCAGTGCCACGAGCGCGAAGACGACCAAAGCGGGCACGAGACCAAGCACGAGCCACCCGGGCGCTTGACTAGGGCGCATGACGCGCCTCTTGCACGGCCAGCTTGAGGTCCGAGAGTCGCTCGGGCATGCGCAGGGCAGCGCCGCCCGGCAAACCGTAGGGGTGGGCGCGTGCCACGATCGGGTCGGGCCCGTCGTCGACGAGCAGCCACACGCCCTGCCACATGCCTTGCGGGTAGTAGCGCCCGTCGTCGCCGCGCGCGAGGAAGGTGACGAGACGCTCGCCGGTCGGCAACACCGCGGCCCCGTCGACACGTTGCGCGAACTCGCCAACCTGACCGCCGAGCGTGACGACTCGAATCGTCGGACGCGTCAAGGCAGCGCCACCCCACACCTCTTCGACCTCGAGCTCGACGCTCGTCACGATGCGCCCGCCCTCCCAGTGGCTCTCTTCGCTCAGCGGCGTGGATGAGACCAAAGCCACGAGATCAGCGTCGCGGGCCAGCTCATCGAGGGGCGCGATGCGCACCGCAGTCGCGAGCGCGGTCGCTCCAGCGAGCGAGAGCAACAGGACGAAGGCCAAGAGCCGCATGGGCACGATGGTACTCGACCCACGCGGTAGCGGCAATGCACGCGCGACGCCGACCCACGGTCGACGCCATGCGGCGCGTGCCACCACCGACCGTCGCCCGACCTGTCGCGCACCTTTATGCACGGGGCCGACTGTGCCATACACGAAGGCAGGGAGCCGACGATTGCGGCAGCACGTGCGTGAAGAGCCCGCCTACGCGACACCGGTGGGCATCGCTGGTATCGGCATTCTGTCGGCCATCGGTCACGACCTCTCGTCGACCTGGGAAAGCCTCGCGCAGGGCCGCTCCGGCATCACTGCCCTGCCGCACGTTGTGCACCGCGGCAAGACGATGAGCGTCGGCCTGTGCGCGGGCGAGCACGTACGCGAGGTGCTTCAAGCCAAGGGCTGCCGTGACCGCGATGTCAACGAGTCCTCACCTCTCGCCTACGCGCTCTATGTCGTGCGCCAAGCGCTCGACGCGATGCCGAGGTCGGCGCGCGCCCGCTTTACGGGCGCCGAGTGTGGCCTGTACTGCGGCACGAGCATCGGCAACAGCGGCTACCTCGTCACGCAGTGCGAGCGCCACTTTGGCGAGCACAAACGCACGGCCACAAAGACGGTGCTCAACTCGATGTACAGCTATATCGGCTCGGCGCTCGCCATCCGGCTCGACGTCGCGGGGCCAAACTACACCTTCGCCTCGTCGTGCGCCGCGGGCTTGCAGGCCCTCGCGACGGCCGTGCGCGATCTGCGCGACGGCTATGTCGACGCCGCCGTAGTCGTAAGCGTCGATTCGGCCATGAACCCAGGGCTCCTCGAGGCCTGGTCGAACATGCGCGTCCTCGGCAGCGCCGAGCGCCCCGAGCACGCGGCGCGGCCCTTCTGCAAGACGCGCAACGGCTTCGTCTACGCCGAAGGTGCGGCCTGCCTGCTGCTCACGAAGACGACGAAGTTCGAGCCCGTGCGCTTCCTCGGCCATGGCCTGTCGGCCGACACTGCGAGCCCGGTGCAGACTTCACCGGCGACCATGGCAGCCTGTATGCGCCGTGCGCTCGACGCCGCCCGCGTTGCGCCGCCCGACATCGACTTCATCCAAGCGAACGCCACGGGCTCGTGGGTCGGCGATCAGAACGAGGCCGAGGCCATCGCCGCCGTCTTCGGCGAGGCCCGCCCGCCTGTCTATTCATCAAAAGCGCTCTACGGCAATGCCGCCGGCGCCAAGGGTCTCATCGATCTCGTGCTGACGTTGCAGATGCTCGAACACTCGTTCGTGCCGCGCAATCCCCACATCTTTGCGCCCGACGGCGCCATCGAAGCGTACATCAATTGTTCCTACACCGACGTGCGCCGCAAGCTCACGCACGCGCTCATCAACACGTTCGGCTTCGGTGGCATCAACCACTGCCTGGTCGTAGCCCGCGAGGAGAGCCATGAATCGTAAGGACCTCGAGACGCTACTGTTACGCATCCTCGCCGAGCAGGCCGATCTGGAGCTTACGCCCGAACGCTACGACGCCGACCTCATCGCCCTCGGCCTCGACTCGATCGTCGCCATCGACATCGCCAACGAGCTCGAGGCCGCCCTGGGCTTGGTCATCGACGACCGCGAGATCTACCGCTTTCGTACGGTCAACTCGATCCTGGCCTACTTCGAGCGCCTGGCGGCCGGCGGCCAGTCGAAATGATAACGACCGACACTGCGTCCGACCCTATGGCCGAACGCGTACTGACGCGAACGCTGTCCCTGCGCCACGAGCTCTACCTCGACAGCCATCGCCTGCACGGCACGCCGCACATGCCGATGGTGATGCTGCAAGAGGAGCTGTGCGCGGCGGAGCTCATGGCACATGAGGCGCCGGCGTGGATCTCAATCGAGACGCTCACCTGCGAGCAGCCACTCTTCTTGCGCCAGGATCGAGACAAGTCGGTGCGCGTGCGACACGAACGCTCGGGCGAGAGCCTGAGCGTGCATTGGTTTGCGGACGCCAACCTCACCTACGCGCGTGGGCGCATTCGCCCTCTCGTCCGCGCGCCCGTTGGGCGCTCGACAACCTCGCTCGTCGAGGTGCCCGTCACGCGCGGCGCCTCTGTGGTCCCCGCCGTCCCCGGCGCAGCCCTCAGCGCCCTTGCGCTCGCGCCGCCGACGAAGCGGACCCACGCCCTTGGCCGCTCGCTCTACGCGGCGCTCTTGCCGCATGGGCCACATTTTCAATGCGACGTCGACCTCTATGCTTGCACGCCGACCGCGCTTTGCTGCCGCGTCCACGCCTTCGCGAGCGAGCGCGACTTTTACCCCGGCGTGCCTCTCTGCCGTCTGCACAGCCACCCGGCCGCCGTCGACGCCGCGCTGCAATTGTGCGCCGTGCACTACGCGAGCCAAAGCGGACGCTTCGCCCTGCCCGTGCGCGTACGCGAGCTATGCATCGACCTCGCCACCCCTCATCGCCAGGAGCTGCTCTGCTGCATCACCCGGGGTCCCAATGAGACGCAAGAAGGCGCGACCACCGCGCACTACAGCTTCGCGCTCACTTCGCTGTGCAACGCGCCCGTGGCGCTCTGCGCCGATCTCGCGCTCGCGCCCGCGCGACAGCCGCTTGACCCCAACCATCTCGAGGCTCTGCATGACCACTTGCGCTGCTGACGTCCCCCTCGCGCCCGAGCTCGCGAGCGAGCCCAACACCAACGCACCGAGCGTCGACTCGACAAAGATCGCCTTCCACGACTTCTACAAGCCGTCGGCCGACCAAGATGTCTTGTACAAGGCCCGTGCATTCCACGCCTTCTTGCGCGACGCCAAGGCGCGCGGCCACTACAGCTATCGCCGCACCCTGCTCGAGGCGTCGCAGGCGCGCCCGCTCGTGCTCGACGCCGCGACCGCGCGGCCGCGCAAGATGATCCTCATGGCCTCGAACAACTACCTCGACCTCGCCAACGACCCGACAGTCGTCGCGGCCGCGCAGGCGGCGCTCACGCGCTACGGCTACGGTAGCGGCAGCGTGGCCCTGCTCGCCGGCACGCAACACATCCATCGCCAACTCGAACAACGCATCGCTGACTTCTACGGACGCGAGGCGGCGGCGGTGTTCCCGACCGGCTACTCCGCCAACGTCGGCACGCTCTCGGCGCTGCTGCGCGAGGGCGACATCGCCATCGTCGATATGTACGCGCACGCGAGCCTCCTCGACGGCACGCGGCTGTCTTCGTGTCTGACGAAGTTCTTCAAGCACAACGACATGACGCACCTGCGCGCGCTCTTGCAACGCGTGCGCCCCGACTTCAACGGCGCGCTCGTCGTCACCGACGGCGTCTTTAGCATGGACGGCGACATCTGCCGCTTGCGCGAGCTTGTCGACCTGTGTCGAGAGTACAATGCCCGGCTCCTCATCGACGAGGCACATGGCGTCGGCGTGCTCGGCGCGCACGGCAAAGGCACCGAAGAGCACACGGGCGCGCTCGGCGCGACTGACATCATCACCGGCACGCTATCGAAGGCGCCGAGCGGGCTCGGGGGCTACGTCGTCGGCAAAGCCGAGATGGTCGAGTACGTACGGCACTTCGCCGGCTCGTACGTCTTTTCGACGAGCCTGCCGGCCTCGGTCGTCGGCGGTCTGCTCGCTGCCTTCGACATCATGGAGCACGACGACGCCCGACGGCGAAAGCTCACCGACAACGCGGCCTACTTCGTACACCGTCTTCGGGCCGCCGGCTTCGACGTAGGGGACACCGAGACGCCCATCGTTCCGGTCATCATCCGGGACGAGCTCGTCACGCGCCAGATCGCGCTCGCCCTCGACGCCGCGGGCATCTTCGCCTCGCCGGTCACCTTCCCGGCCGTGGCCAAGACCCGCTCACGCATCCGCTTCAGCGTTATGAGCAGCCACACGCGCGAAGATCTCGACAACGTCGTCGAGGCCCTACAAGAGCTCGGTACGCGCTACGGCATCCTCGCGCCGACGACGGCCACGGCGGCCGGCATCGTTGCAGAGCCAGCATTCTCGCAGACGCTCGAGCACCGAGACACGGCCGATTCGCCGCTTGCGCCCGCCCCAACCCGAGGCCGCGCGCCAAGCGCGCGTGGCGTCGTGCGGCCGCGGGTCGCAGTCACGGGGGCCAACGGCTTTCTCGGCAGCCACATCGTGCGCGAGCTCGGCCGCAGCGGCTTCGAAGTCGTGGCCCTCGTGCGCCGTGGCAGCTCGACGGCCGCCTTGGCGCACACGGGCGCGCGGCTCGCCCTGCTCGACTATGACGACGAAGACGCGCTGCGCGAGGCCTTGCGCGGCTGTGAGGCCCTGGTGCACAACGCGGCGCGCGCCAGTGACTGGGGGCCGCGCACGGCGTTCGACGCGGCCAACGTGACGTTGGTGCGCCGCGTGCTCGAGACGGCGCGCGCCGTCGGCCTGCGTCGCATCGTACACATCAGCTCGACCGCCGTGCTCGGCGAGGAGGATTGCACACGCGCCAAGAGCGAGGATGCGCCCCCGCGACCGCGTCTGCCCTACGCGAGCGAGCGATTGTGGCCGAGCGCTATGAACTCCTATCGCGAGAGCAAGGCTGACGGCGAGAGCGTCGCGACCGCCTTCGCGCGCGAGCACAACCTCGATCTGACGGTACTGCGACCGACGTGGATCTTCGGGCCGCGCGAATTTCACGCCGGGCCTTACGAATACTGCAAGAGCGCCGCGAGTGGCGTGCCCGCGTTTCCAGGCAGTCGCAGCAACCTCTTCCACGTGGTCTACGTTCGGGACGTAGCGCGCGCGGTCGCGCACGTGTTGCACAAGCGCCCCGCTGGCGTGCGCCTGTACACCATCGGCACACCGACGCCGCCGCGCATGCACGACTACTTTGCCCTGTACACGAAGTACATGGGCATCAAGCAGCCGAGCCCCATCGCGCGCGGCTGGCTCGCCCCCATCGCGGTGCTGCTCGAGGCCGTCTGGCAACTCCTGCGTCTCGCGACCCCACCGACCTTGACGCGCGCGCGGCTCTATATGTGCTATGCCAACAACGTGTACGCCACCGACAAGATCGAACGCGAGCTCGGCTTCGTGGCCGACAGCGACCTCGAGCGCGCGGTACGTACGACCGTGCGCTGGTGGCAATTGTATGGCTTTCTGCCGCGCCGACGCGCCGCGAAGGACGCGCGATGAACAAGACCGTCTCCCCTATCCAACAGCACGCGATGACGGGCGCGGCGAAGCTCTTCGCGTTCGCCTATCTCGTGGCTTATCTGTGGCTCTACTACTCGTGGCATGTGCTCGTCCTCGAGCTCGCGCCGCGCCGCTACGTCATCTATCTCGCGCGCCTGCTGCGTCTGCTCGTGGTGCTGCTGCCGAACAAGGTGATGCGCATCAACGGCACGTACAAGTTCGAGATCTACATGCCGGCGTTCCCGACCCCGGCGTTCTTCCACGCCATGAAGAAGTACGATCCGGCGACGCGCGACCCCGGCTGCCTCACGGTCGTCTTCTCGATGACCAAGGCCTGCGCGTACAAGTGCCCGCACTGCTACCAACGCCTCGACCAAGGCAAAGAGGTCGAGATCGAGCGGCTCAAGGCCGTGGCGCGAGAGATGCAGGACCTCGGCACGGCCTCTTTCGACATCGAGGGCGGCGAGCCCATGTTGCGCTTCGAGCGCCTGTGCGAGCTGTTGAGCGCCTTCGACGAGCGCGCCGAGGTGTGGGTGAACACGACCGGCCACATGCTCACGCGCGACAAGGCGGAGCGCCTGCGCGAGCTCGGCGTCTTTGGCTCGTTCGTCTCGCTGCACAGCAGCGACCCGGCCACGTACGAGAAGTTCACCGGCATCGAAGGGTCCTTCGACGCCGCCTGCAACGGCATCCGCATGCTGCAAGAGGTTGGCATCGCCACGGCCATCAACTACTGCGCCTCGGCCGAGGACGTGCAAGGCGACGGCGTGCACAAGCTCATCGCCAAGGCCCGCGAGCTCAACTGCGCCTTCGTGCAGGTGATCCATCCGAAGGCCGCGGGCGGCTGGCTCGAAAAGCGTGACGGCATGGTCACCGAGTCGGAGCTCATCGGCCGCCTCTCGCGCATCCACCTCGACTACAACAAGGGCACGAAGAGACGCGCTTTCCCGGCGCTCACGGTGCAGGTCTTCGAGGAATCGCCAAGCGAGTTCGGCTGCACGGCGGGGGGCGTCGACCGCTTCTACCTCAACCACGAGGGCGAGGTGCAGCCGTGCGAGTTCATCAACGTCTCGTTCGGCAACGTCAATGACGAGCCCTTCGCCGAGATCTTCCGACGTATGCGCAGCTCCTTCGCGACGCCGGGCACGGCGTGGCTCTGCTGCACCGAGGCCGAGAGCATCGCCAAGCTCTACAAGGCCGAAGGGCTCGACAAGACGCCCCTGCCGCGTCGGCACACCGAGGCGCTCGTCGCGGGGTGGGATAAGGGCGCGCCGACCAAGCTCTACCGCGACCTCGGCATCTACCGCCCTCGGCCCGGCAAGAGCGGAGGCAAGGCGTGAGCGCCACGGCTTCGTATCGCTACGCCTTGATCTGCAATCCGACGGCCAAGAGCGGCAAAGGCCAGCGCACCTGGGCGCGCATGCAAGCTCTGCTCGACGCGGCAGCGGTGCCTTATCGCCTCCGCATCTCCGAATACGCGGGCCATGCGATCGTGCTCGCCGAGCAAGAGGCCGAGCGCGGCACCGAGGTGTTGGTCGCGGTCGGCGGCGACGGTACGATCAGCGAAGTCCTCTGCGGTCTGATGCGCGCCACGGTGCCGGCGGGCAAACGCCCGGCGCTCGGGATCATTTACACCGGCACGAGCCCTGATATCTGCCGCTTTCACGGCATCCCGCTCGAGCTCGAGGCGGCCGTGCAAAACCTCATCGCCGACCAGCAGACGCCCATCGATGTCGGCGAAATAGAGTTCGTCCCCGACACGAGGGCGCGGGACGGCCGCGTCGAGGCGGCGTCGACCAACGCTGAACGCGGCCGGGCGTGGTTCTTGTGCTCGGTCAACCTCGGCATCGGCGCCGCCGTCGCCGAGGGGAGCAACAGCGGCCTGCGCAAATACTTTGGCGACTTTCTCGGCACGCTCCTGTCGCTCGTCTACGCGGTGTTGAGTTTTTCACCCGTCGACTTCGAGTGCGTCGCCGACGGCGCGCCACTGTCGCTGGCGCGCGTGCTCAACATCACGGTCGGCAAGAATCCCTTTATCGCTTCGGGCCTCAAGGTGACGACGCCCATCGCTGCCGACGACGGCAAGATGTACCTCTTCGCGGTCAAGGGCTTCTCGCTGCTCGGCTTCTTCTTGAACGTCGCGCAGATGTACAAGGGGACGTTCCAAGCGCATCCGAATAACCTCTTTCGCTTCGTACACACGGTCTCGTGCCCGTACAATCCGCGCGCCCCGCGCGTCGAGTTCGACGGCGACCCACGCGGCACGCTGCCGTGCACGATCACACTGCGCCCCTTAGGCCTGCGCCTCGTCGTGCCCGAGGTAAGCCGCGCCGCGGTGCCCTCTTGAGAGAGGCAGCGCTCATCACCAAGCTGACGGGCCTGTTGCCCCGCTCGGCCGCGCAGCTCAATCGCGTCTTCGAAGCGGACGCCGAGCTCGTTCGCCTGGGCGGCGAGGTCTACGGCTTTACGACCGACGAGTACAATCCGCACGAGGACTACTTCTCGTCCTTCGTGCCCGAGACGCTCGGCTTCAACGTCGTCACCTGCACGGTGAGCGATCTGCTCGCCGCGGGCGTGCGGCCGGGGTTCTTCTTGCACGCCATGACCTTGCCGCGCGATGCGACCGATCTTTTTTGCGAGCAGTTCTTCGCCGGCATCAAGCTCGGGCTCGAGGCGGCCGGTTGCGCGCTCATCGGCGGCGACACCTCAACGGCGGAGACCTGGAGCTACGTCGGCACGGCCTTTGGCGTCGCCGCAAGGCCGCTGTTGCGCAGCGGCGCCCAGGTAGGAGACCGCATCTACGCGAGCGGCCCGTTTGGCAGCGGCAATCGCCAGGCGCTGCTGCTGCTGCTCATGGCGGGCGGCCAGCTCGCCGATTCAAAGGAGCAACGCGCTACGGCCTCGCCGCGCTTCGCGAGCCGACGCGCGCAGGCCGAGCTCACCTGGCCCTATGCGCGCTTCGCCATCGACTCGAGCGACGGCTACATCAATTCGTTCGCCTGCCTCGCCGAGGTCAACCCGAACGTCGGCTTCGCCCTCGAGCTCGACGCCAGCCTCGTCGATCCGACCACGCAGGCGGTCGCGCGTGGGCTTGGCATGCCGCCCGAGGTCATGCTGCTCGGCTCGGCGGGCGAGTATGAGCTCGTCTATGGCATCGCCAAGGACTCCGAGCATGCCTTCCTCGCCGCGCTCGCGGCCTCTGGGCACGAGGCGCTCTATGTCGGCGAAGTCATTGCGGTGCCTGGACTGCACGTGCACGCAGCAGGCGGGCGCACGTCGTTGTCGGCGGCCGAGCTGCCCGATGCGCGAGCTCTCGATCGGCAAACGTACATTGCACAGCTGCAAGCCCTCGTCGGTCGCCTGCTCCCCGTGACGGCAAGGACGTAACAAAGAGCGAGAGGAGCAGAGCGCATGCTCTATACTGAATGGAACTTGCCGCACGTGACCGCCCGCAACCGCATCGTGCGCTCGGCCACCTACGAAGGTCTCGGCGACGTGACGGGCGCTCCCCTCCCGGCCCTCGGAAGACTCTATCGCGAGCTCGCCGAGAACGAGGTCGGCACGATCATCACGGGCTTCTGCTACACGAGCCAGCGCGGCCGGGCGATGCAGCCGGCGCAGTGCAGCATCGCGAGCGACGATGTCATCGCGGCGTGGAAGGTCGTCGTCGACGAGGTGCGGCGCGCGCCGGCGCGCACGGTGCTGCTCATGCAGATCGCGCACGCCGGCTTGCAGACGCTGCCCGCGGTGACGGGTCTCGCGCCCTTTGCCCCGAGTGTCTGGCGCTCACCCTACTTTCGCTCCAAACCCGTCGCCATGACCGAGGCCGACATCCAAGTCGCCATCGCCGAGTTCGGCGCCGCCGCCCGCCGCGCGCAGCAAGCCGGCTTCGACGGAGTGCAGGTACACGCGGCGCACGGCTACCTCGTGCACCAGTTTCTCTCGCCGCGCATCAATCGCCGCCGCGACGCTTGGGGCCAAGACCGCTTCGCATTTCTGCGCGCCATCATTAGCGCGATCAAGACCGCGTGTGGCGCGAGCTTCCCCGTCTTCGCCAAGCTCTCGGCGCCGGACGGCGTTTCGGGCGGCATCGACGTCGCGCTCGCCTGCGCCTACGCCGCCAAGATGGGCGAGGCCGGCATCGAAGCCGTCGAGGTGAGCTATGGGACGATGGACTACGCCCTGAACATCTTCCGCGGCGACATCCCGCTCGAGCGCGTACTCAAGTACAATCGACTGTTCAACACGATGCCGGCGTGGGTGGTGTGGCTTTGGAAGCGCCTCGGCTACCCGTCGATGAAGAAGCACTTCATCCCCTTTAGCGAGCACTACAACCTCGAAGCCGCGCGGCTCATCAAGCGCGCAACGAGCGTGCCGCTGATCGTGGTCGGGGGCCTGCGGCGCCTCGCGGCGATGCGCGAGATCCTCGCCTCCCACGACGCTGACGCCGTGGCGCTCTGCCGGCCGCTCATCCATGAGCCAGATCTGATGCGCCGCTTCTCGCTCGGCCAAGCGAGCGAATCCGCGTGCTGCAACTGCAACCAGTGCGCAGTAATGGCCGACCACACGGTGAGCCTGCGCTGCTACCAGCCCAAGACCAAGAGCGAGCCGAGGGAGCCCACATGTTGAAGTTCGCCCGCGCCTACATCAAGTCGATGCGCCTGTACTACTCATTCGTCACGGGCGTCGCTGGCTGGATCGGCGTCGCCTACTACCAGTTCCTCGCCCACAACCATCATCTCATCGGCACGTCGAGCTTCGTGCCGACACTCGAGCGCCCAACGCCGCCCGAGAAGATGCTCGTCATCCTCGTCATCTTGTTCTTGAGCTGGGGCGTCAACCAGATCATCAACGACTACCTCGGCCGCGAGGCCGACAGCATCAACGCGCCCGAGCGACCGATGGTCTCGGGCGAGCTCGATCCGTGGCGGGCCTTGCTCGTTTCGGTGACGCTCATCTTCGCGACCTTTGTCATCGCCGTCATCTACCTCGAGCCGATTTCGGTGCTGCCGCTCGCCGCGGGCGTCTTGCTCAACTTCGCCTACGAGTACGCCAAGGGGCACGGGCTCGCCGGCAACATCGTCTTCGGCGTCATGATCAGCATGTGTACGATGTTCGGCTTCTACGCCTCGGGCCCGATGGCGGTCTACCTGACGCGCAGCCGCGTGGCAGTGCTCTTTATCGTCATGGTGCTCAATGGCGTGATGACCTTCTACACCTACTTCAAGGACGTCGCCGGCGACCGCGCGGCCGGCCGCGTGACGCTCGTCGTGCGCTACGGGCCGCACATCTCGCGCTATGTCGGCATTGGAATGGCCCTCTTGCCGAGCTTCTTCTTCGTGCTGCTCTACTTCGGCCTGCACGCCATCGAGATCGAGCTCAACCGCATGTTCGTCATCCTCGCGCTTCTGACGATGTTCTTGCAGCTGTGGACGGCGTGGCTCTTTTGGAAGCGCCCAACCGGCGAGGACACCTACCACTCGCTCGAGACAAACTTTCGCGCCGGCGCCTGCGGCCAGGCGGCGCTCATCGCGCTGTTCAACCCCGAGCTCGGCATGATGCTGTTCATGTTCACGTACATCTTCATCGGCTTTCTGTTCAGCATGCACTCGAACGCCAAAGCGTAAGGTACCGTGCGCGATTCGCGCGCCGGTCACCGAGCCGGTGCGCGGCAGGTCGGATCGCATCGAGTGCGCTCGGCTTTTGACGCGTGCGCGTCGCAGCAGCCGATGACTGCCAGCGCACGCGCCGCGTCAAGCGCGGCCGTGCGAGCTTGCGAGCCTCACGGTACGAGCGCGTGTTTTTGAGCCGGTCGTCGTTTGCCAGGTGACGAAGCTTGCTCTTGTAGTGTAAGGGCTGCCGGGTGATTCGTCTCGACGCCATTACCCATCAGCACGGCCGCCAAGTCCTGTTCCTCGAGGCCGGCGCCGCGCTCAACCGCGGCGAGAAGACCGGACTCGTCGGGCCGAATGGCTCCGGCAAGTCGACGCTCTTTCGCATGCTCACCGGCAGCGAGCCCCCCGACTCAGGCCAAGTGTCCATCGATCGCGGCGTGAGCATCGGCTACTTCAGCCAGGACGTGGGCGAGATGCAGGGGCGCACCGTGGTCGAAGAGACGCTGTTTGGCGCTGGCCACGTGGCCGAGGTCGCGCACGAGCTGCATCTACTCGAAGCCGCGATGGCCGACCCGACGCGCGCCGACGAGCTCAATGACGTGCTCGAGCGCTACGGCGACGTGCAGGCGCGATTCTACGAGCTCGGTGGCTACGCCCTCGAATCCCGGGCGCGCGAGATCCTGGCCGGCCTCGGCTTTACGCCGACGGTGATGGACAGCGACGTCGGATCGCTTTCGGGTGGCTGGAAGATGCGCGTGGCGCTCGGGCGCATCCTGCTGATGCAGCCCGACGTGATGCTGCTCGACGAGCCGAGCAACCACCTCGACTTGGAGTCGCTCATCTGGCTCGAGGGGTTCCTCAAGACGTTCGCGGGCGCGCTCCTGATGACCTCGCACGATCGCGAGTTCATGAACCGCATCGTCAACAAGATCATCGAGATCGACGGCGGCGACCTCGTCACGTACAGCGGCAACTTCGAATTCTACGCCGCGCAGCGGGCGCTCAACATGGCGCAAGCCGAGGCCCAATTCGCACGCCAGCAGGCCATGCTTGCCAAAGAGCAGCGCTTCATCGATCGCTTCAAGGCGCAAGCGGCCAAGGCCGCGCAGGTCCAGTCACGCGTCAAGAAGCTCGAGAAGATCGACAAGGTGGAGGCGCCACGCCGCCAACGCACGCTGCAGTTCGACTTCCCCAAAGCGCCGCGCTCGGGTGACGAGGTGCTCAAGCTCGAGAGGGTCAGCAAGTCCTACGGCGCGCTGCGCCTCTATGAAGATTTCGATTTCACGGTGCGGCGCCAGGAGCGCTGGTGTGTCATGGGCGTCAACGGCGCCGGCAAGTCGACGCTGCTCAAGATGGCGGCCGGCGCCCTCGCGCCCGACGCGGGCCGACTCGCCCTCGGCCCGAGCATCAAGCTCGGCTACTTCGCGCAGCACGCGATGGAGGTGCTCAATCCCGAGCGCACCGTGTGGGAGACCTTGACCTACGCCTTTCCGAAGGCATCGATTGGCTCGTTGCGCTCGCTCGCCGGCGCGTTCGGTTTTCCCGGCGACGACATCGAGAAGACCTGCCGCAACCTCTCGGGCGGCGAGAAGGTACGCCTGGTCATGGCGCGGCTACTCTACGAGGCGCCGAACTTCCTCGTGCTCGACGAGCCGACCAACCACCTCGATATGGCAACCAAAGACATGCTCATCATGGCGCTGCGCGACTTCGAGGGCACGATGCTCTTCGTCTCGCATGATCGTTACTTCCTGCACGCGTTGTCGAATCGCGTCCTCGAGCTCTCGAGCCAGGGCGTGCACGCCTACGGCGGCGGCTACGACGAGTATGTGACGCGCAGCGGCCACGAAGCGCCGGGCGTCGGATTGTCCTAGACGCTAGAATGAAGGCGGCGACTTGTGGCCCGTGCGCTCGGCGTTCGGCACGTAATTCGGATCGGTCACCTCGCGGCTGAGGTCGCGGGGCGCGACTCCACGGCTCACGTTTTGGCCAGGCGCGTCGGCCGTTTGAGCCTTGGCCACCGTGGCGCCACGCGCCCGCCATCGTCGCCACAGAGCCCCCTCGAGAGGGCGCAGCGCGAGGTAGACGACGAAGCTCACCACCACCGCCGTCACGCAACCAGCGCCGAGCGGCACGGCCCGGGCCACGGCCACGGCGCGCGGCCCTGCCGCCGCGGCGGCGGCAGTACGCACCAACGGGTGGGCGAGCAACCCCACGGCAACACTCACCACGCCGGCCACCGACACGCCAGCGGTCGGACCGTAGTCGCCGGCATACAAGAAGAGCTCCTCGAGCTGCACGCGCCCGCGCCGCAACGCTTGGCTCGCCAAGCTCGCGCCGACCAGGCCTGCGAGCACCGCGGGCGCGGCGGCGAGCACTGCCTTCGGCGACGCCGGCCAGATGATGGACACCGCGCTCGCGGCGAAGAGCGCCAACGCCACAACACCGAGGGCACCCCGATGCGTGCGCGGCCAAATACCCAAGCCCAGCCAAACGTGCGCGAGTCCAGAGTAGACGACGAGCGGCGCGAAGCACAGCCAAGTGCCAAGCGTCACCGCGAGGCCGACAGCCCCGCCGACCCGACCGGCAAACGCAGCGCCATCGGCGATGGGATGCGCCGCCACGCTGCCGAGCAGCGTCATCGAAGCGCTCGCGGCCAGGGCGCCGCACAGCCCTAGCCAGAGGCCGGAGAGCAGCGCCGCGCCCGCGGTGAGGCGGTCCGCCCATTGCAGGGCGCGCGTCGGAGCGTGACGCGCAGCCGACAGCCAATCGGCCGCAGCGAGCATCGCCGGCAGGGCTAGGGTCCACGCGCGGAGCGTGGCCTCGACAAGAGCACCGGCATCGTAGTCGAGCGCTCTCGTGAGGTGCGAGCCAAAGCCCCGCGAACCATGGCCGGCGAGCACCACGAAGGCAACGCTGCAAATGAGCCAGGCCGGCACCGTGTAGGCGAGCAGACGAACGGCACGCGACAGGCGGGCGCTCGTCGCGAGCCAGCCGACGAGCACGAGCAAAGCCGCCGCCCCGAGCCCGAGGGCCGAGGCGGGCGCAGAGGCGAGCAGACCGAGCTCTTGGCCGGCCGCGGGACCGTTGGCACCAACTGAGCCGCCGGCGGCGGCGCCAACGCCAGCGATCGCGGTCGCGGTCGCGGTCGCGCCGACGATAGCACCGACGCTGCCCCCGGCACCGGCACGACCAGCGGCTACAGCGAGCTCGGCCGCCCAATGGCCACTCGTCGCCACAAACGCCCCGGCCCAAACGAGCGTCACCGTGAGGCGCAACACGAGCGCGGGCACGGCCCCGCGGGGACCGAGCGCGGCACGCAACAAGGGCACCGCCCCGAGCCCGTAGTAGGCGGCACCGCGCGCCACGGCGAGCGCGGTGAACACGCCGAGCCCGACGCCGAGTCCCCACGCGAGCGCGGCGGCCCCGACCGGCAGCGACCCAGCGCCAAAGCCGTAAGCCGCGGGCAGCGCACCCACGGCTGCCCACACCCACACGAGCTCGCACCACGACAAGACCCGCTCGCTTGCGCTCCGCGGTACGAGCTCGCGCGGCGCGAGCCTCAGATCACCAAAGACGTCGGCCTCTCCCATGACGCACTCGACGCTAGCAGCGCTAGCGCAGCAGGGCCTAGAGCTCGTGCGGCACTTTGTCGAGGTTCAACTGCGCGAGCGCGGCGCGGATCACCTGGCTCTTGTTGGCCTTGTAGTGACCGCGACGCTTGAGCTCGCGCACGAGCTGCTCGAGCCGCGTGATGTCTTCGGTGTAGAGCGAGATCGAGATGATCTTGTAGTGCTGCGGCTTGTCGACGGCGGCACTGTCGACGGGCCGCGGGCGTTTGACGGCGCCCGGCCCCGGTGCGCCAAACAAGGCGTCGAGCAGCAGCTGCTCGCCCTCAAGTGGATTGTCGGCCAAGACAGCAGTCCGAGCACGCGCAGGAAGCTTGCCGTTCATTAGGCCGCCTTGGTCGCGGCGCTCGTGGCGCCGGTCTTGAGCCACTCGACGACACGAATGTAGTCGCGCGCGCCGTTGCAGTCGGGCGCGTACTCGAAGATCGTCTTCTTCTGACTCGGCGCCTCGGCGATCTTGGTGTTGACGCGCACAGGCGGCAGCGTCTTGGCGCCGAAGGTCTTGCGCAGGTAGTTCACGGCCTCGGCGCTGATGCGATTGCGCGCGTCATAGAAGGTCGGCAGCACCCCGGCGATACGCACCTCTTTGCCGGTCTGCTCGCTGACCCGCCGCAACGTCGAGAGCACCTGCTTGACGCCAACGAGCGCCAGGTAGTCGCAGCTCACTGGGATGAGCACCTCGCCCGCGAACGAGAGCGCGTTGTGATTGAGGATCGACAACGACGGGGCGCAGTCGAGGACCACGAACTCATAACCCGTCAGGCCCTTCATGACCTTCTCGAGCCGCAACATACGTGTCTCTTCGGACGAGCGCGCGAGCTCGACTTCGGCCGCTGCGAGGCCTTGGTCCGAGGTAATGACATCGAGGTTGTCGCGTGCGTGCACGGCGCACACGGCCGGAGCCACGTTCTGCATGAGCAGGTGGTAGGCCGTACGCGGGCTCGTGATGCCGAGCGAGACGCCGATATTGCCCTGCGGGTCGAGGTCGATGACGAGCGTCTTGTGGCCGAGGTGCGCAAAGCCCGCGGCCAAGGACAGCGCCGTCGTGGTCTTGCCGGTGCCACCCTTTTGATTGATGACGGCGATGGCGCGCATTGGCGCGACTTGCGGCGCTGGCGGCTGCGTGACGGTCTGCAAGACGCGACAGGCCTCCGAGCATGCGTAGCGCCGTGTGCCGCCCTCTTCGGAGACATGCACGGCGAGGGTCGGCGCGAAACGGGTCCCACAGCTCGAGCACGCGACCTGCGAGCCCGCGAGCGCCGGCTCGCGGCACGTCTGCGAGCAGTAGTACGTACTCACGCCGTCGTGCACTTCAGCTTGAAACTTGAAGCGCGGCACGAAGGCGCGCCCACAGCGCGCACAGGCAACCGTTGTAGCTGTCTCCACTCTACCCTCCGAGCCTATCGCGGACGAACCTAAATAGGCGGTTATCGAAGTCGCGAGCGGACAGACGCGCATCCGTCTGCTCGAGGCCGGGTCAGCATACCTGCGATCGCGATCGTGTCAATTTCTTGGCGCGCAAGAACGACACTGCGACGTACAAAAATGTACGCGGCAGGGCGCGTTAAGGCGTCGGGCCGGACTCGAGCCAGCTCAGGTCGCCCGAACCACGCCGCACCACGACCGGCTCGGGGCCACACAAGTCGATGACGCTCGAGGGCTCGAGGAAGAGCGGCCCTCCATCGAGGAAGACATCGATAGAGCGACCAAAGAGGCTGACGATCGCGTCGGGGTCGTTGGTGTAGGCCGCCTCGCCATCGACGGCGCGCGCCACGGTGGTGCTGATGAGCGGATGGCCAAGCTCCGTCAGCAGGGCCGCACACACCGGGCTACTCGGCACTCGGATGCCCACGGTCTGCGCGTTCGACTGCACGATCTTCGGCACCTCGCGCGTGGCGGGCAAGATGAAGGTGTAGGGCCCCGGCAGGTGGTGCCGCAGGATGCGATAGTTGCGGTCATCGACCGTCGCGTAGTGGGCCACCTGCGATAAGTCGCTGCACAGGAACGACATGCGGTGCTTCTTGTCGAGGCCCTTGAGCTGGTAGATGCGATCGATCGAGCGCTTGGCGTATAAATCGCAGCCGAGCCCATAGGTCGTGTCGGTCGGGTAGACCGCGAGGCCCCCGGAGCGCAGCAACTCTACAGCGCGGCCAATATGCCGCGGCTGAGGATGCTCGAGCTTCATGTGTAGCCGCAACATGCGATACGCCCTTCGTGGACTCTCCCGCTTAGGCCAAGCCTTACCACGGCGCCCTGGTGCGTTCAAAGCGCGGCGTTGCGTTTACGAGCTGCGCGCCGGCCAAGAGAGGCCCGCGTTCGCCGTTCGGTCGGTCGCTCTTGGCGTGTCTGTGCGTCCGGTGTAAGAGGATGCCTCGCCATGGCCAAGTACCGCGATACCCAGAGCCAGTCTGACGACCACAACGCGCGCGGCATCGAGCTCGCTGATCGCGGCTGGCTCGACGAAGCCACGAGCGAGTTCAAGAAGGCCATTGCCCTCGACCCCGGCTCAGCGCACGCGCACGACAACCTCGCCACCGTGCTCGGCGAGAAGGGGCAACTGCTCGACGCCCTGCTCGAGTATATCGAGGCCTTGAAGGCCGATCCCGACAGCGCCACGACGCACCACTACCTCGGCACGTTCCTCGCGAGCCAAGGACACGACCTCGCGCTGCTCGAGTACCGTCGGGCCATCGAGCTCGACTACGAGTTCCCCGATGCTCACCTGAACCTCGGGCTCGCACTCGCCGATCGCGGTCAACTCGACGAGGCGCGGGTGGAGCTCGAGCTCGCCCACAAGCAGGCGCCCGACGACGAGACCATTCGCCACGAACTCGCATGCTGCTACATCGACCTCGAGCGCTTCGCCGACGCGATTGGCCACCTCAAGAGGATCGTCAAGTCCCACCCCGACCACGTCGAGGCGTTCATCGACCTCGGCATCGCCTACACGGCGCAGGGGTTTTTCGCCGAGGCGGAGACGGTGCTCAAGAAGTCGATCGAGATCGACAAAGACGACTTCGCCTCGCATTACCACCTGGCGGCACTCTACGTAAGCTGGAGTCGCCACGACGACGCCCTTGAGCAGCTCGAGCTCGCCGGGGCCCAGGATCGCGACAAGGTGCGGCAATGGTTGCGCGAAGACCGCGTCTTTGACCCGCTGCACGACCACGAGCGATACTCGACCCTGATGTCGTAAACAGACGCCATTGAGCGCGGACGACCAGAGAGGCTCTCAGCATGCAAGGCACGAACGTCGCCGTCATCGAACAGATCGCTGAGTCGTTGCGCCGCGTGGCCGGCAATGAGGAGTACGACGCGCAAGGCGTTCGTACCCTCTGGCACCGCGGCCAGATGCAATCTGAGCTCCTCACCTGGGAGCACCGGGATGGCCGCATCGTCAAGCAGGAGCTCTCGTTCCTCGGTCTGGTGGTAGAGTACCGCGACAACGCGGCGCTGCGCACGGGCCACGTGCCCGAGCTCGAGGCCCAGTCGGTCGGCGGCGGGCAGGCGGGCCACGCGGTCGAGCTCGACGAGCAGCCGAACGGCCAAACGCTCGAGCATGCTTCGCACCTGCTCAAGAGCGCGTCGACGCGCGATCATTGTCTGCAACATCTGCTCGGTCAGGTGAACGACGCCCTGACCGCGCTCGGCGCGAACGAATATACCAAGGTCACGAGCGTCAAGCAGTTCCTCGACGGCGAATCGCAGACCAAACCGATGAGATCGGTGCGGCCACCGCAGGCGAAGAAGCCGCCGACCGCGCAGACGGCCTCGCTCGGCGTCCCGGCCGCCCACAGCAACCCCGACCGCACGAGCCTCGTGGTGACACTCGTGGCGGTAGCTATCATAGCCGGCCTGCTCGGCTTCGGCGTCTGGATCATGTTGTGAGCGCGGCGGCTTCGACACGCCAGCGAACGCGCCGTGACTAAGGTCGGCCCTTGACGCGGGCGCGTCGCGGCGGCTTCGACACGCCAGCGAACGCGCCGTGACTAAGGTCGGCCCTTGACGCGGGCGCGTCGCGGCGGCTTCGACACGCCGGCGAACGCGCCGCGTCAAGGGCGCCCCGGCAATCCGAGTCGTCCGGGTTTGGGCTCCCTCGGGTCGGCGCCCAAACGGAAAAAGCCCGCTGCCGAAGACGAATCTTCAGCAGCGGGCCCTTTCAATAAAAAATCCGGCAGCGTCCTACTCTCCCACACAGTCACCTGTGCAGTACCATCGGCGATGACGAGCTTAACTTCCGAGTTCGGGATGGGATCGGGTGGAACCTCGTCTCTATGGCCACCGGAAAGATGACCTGAATAAGCGAAATCAGCACCACCCGACACACAAAGGCGTCAGGGTAGCGTACATAGTAACGCCTGGATGCCATTTGGCGATGCCAAGGTTACGTAATCAATTCTGGCTTCGACGTGTTGAAGAACACTCAACAGTGCCAAGCCGAACGGTCAATTAGTACCAGTCAGCTTCGTGCATCGCTGCACTTCCACACCTGGCCTATCAACGTCCTAGTCTAGAACGGACCTTCATAGGGAACAAGTCCCTTGGGAAACCTAGTCTTGGAGGAGGCTTCCCGCTTAGATGCCTTCAGCGGTTATCCTCTCCGAACTTAGCTACCCGGCTATGCTCCTGGCGGAACAACCGGTACACCAGCGGTTCGTCCTTCCCGGTCCTCTCGTACTAAGGAAAGCTCTCCTCAAGTTTCCTACGCCCACAGCAGATAGGGACCGAACTGTCTCACGACGTTCTGAACCCAGCTCGCGTGCCACTTTAATCGGCGAACAGCCGAACCCTTGGGACCGACTTCAGCCCCAGGATGTGACGAGCCGACATCGAGGTGCCAAACCTCCCCGTCGATGTGAACTCTTGGGGGAGATCAGCCTGTTATCCCCGGAGTACCTTTTATCCGTTGAGCGATGGCCCTCCCATACAGAACCACCGGATCACTAAGACCTGCTTTCGCACCTGCTCGACCCGTCGGTCTCGCAGTTAAGCTCCCTTTTGCCTTTGCACTCGACGCCTGGTTTCCAATCAGGCTGAGGGAACCATTGCGCGCCTCCGTTACTTTTTTGGAGGCGACCGCCCCAGTCAAACTGCCCACCAGGCAGTGTCCCCGACCCGGATTACGGGCCCAGGTTAGACATCCAAAACTACCAGGGTAGTATTCCAAGGTTGGCTCCACCGAACCTAGCGGCCCGGTTTCAAAGCCTCCTACCTATCCTCTACAAGCAGATTCGAATGTCACTGCCAAGCTACAGTGAAGGTTCACGGGGTCTTTCCGTCTTGCTGCGGGTACATGGCATCTGCGCCATAACTTCAGTTTCGCTGAGTCCTTCGTTGAGACAGTGAGGCAGTCGTTACGCCATTCGTGCAGGACGGAACTTACCCGCCAAGGAATTTCGCTACCTTAGGACCGTTATAGTTACGGCCGCCGTTCACCGGGGCTTCGGTTCAATGCTTCAGGGTTACCCCTTGACAAATCCCCTTAACCTTCCGGCACCGGGCAGGCGTCACCCCCTATACGTCCTCTTACGAGTTCGCAGAGAGCTGTGTTTTTGATAAACAGTCGCTGCCTCCTGGTTTCTGCGACCTGCTTTGGCTACGGGCGCGAGGCCCTTCACCTAGCAGGCACACCTTATCCCTAAGTTACGGTGTCAATATGCAGAGTTCCTTAACGAAAGTTCACTCAAGCGCCTTGGGATACTCTCCCCACCCACCTGTGTCGGTTTCCGGTACGGTCATCCGACGGTCTCCACGCGGAACTTTTCTTGAGAGCATAGGGTCACTCAGTTACTCCGCATCCGAAGAATTGGAGCCTCGACGTACTCAGTGTTAATAGCCCCCCGTTTTGATCCTAAGGGGCCCACCTACTAGTCAAACCAGCACTTCCAGTCGCTGGATGAGTTGCCTTCCTCTGTCCTTCCTCGCTTCAATGACCGTCAGACGGCGCAGGAATATTAACCTGCTTCCCATCGCCTACGGCTTTCGCCCTCGGCTTAGGCACCGGCTGACCCTGGGCAGATTAACTTGACCCAGGAACCCTTGGGTTTTCGGCGAACAGGTTTCTCACCTGTTTTATCGCTACTCGTGTTGGCATAATCACCTGTCGAAACTCCAGTCCTCCTTATCGGTAGACCTTCGCAGTCGCGACAGAGCTCTCCTACCGCTTCCTAAGAAGCCCCGAGCTTCGGTATCTGGCTTGAGCCCCGTTACATTTTCGGCGCGGATTCACTTGACCAGTGAGCTGTTACGCTTTCTTTAAAGGATTGCTGCTTCTAAGCCAACCTCCTGGTTGTCAATGCGCCTCCACATCCTTTTCCACTTAGCCAGAATTTTGGGACCTTAGCTGCGGATCTGGGTTGTTTCCCTCTTGCGGACGGACCTTATCACCCGCCCACTGTCTCCCAGGATAACAGTTACTGGCATTCGGAGTTTGATTGGGTTTGGTACGCCGGTAGGCGCCCTAGCCCATTCAGTGCTCTACCTCCAGTACTGAATTACCTGAGGCGATACCTAAATATCTTTCGGAGAGAACCAGCTATCACCGGCCTTGATTGGCCTTTCACCCCTACACACAGCTCATCCGAGAATTTTTCAACATTCACCGGTTCGGACCTTCACGGGATTTTACTCCCGCTTCATCCTGTCCATGTGTAGATCGACCGGCTTCGGGTCCAATCCGTGCAACTATACGCCCTATTCAGACTCGCTTTCGCTTCGGCTACACCTATAACGGCTTAACCTTGCTGCACAGACTGAGTCGCCAACCCATGATGCAAAAGGTACGCGGTCGGGCATTTCCTTGCGGACATAGCCCTTCCACAGGTTGTAGACATGCGGTTTCAGGTACTTTTTCACTCCCCTCACCGGGGTACTTTTCACCTTTCCCTCACGGTACTCTTCACTATCGGTCGCTGGCTGATATTTAGCCTTGGAAGATGGTCCTCCCAGATTCCCACCGGGTTTCTCGTGCCCTGTGGTACTTGGGGACAGGTCTACGCTGTCGTCGCTTTCGTTTACGGGGGTATCACCCTCTATGCCGGGACTTTCCAGACCCTTCGACTAGCAACTTCAGATCGCATATGACCGCCCCACAACCCCGAAGGTACATGTACCTTCGGTTTAGGCTGTTCCCCGTTCGCTCGCCACTACTTGGGGAATCTCTTTTGATTTATATTCCTCGAGGTACTGAGATGTTTCACTTCCCTCGGTTAACTTCCCGACACTATGTATTCATGTCGGGATGACGTGAGTTTCCTCACGACGGGTTTCCCCATTCGGACATCCCCGGATCAAAGCTCGCTAGGCAGCTCCCCGAGGCTTATCGCAGCCTTCCACGTCCTTCATCGTTCGCCAGCGCCAAGGCATTAGCCGCATGCCCTTTCTAGCTTCAACAATTGAGTGTTTCCCAACGATCGAAGCCAGAACTCATTACGTAACTCTTGGATACACTTGTTCGCCAAATCGCTATCCCAAGCGATAATTATGTACGCATCTGAGATGTACTTTTGTACTCTAGATTTGCTGCAATGCACCTTGAAGCGTGCACTGCGGCGCTGATTTCTCTTATTCAGTTGTCAAAGAGCGAGACGCTGGTGTAGCCTTTTGCAGCTACAGCGTCAAGCGATTCACGTGCGTTTCTAACGTCTCACGATCCCGGACCGACTCGTGGTGGAGCCGATGGGGATCGAACCCACGACCTCAGGCTTGCAAAGCCCGCGCTCTCCCAGCTGAGCTACGGCCCCGTGGGCATTCTTGCGGGCTCTCTCGAGACGACTCGTCAGATTAGAGTGGTGGGCCTGGAAAGACTTGAACTTTCGACCCCACGCTTATCAAGCGTGTGCTCTAACCAACTGAGCTACAGGCCCGAACCTTTCGGTGATGCCCGCGTAACGCACTATATGTTTTCGTCAAAGAACATGCCGCCAGAGACCGTGGTCCCCGTCAGCGAGGGGCGTCTTCTACCGAATGCTAGTGGAGCCGTCAACAAAAAAGCGCCTGGCAGGTACGCGGACGATCGTGGGGCGCGATCGAGGTCTGACCGCCCCGCCCCACGCCTCCTTCCACGCCACCGCCGTTCCGACCGACGTCGGCGGCTGCTCTCCGAAGCGAACGCGGCGAATCTACTCAGTAGAGTTGTCATGACCAACGAAAACGCACGTTCCGCGTCCCTCGAGGCCCGGGCCGGCGCGTGGGCCGGCGCCTCGCCGCAAAGGCCGGCGATCCGAGTCGCGCCAACGCCCGGTGATTCGGCCGTGCGGCGCGACCGACGACTCGCGCGCCTCACGGCATGTAGATGGGCGTGACGATGGGCCGGCCGCACATCGAGCCGGTGACCACGGGCGTACTGCCGGAGATGTTCGTGTAGTCGACCGCGCAGCTGCCCTTGGCGAGGGTCTCGGTGCTCATGTCGAGGGTCGGACCAGCACGGATCGTCCCCGAGAGCGTGACCGTCCCGATGGTCGTGGTAGCGATCACATTGTTCGAGCCCGTGTCCATGTAGGTCCACCCGGCGTGCAGCGAGCCCGAAGCGAAGACAAGCCTGGCGTCATTGTACCCGGTGTCCCAGGCGCAGTTGGTGAAGGTGTAGGTGACATCGCGCGTGCAGATCTTGCCGCCCATGATGTCCATGCAGTAGTCCGAGCCGACGACCAGCACCTCGCCGCCGCCGGTGCAACTGACCGTTTCTGTCCGGCCCGTATAGGGCGCCACGTTGAACACCTTGGCGTCCATCGAGATCAAGATGAGGTACAGGGACTGCGAAAGATTGTAGTCGACATTGCTGCAATCGGCCGGGCAGTTCTTGATGTCCTCGCAGCGCAGGTCCTTGTTCCACAGGCCGTCGGCCCACAAGTAGCGCATGCACACCTTGTCGCCGCACTTGACCTCCGGGCAGATGGGCATGCACAGGCCGCCCATGTCGGACGCGCCCGGCTTGCACTCGCTGCCGACCTTGCAGGCCGCGCTGCCGCCAAGCGCGGCAAGCAAGGCAGCCATCACGACAAGCCGCCACGAGGTCGATGTCGCCCTGATGCCGCTCATGACTTTCCTCCCTCGGAGATGGGCGAGAGGCCATCATCGGGCCGCCAGGACAGGCCGAGCACAAACGTCTTGGCCTGCTTGTTCTTCTCGCCCTGCTTCATGATGTTGAAGAGCGAGCTCAGGCTGGCGCTCAACCCGTACGGCAGATGCACCGTCACATCACCGCCAAACTCCGGCATCGTCGTGGTCGTCGAGCCCATCGAGCCCGTGCGCATGGGCGAGAAGTACAAGAGGCGATAGCCCGCGAACGCTTCGATTTCGACGAGCGAGCCGATTCGCCCCTCGACGAGCGCGCCGCCGCCACCCCCAGAGGTCAGCGCGAGGGTGCGCGCCGTACCGTAGTTGTTGGTGAGCGCCACTTGATTGAAGCCGATATCGCCCGTGCCGTAGAGCAAGAGGCCCGCGTAACCGTTCTTGCGCATGTCGATGGGCTTGTACTTGAGAGTGAGCGAGCCGCTCACCATCGCGAGGTCGAGACCAAGGCTCGACATGCCGAGCCCGCCCGTCGTCGCCGCACTCACCGGGATCACGTTGGCGGCGCCCCCGCGCATGGCCATCACCAGCGCCTCATAGCCAAGCGGAACGTTCGGGTCGGCCACCGCCGCGCCACCCGCACCGGCGGCGACCCCGTAGAGCGTCATCGGCCCAGCAAGCGCGAGCAGGCCCGTGCCGGCGAGGTACGGCTCGTCGATGCTGCGCGAGACGACGGGCGGCCGAAAGCTCCCCTGCGCCCCACCGGTCTTCGGGGTGGCGGGGTCCGCCGCCCAAGTCGAGCTCGCAGCGAGCGACATCACGAACGCGAGCACCGCGGTCGAAAACCCGGGTCGACAACAATAACGCATGCCCTCAGTTGTACGGCCACGAGCCAGGCTTGGCAATGTAGCGCGCCGAAGGGCCGCCGAAGGGCCGAAGGGAGACCACGCTGCGGTGGCACGAATCGCCGGGCCGCCCTTGACGCGGCGCGGGCGCTCGCCACCACACGCCGCTGTGAATCGACCGCATCACGGGCCTGCCGGGCGTGCAGCGATCCCGCTGTGACTCGCCGCGAGCCGCGGGGTCAATCCGCATGGCGAAAAAAGGCCTCAGCCGCGACGAGCACCTCGATGAGATTCTCGAGCCGCGTGACGCGCCGCCGAAACTCCGACGCGCCCGACAGACCGCGCGCGTACCACATGAGCTGCGGACGAAAGCTGCGCAGCTGCGCGGCCTCGTCGTGCGACAGGCGCACGTGCGCGAGCAAGTGCTCATGCACGATCTGCCAACGCTCCTCGGCCGAGGGTCCGACGTACCCGGGCTCGACGAGGCGGCGAAAGATCCACGGGTTGCCGAGCGCCGCGCGGCCGATCATCACCGCCGCGCAGCCCGTCTCGGCGAGCATGCGCCGCGCGCGCTCAGGAGTGCTCGCATCCCCGTTGCCGATGACCGGCACGCGCGCCGCCTCGACCAAACGGCTGATGCACGACCAGTCGGCGAGGCCGGAGTAGCCCTGGGCGCGGGTGCGCGCATGCAGCGTCATCGCGGCACAGCCCGCGTCTTGCACGGCGGCGGCGAGTTCGAGAAAGTTCAGCTGCGTCGCGTCCCAGCCGGTGCGCATCTTGACCGTGACCGGCACCGAGACGCGCGCCACGATGGCGGCCACGATCTGCGCCGCGCGCTCGATGTTCAGGTGCAGCGCCGAGCCGGCCCCGTTGCGCGTCACCTTCGGCACCGGGCAGCCCATGTTGACGTCGATGATCTCGGCCCCGAGCTCGACCGCGCGCACCGCCCCGGCCGCCATTTCCTCGGGATCGTTGCCGAAGAGCTGCACCCAAAACGGCGTCTCGCCGGGCGCGCGTGCGAGGTAGCGCTCGGTGCGACGCGATTCTTTGACGAGCCCCGTGGCGCTCACGAGCTCGGTCACAGCGGCGGCGGCGCCGCACTCGCGCGCGATACGCCGATAGGGCATGTCGGTCGCGCCCGCGATAGGGGCGAGCAGCCAAGGATTGGCGAGCGTATGGGGCCCGATCTTCATGAAGGGGGGCGTCATCGCGCATTTCGGCCCGGCCCGCTAGGGGCGGGGCGCTTCGTTACATGGCGGTCCACGCCACGATGTCCAACGCGGCCATCCCAGGCATGGCGAGGCGCAGCGCTGTGTTCATCATCCTTCTCCCGCGTTGCGCTTGCCAGCGGCCCGCCCCTTGCGAGGCACAGCGCGCGACGTTATGGTGCCCCCGAATCGCCCACCAATGGAACTCGCAGGCCTCCATTCCGCGCCCCGCTCCCCACTCGATTCTGAGCGCGATGACTCCGGCGGCGAGCGGGCCGTGGGGCGTAGAGCGACTACGAACGAACGCCAGGTGACACTCGAGCGCAGCGGCCGCGTCATCGACGCCGTCGACGTTTGGGACTTCGTGCACACCCACGCCACCCCCGGCGACGCCGTCTTCGTCGCCCGACTGCCCGACCGCCAGGGCGAATTCGCGGCGGTGGGCTCGGTCGTAGCAGTGCGCGCCGACGGGGCGCAGCGCTTTGACGTTGTGCGCGAGGCTGCGGCAGGCTGGCGCAAACGGCTCGTCGAGCGAACACCCGCGCCCTGTGCGCAGGCGCCGCTGTGGGTGGGGGGCTTTGCCTTTGACGGGGGCCCGCTCGCGGCGCCGTGGCAGACGTGGTCGGGTGCGTGGTGGTGGATTCCTCGCCACCTCTACTGGCGTGACGCGACCGACGGCGCGTGGCATCTCGAAAACCGCATCCTCGGTCGACCTCCGACGGCTGACGCCGGCGCCAACTCCAATCCCAACGCCGACGCCATGGCCGATACCAACTCCACTCGCGACCCCGGCCCCATGGCCGACCTCGATTCCCGCGCCGGTGCGCCGTCGGCGAGCGGTGCCCGGTCGCGCGACGTGCAACCAGCCGAGACGGACGAGCCGGCCTTCTGCGCTGCGGTCACCCTGGCGGTACAAAGCATCGCCGCCGGTAAGCTCGACAAGGTGGTGCTCGCCCGGGCTCATCGCGCCACGGCGGCCGCCGGCACGCGCTATGGCGGGGCCGAGACCTTCGCCGCCGCCACCGCCCGTGACACGCGCGCCTTGTGCTTCGCCATCGGCCGCATGGGACATGGAATGTTTGTTGGCGCCACGCCCGAGCTCCTCGTCGACGTGCGCGGCGCGCACGTATGCACGACCGCGCTCGCCGGGACCGCGCCGCGGCACGCCGAGCCAACCGAAGACGCGCGGCGGGCGAGCGAACTCCTCCTGCGGGGCAAGGACCAGCGCGAGCACGCCTGGGTCGAGAGAGCGCTGCACGAAACGTTGGCCGAGCACTGCACCAGTGTCACCTCTGGACCGACGGGCCTACGCTCGACGCCCGACATGCATCACCTCGAGACGCCGCTCGCGGGCGTGCAGCGCCGCTCTGACGGCGTCGTCACCTGGATCGAGCGCTTTCATCCAAGTCCCGCCGTCGCCGGCACGCCGCGTCAGGCAGCGCTCGCGCAGCTTCGCCGCAGCGAGCCGACGGAGCGCGGCTGGTACGCCGGCCCCATCGGCTACGCTACCGCCACGGGCGATGGGGCAGCGTGGGTGGCCATCCGCTCGGCACACCTCGAGGGCGACCGAGCACTGCTCTACGCCGGAGCCGGCATCGTGCGTGACTCGGTAGCGCAAAACGAATGGGCCGAGACCGAGCTCAAGCTTGGCAGCATGCGCGCGGCCCTGCGCACGAAGGCAGCGGAGCCCACGTGACGCAAGCTCAGGCCAACGCGCAGCTCGCAACCGATCTCTTTGCGCTGCTCGCCGCAGCCGGCGTCAGAGACGTCGTCGTCTCACCGGGCGCACGCAGCGCCCCGCTCGCCTTCGCGGCCGATGCCACGCGAGGGCTTTGTTGCCACGTGACTCTCGACGAGCGCGTCGGCGCCTTCTTTGCCCTCGGCTTGGCGCGCGGCACGGGCCTACCCACCGTGTTCTTGTGCACCTCCGGCTCGGCTGGTGCCCACGCTTTGCCCGCCGTGCTCGAAGCCCGCCACAGCCGGGTGCCGCTGCTCGTCGTCACCGCCGACCGCCCCGAGGAGCTGCAAGACTGCGGCGCGGCCCAGACCATAAGCCAAGCGCAGCTCCTCGCGCCGCAGGCGACGACATTCCTGCTCGAAGCCGTAGGCCCTGAAACACCGGCCGTGCACCTGCGCACCCGCGTGGCACAGGTGCTCGACGCCACGCGCTTTCCCGACGCGGGCCCGGTGCATCTCAACGTGCGCCTGCGCGAGCCCTTGTTCGAGGCCAGCCTGGCCGCCACGACGAGCACACTCGCGCCGCTCGAGATTTGGCGGGACGAAGCGAGCCCTTCGCCGAGCCTAGTGCGCGAAGTGGCCGCGAGACTCTCCGGCCAACGCGGCGTCATCGTCGTCGGTCCCCATGCGCCGGACGCCACCCTTGGCGCGAGCGTGCACCGCTTAGCGGACCGCCTCGGCTGGCCGGTCGTCGCCGAGCCGGGCTCGCAAGCACGCTATGGCCACGACGGGCCAACGCTCATCAGCGCCGCCGGGGCAATATTGCGCTCGCGTCGCGCCGCCGCGCACCTCGCCCCCAGAGTCGTGTTGCGCTTCGGCGCCGCGCCAACGAACAAGCATGTCGGGGCGTGGCTTGCCCGCTATGCCTCTGGCCGCATCCTCGCGGTGGATCCGGCTGGCACCATTCGTGACCCGGAGCACGCCGCGGCGGTGGTCGTGGCTGCGCCCGCCGCGCGGCTGTGCGAGGCCCTCTGCGCCGCGCAGCTCGCCGCCGCCCCGAGCGCCTGGCTCGCGCGTTGGCAAGCACTCGAAACGCAGGCCCGTCGCCTACTCGATGACGCCGCCGCAACTGGCTTTTGGGAGGGCAGCGTCGCGCAGCTTGCGGCTGAACATGTGCCGCTGAGCGCCGCCGTGCACCTCGGCAACAGCACCCCCGTTCGCGACGCCGAGCTGTTCGCCCCGCGCCACGCCCCGCGACGCGTGGTGCTTACGAGCCGAGGCACGAGCGGTATCGACGGCGGTATCGCCACCGTGTGCGGCGAAGCGCGCGGCCTTCATCAACCCGTCGTAGCCGTGCTCGGCGACCTCGCCTTGCTGCACGATGTTAGCGGCCTGCTCGCGGCGCGACGGCTCGGCGGCGACATCGCCGTCATCGTCATCGACAATGGCGGCGGCGGTATCTTTCGCAGCCTGCCGCTCGCTGAGGCGGGCGCCGCGTTCGAGCGCTATTGTCTGACGCCTACTTCGTACGACATCGCCGGCCTCGCGCGCGTGGCCGAGCTCGCCTACGCGCGTTGCACCGACGCCAAGGCCCTCGTCGACGCCCTAGAACATCTGCCCCGCCCCTGCGTCATCCACGCGGTCGTCGACGGCGCGGCCAGTCACGAGGCACGCAGCCGCGTGCTCGCCAGCATCGAAGCCACGCTCGAGCGCGCGCTCGAGCACTACAGCGAGAGCGTGAACGAGCATGAGCACGAGGAGCACAGTCATGACCCATGACAAACGTACGAGCAACACGGCCATGGCCAATGACACGATTCCGAGCTGGACCGAGGTCGGCGACTACACCGACATCACGGTGCACAAGAGCGCCGAGGGGATAGCCAAGATCACCATCGCTCGCCCCGAAGTGCGCAACGCCTTTCGCCCGCAGACGCTCTTCGAGCTCGAGCGCGCCTTCGCTGACGCGCGCGAGGACCCAGCCGTCGGCGTCATCATCTTGACCGGCAAGGGCGACCTCGCGTTCTGCTCGGGCGGTGACCAGCGCATCCGCGGCGAGCAGGGCTACGTCGGCCACGATGGCGTGCCGCGGCTCAACGTCCTCGATCTGCAAAAGACCATCCGCAGCCTGCCGAAGCCTGTCGTCGCCATGGTGGCCGGCTATGCAATCGGCGGCGGGCACGTCCTGCACGTCGTGTGCGACCTGACCGTCGCCGCCGACAACGCCGTCTTTGGCCAGACCGGCCCTAAAGTCGGCAGCTTCGATGGCGGCTTTGGCGCAAGCATGTTGGCACGGCTCGTCGGCCAAAAGAAGGCGCGAGAGATTTGGTTCCTCTGCCGCCAATACAAGGCCGAAGAGGCTCTCGCCATGGGCCTCGTCAACACGGTCGTGCCGCTCGCCGAGCTCGAGCGCGAGACGGTGCGCTGGTGTCGCGAGATGCTCTGCATGTCGCCCTTGGCGCTGCGACTCTTAAAGAGCGCCTTCAACGCCGAGCTCGACGGCCAGGCCGGCATCCAGGAGCTGGCCGGCAACGCCACCCTTCTTTACTACATGACGCAAGAGGCACAGGAAGGGCGCAACGCGTACCTCGAGAAGCGCGCGCCCGACTTCTCGGCGTTCCCGAGGCGCCCGTGACGGGCCCGGCGCGGCCACATCCTTTGGCGGCGCTGTGGCTCGCGGCTCGCCCAAAGACACTCGTGGCCGGGGTCGCCCCGGTGTGCGTCGGCACCGCCCTCGCGTGGCGTGACGGCGCACGCGCGCTCGTGCCCGCGCTGCTCGCCTTGGTCGTGTCGCTCGGGGTGCAGATCGGCACCAACTTCTTCAACGACTGGGCCGACGGCGTGCGCGGCACCGACGGCGGTGAGCGCTTAGGGCCGGCGCGGGCTACGGCGAGCGGCTGGCTCGCACCGCGCTCTGTCTTGGCGGCGAGCGCCGGGGCGTTCGTGGTCGCCGCCCTGGCGGGTCTCGCGCTATCGGCCCTAGCGGGCCCTTGGCTCATCGCGCTCGGCGCGGTGTGCATCGTCGCCGGACTCGCCTATACCGGTGGCCCTTGGCCGCTCGCCTACCTCGGTCTCGGCGAGCCGTTCGTCATCATCTTCTTCGGTTGGGTAGCGACCGCCGGCACCTACTTCGTGCAGCGCCGCGCACTTGCGCCCTACGTCCTGCTGCTCGCCACCGCGCTCGGCCTTCTGGCGATGGCGCTGCTCGTCGTCAACAACCTGCGCGACCGTGAGGGCGATGCGCTCGCCCACAAACGCACGCTCGTCGTACGCTTGGGCGCGCGCTTCGGTCGGCGCGAGTACGCGGCGGCCCTCGCTGGGGCACTCCTCGCCGTGGGCGCCGCAGCTTTCGTGGCCCACGAGCCCGCTTGGCTCGTCTCGTTCCTGCTTGCGCCCCTCATGTGGCACGAGGGCCGCGCCGTCAGCACCCGCGACGGCATCGATCTCAATCGATCGCTCGGCGGCACGGCACGTTTGCTGGCTTTCCTAACCGGCGCGCTGTGCCTTGGCATCGCCATCGGCGCCTGCGCCGCGGTGGCAAAGGGGAACTTATAGGTGAGCCTGCGCCTGCGTCTCGTTCCTTACGCCTTGCCGTTTGCCGCGCCCCTGACGACGGCGCGCGGCATAGTGCGTGAGCGGCGCGGCGTCCTCGTCACGCTCGAGCGGCGCGGCGTCCTCGGCTGCGGCGAGGTCGCGCTGTGGCCTGGCTTTGGCTCGCCGGCCGCGGAGGTCGAAACGGCGCTCGCGGCGCTCGGCGAGCTCAGGCTCGACGAGGATTCGACCACGACTGTCGAGGCCGCCACGCTCGCGGCGCAGAGCGTCACGGCGGTGCCCGAGGTCAGAGGGGCGTTGCTCACTGCTCTGCTCGACCTCGTCGCCCAGGCGCACGGATGCCCGCTCGCGGCGCTCTTGTCGCCAACCCATGTCACGATCCTCGCGGTCGGCGCCCTCGCCATCGACGTGGCGGACGCCGAGGCCTCAGTCACGAAGGGCTATCGCACACTCAAGCTCAAGGTGGGTGCGGCCGAGCCGGCCGACGACGTGGCGCGAGTCCAACGAGTGCGCGCTTGCGTAGGGACGGCTATCCACCTGCGGGTTGACGCCAACCGCGCCTGGAGTGAAGCCATCGCGACGCGCGCTGCCACAGACCTCGCCGCATGTGCGCTCGAGTTTCTCGAGGAGCCGCTCGCGAACCCCACCCCCGCCGCCCTGGCTCGCCTGAGGACTACGGGCGGCGTACCGCTCGCGCTCGACGAGACTCTCGGCCACGGCGCTTCCGAGGAATGGCTCAACCCCGAGGTCTGCGACGTGGCCGTGCTCAAGCCGGGTTTTCTCGGCGGGCCCATCGCCACCGTCGCACTCGGACGGCGCGCGCAGGCCAGCGGGCTCGGCGTCACCATCGGCACGGCCTTCGAATCGGCCATCGGCCGCGCCATGGCGATGCACGTGGCGGCGGCGCTCGCGCCGGGGCGGGCCTGCGGACTCGGCAGCCCCCTCGCCACCGACCTCGCCGAGATGCCACCCATCGAGCGCGGGGAGATTCACCTGCCGACGACGAGCGGCCTCGGGGTGCGGCTCGGCGCTGGAGGCGTCGGATGGGCATAGAGCTTCCCCACCCGCTCGCCTGCGCGGCGCGCACCCGCCCCGAGCACGTGTTGCTCGTGGCCGATGCCGGCGAGTGGACGGCGCGACGCATGGCCGACGAAGTGGCGCGCCGCGCGGCGGCGCTCTTGGCCGGCGGCGTGAGCGCGCACGACATCGTAGCGGTCGTCGGCCCCCCGAGCGCCGAGACCGTGCTCAACCTCTGGGCGGTCGGCTGGCTCGGTGCCTGCGCGCTGCCTATCGCCGCCACGACCCCTGTCGCCGAGATCGCGGCGCGCATCGAACTCGCGCGGGCGGGCTTTGGTGTAGGCCCTGCGGCGCTGTTGCCCCGTGGCCTATGCCAGCCGCTCCTCGCTGATCACAACGGCGACGCCACCGACAGCAACGGCAGCAGCGGCAACAACAACAACAGCAACGGCAGCGGCGAGAGCTACGGTGGCGGTGACGCCAATCGCAGCCGCAGGCTGGCGCCCGAGCGCGACTGGCCGCTCGAAGAGCCGCGCTTCGCGCTGACGACGTCCGGCAGCACGGGCGCCCCGAAACTCGTGACCCTAACTACCGCGCAGATCGTATTCAGCGCCTTCGGCTCACTCGTGCGCCTCGGACACAGCCCCGCCGATCGCTGGCTCGCCTGCCTCTCGCTCGAGCATGTCGGCGGTCTGTCGATGCTCCTGCGCGGCTTGCTCGCCGGCGTCACCGTCGAGCTGCACGGCACTTTTGCAGCCGACCGCGTGGCGCAGACTTTAGACAGCGGCCGCATCACTCTCGTCTCGCTCGTGCCGGCCCTGCTCGCGCGCGTGCTCGACGCGCGCCCGGCGACGGCGTTTCCCCCCGAGCTACGCGTTATCCTGCTCGGCGGCGCCCCCCTCGGCGAAGGCCTGCGACAGCGCTGCCTCGCCCTACGGCTTCCGGTGGCCACGACCTGGGGCATGACCGAGTCCGCCTCGCAGATCTCGACGACCTTCGCGGGCGAGCTCGACGGCACCTGCGGTGCGGCGCTGCCTTTTACGCACGTCGATGTGACTGACGACGGCGCCTTGCGCGTGCGCGGGCCGACCGTCGGCGGCACGCTCGTGACGGCCGACGCGGGGACGCTCACCGACGGGCGCGTGCGTGTCCTCGGCCGACGCGACGCCATGATCAACTGCGGGGGTAGCAAGATCGACCCTCGCCGCCTCGAGGCAGTCCTCGTCGCGCACCCGTCCGTCGCCGAAGCGTTGGTCGTCGGACTCGCCGACGCGACGCTCGGCGAAATCCCCGCCGCCTTGCTGGTCGCCCGCAACAACCTTCACCCAAGCGATGCCGAGCTTACCGCTCACTGCGACAAGACACTTTCACGCGGCTGTAGACCGCGGCGCTACCAGTGGGTCGAAAACCTGCCCCTTGGCTCTACGGGCAAACCATCGCCTCGCCTCGCGCGCGAGATCCTCCTGGCGCACGGGGCAGCCGTACCGGGGATGCGATAGCGATTGGTGCACTTGGTAGCTTATGATAGCATGTGCTACCAAGAGGTGCCTCATGTCTCAGACTCAAATCGCGGCGCGGATCGACAGTAGGGTGAAGAAGGCAGTCGAAATGCGGTGTCGCGACCGCGGCCTAAAGATGGGGCGCTTCGTCGAAGACGCTCTCGTTGAGAAGCTCGAGGAACTCGAAGACATCGAAGACCTCAAGAAGATCCGGCATGATCCAACGCGACCTCTGACGGATGTGATTCGAGATCTAGGAGTCGATGGCAAGCTATAGGATAGAAGTCTCGGCGACCGCGGAAAAGCAGCTGCGCAGACTGGCGCTCGAGGCTCGAGTTCGGGTCCTTCGAGCGGTGCAGCGGCTTGCTGAGACCCCCTATCCGCCCGGCTGTCGAAAACTCAGCGGCTACGATGACGTCTTTCGCATACGCGTTGGCGTCTTGCGCGTCCTCTACAGCGTCGATCACAAGAAGATCGTGGTGATCATTCTCAAGGTGGGACAGCGAAAGGACGTCTATCGGTGACACCCGGCCTGGCCGCTTAGCAGGCGAGCCGCTACCACGCGTGGCGCGCGAGTTACCCCTCGCCCGCGATGCTGCGCTCGATGGCCGCGACGAATTCGACGGGCACGGCCATCGACCGAAAGGTTGAGCGGTCAACGAAGGCGTGGCGCAAGAGGCAGGTCGCGCGCAGGTCGCCCTCGCCCGCCGGGCCGAGGATGCGATAGGCAAAGCTGAGCGAGCGTTCGCCCTTCGCTGCCAAGCTCACCTCGATGGTAAGGGCTTCGCCGAGGCGCGCCGGCGCCTTGAAGTCGGCCTCGGCGTGCACGAGCGGAAAGGCGTACGTTGCCTCGGTGAAGGCGCGCTCAGGATCTCCGAACGCGGCGTGTTGCAATTCCTCGAAGGCGGCGTGGCAGTACTCGAAAAAGCGCCCAAAGAAGACGATGCCGGCCCGGTCGATCTCGAAGAAGCGCACCGTGAGCGTGTGACGAAAGGCCATGTCGTGTCTCCCCGCGCGGCACGCCCTAGCGGCCGCCGCGAATCGTCAGAAGCTCATGTTCAAGGCTACGCCGAGATCGACGAGCGGCGCCGGTGAGTGCAGGGTCAGGGCAGGGCTAACATCCAGGAGGTTCAGCAGAAACGCGTCGGGGGCGTAGTCGAACGCGAAGCGCAGCTCGCCGTGCCGGCCGTAGTGCACGCCCGCATACGCCTCGACGCGCAGGTAGGTGAGCACGACCACCTGGTAGTCGAGGCGAGTCATCAGCGAGCGATCCGAGAGGTTGGCGAGCGTCGAGACAAAGAGAGTGGTGTTGTTGAACGAGCCCGGCCTCGGCAAGAGCAGGTAGGCGCCCGCGTAGTGCCGTGCGGCGTAGAACGGCGCGTACGCGCCCCGCAACATGAGCGGCAAATAGAGGGCCGCCTCGCTGACTCCGTTCGGGTTGACGAAGTACTCGACACCGAGCGTGAGCGAGTCCTCATCGCTGTACTTGACGGACCAGGTGCCGCCGACCGTGGCGGTCGGGCGCAGGCCGGTCATCGAGTAGGACTCGACGGCGCCGGCGGGACCGGCCGCGGGGTCAGGCTCCGCGACGCCGCGCCAGCCATCGGTCGCGCCGCCAACCGTAACGGCCGCCTCGCCGTACACGTCGATGGGTCCGACGCCCGCCGAAAAGTCGGCGCCTACCTTGGAGCGCTCGCCACGCCGGGTCACGGCGTCGACTCCAAATTCGGCGGTACCGACGACGACTTCGGCGCGACCGGCGAGGCCGAGCCGCGCGACCGTGTCTTGCGGGCCGTCGAGATCGACGAGACCTAAGCCGTAGAAATTCCAGCCGCGGGCCTCCCAAGGCACATGCAGCTTGAGCATGGTGACGCCGGTGCGCTCGTCAAAGACGGCGAGCGGGTCGCGCCGCACCGGATGCAAGAAGTCGGTCGGGTTCCAGAAGCGCGCCGTGCCCCACTTGACGTGCTGCTTGCCGGCGGTCACGAACACGGTGTGCGCGATGTCGAAGCGCAGCCAGAGCTGATCGAGTGCGATGCGCGGATTCGCGACGAACGAGCCCGAAAGAAGTGCGTCCAGAGCGGCGAGGCGAGGGTCGGACGCGCGCAACCCGTAGGTACTCACGGCGGCAGCCGTCGCCGCGTCCACCTGCGCTCGCGTGATGCGTGTCTCGGAGCCGAACAGGCGCGGCGCGTTGGCGTCGAAGGTCGGATCATAGAACATGCGCGCGAGCACGAGGCCGCGCACGCGGTCATTCGGACGAGCGTCGAGATAGGCATCGACGAGCAGCGGCGCCGACAGACGCATGGTGTCGAAGACGTCGCCCTCGCGCACATTGGCGATGCTGCGCAAGTAGAGCTGACCACCGATAGCGAGCGGATCGGCGTTCGGGCGGATCGCCGAGGTCGATGATGCAGACGACTCGCCGGCCTCGACCGCCGGGTCAGCCGAAGCGGGCGTGGGCGCAACGGGGGCGGGTGGAGGCGTCTCGGCGACATCCGACGGCGCGCCAAAGATGTCGCCCTCGCTCGGTCGCGCCTCTTGCGCGGTCGCCGGTGCCGCATGAAGAGAGAATAGCAGGACAGCGAGAGGCAAGCGCTTCATCTATGAGCCTGTCGGGAAATTCGTCTTGATTGGCCCGCTCCCGCTCCCGAGCACGCTCCCGGACTTGCCCGCAAGCGCGACGCCTATTTTCGGGCGCGGAATCGGGAGAATGAGCGTGAGCGTGTAGGCAGTCATTCTTTCGACAGGCTCCTAGCGGCTCTTGCTCTCGAGCCAGGCCTTGGTGAACAAGTTGACGTCGAGGGCGCGCAAATCGACCGACTTGATGAGGATGAGCGTCGAGTTGGCCTTGTCGATCTCGTCGTAGAAGCGCATCTCCTCGGGGAACCAGACCTCGCCCTTCTTCGACTCGCTATAGATCTTCTTCCAGCGCGGATAGTACGAGGTGCGCATGAGCTTGCCTGAGAGCGCGAACTCCTGGCTCTTGAGGATGTTGCCGCTCGCCTTGTCGACCCAAAGCTTCGTGACGGGGAAGGCTACGTCGATGCCCTCCTTGGCGGTGAGCTTCAAGCGATAGACGCTGAACTTGCCGAGCGCCTCTTCGCCCTCGAACACGGCGTCGTACTCGATGGCGAGGCGCGACTCGTCGAAGTCGGAGCGACGCGAGTCGGTGCCGCCGATGCGCTCGCGCTCGGTGCGTCGCTCCCACTTGCCGACCGACGGATCGTACATCCACAGGTTCTTGTCGATGCGCAGGTAGCCTTTGCCCTGCTCGCTCTTCGGCTGCAAGAAGAGGAACATGAGCTTGTCGTCGGCGTCGCGCCGGTAGATGACCATCTCGTAGACCACGTCGGTCTTGTCGCGCTCCTTGGCCTCCATGTAGGCCAAGGCCTTGTAGTCGCCGGAGTTGCGCTGGCGCGTATCGAGCTCGACCAAGAGCGCGTGGACCTGCTCGGCGCGGAGGCTCTCCGTGCCGGGCACAGCGGCGGCTACAACGACGCCCGGCGCAGCCGAGGACGAGCTCGCGGCGGCGGCAAGAGCGCCACTCGGCACGGCCGAAAACGCGCTCACCGTGAGGCCGAGGCGGACAAGAAATAAGGGACGAGAAAGCATGAGACTCACCCGATGTGATGAATGGCAGTAATAGGCCGCAGGCCCGCGGCGCGCCGCGCCGGATAGAGCGCCGCGAGCGTCGTCACGCCGGCGATGACCAGAATATCGACGACGAGTGAGCTCGGCCGCACGACGAGCGAGAGCTCCTGTGACATGAGGAAGACGCGCACGTTCTCGGGCATGACAATGTGCGCCGCGTTGATGAGCGACGCGACGAGCCATCCACCGAGCGCGCCCGCGGCCGTGCCGCACACGGCGAGCAGCGCCGCTTCGAGAACGAACAGGCCGAGCACCCGCCGCCGCTGCATGCCGATGGCGCGCAGCGTGCCGATCTCGCGCGTGCGCTCCCGAATGGCGATCCACATGGTGTTCATGATGCCGATGACGACGATGACCATGAGGATCGAGATGAGCAGGCCCGTCAAGCCGCTCACCGCCGCGAGCAGCCATTTGACGAACGACATCTCGTCTTCCCAGGTGGTCACGTCGAGCTTCTGGCCGATCCAGTCCTCGAGCGTCACCTTGTTCATGAGCTTCATCCAGTACGGTTGCGGGTCGGCGTCCATGACCCGCCAGCCGGCAGCGGCGAGCGCGGTGCGCAGGCGCGCGGCCACGGCAGGGGCGGCCGCGGGGTCATGCAGGTACAGGTGCAAGGCGCCCGTCGTCCCGGGCTTGAGCTGGTAGAGGTCGAGCAGCGCGGCGTTCGGCACGAAGGCGCTCATCGACGAGAGCATACCGATGTTCTTGGCGATGGCGGCAACGCGCAGGTCAGCCGTGTTGTACATACCGCGCTCGGTCGGCGCCGAGAGCGTCAGCATGTCGCCAACAGCGAGGTCGAGGCGCTTGGCCTGATCGGCGAAGATGAGGATGGTGCCGGGCTTCGTGAGCTCGTCGAGCGAGCCCGAGACGGCCTCGATGACGCGGCGAAAGCCCTTCTCGCGCTCGATGTCGATGCCGCCCAAGATGAGGTCCATGGTCGCCGAGCCGCTGACGGCGCGCGCGTAGCCACGACCGCGCGCCGTCGCGAAGTCGAGCTCAGGCACGTTCTTCTTGGTCTCGGCGAGCACCTTCTCGAAGTCGGTGACGAGCGGCGCGGCCATGCCACTCGTCACCTTGTAGAAGCCGCCGACGTTGACGTGTCCACTCAATAGAATGGACGCTGACTCGAGCATGGTGGCGCGGATGCCATCGGCGAGCCCGTTCAGGAGCACGAGCAACATCGTGACGAGCGCCAGCGCGCCGCCTAAATAGAGATTGCGCTTGGTGTGCTGCTTCAAGTTGCGCGCCGCGATGGCGACGTCGGTCGTGAGCATCGACTAGTCCTCCGTCTGCATGGCCAAGATCGGCGTCACGCGGCCGGCCAACATGGCGGGGTAGACTCCCGACAGGATGCTGACAATGAGCACGAGCACGAGCGCGATGACGAGCGTCGTGACGCCAATCGCCGGCATGAGCGCTGGGCCCGAGAAGAAGAAGTACATCTCGTCGCTGCGCGCCGCGAAGCCACCCGTTGCGCGCAGGAGCGCCACGACACCGGCGCCGAGCCCGGCGCCGAGGCCACCGAAGGCGAGGCCGACGGCGACCGTCTCGGCGAGCAACATGAAGAACGTGAAGCGCCGTTGCGCGCCGATGGCCCGCAGCGTGCCAATCTCCCCGACGCGTTGCAGGGTGGCCATGACCATGGCGTTGTTGATGATGACGAGCGCCACGGCGAAGATGATGAGCACGGCCACCCAGAGAATGACGCGCGCGAAGGTGACAAACTTGCCAACGAGGCCCGAGGCCACCTGCCAGGTGACGACCTTGAGCGGCAGCCCGGCCGCCTTGGTCGCCGAATCGATGGCGCCCATCGTCGCATCCATCTGCGACTCGTCGTGCAGCAACACCGCGGCGTTGAGCACGACGCCGTGCTCGAGCTCGTCTTGCGTGAAGGTGGCGTGCGTGAACCCCGCGCCGACGCTCTGCTTCGCCTGCATGAGCGTATTCTCGTCGAACCCTTGCGCCTTCGTGGCGCCGACCACGGCCTCACCGCCGCCAAACAGCTCGGCCTCGGCGTTGTCACGATTCACCTCGCGCGCCCCCGAGCCAGCCTTCAAGCGCTTGATCTCGGCCGCCCGCTCGGCGGTCATGTAGCCGTAGAGGTCGCGGAAGGTCATGAGATCCATCAGGCTCGTCATGCCGGCGAACATCGACTTCTCGAGCCCCGCGAGGCTGTAGATGCCATAGACCTTGACGTTGACTGACTTCATGTAGCCCGAGCTCGTAAAGGCCTTGATGGTGAGCGTGTCGCCGACCTTGATGCGGTACAGCTCGAGCAGCGGCGCGAGCTCGCGGTAGAAGATGGCGTAGTGCTCGAGGAAGTTGGCGTCGGTCGTCTCGAACAACTCGACGAGCAAGTCCGCGAGCGCCGTCTTGCTCGAGCGCAAGGCGCGCGCGAGGCGCTCTGTGGCCTGCTGCGCGGTCATGGGATTGAGCTGCTCCATCACGTCGCGCGTCTGCGACACGTTCTCTTTGACAAAGCGCTGGAGCTGCTCGTCTTTTGCGATGGTCACGTGCGCGATCTCGATCTGCTCCTTGATCTTGTCGAGGCGGCGAGCGGTGCGCAGCTTGAGCATCTCTTCACTATAAAGCTTGGCGAGCAGGATGCCGCGCTGCCCGGGCGGCACCGCGGTGCCCTCGATGATGTGCATGCGGTCGAAGGCGCGTGGGAACGCATCGAGATCCGTGCCGGCGTAGCGGATGAAGGTCATGCCGCCGTCTATCGACTGCGGCGCGATGCGATTCTCGAGGAACTCGAGCGCCGGCAAGGGCGCGGTGTCGAGCTCGCGCCAAAAGGCATCGGTTTGGACGCGCGCCAAAGCCTCGCGGTCGCTCTGCTCGCTGCGGCCCTCCTTCGCGAGCGAGCGAGCGCTGGCGAACGAGGACGCGAGCAGCTCGATGATGTGACGGACATGCGCCTTGTGCGCCGCAAGAGAAGTAGCGCGCTCGGTGGACTTGTCGCCAGCGAGCACGGCGCGCACATCATCGCGCAGCTTCGCAAGCGTGCGGTCGAGCGTGTTCGGGGCGTCGATGATGGCGTCTTTGAGGCCGAGCGGGATCACCATCCTGACGTTCGGCACGCTGAGCAGAACCTTCTTGACCTCGGCGAAGTCCTCCAAGGGCTGCAAGTCCGACTCGCCCATGGCGCCGCCGAAGAGCGCCAGCTCGTCACGCGAGTTGGCGTTGTAGACCTGTAGGTGCCCGCCGATGCTGCCCTGGATGCTCTTGCGCATCCCGACGTCGACGCCATCGATGACCGCGCCGCCGACCACGACGAGACCGGTGCCGAACATGATGATGCCACCGATGATGAGCGTCTTGGCGCGACTCGCAAACAGGTTGCGAAACGCGATCTCCAAGAGCACACCCGAAGCGGCGAGACGCGACGGCATTTAGTTGCCCCCCGCCTGCTGACCATTCTGTTGCTCACGACCCGCGAGGCGCCCGTCGTCGATGTGAATCACGGCGCTCGCGTGCGCCATGACGCGGGCGTCGTGGGTCGAGAAGATGAAGGTCGTGCCGTTCTTCTGGTTCATGTTCTTCATGAGATCAATGATCGTGCCGCCCGTCTGCGAATCGAGGTTGGCGGTCGGCTCATCGGCCAGCACGAGCGCGGGCGAGGTGACGAGGGCGCGCGCCACGGCGACGCGCTGGCGCTGACCGCCCGAGAGCTCGCTCGGCCGGTGCCTCGCATGATCGGCGAGTCCGACGGCGGCGAGCAGATTGTTGACCTTGGCTTGCCGGGCCTTTCTGTGCAGGCCGCCCTGCAAGAGCAGCGGAAACTCGACGTTCTGAAACACGGTGAGCACGGCAACCAAGTTGAAGGTCTGGAAGATGAAGCCGATGTGATGCAGCCGCAGGTTCGTAAGCGCGCGCTCGGCGAGCTTGCTCGTGTCTTGGCCCGCCACCTCGACCGTGCCGGCGCTCGGCGTATCGACGCAGCCGATGAGGTTGAGCAGCGTCGTCTTGCCGCTGCCCGAGGGGCCGGCGATGGAGACGAACTCGCCGCCGTGAATGTCGAGCGAGACGTCGCGCACGGCGTGCACGATGGTCTTGCCGAGCGTGTAGTCCTTGCTGACGTTACGGACCGAGACAATTGCGGCCATGATGCAGCTCCCGGGAGGGGCGTTTTGGTGAGGTCGGCACGACACCACCTTTCGAGCAACGACGCAACCGCCTCGCCGACGACTTGCGCGTCCTCACGGCGGCGGCAGCAAGCGATTGCCCGCGATCGATAAGAAGGTCGAGCGCGACACACCCTCGAACAGCCGCACCTCGGCGGCGTTGACCGACGCGACCTTCGGCGCGGCCTCGTGCTGCGGATCGACGCCCACGGTTGCGACGCAAGCGACGGCCCCACCTGCGTCGCGCGCGCAGCGCCGGCTCGGCGTACGAAAGCGCAGGTCGCCGTTGCCGCTCGCGTAGAGCCACGGGCTGCCCTCGCCGTCGAGCAGGTTGCGCCCGACCCACGCGACCTTGCCAGAAAGCCCCGCCACGGCCGCCACGGTCGGCGCTACGTCGACCTGATGCGCAAGCGTGTCGCGTACACCGGGGTTCGGCATGCCCTTGGTGAGCAGCGCGAGCATGATGCGATAGTCGAGCTCGTCCTGCTGCAGGCGTGTCATGGGCAGGTACGGGCGCACGCCGACGCCGTGATCGCCGAGCATGACGACAAGCGTGCGCTCGGCGTCGGGGCCGACGAAGAGGTGCTCAATGAAATCGGCGAGCGCCCCGTCGGCGTAGCGAAAGCGCGACAGGAAGCCCTGGTACTCGGGCGAGTCCTCTGCCGCCTGCATGAGCGCCGCGGGCACCGGCCCCTCGGCGATGACGCTATAGGCCGGGTGCGTCGTGAGCGTCGAGACGGTGAAGAACACAGGGCGCCCGTCTGCGCCGAGGTGGTCGATGAGCTTGGCCGACTCACGCAGGTACGGGCCATCGGGCAGGCCCCAGATCCCCGCGAAGGGCGTCACACCCTGCGCCTCGTAGTACGGGCGGTCGTAGAAATCGAGCGTGCCGTGCAAGCTCTCGAACAGCCGGGTCTGATGAAACGTAGCGCGGTGGGCGTTGCTGTACACCGTGTGGTAGCCGGCCTCGCGAAACAGCTCCTGCACGCACTGTACGCGCAGCGTGGTAAAAGCGAGGTACTCGGCCGGCCCGGTCATGTTCGGGAGCATCGAGCAGAGTGTCGAGAAGTCGCCGCGCGCCGTCGAGCCGGCATTGTGCGCCGAGGTATAGGCCTGGCGGTAGCGCCGGCCATAGCGCGCAAGGACGGCGTTGAGACGCGGGAAGATGAGCGGCCCAATCGTCGGCTCGTCGAACTCGAAGCTGCGAAAGCTCTCGACGAAGGCGATGACCACGCGCAAGGCGCCCGTCTCGGGCAGCCCGAGCTCGCGGCGAGCGGCGCGCGTGCGCTCGGCGTCGGGCGCGAGCGTACGCACGAGCGGGTACTCGGGCTCGTCCCGCAACGGGCCAAACGACTCGAGGCGCGCGAGGCTCGCCGCCGTGAGCAACGCGTCGTCATGATAGTCGCGGTAGCCGACCAAGTAGCGACTCGGCGCGCGCTCGTCTGCGGGTTGCTTGTCGACCTCGAGGTGCGCCGCCCAGGCCGCGCCGACGCCCTGATAGAGGCCGGGGCGAAAGTTCTGCATGAGCCAGTAGCGGATGATGTGATCTTTGACGAGCGGCGAGCCGTCGTTGATGGACACCGCCGCCGGCGCCTCCCACAGCAGAACGACGAGGGCGGCGAGCGCAAGGGTGCGCGTCGCCGCTTGGCGTCGACCGCGCGCGTGCGCTTGGCCCGAACGCACGCGCGCTACGATGGCAGCGACCAAGAGCACGGCGCTCGCCACGCCGAGCCGCGTGACACTGAGCTCGGTCGCCGAGTCGGACACATCGCTCATGTCGTGCCAATGCAAGCGCACGATCCACCAATCGAGCGCCATGTGAAAAAAGCGCATGTAAGCGGCGTTGGCGAGCGTGGCCAGCCAGACCGCGATGGCCGCCACCGCCCACACGACGCGACTGTCGCGCCCGAACACGCTCTGTGTGAGCGCCGTGAGCAACGAGGGGAATGTGGCCGCCATCAAGTCGCAAGCGAGCCCCGCGACGAGCCCCGAGGCCCACGCCTCCTTGGCGCTGATACCGAGGTCGCCGAGCACTTGGACGTGCAGGGCGACGAGCGCGAAGAGCAGGATGATGGTCGGTAAGGCGCGCCGCCCCGCCTGCGGCCACGCTATGGCGGGCAGCATGGACTTCCCGACCGGGACGACTTCACCCTCATGCTTCACTCGCCTCGTGACCGCGTAGCGGCACGCGCAAGACGAAGGTAGCTCCGCCCCCGGGCGTCTGGCTCACCGAGACCGTGCCACGATGCGCCTCGGCCACGCGCTGCACAACCGCCAGGCCGAGCCCGGTCGTCGCCGAGCGCGTGGTCTGAAAGGGCGTAAAGACGCGGCCCACGAACTCGGCCGGCACATCCGCCCCGTCGTCGACGACCTCGACGCGCAGCATGTCGAGCGCAGCGTGCTCGAGCTCGAGGCGCACGCCGACCGCGCTCTTGCGACTCGGCGCCGCGATAGCGTTGGCGATGAGATTGACGAGCGCCTGACGCACCAGGCGCCGATCGACGAGTGCCGGCGGCAGAGGAAGCGGAACGTCGAGGCGCACGAGCGCTGCGGGATCAACCTGGGCGCGCGCAGCGCTGATAGCCTCCTCGACCAGCTCTGCGATCGCCGTCGGCTCGAGCTGCGCGGCGCTCGGCCGCACGAGCGCGAGGACGTCGCTCACCAGGCGATTGAGCCGGTCGGCCTCCTCGGCCATGATGGCGAGCATGAGCTGACTGTCCTCCGCGGCGGGCAGCGTGCGCTTGAGGGTGGCCAAGGCATTGAAGATGACGCCGAGCGGATTGCGCACCTCGTGCGCGATCGCGGCGGACAGCTCACCGACCGCCGCTAAGCGCTCCTGCTGCACCAATCGCCCCTGCATCTTTTCGACCTGCACGCGCGTGCGCTCGAGCTCGGTGATTTCGGTGCAGACGCCAGCCACGCCGTGCAACATACCGGCATGACTGCGCACGGGAAACTTCGCCGTCAGAAACGCGTGCGTGCCATCGGCGAGTGGGATGGTCTCGCGGAACTCACTCGGCGCGCTGCGTGCCACGACCGCCTCGTCCTGCTCGCGAAACAAGCGCGCCACGGCCTCGGGGAAGACATCGAAGTCGGTGGCGCCGAGGATCTGCGCGCG
>Ga0315268_10000216_pt1 | contig 68114 bp, 57 predicted proteins | sample C1_top_MG_FD_204535 | JGI IMG/M metagenome (GOLD analysis project Ga0315268, IMG submission 204535) | Sediment microbial communities from Yellowstone Lake, YNP, Wyoming, USA - C1_top | ecosystem: Environmental > Aquatic > Freshwater > Lake > Sediment | place: USA: Wyoming | collected 2017-08-01 | reverse complement strand
CCTCCCTCGCCAACCCTAGAGCCTATCATTCAAGCTTTTGACATCATGAAAAGACCTCTCCTAAACAGCTTCGCGTTCACGACCTTTGCCACCATCTTCTCCTGCGCCCTCGGTTCAATAAACGGCTACATACTCACGAAGATCAGGTTCAAAGGATCCGGGACAGTTTTTCTGCTCCTTGCGATCGGGATATTCATGCCTTACCAGACGGTCCTTATCCCCCTAGTCATGACGATGTCCAGCCTGGGATTATACAACACTATAGAAGGGCTGATTCTGACACACACGGCATATGGAATCCCCATCTGCACGCTCCTTTTCAGGAATTTCTATGAAGATCTCCCTGATAGCCTCATGAGGGCGGCTAAGACTGACGGGGCGGGAACATGGACGATATTCAGACGCATAGTACTACCGCTTTCGCCGCCCATGTTCGCAGTCGCAGGAGTACTTCAATTCACTAGCATATGGAACGATTTCCTTTTCGGCCTCGTGTTGGCGAGGGGAACGGAGGCTCTCCCGGCCTCGGTAGCCCTCGCGAACTTGAAGGGAACCACCACTGCCTTCTGGAATGTCCAAATGGCCGGGGCATGGTGGTATGCGTTACCTGTCGTGATTATCTATCTCGTACTAGGAAAATACCTGATACAAGGGTACATGGCGGGAGCGATTAAAGGATAGGCGGGGTTGACTGCGACGGCTAGCATAACCATAAACAATCTGACTAAGAAATACGAAGGAACGGTGGCCGTCGAAAATCTAAACTTGGAGATCAGGGACGGAGAATTCTTCATTCTACTTGGTCCCTCTGGATGCGGCAAGAGCACAGCACTTCTCTGTCTCGCCGGGTTGCTTGAACCTGACAGTGGAGAGATTTGGCTGGGAGACAAGTTGGTGACTTCAGTTGAGCGCCACATATACGTGACCGCACAGAAGAGGGGAGTTGCCATGGTGTTCCAAGATTATGCTCTCTATCCACACATGACCGTGTTTCAGAACATCGCTTTCCCGCTCGAGGTAGGTGGGAAGAGCAAGACTGATGTTCAGACTAGGGTCAAGATGGCAGCAAAGTCTTTGGGCATATCTCAACTTCTGGATAGAAAACCGAAGCAACTTAGCGGTGGCCAGAGACAGAGAGTTGCGTTAGGGAGAGCTATCGTTAGGGAACCTGAAGTCTTCCTGATGGATGAACCCCTCGCGAACCTTGATGCCAAGTTGAGGGTTCACATGAGAGCCGAGCTGAAGAAGCTGCACCGGGAATTGGGTACAACCACTGTGTACGTCACTCACGATCAAGTGGAGGCCATGTCTATGGGCGACAGAATCGCCATTCTGAAGGATGGCATTCTGCAACAAGTGGGCACACCCGAGGACGTGTATGACCGCCCGCGAAACATGTTCGTTGGAGGCTTCATCGGAAGCCCTGCCATGAACATGCTAGAAGGCAATCTTGTGAAGAAAGATGGAAACATCCAAGTCGATCTCGGAATCTTCGTCTTTGAACTTCCGAATCATGCCAAAGAGAGAGTGAAGGACGCTAAGAGACCGGAGGTTGTGCTCGGCATACGCCCAGAACATACTAGAATCACAAGGCAGCAGAAAGACGCGATTGAAGCAAGGGTAAGTTTCGTCGAGTTAATCGGGAGGGAACTCCATGTCCACCTGGCAGCAGGGGAGGAGTCGCTTATTGCGATAGCAGAACCTACAAAACGCTTAGAGGTCGGTCAACAGGTCTGGCTCACATTCGATGAAAGGAAGATCCATATCTTCGACAAGGAAACTTCAGAAGCCCTAATCTGACCGCCGAGATCAGTCCTGGTCCAGCCTCGTGAGGCGATGCGGCAGACGCCTAATCGCGAGCGGAAACCGCTAGTCGCTAGAGCAGCAGCCGTACAGATTGCACGTTCTGCTGCCATTCTTATCATTCGTGGACCGTTTGAAGTTTCTAGAGTATCGATGAAAGCTACTCGTATTCGCGTTCGAAGCTTTCAACGATTATCTGGGGTACTAGGTTATTTGGATTGTTTCTGTTTTCCCCTCAGACCGCCTGTGGAAGCCCTTGGATAGTCTGGATGATACTCAAATGCTCAGACCGAGATGTCCCTGATCCTGTCGTGCCGACGAACCTCGTCATCGAAGGGTCTAGCGGCAGTCGCTTGAGGAAAATGCAAACATCTGACAAGCCAATCACTAGGAGACAATACGTCAGATTGTACTGGCAGCAGTGTGAAGCCAGAATGACACGATTCCACGAGGACCCGCAGTCCAAATGCCTTATAGTACCCATGCGATCACATGTGGCGCTGGAATTGCGATGCTGACGGAAACAAAGTTCTCCCTCCGGCAATTCAACACGAAAGATCTCGAATCCGTCATCGAGATCAACAGAAGATGTCTTCCCGAGAACTATGCATCTTTCTTCTTCATGGACACTTTCCAGAACTGCCCGAGCGCTTTCAGAGTAGCTGAGGTTGGAACTCAGATAGTCGGCTACATAATGTGTCGAGTCGAACACGGCTTCTCAGATGTCAAGCGGTTGAAGTTCGTCCGAAAAGGGCACATCATTTCCGTCGCCGTCTTGCCCGAATTCAGGCGGGCTGGCATTGCCTCAGAACTCGTGAAACAGGCCCTCAATGCGCTTCAAGGGATGAGGGCCGATGAATGCTATCTAGAGGTTCGGGAGACGAACGAAACCGCCATCGAGTTGTATGAGAAACTGGGATTCTCACTGGCGAGACGAGCGCCCCACTATTATGCTGATGGAGCTGAGGCATTAGTGATGGTGGTCCCCCTCGAGGGAAATAACCTATCCTCGCAGAGCGCTCAGGCCTAAACTGTTTGGCTTAACACATGGTTTCGGTTTGTGCGAAAACGCTATGTAGGATAGATGCTCCGCACTGCCGTGTGTTCACACTTTGGATTGGCTTGAGGCAATAAGGGATGATCTGCGAAAAGCAACGATTGTCCGTATCCCTTCGAAAGAGGGCTACTACGAATACGTCGTGAATCCGCTCAGCTCTGGCGTTCCTGAGATTCCAACAGAGGCTCTCTGGGGTTGCGCGTTCGAAGTGGCAAGGATCAGCGACGTCAAGCGCTCGAACAAGATCGTTACGCCCGAGGCGATGGGAATCCAGATCGCGACAGCGCTCAGCCTTGTCACAGGCATCCCGATGCTCGTAATCAGAAAGAAATCCTACATGTTGCCAACCGAGATCAAGATCATTAAGAGGACAGGATATGCTGAGGAGGCAATGTACGCAAACTGTCTGCGATCAGGAGACTCAGTGCTACTAGTCGACTCAATAATCGCTACAGGCGGAACGTACGTCGCAATCATCAAGGAACTCCTCTCCCACGGAATCAAGCTGGCGGACGCCGTGTCAGTCATCGAGAGGGTCGAGTTTAGAGGGGTCCAACGTGTGGAGAAGGAAACGGGAGTGAAAGTCAAGACGCTCATTAAGCTCCGACTTGAAGACGGAAGACCACTCATAGAGTGACCATCTCTGGCAACAAGAACCGCATCACCGAGTGGGCAGCAAAGGTTAACTGCTCAGAGAAAGCAACTCCACATGATGGCTATGGCCGCAAAGTGTCCTAGCTGCGGACATGACAACCGCGACGAAGCGAACTACTGTGCAAAATGCGGGCTAAGAATCGTTGTGCCTCCGCTCTATTCTGCCCGTGAAACAGCGGAGGCGCAATACCCGGCAGCGATGGAGGGCCCTAGGCCGTTAGGGTGTTCATTCCATCCACATGCAAATGCTTCGTACCTGTGTGGCCGATGTGGCCGCGCACTCTGTGGATTGTGTGCGCGTCCGTCATTCGGGATAGTGCTTTGCCCGCTCTGTTCAACTGGTCCAGTTCAGCCGCACCCGTGGATTCAAAGACCGGTGATGAGACCTCCGTATCCGCTGACCATGCTACAATTCCCTTCCGGATAGTAGTCCGCGTCGCTCACCGTTGAATCATGTGCCCGACCATCGTCGCATAGACGAGAACACAGACAACAGTCGGCACGTAGATGACTAGTATCTCGAATTCTGGGGCAGTGAAAGCTCGCCCAGAGAACCTCAGTGCCAGAAAAAAGGCTGAGACTGTGGCTAGTAGGATGAGTGCGTAGCGCCAGTGTCTGATCGATTCTCTTTCAGGCGCAGCACTCCGCGGGAATGCTGTCATCTTAGCTTTCCTGTCTCAAGAGCACCGTCAAGGCGATGTTCTGGCTCGTTCCGTCTGGTAGAGTCCTTCTGATGCTGATCGGAAGCGCGCCTGCCTCAAGTTCCTGCGTTGCAATATCGATCGGAGACAAGCTTCCGGGATCAACGTCGATCAGGACCGGAGCTCCAAGCGCGATCTGAAGGGCGCGAGCGCCCACCACTCTCGCCCTCTCGAAACGCGTCAGTTTGCGAGGGCCTATCAGGCGGGACTCTTGGCGCCTAGTACTCGCCCGCTTCTTCACCACTCTCTTCTGGCCCCTTTGGTGGCCCCTTCATTTCCTTCTTTGACGCAGCGATAACGTCGTCTATTTTCAAGATCATCCCTGCTGCTTCGCTCGCTGATTTGATGAGCTGGACCTTCACTGCGAGAGGCTCGTAGACATTCTGCTTCGCCATGTCCGCGACTTTTCCCTTGAAGGGATCGACGCCTGCCCAGATCGATCCCTGTTCGTGCTTCGTTCTCAACTCGACCTGAATGTCAATTGGGTCCAGTCCTGCATTCTCAGCAAGTGCCATGGGCACTGACTCGAGCGCTTCGGCAAACGCCTGGACCGCAAGTTGCTCTCTGCCTGAAAGCTTGTCTGCGTATGCCCGCAGTCGCTTCGCAATCTCCGCTTCGGGAGCTCCTCCGCCGGCAACTACCTTCGGGTTAACAACAACATCCCTGACAACGCAGAGTGCGTCGTGAACAGCTCGCTCTGCTTCATCTACAATTCGCTGGGTGCCGCCTCTGACCAGCACGGTGACGGCCTTCGGGTTCTTGCACCCTTCCACGAAGGTCATCTTATCGTCGCCAACTTTGCGCTCTTCGACAAGCTGTGCGTTGCCTAGATCCTTGCTCCCCAGGTCATCGAGGTTCGTGACCACATGACCACCGGTTGCTTTCACGAGCTTCTCCATGTCTGACTGTTTCACGCGACGGACCGCCAGCACTCCCTTCTTCGCGAGGAAGTGTTGTGCAACATCGTCAATTCCCTTCTCGCAAATCGCAACGTTCGCGCCTGCTGAGGCGATCTTGTCAACCATTCCTCGAAGCATCTTCTCTTCTTCGTCTAGAAATGCCTTCATCTGATCTGGGTTCTTTATGTTGAGTTTCGCGTCAAATTCTGTCTTCTCAACTTCTAAGGGGCAGTTCAGAAGCACTATCTTGGCGTTCTCGACACGTTTCGGCATTCCAGGGTGAACGACTTCTTTGTCCAAGAGCACGCCTTGGATCAGTTTCGTGTCCGATATTGATTCGCCAGGTTTCTTCTCGACCTTGATGTCGTCTATATCGACTTTGAAGCCCTTGGCATCTTTCTCCGCCACTTCCAAGACTGCTCGGACAGCGTAGTCGCTTACCTCATCACCGTACTCGGCTAACATCTTGGTGGCTACCGACACGCCTGCAACTTTCTTGAGCATGGCCCTGTCCGTCGGGTCGACCTTGATTGCAATATCCTCGAGAATCTCAAGAGCCTTCTCAGCGGCGATCCTGTACCCGTCCACTATTATCGTTGGGTGAACGTCCTTTTCGAGCAGCTGTTCGGCTTTGCCAAGAAGTTCTCCTGTCAACACGACAGCTGTTGTCGTTCCATCTCCAACTTCGTCATCCTGAGTCTTCGCTACTTCGACGAGCATCTTTGCAGCTGGGTGTTGGACCTCCATCTCATCAAGGATGGTTGCACCGTCGTTTGTGATCGTCACATCTCCAAAGCCGTCAACGAGCATCTTGTCCATTCCTTTGGGACCAAGCGAGGACTTCACGGACTCTGCAACGACTCGAGCTGCGGAGATGCTAGCGTGTTGTGCATCCCGGCCGGTGGCGCGAGACGTCCCTTCCTTTAAGATTAGGACCGGTTGTCCGGCAAATTGAGTGGCCAAATGCCATAACCTCAGTTTTCAAGGAGCAACGAAACGAAAAATCGGTCTTTATATAAGTGTTGCGTCCGAAACGGCTCCGGAATCGGATCACGTCAACACCAGCCTTGAGGTTCCCGAGTCTCCCTCTACTAATGTCACAGTGGAAGATGTCATTCGATTCATCCTTCATTGCGAATTAGTTGCACCGAGACGCTCGTTTGACCCTCTGTAGTCCGTACTTGCATCGAGGAATGGTTGCAACGTGTGCAATGGAGCGCTGACGCGTGGAGACTCCAGCTTACGGGAAACACTTTTAGATTTTCAATCATGATACACAAGCCGTGGCAATGAACTCAATGCGCGATATGATACCGATCAATCAGCCTTGTATGGGAAAGGAAGAGATTGAAGCAGTCGTCGAGGTTCTGAAGAGCGGGATCCTGACTGAGAAGAGCGGACGAGGACCCAGAGTCCTCCAGTTCGAGAAGGAGTTTGCCAAGTTCGTTGGCGCGAAACACGCGATCGCCGTCTCCTCAGGTACCGCCGCTTTGCACTCTTCACTGTTGGCGGCAGGAATTCAGCCGGGGGATGAAGTCGTAGTCCCTTCTTTCACATTCTCCGCCACCGCAGGGGCGGTTGTTCTGGCCGGAGGTAAACCGGCATTCGCGGACATCGATGCGGATACCTACTGCGTCACGCGTGAGTCAATTGAGGCTGTGCTCACTCGAGCGACGAAAGCCATAATGCCAGTACATATGTACGGTCTCTGTGCCGACATGGATCCAATACTCGAATTGGCACACAACCGCGGAATCGTTCTCATTGAGGACGCAGCCCAAGCACATGGAGCAGAATACAATGGCCGCAAAGTGGGCTCTCTTGGCGATGTCACTTGCTTCAGCTTCTACCCCGGAAAGAACATGACCACGGGAGAGGGAGGGATGATTACGACGAATGATGACGACTTGGCTGAACAACTAAGGAGGATTAGAACTCACGGTGAAGAACGCCCGTATTGGGTTGCCAGACAAGGACACAACTACCGCATGCCTGAGATCGCGGCAGCGATTGGAGCTGTCCAACTGAAGAGACTGCCCGGCTTTCTGCAGGACCGCAGGAGGAACGCGGAGTATCTATCTGAGAAACTTGGTGTGTTGGGAAAACTGGTGATGCCCAAAGAACCAGCTGGTAGAAAGCACGCGTGGTACCTCTTCACGCCACGGCTACGTGGGGCCAACGCGGGAAAGCGTAACAAGCTCGTTGAGAAGCTTCGTTCCAAGAACATTGGCTGCTCAGTGTACTACGAGTCGCCGGTTCACATGCTTCCGTACTACCGTGACCTACAGTCAACGCGAAGAAGCGCGTTGCCTGAGACGGAAAAGGCATGCCGGCAGGTATTCTCCTTGCCGGTGCACCCGATGCTGAAACAGACCGAACTTCAGTATGTTACAGACTCTGTGAAGCGTGCGATTTAGGAAGACGCCCCGCCACTCATACCCTCTTCGATCGCTCGAAGAACTTACTCAAGAGTTCCTCCAGACTAGGCTTGGTAACCGAGCGCATTTCGTATCGCACCCTAGCAGCAGGCTTGTTCACCTTCATAATTCGACGGAGATCTATTGGAGTTCCGAAGAGTACAGAATCGCACGGCGTTTTCTCGATTGTCTGTTCCAGCTCTCTGACTTGCTTGGCTCCGTATCCCATTGCTGGCAAAACGAAACCGATGTGAGGGTACTTCTCATACGTTTTCTTGATTGAGCCTAGAGCGTATGGTTTCGGATTCACCAATTCGCGTGCTCCGTACTGGTGGGCTGCGATCGCGCCGACCGCTTCTCTCATCTGTCCATGGGTGACCGTCGGACCGTCTTCGACGACTAGAACGCTCTTTCCCTTTATGAGCGACGGCTCATCAACATTGATCGTAGATGCAGCTTCGACGATTGTAGCAGTCGGATTTAGCTGTCTGACATTTTCGCGAACTTGTCGCACACCCTCAGGCGGGGCGCTGTCCACCTTGTTTATGACTACTGTATCTGCCATCCTAACGTTTGTTTCACCCGGATAGTATGAGAGTTCGTTTCCAGCCCTGTAAGGATCTGCCACGACCACGCTGAAGTCTGGCTTGTAGAACGGGAGGTCGTTGTTACCTCCATCCCAGAGGACTACGTCAGCTTCCTTCTCGGCTGCAAGAAGGATCTTCTCGTAGTCTACGCCCGCGTAGACGACGCTTCCCGCTTCAATGTGCGGCTCGTATTCCTCCCTCTCTTCGATCGTACATTTCTCCTTGTCCATGTCTTCATAAGTTGCGTATCTCTGGATGGCCTCAGTTTCCAGTTCGCCGTACGGCATGGGATGCCGAACGACGATGCCCCTTTTCCCGCGTTCTTTGATGACCCTCGCTACGGCTCTAGAGACAGTGCTCTTGCCTGCCCCGGTCCGAACTGCACAGACAGATACGACAGGGACTTTAGCCTTGAGCATCGTGTTCCTGGGACCCATGAGCATGAAGTCCGGTCCATTGGCGCCCACAACAGACGACTTGTGCATGACATCGTCATATGAAAGATCGCTGTAGGCAAGAACAACAAGCTCGACATCCTTCTCTCTGATCAGTTGGGGAAGCTGCTCTTCCGGCACGATTGGGATTCCTTTGGGATAGAGCGACCCGGCAAGAACCGGAGGATATGTCCTCTGCTCAATACCAGGTATCTGAGCAGCAGTGAACGCTACGACTTCATACTCCCGCCGCTTCCTGAAGAACACGTTGAAGTTGTGAAAGTCTCTTCCCGCTGCGCCCATTATGATGGTCTTTGTCCTGTGCGCCAAATCCGACCCTCGCCGTTGACAGAGGCTAGCGAACTGCATCAAACCTATTTCTCTTGTGCGGTCTGCAGATGGTTCGGGCGCGTATTTACTTTAGCCGTTCTCTTTATTCTGGTTACAGATATTGCCTCATTCTGTAGCCTGGCGGACCTGTGCTTAGCAGCACGTTCCTGTTTCTGTAGGCATCGGTCCGGAGAAAGGTAGGGATTGTCAATGCAGATGACATAGGCTCCCAGAGTTGCTCAGCGGATCAGGCAACCTCATTTTAACGCCGACGTGAAACCGATGGTTAATCCTATATCTGTTCTTGGGGTCGACTGAACCTGAGCGGTCTTGGCAGGCAGTGTTTCGAGGATACCAGTGCGGTTTGTGCTTGAAGACGGGAGGCAGGCAGAGGGAGAACTGGTACGGTTCTACGCACCAAAGACCACGGATGCGCTACTCAAGCGACTGCCGATCGAGGGAAGGATTGCCCGTTGGAAGAAGGAAGTGTACTTTGAAACTGGCATCACTGTCGGGCTTGAGAAGCCAAAGTCCAAGATCGAATCCGGAACGATTGCCTTCTGGCCTATGGGATCCGCCGTATGCATCTTCTACGGGCTGACTCAACCGTACAGCCCAGTGAACGTTGTAGGGTCAGTTAGGAGCGGAATTGAGATCTTCAAAGACGCGGCTGCTGGGGCCAAGATCCGAATGGAAAGAACCTAGGCAGCGGCCATCTTGTAGATTCGTATCCTAGCGTTCCCACCGACCGCTGTGACGAGTCGTTTTCTTTCCAATTCCTCGAGCATGTCCTTCGCGACGCTAATCCGTAGATTGAATTGAGAGGCGAGTGCATATGGAGTGATGGCTCCCATCTTGGAGAGTTCCGAAAGGAACCTTGTATCGTCCAAGTTCGGGAGATCGACGCCACGCGATTTCTTCTCCGCAGGTGGCTTGGCCTTCGACTTCTTCGGGGCCTCTGGCTTCTTGTCCTGCTGGACTTGAGTCTTCTCCATCTGTGCTAGGCTCTTCTTTTTCGCTCCGCCCAATGGAATCACTTGCTTCTGAGACCAAGACGAGTTCAATAAAATCTTTCCGTATGGTATCAACTGTATGGGAAAGAGTCATATCGCTTCTTCTGGAATACCAGTTGGTCGGCGGAGCCCTCGGTTTTGAAATTGGTCACGGTTAAACTACCTGAGGCGATACTCGAAGGGGTAGATGAGCTCGTCAAGGCGGGCATGTACCAGAGTAGAAGTGCGGCAATTCGAGCGGCAGTGCGTGACATGCTCAAGAAGGAATTGTGGAGAACGGAAGAATCCTAGTCTTGCGCTGCCACTGATCGGAGCAAGTTCTCTGCTGATTTTGCTGGGTCATCGCTTTCGTATATGGACCTACCGACTATGGCGTACTTCGCCCCAGCGGCTAGGGCTCTGCTGAGACTTCCGCCTTGGACCCCTACTCCTGGAGAGAATATTGGGATGTTGTCGCCAAGGATGGAGCGAACTCTTGTGATTGTCTCTGGGAAGGTTGCTCCGACGATTGCGCCGTCTGCTCCCCATTGGACCGCTCTCTGAGCGAAAACTTCGAACTGCGCTTTTCTCTCGCCCTTCTCATCTAGGACAGTCTGACCGTAACCTTCGCTCGCGCCACTGTGACTCATGTGCACAAGCAATAGAACCCCTCTTTGTTTGGCTTTGGCAATCCGGAAAACCGGCTCCAAGCCATCCTTGAACCCGGCAAAAGGGTTTGCTATGACTGCATCAAACCCCGCAGAGAAGTACTGGGAGGCGATGAACTCGTTCGTGTGTCCGATGTCGTTGATTTTCGCATCCATGATTACTGGAATCTCGTGCTTGTGGACCTCATCCACGAGCGTTATCACGCGATCATACAATCCAAGTGGAAGGACCATCTGGTGATTGAATTTCACTGCGCACACTGAATGAGAAACTGACGTAATCACCTTTAGAGTACGCTTGAGTAGGTCGTCCCTGTTTTCGCGTGTGAGGTCAAGCGCCAACACAATAGGCGATTTGTTGCGTGCTGCTGCATGCTCAATGAATCGTTTGAATTCCAACTTCGCCTACTCCGCCTGGCTCAAGTTCTACCAGTGATTCCAAATGCCTAAGGGAATATCGGGAAATCCTTTACGTCCACTATCTTCGCGTAGAAACCCTTCGCGTCTGATGTGTTGCTTGTGTAATCGATGCGCTCTCCTGATGGTTTCGAGGCGACGTACTTGATGAAGGGTTGCGAAGGTGGTTTCTCTTGAGTGATGTAGAAGAAGACTGGAAGCGCATCCGCCTCATAGTAATGTTCGAAGGGTATGCAAGTTCCGACCACGTGCCTGTCATTGCGCAAGAAGTGCCAGAGTGGAAAGACTGTGCCTTCACGCATTGATAGCGGAACAAGCGTTCGCATTATCGAATTGATGTTTTCAACTTCAGCGAGCATCGGCAGTGGTGGTGAGGGAAATTGTCCATCCAAGCACTCGAGGAATTTCTGAGGCAAGCTCTTCACTTCCACGAAGGAGCCGTATCGGTATCTGCTGTCATCGGCGTCGTCCGTGTACATCCATTCCTCGCCCTTCACAGAGTCGCTCTTGTAGGCCAGGAACGGCTTCGGGGGAGAGTCGACGTACGTGTACGCTAGAATCGGCAGGTCGCCGTCCCAATACATGTACGCGGTAAACATGCCGAGCAGGTGCCTACCTTTGTGCTTCAGATGCCATAGTATCTGGGATCCTTCGGTGAGAGCAAGTGCGAGTCTAGAGAAGTTCAGCACATCACTGACTTCTACTGGCACTGGCGGCTTTATCGAATTCAAGAACAGCGCTTCCTTGTCAACGTACACAACGGCGGAGCGATAGTTAAGTCTGCTGTGATTCATGTTGTACTTGAAATGCTGGCAATCACCAGAGCGCAACACCTCAACCTCCAACTGAGGGCAGCGACTGCTTTGTTTCCCGTCGTGGAATTGCAGAGTACATTCTATGACCTCCCACAAGCTCGTACCGCCGAACGCTGGAGGGCTGAAGCACCGGCAGATTTTCAGTTCTGCCTAAAAGCATGGCAAGCGATCACGCATCCCGCGACCAGCCCAACATGGAGACGCTCGACCGAACGAAAGCTGCCCGGTAACAAGACAAAGTACGGCCATTTGAGACCGACGCGTGAAAACTTTGATGCATGGCAGAGCACGCTCAAGATATGCGACATTCTGCGCGCAGACATCCAATGTCCCCCTAGCTTCAAGTTCTCGAGTAGGAGCTTTGACAATGTTCGCCGATTCATTGGGCAAATTGAAAGAGGCGGGACCAAGCTCGCATGGGAACCGAGAGGGAACTGGAAAGAATATCCCAACGAGGTCAAACGACTTTGCAATCAACTTGATCTGATACACGTCGTAGATGTCTTGAAATCAGCACCGGCCGCCGAAACGGAGACCTGCTACTTCCGTTTACACGGCCTAGGTCCTAGAGAAGTCAATTATGGATACCGCTACTCTTTGCAGGACTTGAAGCGGCTGCGTGAGAGAACACTAGACGCATTGACTCGAGGCGCCAAAGAAGTCTTTGTGCTCTTCAACAATCGTAGTATGCTCGACGATGCGAAAGCCCTTTCCAGTCTAATGCAGGCAAGTTCAGAAACCTTTCTAGCGAAATAGGTCCTCCCTGGCAGGCCTTATCAGCTGTCGTGCGCTCCCGCGAGTTCGAGAATAGGTGCAGCCTCTTATGATGGCCACGGGAACCCCGTCGATCTTGTTCATGACGAGCTCGGCTGCGCCTGCAAGTTCGTCTGCCACAGCCATCCTAGTCACGGAGAGCTCGTATCCAAACATGTCCCTTGTCCCTCTGTAGTCAATCCATGGCCTCATGCCTGAAAGGCCGATGGCAACATTCGTCTGACCAAGTCTCCAAGGCCTACCAAAAGTATCCGATATTATGACTGAAACGTCCTTGCCCGTTCTTTCCCTAATCTGCGCGCGGATTCGCCGCGCTGATCTGTCTGCATCCTTCGGAAGTAGCGTGACAACGTCCTGGCCCTTGACGTTCGACTTGTCCACGCCCGCATTCGCGCATACAAAGCCGGATCGAGTTTCGATGATTAGATGCGGGCCTCGTTGTCTCACTACGCGCTTCGTCTCGCTCAAGATCGCTTCAACATGTCGCGGATCCTTCCTCGTCGTCCTCGCGATTTCCCTAGCCATTACGGATGGCTTGACATTATCAAGGGAGACAAGCCGTCCTTCAGCTTTCGAGACAATCTTCTGGGCCACTACGACTATGTCGTCGCTTCTCAGTCGAAGGCCTTGCCTGTTCGCAGCTGCGACGATCATTCTTCCGAGGTTGTCTCCAAGCTTGACCTCCGGTATGTATCGTAGCCCGAGTACAGTGAGAGAGCTTTTCCTCAATGTGTGCTCCGACCTTGCTCTAGCGCGTCATTTTGTGGTCGAGAAGAAGGACTCGAGCTTCTTGACCCCGACCAAGTCCTCAAATTCGATTCCGAGCGCATCAAGGACCTGTTCGAAAGTTGATCGGAGATACTCCATATACTTCTGGATGTCGATGTCGTCTATCTTGGCCAGCTGAACAGGCTTCACTCCCTGTTCTCCGATAACCTTGACGAATGCTATGAGTTCGCCTGATTTGACTTCGACACCTGTGCCCTCAAGTTGTTTTGCGGCTTTCACATGCTGAGGGGTCGTCTTCTTGTAGCTTCCCGTGTCACGCCCCATCATGACTGAGAACGCCAATTCCTCAATGGCGTACTGATGGTTTCGCAGTTTGAGGTAACACCCTTTCACGATCTCTGTTATCCTGATCTTCGCCTCCTCAAATTCGTCAGGAGTCTTTACATCGCTGAGGATGCGAACCATATCGTAGAATGATTTCGTCAGGAATTCGGGAATGTGCCGTTTCTTCCCGGTCAAGCCCTTTATGTCTACGCTTCCGTCAGGCTTGACACCGAGATAGTTCTTCTTTCTAGAGCTCAAGGCCAAGTAGCGATAGTTCTTGTCGACCTCAAGCTCCATACGTAACGACGCCTTCGACCAATCGACAAGCTTCTTCAACGCACTCCGATCGGGGCTTTCGAGAAACAGCGAGTCAGTGTCACCGTAGAGAACTTCGATCCCGAGTTCACGTGCCCTTTCAAGCGTCTGGGAGATCGCGTATCGCCCTATCGCTGCCGTGGCTTCCGCCACGGGCGGACAATAGAGCGCGAATCTGTCAGCTCCGAAGACACCGTAGCTCGCGTTCAAAACAACTTTCAATGCATCTGCGACAACCTTGTACCAACTCAGCTGGGTCTTGGAGAGACTGGAATCTTTGGAACGTGGCTTGTACCAGTTCACGCGAATGTCTCTTAGCGAGCCGATCAAGAGACTCTCAAGAGCTCGCGTCTTCCTACAAACCCAATGCGAAGTTCCAGGGACGAGGTTCCGCTTGCATTCCTCGTCGGTGTGAGGGCAACGAACCGTCTCATAGCCCAAGTTCCAGTTTCTTATGATTGAAGGATACAGCGATGCAAAGTCAAGGACGGCCACGTTGAAATGGACGCCCGGACGAGGCTCGACAACGATGGCCCCCTTATACTTCTTGCCTTTTATGATCGCCTCGGTCGTTGTACCTCCCTTGAGCTCCTCGATCTCATCTGCTCGAGGAATGAAGTAGTTGCGTTTTCGATGGTGACAGTACATTATGCTACGTATCCAGCTGGAAACGCCTTGTCGCGACACGTCTTCTAGACTCATGTAGCTGATCCGTGAAAGAGCCGTGATGAGTTTCATTACGAGGTCATCATCGATTCTTGTCAACTCCAAGGTGATCTCTGAATCATTGAGACAATAGGTAGCCAGTTCGCCGTAATCAAGCTCGGAAACTGGTCCAGATGTCTCGATTTTCCCTCTACCGAGAATCGCCTCGCTGACTTCGCCGAGCGTGTTCTCCCGGTATTTCTGACCAAACGCATAGATCTGTATCGATCGGTTGAAGAAGAATTTGTAGAGGTCGATGTGGACGCCGTGCTTTACGTAGCTGACATCCCGACCCATCTCGATGGGGATTTCTTCCTTCGGGAAACCCAGATTCTGCGCACGATGATAGAGATATCTGAGATCAAAGTCATCACCGTTGAACGTAAGGATCACTGGGTATGCGACTGTGGCCTTGAAGAACTCGGCGAGAAGCTCTCTCTCCGTACTGTAGGACTCAACGGAGGCATTTCGAGGATAGGAGATTGTTCCTTGCTTCTTGCCCTCTTTACTCAGAAGAAACACGCGCTCATAGCCGTCAGACCCAACGAGGCTGGCGCATATCACTTCCTGATCAGCGATCTCTGCGTCTGGAATTCTAGTCGCTACTGGAGAGAATACCTCGATGTCAATGGCTGCTCTCAAATAGGTTGGCACAGGACACTCGAGGAGACGCATCCATTCGAGCGCCAGTTTCCTATACTCGTCTGATTCCTTTTCGAGCAACTGCGCAACTTGGGCGGTTGCTTCTTTGACAAGCGAATACTCGATCCTCCTGAGGGCACCTCCTCTTACCTCATACATCATTCCTGGCTCAAGACCATTATCGTAGATGTAATTCTCAACATACTTTATGTCAGCTTCCCAAGCTCGAATGGCATCCCGAATCGAACCGACCGGCTTGCCACCAATTGTTAACGGATCCTTCGCAACAATCATGGTACGAGTGGTTTGCTCGCAACGGAGCGCATCGTATTTCTTCGCCACGTCGAACCTCTCGAATCCAGGATTCTTAGAAATAGCGTCAATGGATTCGAGTTCCTCCTTCGACTTGTCTGAAAAACAGTAGGGCCTGTGATTGGAGGTGTCGTACCAGTCATAGATTCTATGACTCTTTGGCTCATACAGTCGAAGATAGCAGCTCCGTCTCTGGCCATCATAGCCTATCGAGACAAAATACGAGGGGGGAATCTCAGGTGCAGCTGCCGGGGAGCTCAACTCAACCAACTCTGATGAAGCCGGCTTGGGCTTCTGTTCCGATGCCGAGGAAACGAACTGGTCGAGTGTCTGCATCCAGCGGAGTGCTCCAACGTACTTGGGACGCTGCTCAGATAGAAATCGTTTGTGTCATTTGCTTCCACGCGGCTCCATATGAAACCGAAGAACCTTCCTTTCTATCCTCGCGACAAGTGGAAGCTTCCTGAGCTAGGCGCCCCGCTAGCCGAGGGCGAGAATCTGCAAACACATATAGTGAGGAGAACAATTGGAACGAGCGAGACCCGCAGTAATCTGGGCTAGCTTCTAAGTGGATGAAAAAAGTGCGAGATGCTGTTGCCTTAGCCATCGAATCCCTGAGCTGGATGGAACACGAAGGCCTCAGTGAACGAACTGCATTTGCAAGGACTTCGAAACAGCTGAGAATCACTAGGACAGATCAATTGAGGACAGCCCAGTTGCTTATCCTAGAGACGACTCGCCGTCGAAATCTCATAGACCATCTCATTCTAAGAGCAAGTGGCGGGCAGCTTGCTCTTGACTCTCTCCAGCACGGCATAGCGAGCTTTCTCAGGCTGTTCTGCTACTGGACGAGATTGCACGAAGCGGGCGATCGTGATATGGATCGCTTTCTGCGCGCCGCGCGCTCTGCGCTTGGCTGGCGAACTCTGCAACCGATCGAGCCTGTGTTGGGGCGAATCCTTGCATTGGACATCCCTGAGGAGATCGGGAAACTTCCTCATGATGAGGCCACGGCTTTGAGCATCTTTCATCCTGCCTGGTTCGTGTGTGCGTCTACATTCCTGCTCGGAAGGCCAGGGGCTCTGAAGTTGATGCAGCGAAATGCGCACCGGGCCTCTTCCTACATTCGAGTCAACACGCTGTTGGGGAACGACGACGCATGTCTTCGTGAGATTGAAGAGGTAGGAATCGAACTGGAACCCGTACAGAGCCTCCCGCTCGCCTTCAAGGTCCTGTCTTTCAAGCAGCCCGTCGTGCAGACGAAGCCGTACAGACAGGGAAGGATACTGATTCAGGACAAGGCCAGCATACTTGCGAGCATAATAGCAGCTCCGAAGCCCGATGATTCAGTTCTCGACGTGTGTGCAGCACCGGGGGCCAAGACTGCACACTTAGCCCAACTGATGGAGAACAAAGGCACGATCTATTCAATCGACAAGTCCTCTTCAAGGATGAGTTTCTGGAGACGGGAAGCCACTCGGCTTGGAGTCAAGATTGCACATCCTCTGCTCGCAGATGCCAGCAAATCACTTCCGGTTGACAAGCAAGCTGAGGTCGTTCTCCTGGATCCTCCATGTAGCAACACAGGAACCTTCTGGAAGTCGCCTGCTGAGAAGTGGACCACCACGCCGGAACGCGTACGCGCGCTCGCACGCACTCAGCGGACGATGCTGGAGAACGTATCACGGTCTGTGCGGGAAGGAGGCACACTCGTCTACAGCACGTGCAGCATTCTCGCGGAGGAGAACGAGCATGTCGTCAACAGTTTCCTGGCAGCGAATCCTGACTTCAGAGCTGTTGACTCAAGTCCAAGGATCGGCCTGCCCGGTCTCTACGGCTCAGAAATGAGCCAGCGCCTGTATCCTCACACTCACGACTGCAACGGCCATTTCCTCTCAAAGATGAAACGAATTAGCTGAATCTATTCTCCTGAGGTCTTGCCTCTTGCCGACTCTGCCGCACAGATCGCTTCAAAGAGTACCTTCGCTGCGAGCGCGGCAGTGACTCCGTTGTCACAGTTCGGGGATAGCTCAACGAGGTCTAGTCCCGCGAGCCTTTCATCACAAAGTGCCGTCAGAATAGTGAAGAAGAGGTCAGGCCAGATGCCGTCTGGCTCTGGGTTTCCAACTCCAGGAGCGAACCCCGGGTCGAAAGCGTCCATGTCAATCGTTACATACAGCTTGCCGAATTCTGAGACCGCTCGTCGAACGAGACGAGCACACTCCTTCGCATCGTAGCGCTTCAGGTCACGCATCGAAAACTGTCTCACATGGTTCTTCCCTATGAAGAACAGTTCCTCTTTGCAGAGTGCTCTCAACCCAATGTGTACGATCTTGTCCGAGCCGACATTCTCGATGATTCTTCTGAGAAATGTTGCATGCATCAGCTTCTCGCCCGAATATTCATCTCGCATGTCTGCGTGAGCATCAAAACACACGATGCCGACATCGCTGGGGAACGAGCGAATTGCACCGAACGAGATCGTGTGCTCTCCGCCCAGGGCTATCGGGATTTTTGAAGCTCTGAGAACCTCGCTCTCCACTGCAGACAACCGACGCATTGTTTCTTCCACTGATTCCACAACGTGCAGGTCCCCTATGTCACAGATCTGAGCGTCCTCAAGATCGAATTTGGAGCGAAGGCTGTACGTCTCTATGTTCAACGAAGCCTCTCGAATGGCTGCCGGAGCAAACTTCGAGCCAGCACGGTACGTGCTGGTCTTGTCGAACGGTACTCCGAAAACGATGAATCTCGCCTCGTCAAATGGTCTTCCGAATCCTGAGAAGATTTGAGATGCGGAAACGTGTAATTCAATCTGGTCCGGAACCAACATTACCAGCTCGCAGCACACAAGACTGCAGGACTCTACGTGTCATAGTCCTATTTGGCTATCTTGGGAAGAAACCCACAACTGAAGGGTTGGGCTGGCGCACCTAGTGCTGACCGCATCTAAGAGTGAAAATGATATACGTCACCCCGTGTCATGCATGCGACCGTGAGTTGGAAGCGTTGGCCGGAAAAGCGGGTCTAGAGCGTACTCATGCAACGGGACTGATCGTCGCCAGTGCGATATTCTTCGTCTTAGGTGCCTACGGACTTGTCTTCTCTGCCCTCTACGACATGGGACTGATTCCTCTCATTGCACTGAGTGTGGTCTCACTTGCTACTGGGGTTGGGGTGCTTCTCGGACGCCGCTTCGGATTGTGGCTGACGCTGCTGCTGTTTCCACTTGGAATCGTTGAGGCAGCTGCGACACTCTTGTACTCGGTGACACTATCCGGGTGGTACTCAAATAGCATAGTTGCGGCGTTCAACGCCTCAATGATCCTGTACGCGGTGGCTTTGGCCATCTCGCTTCTCCTAGTAATCGATAAGCGAGGCCAACTGAAGTAACGTAGGCTCAGAAGCTGAAGCGAAGCCGCAGGACCGTCTTGAAAAAGTCGAACATGTCCCCGCTCGACAGTTTCGACTTCCCTAGCTGGCGTTCATAGAAGGTGATGGGCACTTCTTCGATCGACAGGTTCTGCTGCGAGCATCTGTAGAGGATCTCGACTTGGAAGGCGTAAGCCTTGGTGCCGGCATCTGCGTATCCGATCTTGGAAAGAGCATCCCTTGTGAAGGCCCTGTACCCGCTTGTTGCGTCTTTGACAGGTAGGCCGAGAATCACGCGAGTAAGGAGGTTCGCACCCCAACTTACGATCTTTCTCCTCATAGACCAACCGATGATGCGTCCTCCTTTGATGTAGCGTGACCCAAGTCCAACTCCGCGCGAGCGCTGAGCACTTTGCAGTATCGCGGGCAGATAGATTGGGTCATGTGATAGGTCCGCATCCATCTCCACGACGAACTCGGCATCAACATCCATCAGCGCCTGACGGAATGCGTCCTTGTAGGCGCTTCCGAGCCCCAGCTTTCCGCTTCTGTGAATTACACGAATGTTCCGATGTTCCCTCGAGAGCGCCTCTACCACCTCACCTGTTCCATCTGGACTTGAGTCGTCGACAACGAGCACGCATCCGTCTATTCCGCTCTCCTGAAACACTCGAAACAGTACAGGGATCAATTTCGTGATGTTCTCGCGCTCGTTGTATGTGGGGACGGTGACATAGACCCTAGACATCCAACCTGCCCTCACACACTTGCTTCATGCGCTGTTGCCTAGCCTCCTTTCGGGGTCCTGTAAAAGTAGGTGGCCCTGTTGAGTAAGCCGGTGACTACAGCTCTCGCACTTGTCATGAAGATCCCCACGGAAAGCGCTCCCAAGTAGATCAAGTCTGATACGCGCCTTATTCTCCGAAGCCAACCATCTGTGGATCTATGGACGGCAAGTGTGAACATCGCCAGCGGTGCCGTGTAGATGAGCGCAGACATCACAACGGTGAAAGCAGCAAGCGCATTATGCCATGGCCCATTCAATATGAACTCCAGCGGGAACACGAGACAGTAGAGAATTGCGAGAACAACGCCAATAGCGATAAGCGGAGAAGCCGCATACCCCAATAGGTAGACGAGAGCCTCTCCCTTCTGCATTAGCGACAACTGATCCGTCGTGATCAAACTCCGCAAGTGTTTGCTTAGGCAACCTGCGAAGCCGCTGGCCCACCTGAACTGCTGTTGGCGAAGCACCGAGAATGAGGCTGGAAGCTCACCTGGGCATTCTATGGATCTGTCATACATCCAGCGCCAACCATGCAACCGTAGACGTGTCGACAGATCAAGATCCTCAGCAAGCGTCTGGGAACTCCAACCTCCCACGTCGATTACCGCTGACCTCCTGAAGACACCACCGCTGCCGCCGAAGTGCGTGAGAAGATCAGCCGAGAACCGGGCCTCCTGATCAACGAAAGCGTATGCGTCGGTTCCTAAGCCGAGCGCACGGGCCACCCATGAGTTCACGTTATGCAGGTAGCTCTGACGCGCCTGCGCGAACGCTATCCTGTTGTCGGAACACAGGTACGGCACCATTCTCAGAAGGAAGTCTGATGCAGGCATATGATCAGCGTCGAAGAGCACGAAAAAATCGCCTTTGCTTTTGTCCAGAGCCGCCTGCAATGCTCCTGCTTTGAACCCATCGCGCTTATTTCGATGTATTACCGTCACGAGTCTCGGATGCTTCCTTTCGTAGGATTGAACAAGTTGCGTTGTGTCATCGGTTGAGTCGTCAACCACTATGATCTCAAGCTTGTTGCGAGGATAGTCGAATGCTAGGACTGAATCAAGCAACCGCGATATGACTCGCTTCTCGTTGTAGACTGGAAGATGCACTGAAACAGACGGCCAAACGGCTGGAGGCGCAACTGTCGGCCGTGTTCTCCTCCGAAATGCCAACAATGTAAGCATCCAAGCATGGACGGCGTAGATTCCGAGCAATCCAGAGACTGCCGCAGAAAGCACCAAAATGATCTGTTGCCACAGAGTGAGAGATCCAAACGCGAAGGCCGACAGGAGACTCCACCAATCTACGACCGACACATGTCACCACGTAGGATTCTACATAAGAGTTCCGAGGTGCCGCCCCGAGAACTCGGCTGACTTCTTCCCATTCAAGCGGAAGAGCCCCGGTGAACACCTAGCCCACCCAGAAACCGTCATAGTGGGCCCAGTCGCCACATGTCTTGATAAGCGCGTCATAACGCTCCTTCTCTTCACTGGATCCGTACGAGAAACGATGATTCGCCGAGGGCGCGCCCATGCACTTGACAATAGGAGTCTGCGCATACAATGAGGAGAAGAACATCAAAGCGTTACTTGGCGACATCCTGAATCAGACCGGCTTGCCTCAAGACTCTAAGGTGATAGTAGTCGCATCCGGATGCACCGACAATACTGCGCGTATTGTTCGCGAAGTCGCGGATGTGGACCCCAGAGTTGAACTCATTGAAGAGAACAACCGAACCGGTAAGACTAACGCAATCAACCTCATCTTGGCAAACTGCTCCGCCGAACTCCTCGCGCTTGTGGGCGCTGACATAAGACTCCCTAAAGATTCTGTCAGCGAAGTCCTGCGAGCAATCTCGGACGAGCGAGTTGCCGTGGCAGGGGGTCTGCCAGTTGTCGAGAACTCCGAAAGCAGTGCGGTTGCCAAGTCCGCCGCGATCATATGGCGAGTCATGAGACAGACGATGACCGAACTCGGCTCAGCAGGCGAGCTATCATTCGTCATGGGTGAGCTATACTGCTTCAGAACCAACCTTCTGGAACATATTCCTCCTGAAGTCGTGAACGACGACGCCTACGTAGCCACCTTCGCCCGAAACAGAGGTCTCAAGGTCGTCCATGCGGCCAAAGCCAACTTCGTTCTGAAGGTACCCTCGTCAATCCCAGATTACATTGCACAGAGGCGACGGGTCACATACGGGCATTTGCTGATCAGAGCCCAGATGGGAAGATTCGCGAACATCGAGGGAATGGCACTTGACCACACTCTGATCCTTGCGCGAGCCATGATCCGCGAAGCTGCCTCACATCCGATGAGCATGATCCGAGCCCTATTCCTACTGGAACTTGAAGGTGTGGTCAGACTGCTTGCCTGGCTGGATCTGCGGACAGGCAAGCAGTACGCAACTTGGAGTAGAATTGCAACTACCAAATGATGACGCTACTTCTTCACGTAGCACATCGGGCATGTGGCGAAGGAACGCCTTCCCTTCGACGTGACCTTGACAAGCTGGAATCCGCACTTGTTGCACTTGCTGTGGAGCAGGGTCAACGTCCCGCGTTGCGGAAGCGGAAGCGTGAAGCTGCATCCATCTTCCCACTTTCCAAGGCATCCGATGAATCTCTTTCCGCTCTTCTGACTCTTTATGACATGCAGCTTGTTGCCGCACTTTGGACATGCAGCGGACAGAGTCAGTTCTGCTGTGCGTGCTTGCGTGATCATGTAGCTGAGCTGCTCGCCGACCTCTCGCTCGTGAGCCTTCAATTCCTGCATGATCGGTTTCAGGTGATTGATCGCCTCGTTCACGACATGTTGTTTGTCTTCCTTTCCGAGTTCAATGTTCTCCATCATCTCTTCGAGCTCTCGAGTGAATGCAACGTCGAGGACTCTGGGGCAGAACTTCTCAAGAACGTCAACTATCTGAATCCCGAGGGGAGTAACCTCGATTTTCTCTCCTCCGATGTATGCTCTCCGGATGAGAGTCTCGATTATCTCGGCTCGTGTGGCTTTTGTTCCTATCTCGTTGGCTTCCATTTCCCGCAGCAGACTGTTCGGATTGTATCTCGGCGGGGGCTGCGAGAACTTCTCAAGGGCCTTCACGGACAGGAACTTCACTGGAGTTCCTTTCTTGAGCGGAGGAAGGCTCACATCCTCGAATTTCGCATACGGCTTGTAGAAGTCGATCCAGCCTGCGACTAGAATGCGCGAACCTCGTAGGTAGAATCTGAGACCGTTCACCTTGATTGTGGCCTTCACCGTCTCGCGTGTTGCCAGGGGCGCGAAAGTTGCCATGAAACGCTTGACGATTAGGTCATACAGCTTCGATTCTCTTGGCTCGAGAGAGGGTTTCGGTAGAGTGCCAGTTGGGTACACTGCCGGGTGGGCTGGGTCAGTCTTCTTTCCTTCATTCGGTTGAAGACTCTGTTGATTCAACAGCTTCGCTGCAGCCTGTGCGTGATTCGGGTTCGCGCTTAGGCTTTGGAGAATGCGTTGATAACCGATCGATGCTGGTAGTTTTTGGCTCGATGTTCTGGGGTAGGAGATTAGAGCATCAAGGTAGAGACGCTCGGCAATCCCCAGAGTATAGCGTGGGGTCATTCCGAAGTGTCTGTATGCGTCTGTTTGAAGCGATGACAGATCGAACGGAAATGGGGGAGCGAGCGAGGTGGTCTTGGATTCGATCTCCTCAACCAATCCTTCCTTGCCATCTGAGAGTGATGCAACCTTCTCGGCCTCCGCCTTAACATCGAACTTGTCGATCTCAAACTGCGCACGCAGGGTCTTACCGTTGATCTCCACAATGGACTCAATCTCCCAGTGTGGAACAGGGACGAATGTCTCGATTTCTCGTTCGCGGTCCACAACAAATCTTAGCGTAGGTCCTTGAACACGCCCTGTGCTCAGAGTCGCATATCTTCCGCTTGATTTCCTAGCCGATTCCGTTAGCGCACGGGAAAGATTGATTCCGTAGAGCCAGTCAACTTCGTGGCGACAGAGGCCAGCGCTGATGAGTGGGAAATCAAGCTGTGGAAGCATATGTTCGTAAGCATACTGCAACTCTTCACAAGTGAGAGTGCTAAACTTCATTCGCCTCGCTTTTGTGTCGGCTCCCGCACTTGCATACTTCAGGATCATGTATCCGATCAACGAGCCTTCAACATCAAAATCGCAGGCATTCACGAACTCCTCGGCCTGTTTAGCGATCTCAGCGATCGCGTTCAGCCATCTTTCATGCCTTTCACGTCCGCGCTCAGCTGAATGGATTGGTTTCCACCTGTATTCCCAGACAGGGTACTCTCTGCGCTGAGAAGGACCTGTCTGGTCGACCTTGTACAAGTGGCCCAGCGCTGAGCATACGAGGAGCCTTTGTGAGCCGCGTTCGGCTTCGTACATTGGAACCCCCTTGAACCTGAACTTCTTGGGCTCCCCTTTGCTGTCAAGCGCTTCAGCAACGTGTAGCGCAGCATCTGGCTTCTCAGTTACGATGAGTGTGGTAGTCAGGATGGTTCCTTCTCCAGAAGAAAGCGGATCACTTCTGTCACTTTTTGCCCCGTGTCAGGAAGTTGCAGCACCCTTTCAAAGAAGATTTTCTTGTCCAGCTGTTCCCCGTAAGCTGACTTCCATTTCTCAAAGGCTGACTCCAACTGTTCGTGGGCTCGATAGTGATGCTTGCAGAATCTTGAATCTTCGAGCGACGGACCATTACAGATCGGACAGGCGACTCGCGTAGTCAATCATCACCGGATCCTGTTGGATCGTTGAATCAAGTCCCTGCCTGCTGTGTCCGACGTCACTATCATCACCGCACGTTGCTTTCACAAAGCCCGTGCTAGTATTTGCAGCATCTCGTCCTTTGTCAGTTGGACTGGATTCGCCTTCGTGCTGCTAGCACGGTCTGCAGCTTCGATCACTTCCGGGAAATCCTCTGGGGACATGCCTTGCGACGCTAATCGCGGAATCCGCAGGTAACTGCACAACTTCTCAACCCATTCTACGCCGTCGCTTGCTTTGGCAGTCTCACTTCCGGTTAGGTTCCGAGCGATGTCGTCATAGCGTCGTAGCGCCTCGCTCTCGGGCAGTCGTTTCTGTAACGCAGCGATGTTGACTTCCATGGCGAAGGGTAGAAGCCGTGCGCAGATCGCACCGTGGGGTGCGGTGAGCCTTGCACCCACTGGGCCAGCGATACCATGGACTATTCCAAGCCCGGCGTTGGCTAGCGCGAAGCCTCCGAAGAGGCTTGCCAGAGCCATATCCTCACGTGCAGCCGCGTCATAACCATGTTCGAAGGCACGAGCAAGTGAACGGGCAACGCGACGCATCCCTTCAAGGCACAAGGCATCGGTTATCGGGTTTGCTCGGACTGAAGTGTAGGGCTCTACTAGTTGAGTGAGCGCGTCCAAGCCAGTGCTGGCAGTGATTTCCGGCGGAAGGTCATAGGTAAGCTCAGGATCAACCAACGCGAGACGAGGCAGCATAAGTGGACTCCGCATACTGACTTTGACACGGTGTTCGGGCGAAGCTAACACTGCGTTACGGGTAACTTCCGAGCCGGTCCCTGCAGTCGTGGGAATGGCAATGTAAGGCAACGATGGTCGCGTTAGTTGTTTCCCTCTGCCGATTACCTCAAGGTAATCCTCAGGATCACCGTCGTTCGTAAGCAGCGCGGCGACCGCCTTGCCAGCATCAAGCGCGCTGCCTCCGCCGAACCCGATGACTAGGTCATAACCTGCCTTCCTCGCATGCCCTGTAGCCTCACGCACAGTAACTATGGTTGGCTCACCGGCTACGGGAAAGATGACGCTTTCAATTCCTCGCGTGGCGAGTTCATTGAGCAACGGGCTAGTGCGCCGTGTCGTGCGCCCAGTCACAACGAGCGCACGCCGACCCATTTCGGCTGCGATTGGCCCGATCTGGTGGAGCACGCCTGCCCCGAAGAGTATGCGTGCTGCTGTTGCGAACTCGAACGGCGTTTGCCTATCCCCACTCTTTCTCAGCAGGAAAGACGTTCGTGTACTTGATACTCTTGCGCGGCTCGGCCATCATGTTCTCTACTTTGTCTCGCCAATTCTGATAATGCGATGTCTCCTTGTGTCGGGCAGGGTCCTCAGGTGTCCTGTAGACTTCTACCAACACGAAACGTGTTGGGTCATCTGCCTGCTGCATCACATCAAAGCGAGCAATGCCGGGTTCTTTGATGCTCTTTGAGGCGTTTTCAAGCGACGCTCTGCGGAAATCCTCCACGAACTCGGGCTTAACATGTGCATGGACGTGGACGACGAGCATTTCGAACACACGGTCTTCTAGGTAGTTGGCAGTGCTTTCACCTTTTTGGCGACGAACGCCTTAGGGACAGAACCAGCATGGGCTGCCGTATCTTGTAGCCAGAGATTCAGTTGAGCCGTTCATCAGGCAGACTAGTCGCCTGAGACTTCCTGCAGAAGCATGCCCTCGATGCTGATCGGCGACAGCTTCACAGCCAGGTTGCGTGCTTCATCGACACGGGAGTCCCTTTCTCCGAAGATCTCCATGACCTTCTCTCCCTTCGAGACCTTGTGCCCCTCCTTCCCGTAGAGCATTATGCCTGCTCCCTTTTCTGCGGGTGCTCCTGCCGCTCGTGCGATCTGGTTCATTGCAGCGTTCGAGACTCGAGTTATGTAGCCGTCGCATGGAGCGAGGATTTCAGCCCGGCATTGACCTACAGTGATTTGAGAGGATCGAACCTTACCGTCTCCTCCCTGAGCCTCAATTATCTCAGACATCTTCTCCAAGGCTTTGCCTGATGCGAGGATCTGCCTCGCAAGCGCTTGGCCTTCCCCGCGAACTGCTTTCCCGCCAAACTCGAGCAGCATACCCGCAAGCGCGGTGGACTTCTCAACTAGGCTAGTCGGGCCTTTCCCCTCCAGCGCTTCAAAAGCCTCGCGAGCCTCCAATGCTGGACCTATCGTGTACCCGACTGGCTGACCGCCGTATGTGATTCCGCATCGCACTTTGATGCCGAGCTTGTCTCCAATATCGATGAACTTGAACGAGAGCCTCCTTCCTTCATCTGAAGACGCGATTTTGGCCTCGTGTCCGACCGGCAGGTCAAGCACCATGAAATCCGCTCCCACCGCGATCTTCTTAGCCATTATACTCGCGATCATTTGCGGCTCCGGATCAATTCGTAATGGATGCTCGACGCCGATGAAGACATCATCTCCCGGCGCAAGGTGAAGACTTCCGCCCCACACGATCGCTCCGCCTGTCTTCAGAGCTATCTTCTTGAGCTCAGCTGTTGAGAACTCCACAGGAGCGACCACGCTCATTGTGTCGGCAGTGCCTGATGGGCTCGTGATCGCGCGACTGCTTGTCTTCGGGATCAGCAGTCCGGCGGAGGCCACTATCGGGACTATTAGGAGGCTCACTTTGTTTCCGGGGACGCCCCCGACCGAATGCTTGTCATAAACGGGCCTCTGAAAATCGATCGCCTCACCGGTTTCGGCCAGTGCTTTTGTTAGCCAGACCTGTTCCTCATCTGTCAGGCCGTAGAATTGCTCAGCTACAAGGAATCCAGCCATCTCCACATCGCTGAGCATGCCTTTGACTGAATCCTCAACAATCGAGAAGATCTCATCTCGAGTGAGTTTCTGTCCCATTATCTTCTTTCGAATGAAGAGAGCCGAGTTGGGCGCCGGCAGTACTGTTACCTCGATGATGTCGGCTTCCTTGACGCTGAGCTCGGGGGCCAAGTCGCTCGTGATTCCTATCTCGCCCGTGTTCACGATTGTCGAGGTTGTGTCGACGATTGCTGTCACGTTCTTGTCGCCCAGCCTCAAGTTAACGCGGTCGTGTGCTCGAATATCCACCCGTTCACAGTCCTTGCGGTTCAACAAGACCGCGCGACGACCGGTGAGAATGTCAATTGTCTTACACGTGAACTGAGTCATTTACAACCTCCCGACTGGTCCTTCCAAGGAGCTTAAAGTGCAATATGTAACAAGTGAACGTTCCAACGCTAAAATACCTCTTACTCAACTGGAAGCCTGATGAAACTAGTTCTCGCGCCGAGAAGCTATCGCGTCCGCCTTACCCGACGCTGCACGTAGCCTATCAACCCTGCAGCCGCCATTAGAGCGACAGCGGAGGCGTTCTGCGAAATAGCGAGCTTTGTCAGAGCATCCAGGTTCGTAGCTGGCCGGATCGAGAAGAACAAGCCCTGCAGAGGGCTTGCAAGTACTGGAACGGCTCTACTCAGAGAGGACATTTGTACCCAGAAGGCGGGGGCGCCGAGAATGTACGGTCCGAAGAGCACAGCGCTGAAAAAGAAGAGCGCGACTCCTGCGGCCCTCAACATACGGACGGTCTCTAGTTGCGACATTTCTTTGAGGGCCGAGATCGTCATGGTGCCCGACAAGTACCGCCAAGCTGCAATCGCAACGATCAAGACACCCAAGAAAGTCAGGCTCAGAAGTGGAAAGGAGAACTGATAGTTTCCAATCTGGATCGGATACGACTTTGCCTCAAGGCCATGAGAGATGAGGTAGCTTATCAGCGCGTAGTCCATCACAGCTATGATTCCGACGAAAATGAGCAAAGTCAACCAATTCCGGAGATTTCTGGCTGTGGACAATTCCTTGACCTTCCAGTGTTGGATTTTTGCGCCTGATCCTCATCTCACTCCTCAAACTGTGAGATGTTCGCAGGTAGCGATTAGGCCACGCTAAAAGCGTTTCTTGATTTGGCTAGGCAATCCGCGACTTCCATGTTCGACCCACGGTCACATCAAACCTTTATGATCTGCAAAGCGTATAGCAGACTATAATCCGGAAGCGCATGACATGTCGAGACAGATCATCGGACGCGGGACCTGGCTCGACCTTGTCGCGCACAGAGTCCTTGAGAGAGAGGACCAGCTGGGCAGAAAACCGGCTGTTGTCAGGACGGAGAGCGGATTGGGCGCCTCCGGGATCCCACATGTCGGTAGTCTGAGCGATGGCGTCAGATCACATGCAATCAAACTCGCGATGGAAACGCTCGGCAGAAAAGCAGAGTACATAGCCTTCTCGGATGATCTGGATGGGTTGAGGAAAGTCCCGGCTGGCATGCCTGCGTCGCTTGCCACATATCTAGGATACCCGGTCACTTCCATACCAGACCCGTTCAACTGCCATGAAAGCTATGGAGAGCATATGAGCTCGCTTCTCCGCGAAGCCTTGGACAAATGCGGGATCGAGTATACATTCTACTCTGCCAAGAAGGCCTACAGTGAGGGACTCTTCAACGAACAGATCGTGAAGATCCTTGAGAACGCCGACAAAGTGGCTAAGATCATAAAGGAAGAACTCGGCCAAGAGAAATACACTGAAGTGTTGCCGTATTTTCCAATATGCGGCGGGTGCGGAAGAATCTACACGACTCGCGCCTACAAGTATCTACCAGATGAGCGTAAGGTCACGTATTCATGTGAAGGACAGATCGACATTCGTGGGCAGGAGCTTGAGGGGTGCGGCTTCAGAGGCGAGGCGAACGTGCTTGAAGGCCGCGGTAAACTGAGCTGGAAAAGTGAGTTTGCAGCTAGATGGCAGGCGCTCGGCATTAACTTCGAAGCATATGGCAAGGACATACTTGACTCGGTCCGAGTTAACGATCGCATCTGCCAGGACATACTCGGATACGCTCCACCATATCATGTGAGGTATGAGATGTTCCTCGACAAATCGGGGAAGAAGATCTCGAAATCGGTCGGCAACGTCTTCACACCACAGATCTGGTTGCGATACGCCTCACCGGAGTCTCTGATCCTGCTGATGCTGAAGCGGATTGTGGGCGCCAGAACGCTATCCGTGGATGATGTTCCAACTTACATGATGGAACTCGACAATCTTGAGGATGTCTATTTCGGAAAGAAAGTGATCGAAGATGAGTTCGAGCGGGCGGAACTGAGAGGCCTCTACGAGTACGTTTGGCGCTTGAAACCGCCCCAACAGCCGGAGACACACATCCCGTACAACCTGCTGGTCTATCTTGTAAAGGTGGCACCGAAAGGGAAAGAGAATGAGTACGTTCTTGCGAAACTGGAAGAATACAGCTACCTGCACGGAAAGGAGTTGCGAGGTATTGACGCACGCCTAGGCTACGCTCGAAATTGGGCCGAAGACTTCGCCGAAATATCAGAACACATACCGACACTCTCGGGCGCAGAAGCAGATGCCGTCCGTGAGCTGATAACGAGCATAAGGGGACAGGCATCCGCTGATATTCTCCAGAATTCGATATTTGAAATCGCCAAGAAACACGGGATCGACCCGCCGGAGTTCTTCAAGATCCTATACGGGATCCTCCTTGGATCGCCAAAAGGACCCAGGCTTGGTCCTTACATGGAAGCGATGGGGCGAGAGAACGTTGCCGATGCCCTGGAGCGAGCGCTAAGCTCTGCGAGCACAGGCCAAGCGGAGTAGATTCCGAAAACCACATAGCCTCAACACAGTCTCTTAGCAGACCTCAGCGCCCCGAATGGGAGCAGTTTCGCATCTCGGGTTGCTCGGGCCCGTAGTCTAGCCAGGATTATGACGTTGAGGGGAGACGCAAGCTCCTCGCGGAAGCCTGCGGACCACATTTGGCAGAGAGCCAGAGGTCGTGGGTTCGAATCCCACCGGGCCCGCCAAACTTCCATCTTGTGACATAGGCTGCTATCCATGCAAGTCTCGGAGAGTCTTTCCGACTTCCGTGACATCAAGACACGCGAATTGTGTCTTGGTTCAGAAATGCTTAAGGAAAGGGTTCCAGACTCATTGGGGTTCGAACCTCCCCCCTCGTCTTCGTAGTTCTAGCCCTACTCGTAGGAGTTTTAGTGGGATTCGAACCCACCGCACCTGTTGCGTTTGTCTCCGCGGACACGGGATGATTATCATTCGGCAATCTTCCCTCGTCGCTCTCCGTCAACAAATCACACAACACACAGTAATGATGAGTCTCCTCAAGATTAGGAGGATCCTGCCGTGATTGGCAAGGGCTAGAATAGCTTGTGCAAGGTTCGCTTTGTGTCCCTCCGATGATAGATCAAGCCAGCCTTTCACTTCTGTGTCGAGTTCTTCGTGAGCACGGGCGAAAAGATCTCGAAGGCGTCTACGACTGCGTTGTGCTTGCAAGTCTCCACTCACATCCCGCAGGGCCTATTCGTCTGTGCCCCGGGTATCGTGAGAAGTGCAGCCAGTTGTATCCACCCACTGACGACGGGATGGTAGCCTAGTAGTCGTGCATCGTATGCATCGTAAGGCAAATAATATAGAAACAGACTCTGACTACTCCAATGAGCCGAATGCGGACGCGTTCTATGCGTAGCCTCGCCTCCTCGGCGTTGCTGGTCGCAGTTCTCATAGCCCCGATTATGTTCCTAAGCCAAGCGGAAGCAGCTACAATAACAGAATGGAACTTACCGACATCTGGGTCAGGGCCAATGTATGTCTTTGTTTATGACGGCCTCGTCTACTTCACCGAGTATGACGGCAACAGGATTGGCCGCTTGGATCCTGCGACTGGCATATTCAACGAGTGGCCCATACCCACAGCCGACTCACGTCCGTGGGGTGTCTTTGTTGATGCTGGCTTCGTCTACTTCACTGAGACTTGGGGCAACAGGATTGGCCGCTTGGATCCCGCGACCGGCATATTCAACGAGTGGACCATACCCACAGCCGGCTCCTATCCATCGGGTGTCTTTGTCTATGGCGGCTTCGTCTACTTCACTGAGACAAACGGGGGGAAGATTGGCCGCTTGCATCCCGCTACCGGCATATTCAATGAGTGGACCGTACCCACATTCGCCTCGAGTCCAGGGGATGTCTTTGTTTATGCTGGCTTCGTCTACTTTGAAGCAAGATATGGCAACGCGATTGGCCGCTTGGATCCTGCGACTGGCATATTCAACAAGTGGACCATACCCACCCCCACTACAACCGGCATCTTCGTTGATGCTGGCTTCGTCTACTTCACCGAGTATGACGGCAACAAGATTGGCCGCTTGGATCCCGCGACCGGCATATTCAACGAGTGGACCATACCCACAGCCAACTCGCGTCCATGGGATGTCTTTGTTTATGGCGGCCTCGTCTACTTCACCGAGGCTGTCGGCAAGATTGGCCGTTTGGATCCTGCGACTGGCATATTCAACGAGTGGACCATACCCACAGGGAGCGAGGCTGGACGTGGTATCTTTGTTGATGCTGGCTTCGTCTACTTCACGCAGGGGTATTACAACAAGATTGGGCGCTTGAGTGATATTGGTCCTGGCACTACGACTTACACGAACTTGATTAGCAGTTCAGTCTCGACCACAAGTGAGGTATCGACCGCTACGAGCCCCTATTCCTCAGCCGTCACCACGACGAGTGTGACCGCAAGCAGGACGTCTGTGAGCCACTCAACTACCAGCGTCACAACCTCGCTGCCGGATGTTTTCCTAGCACCATTCGGCAGCACTACGGTATCGTCCACAGTGAGAAGTACGATCGTTTGTGCCACCAGCACAACGACAGTGGACTTTGCCACGTCCGGTTCGAGCACAGTCGGAACCAGTACGGTGACCTCGTTGACTAGTTCAACAACTACTTCCGACGGTACTGTTATTGAGTTAGTGACTGAGACCGATAACGTGTACGCTTATCTGTTGTTGATCCTCGGAAGGCTTGCTGCCCCTGTGGGCGGCTTCGTGGAATCCGTCGACAAGCAAGCTGGGCTTTCGCCCTGGCTCGTCATAATCGGCCTACTCGGCTTTGTTGCTGCTGTGGTTGTGATTGCGAAGAGGCGTAGCCAGTAGATCCGTGCTGTCTTGCTTCCCTACTTTTTGAGCCATGATGGTCACTCCACGCGACAGGCCACACACAGTTGAAAGACCTAGAAGATCCTAAGTCGGCGGAATGAGGAAGCCGCCGAGTCCGGCGGCACGGCTCCGATAGCCGATCCGAGGCGCCCCGCAAACATCGAAGCGATGCCTAGCCGTGAAACGTTACCATCTCAGCGCACCCCCATTGTTATGAAGAACGGAATCGAGGAACCGGCAATGCCCTTGAGAGATATTGACTCTAGTTTTTCATGGACAAAGCATGCGGGCATGTATAATGGACAATCACAGGGATCTACATCGGAATACTTGTCTTCGGGAACCCGACTTTTGCTTTCATATCCGGCGTCTTCATTGCGTTGCCAATATGGTGGATTGGTGTCAGGTACTTCGAAAACGATATCCCGTTCTCTGACTGACCGTTCACGGGTGCTACAGCTACCCAGAACCTCAACCATCAAGGATCTTCTTCATGACAAAAGACAGCGGCTGTGGCTTCGTCTATGAAAACTGAAACACCTCCCATTACGAATGAGGCGTTCTAGGGGGGGCGAGATAGTGGGGGAAACAGATTAACCCCACGAAATGGTAGGGCGAAATCCCGCCGGCCCCACCATTGTGAAATCACGCTCGATCAAGTTCAGATCACTTTGTCCCGTTGGTGATCCTAACCTGCAGTTCGGTGTACTCAAGAAGTCAAGAGCGGAGTGGACGCTACGGTGAGCTTGAGCAAAATGTTCGCGTCAGGCTTTCTGGGACACAAGGTGAAGTGATGTTCCTCGGCAGGGGCTCAAGAAGCGATGCGATGGCATCCCTGATCCGCTTGCAGTTGGATCGGTCTTGCTTTCGATCGCGAATGGCGTTCCTCAATGGGCTGCTCACAATTCTTGCGAACAGGCCGAGTTGTTGACAATTCTTTTAAGGTGCAGAGTGGATGTCGCGGTATAGGTGTCTACGTGTGCACTCCAAGAGGGCTGCGGTCATATTTCTCGTAGTCATGTTCGCGCTTATGCTCGCCGTCGAACCGTTGCCCGTCGACGCTGCGTCGTCCCTCGTCCAACAGAAGGGAACCGTGTGTGTAAGGGCGGGGGGATTGGTAGCCTGCGATTCAACACTCTCAGTTTCCTTCTCAAATGATGTTGCAAGCGGAAACGTCGTGATTGTGGCCGTGGCAGTTATGGATGCAACACCGATTAGCGTGAGTCACGTAGAGGACTCCAGGGGTTCATCCTTCACTCAAGCCGTAGTCTCCTCGTATCTCTGGATGAACGTATACGTTTACTATGCCATGCTCATCTCAAGTGGGCCCGACAAAGTCACTGTGACTTTCAGCTCGGTGCCAAGTGAACTCAATGGAGCGGCGTATATCTTCGCTTACGAGGTTCATGGCATTACGACGGCGAGCGTCGCAACCGGCACGGGTTCTGGCACAGTCCCCAAAGACGGGGGCACAGTCTCCACAACTCCTACACAATTCGAGAACGGAGCCTTCCTTGTAGCAATCATGATGCAACCCATTCTGTCTTCTAGCTGGGCGGCCGGAGACAATTTCCAGTTGTCCCCAAATCCACTCGACAAGAACAATAATGAGGATGCATATATCCGCCTTTCGAGAGCTGAGTATTCAACCTCTGGAGTGTCTTCTCCGACAACCTTCCCTGCAACCCTCTCTCCTAACCCCTACTATGATCACGCGGAGTGGGTTGAGGCAGGGGCGGCTTTCAACCCAGCGCCGCCGTCACCCGTGGGCGCACCGGTCGGGGGCTTCGTGAAGCCCGTCAACAAGCTCGCGGTTGTCGCAGCGTACGCTGCTTTGTTCGGGTTGTTCGGGATCGCTTCTGCCGCGTATGCTGTTCGGAGGCGGCGCAAAGACTAGGCGCCCTCGACACTCCAGAGCCAGATTGAACTCGCTCTGGCGTGCGTTGTTTCTTGCGTGAAGCAGATTGAAGGCCCGGGTACTCCCACGACCGCTCACCGCGTAACTCGCCCTTACGGCCAACAGGCATTTCATCAAGCATTATGTTGCGGACTTGGGTGAGCTTCGTGGACACCCCCGGGACACCCCTGACTTTGGCAAGCTTCTGATGAGCAATGTCAGATCTCAGAGTTGGAATTCGCACAGGCAAGGCACGGGCGAGACAGGAAAGAAAGATGTTGATGTAGCCGTAGCCCAGTATGTCTGTTGGAAGTTCCACTTCGCCGCTCACAAGTAAGCAGACCTTGTCTCTTTCGAGAGCGCCGATGCATAGCCCGTACTCGAATACGACGTTTTGACGAGCACGCAGTTTGAATATGGTATGGGATTGCTTGATCGCCGCCTCAACGTCCGAGCTAGGCACTAACTGTTTCTTGGTCTTTCTTGGCCAACCAAGTCCCTCTTCAGCACGCCATGTATCCGTGAATCCTTCCAAAAGATCGCGGAATTTCTCATAATCCGACATCGTTGCGCCGATATCGTCGGCAGTCATCAGGACAAATGCAAAACCGACGTCCGACGTGTGATCGAGGAGTTTCTCTACGAGGGTCCGGCCCCTATTCGGCTGCTCAGCGAGGATAACTGGCTCAAGAGCCCATTCCTGCAGCATCTCTTTGAGGGCGTCTTTGTTCTTCTCGTCCTTTCCATGTACGATGAAGACCTTTCTCGAAGGAGCTGCCGAAGCCATGAGAGGTGTCGTGTTGAGGGGCACATATTAAGCGCCCATAGGCTCAGTAGGATGGCTCGACTTCCTCCCGTTCCTTCTCCACTTCAGGTTCAAGTTCATGCATCAGATCTTGAACGTCACTGAGAAGTTCGGCTTCAGATATCGACCCGATCTCGGCAACTGTTCTGGGCACAACTTCAGAATACACCTGAGTCGTGTCCAAGGGTTCGTCCAACCTTGGCTCTGGCTGGCTAGGTTCAGCATTTACTAGACCTCTGTCTCCATATCGCTCGATTTGATCTAATGCGCCGACGCTGGCGAGCCTGTCCTTCTCGACCGTGCCGCCTTCAACTTCCTCTTCGATGAACTTCGGCTCACGGCTAAGTTCGGTCAGGGTCTTCTGATGCAGTTCTACTGTGGGATTGGCCTCGAGTTGCCTGAGCAGACGTTCAGGATCGAATTCTGCCTCTGCGAGTTCTTGGCGCTTTTTTCCGAAATAGTCTGTCAATGGCTGCAGTTCGGCTTCTGTTAACTGCTGCTGGAGGATTCTCTCAGCCTTCGCGAGGTCTCGTGAAGTGATGTCGGATAGTTCATCGACCTTGTTGCCAGTTTTGACTTCTGGGGGCTCTTCTTGGTCCAGTTCGTTCTCCGCCCAGTCCTTCCAGAATCTGCGGATGAAACGCTGTAACATTTCCTCGTCAGTGGACTTTGCCGTGACCGAGTATCGATCATGCCCAGTTGCTCTTTCTATCTCCCTTTTCGGATTGCTTGGGTATTCGGGTTTCGGAGTCTTGTAGGCAGGAGGTTCAGGCCCGTACCTGAAATTGTGGTGCCTGAAGTATGCCCCTGAAGAAGGTCCTCCACGGGACGCTGTTCTTGGAACCTGCAACATGCGGTGTCTTCTGCTTGATAGGCTCTGCCTCAAGTGGGAGGCAAGGATTCGCCTCCTTTCAAGTTCGGAGGATGAATCCTCCTCGTCTTCGTTATTACGTCTCTTCTTTGCTTTTTTCAAGTTTCTAACCTTCCAAATGCTATCAAGAAATACCGTAAACACGGAGTTGCCGACATTATCGGTACCTTCAAAGGCCGTTACCTATACGTCGACTGGATCGATGAGGCAAGCATGTTGATCGACAGTTTCAGCGAACGTAAGCCGAAACCAGCCAGACTCTGCCGTCTAAGATACAAAGGCGACATCAAGAAATGGGAATTGGAGATGTACAAGAATAGCGATATGTGCTACGATGTGGAAGGCGACTTCATGTTCGGCGGAGGCACCATCGAGGAGTGCCTTGACGCCGCTGCCAGCGCGTATATCATCGAAACCATCGACCAGTAAGCTCCGCAACAGGCAAACCCACAAATTGTGGCATGAGACGTATCAAGTTGAACGTTGTCCCATCAGAACGTTAGAATTGCGGATGGCTCATGCCTAAGAAAGTGAAGATTGACTGGGAAGAACTCATCGTAGCGTTTGAGGGTTCCGGACTTGACCAGAGTAATTATCTTGATCTGGAGACCGGGGAAGTTGTTTCCGTGATGAGGGAGATTATGGATAGCGATGAGATAGATGAGATTGAGCGGAGAGTGAACTTGGAACCTGAAAGATACAGATTCATACCATCGATCGATTCAAGCGAGGCGTACGATGACATGGTCAAGTTCATTGATACAGTTGAAGATAGGCATCTGGCAGAACTACTGAGCGTAGCGATAAGTGGTAAAGGAGCATTCAGAAGGTTCAAGGACGTACTGCTCTCGTATCCAGTTGAAAGAGAGAGATGGTTTGAATTTCAAAGCGACCTCATGGTCAGGAGAGTTGAGGAATGGCTTCAGGAGATAGGGATTGAACCTTCCTCTAAGAGACCCAGAAGGCACACATCACGAGGCGACATGGATCATGATGAGCGGGACCTGCGACCACCAGCTTAGCCAAACGAGGTTCTCAGCCCCGCGATGGATGCAGATAGAATCGTCACTCGAGCTTAGATTTGATGACCTGAATCATGTGGAAGTTGACGGCAAGGGAGGACTTCTGCCACGAGCACTGTCGTGCCTCAGACCGGAATGAGATCCGCTTTCGCTACGAATGACCATCCCATGGCTCCGACCATGAATCAAGGTCAAAGCAGGCACGTGGCACTCCCGGACTGCAACAATAAGAAGTACGCATGATAGAAAACGTACAGGATTATTCAGCGTTGGCTTGTACACGAAAGGGCGCGAGACGGAAGAGCGACCTTGCGCGCCTCTCGGGAAGATGGAGAGTCGCAGAACTACCGGACCTTGCTGATGACTATTTGGCCGAGACAAGGAACCCTCATGTTAATCTGACGCTAGAGAAGAGGGATCTGTCTATTCAGGGTGATTACCAGTTTGGACTTCAATCCGGCGTCATGGACGGAGAAGTAATCCAGGAAGAGAGGCGAACGGAAGCAGGTGTGGTCAAGACCGTCAGGATACTATTCAGTTTTGAGGGTAATGATGAGATGGATGAAGTACACGGATACGGCGAGGCAATCCTCTCAGAGGATGGGCGAACCCTGACAGGCAGAATGCACTACCATTATGGCGATACATACAGATTTGTATGGAAGCGTTTGCACAAACGAATCCGTTCCCTGCAGTGATGAGTTACCAAGTGAAGGAGTTTTCCGTTCGTTAGCAGGAAAATAGAACTCTGGAAGTGTGTTTCAGGTGACAAAGCTCTTCTCGGGCTTCGGATTGGAGAGGAAGACCTTCGCTCCTAGGAGTTCGTGAAAGGGCTTCGAGTATGCACCATGGCTGTAAGGTATTGGTGTAGGCGAGGTTAGTTGGAGACATGGGCGTCGAGTACACATCATCAGGCATTAAGCCCCAATCCTTGAAGAAGCTCTGGTGCAGCGACCTCTCTACGACTATGGCCGTCTTGGATTGCTCATTGAGGGTAATCATCCATTCATCATCCGGAGCCTTGGCTGTCGCTATGCTTACCCCTCTCCTGCTCTGAGGAAGTGAAGAACCTCTCAATTTGAGCTCTCACCTCAGCCGGTACGACAGCGACCTTGTAGAGCCTCCTGGGGCTCGGCATCCTGCCAACCACAACCAGTCCATGAAGCCTCAGCAGGCCTATATCCGACTTCGGCGGTTTCTCATTCCACCACATACCAATCTCGTCCGAGAACTGCTTCGCCAACACGCCGTACTTGAGGACCCATCCGCTGGCGAAAAGCAACCTCAGCGCTTCGATTGAGCCTTCTGGAAGCTTCTTCGCTCGCAGCAACTCTTCTACATGCCCAGACTCGAGCTTCGAAACAACCAACCTTATCTTCTCCCTCTTCACTCTACCCTTCACCTCTATTCCCAGCACAGCGCACATACCATCCACCCACCCTGAAGGATACTTCTTCATCACTATCCGCAACCTTGTGCCTGCATTGACGAGAATCGACTCAGACTCCTGTATCTCGCGTTTTTCTAACCACTCCATCATGAGCTCTGGCGAGACGAGACCAAGCCTTCTCGCCGCCTCTTCCTCGCGCTCCGATCTGGTGAGTATGCCGTTGAACATGTAGAACTTGTCGCCCCATGGATGTATCCTGCCATTGATAACGTCGCCAGTCTTGAAGAAACGCTTTGAAGGGTCAACCTTGGAGACAGCAATGCACCTGTTTCCCGTCTGAAGATGCTCGATGACTAGGTAAGGCAGGTAGCTGTCATCCAGCACTCGAAATGACCCCCTGATCACCTCCTTCATCTGGAGCATCCTCCTTGCAAGCGCCGGCTCATCTGGAGCGACGTACCTCTCAACGAATTCCTCAAGAACAGTCTTCCCAGTTGAGGGCAGCACCTTCTCTGCCACAAACCAGCTGAGCCTCTGCCTCCAAGCAAACTCCTCTTCCATTCCTTTCATAATATCTGGGCACTCACCCGCATATTCCTGAAACTCCTTCTCGTACTTCTCCATCGCGTAATCGTATAGGCGATCCGTGTATTCGACCTCAGATTCACTGATCACGAATGGTGCAAAAGGTGGCGAAGGAAGCGATGGTGATGATCCGTCCTCCTTCGTCGCGGAGCCATCACCTGACCCAGATTCGGATTCTGCCACCTCTCGATCTCCCTCGGAGTTTCTACCCCAACCGATTCGGTTATGCGTTGCTCAAAGAAGTAAACCGCTTGGGCTTCCATGAATGGCTGCAAGCGCTGGAAGCAATGGCATTGATAGAGCAATAGGGTTATCCATGGAAGTGCTGTGTACCTTTTCGAACTGCAAAACTCAAAGACATTCCGGACAGTCGTGTAGGATAGTTCGGAATGTAGCGTTGACTGATGCGTGGAGAAAGATACCTATAGAAGCCTAAACGATGGTGCACAGGACGGCTCCTGGAAGGCTGGTTGATTAGAGGGTCAGCCCACGCTATGATGCCCACGAGTACAGTTCATAATTGGTGGATGAGGTTCCAGAGGAAAGGATGGGCGAGGCTGGACGACGACGTCCTCGAGGCGAGGCAAATCGCGAGTGAACGCAGCCAGTATCAGCGACTGAAAGAGAGCGGCATACAAGTTGGACGGCAACCCTGCAGACATGCATGAGAAGGTCGCCATCATCGACAGCGATCGCGATCACTGGAAGGTTCAATTGGTCGGAGAACGCGGAGGAGAGAAGCGATGAGAACATCGTAGTCCTACGCGACCGGGCATGGGCTGAAGCCTTCGAGAACCAGTTCACCCTCGTCTGGAACCATGGTGATTGAAGCCGAAACTAAGTTGCATCAACGGGCGCGTGGACTGCTACATGACGCCGGTTAGAACGGTCGGCGAGTTCGAGGACGCGAATACGGAGAAGCATCCTAGATATGGAATATGCGAATGCGACTGCAGCACCATGCATACCCTTGACATGCTCAGCGATACATGGTTTGTTGGAGACGGCGGACTTGCTTAACCGCCGTCTAGTCTACGCATGCTGTCCATCCGCCCGTCACTCTCCACGAACGATGACAAACATACGAACGGTTACGATGCTTGCTTCACGGTTAAACGAGATGTTTCACGATGAACCGATAGGCAGCGCTATCAGGTGATCGTGGCGCGCTCGGGCTTTGACTGCTGGTCATATAGTTTCGGTTGGACCGGTCCCATCTTGAGAATCCTATGTGAAGCCGCAAGCTTCTATGCATAGCGTTGACGCTTCCTAGGTCACATGGTTTACCAAGGCTAGAAGCTTAGCGCGATGGCTAAGCTTTGACTTGGACTGACTTGATCTACCTCCGGACGATGGACTCCCAGGCCTGCTGGTTGAGGATGCATCTTGGGAGAGACTCCGCGAGGAAGCAGTATCTGCCCCTAGTTAGGGGCAAGTACCACCGGGCCCGCCACTTCCTATGAGCTAGGTCGCTGAATCTAACTCCGCCAACCGCTCTCGCTGAGGCTTTTCAGGAAATCTTCTTCAGCTGCTTGGAAAGTCGGGTACGATTTGGCCGGGACAAGGGCTTGCAGGTCTCTGTTCCATTCACCCTCTATTGGTGCGAGCCTTTCCTTGATTTCTTCCAGACTTGGCATTGTCTCCTTGAATTCCTCGTAGGATCGTAGTTTGTCTGCTATCATTCTGGGATCAAGAAGGATGCCTTTGGATCGTAGAAACCATATGTCATACAGGTCTCTAGGCCTAGCCCTCATCAGGCATGCTCTAACCTTCTCAGCAAGTATCTCTTCTCGCGACATAGCTCTGAATGAGGACGGATGCGTTTCTCCTCTTCTCGGAGCTTCCATCTTGCAGTCAAGGCAGATTCTTCGGTCGCTCTGCCCTGCCATTCGACCAATCTTACAGCCGTAGGTCCTGTTATCGTATCCACCCACCATTCTCACTACAGCAATGGCGAGGTGTTCACACGACATTCGTCTTGCAACGTCATAGTCATCTCTTGGAGTCCACCATTCAGGAGTAATCAATAGTGGTTCCCTGAAGCTGAAGTCGAGTTGCACGTTGTCCGGATGATCTAGTTGTGCCCTGTATTTGAGTCGTAGCAACGCCTTGTCGTTTGCCATCTCTCGGACTTCAAGGTCCGTGAAGGTAACCTCCAAGATCCTCCTGTCACTGAAGAGTCTTGACAGATCCTGGGCAAGTTCTTTGGCTGTTGTATCGAAGAAATCGAAATCGAGGTCGACAGAGAATCTCGCTTCTGGATAGTAGACCTTCTTGATAGCCGTGCCGCCTTTGAAGACAAAACGTTTGGCGTGTTGACTCTTTGACAGTTGCATAATTGCAACAGAGAGGACGTAGTCTTTCTCCGCGGTACCTATCGGTATTCGTTTGCTTGCAGCGTATCTCTTGAGGCCAGCTTCATCCATATCGCTGTCACTTCCAGTGAAGGATCACGTTTCTCGGAACGTTCAGTTTGAGTCCCCATCGGCTTGAATAGCCGAGCACTTTCTTTGTCGCTGAGGGATCAAGCCAAGGGGTTCCTGTGGGCTTTCGGGGCAGAAGTGACGAATAGACTCCTATGTCAAAGTCCAGAAGTTCGAGGAGGTAGCCTAACCTGAGTTTCACGGCAAGGATTCGCATTTTCTCTGCATCATCAATCATGCGAGCAACGTCGAGCTTGTCCTTGGCTGTCCAGATTGCTTTTGCCACTTCCGAGATTCCGCCTGAGTATTGCGGGTGGGCTAGTGAATCGACTATGGTTTTCTCGCGGCCGGATATGTTGAATTCGGTCTCTCCCAGCTTCTCTTGGGTGTAGTCGAAGAATCGCTCGCGTGGGTAGGTGACGAACTGTATTCGTTGATTGTCGAATGTGAGGTTCCTTGCTCGTTTCATCACTGTCACGTAGGTGGTCTGAGGTAGCTGTTCTGTCATTCCCCAATAGCCTAGGGCTGACCAGAAACCCACGTAGTAGTCGTTTCCTAGGATTCCTGTGAGAATTGTGAATACGTGTTCTGTCCAGGTGCCTTCTATTCCAGACCTGGCAGGAGATAGCAGGTAGAGCCCCTTGCGTACCTGCCTTATTCTTCTCTTTGCTTTGAGTCGGTCTAGTACTCTGTAGACGGACTTGTTGGATGTTGCGAGGACTGCTTGGGCATGTTTGAATGTGAAGAGTATCCGTCCGTCCCTTTCGAGGGTGAAGATGAGCTTGGCCTCGTTGTGGCCAAGGCGTATATTTTGTGTATTCAATTCTCCTTCTAAAGGGGAAATCGTTACATGAAATATAAACCTGCCGCTGAGAAGAACCGTATCCGAAGCTCAGAACCAATTCAGCCGATGCTTCTTACCACGGCGTGCATCGCCCTTGTTCTGCTGTCTGCGGATGTTTTGCGGATCTTTGGCGTAGTTTTTGTCCGCAGGAATTTCGTTGGTTCAAAACGTGAAATGTCACCTAACCGGGCCCGCCATCTCTTTTTGGCTGTCTGCGGATGTTTTGTGGAGTTTCTGTCCGTTCGGGGTGGAATTATGGCGTCGAAATCTCCTCGCCTACGCGCCAATCCGGGAGGAAGCGTGTTGCTTCCTCAATGGCAAGAGGAGGTGTTGCAGAACAATCTTTATAGCATGTTGTTATTTCAACAATCGCGTTGATTAAGCAGCACGATATGGGGGCATCATTGCATGGCATTTCCGTCCAGTAAGACCGCCAAAGTGTACAATCTGCTGCTATCTCGTTTTGAGCGAGTAGTATCCAGTGATGACATTAGAAAGACCGCTACGGCTTTTCAGATGGACCCCCGAGCAGCCCTAGTCACACTTACGCGCAATGGAGCACTCGAGCCTGTTGTGTTCAGAGGAGTCTATTATGTTCGCAATCGGAATGAGCGCGATTTGCGCACCATTGAGGAGGACCCTTTTCGCACCATAGCGCGCGCATGCAACATGAGGCTTGGCAAAGGCTGGTATTTCGGATTAGCTACAGCCCTTAAGCTTGCTGGGGTCTGGGGACAGCAATCTTTGACCACGATGACGATCATCACCAAGACAAGAGTACAACACGCAAAGGCATCCTTCGCTGGCTATGCTGTCGAATTCAAGGTTCTCTCTATTCCATCATTCGAGACGATGTTGCGAGACGATGGGATCATCAGATACAGCGAACCTGTCAGGACACTGTTGGACTTTGCCTACTTCGGTGCCAGACGCGGAAGATCAGACGAGTACGCAAGGAGTGTGATCGCTGCGATCTCTGCAAGAGAACGAAAGCGGTTGGTGGAACAGGCCAGACAGTCCCTCTCCGACTACCCTCATCTTTATCGTGTTTTTCTGGACCGATTGCTCTCGGAGCTGAAGAAAAGTGAAATACTCGCCCACTCAGGTTAGAAGGTTGGCGGAGTCTCTCAACGCCAACGCACAAATCCAGAACCTACCAGTCGACCTACTCGAAAAAGACGTTTGGATTACTTACATCCTCCGAGAATTGAGATCGCTGGATAGCTCGAAGTACCTTGCTTTCAAAGGCGGGACATGTCTCATAAAGGCCTACTTTGGTTACTATCGATTTAGTGAAGACATCGACCTGACATGGTTTGGATCAAGAATTCATCGACGTGATTTCCGCAATCAGGTGCTAGGAACGATGATGGATACGCTCGCCTTGGAGTGGGATAGACAGAACAAGGTGAGGACTGGCATTGCAGGAAGCCATAGCGGCGGTGTCTTCAGCTATTTCTTGCTCAGTCCACCAAGAGACTCGGTCAATGTGAGACTCAAGATCACTGTCGCGTTCGACGAGAGGCTTGGGTTCAAGCCCGTGCTCTTGAAATTGAATCACGTACCAATCGAAGACAGCATCAAGCGTGATATGTCAGCAACCTTTGGTGATATTGCGACTGGCTATTTCGACGCGACTGAAGTATGGTGCTACGCGCTACAAGAAATCGCCTGTGAAAAGGTACGTGCGCTATTGACAAGGCAAATACAACCAGCTCGTTCGCGCGATCTAGTGGATCTGTACAAGATAGCTGTCAGTAAGGGACTTGAGAATGCAGCGCCTCCTGAGATAGTCAGGTCGAAGCTCGCATCGGCACTCAGGATTGGAGCATACAAGAGGGAGTACACTAGGACGACTCAGAGCCTTGGAAAGCACCTCGAACAGCTAGTCGCGGAATCCCGATCAGATCCCCTCTTCGTGGAAAGGATAGATTCCGTCGATTTGAGCAAATTTGCCTAGGAGCTAGAGGAATACCTAGGAAGGGAGATAATCCCGAGAGTCTAGTGGTGGGGACCTTTGGTGTAGTTTCTGTCCGCCCCGGATTTCGTTGGTTCTAAACGTGAAATGTCACCTAACCGGGCCCGCCAAATCGATCAGTCCCTCGTCATCACTTTCCGCATAGCTCAGGAAAGAGGAGCTTCACTTAGACGCCTTGCGTTCGAGTTCTGCTACTCGCGCCTCGACGAATTCCCTGATTCTCTCTTCGCTGTGTTTCCTCGCTAGTTCCTGTTCTTGCAGGTGTTCTCTCACTGTCTTTAGAAGGTCATCCATCTTGAAGGGTTTGACTACATATGCGTCAGCACCGTGGTTGACTGCATCAATCGCATTCTGCAGTCCTGGATAGCCTGTTACGATTATCTTGACCATCCTTGGGACGGTATCTTTCATCTCAGTCAACAACTTTGTCCCATCCATATCTGGCAGTCTTATGTCAATGAGCGCCAGATTGTAGAAGTAAGATTTGGACTTCCGGATTGCTTCGCGTCCGTTCTCCGCCATAGCGACAACGTATCCCTCATCTTCCAAGGCCGCGGACAAGACCTTCCTTATGCTTGAGTCGTCGTCGATGACAAGAATCTTGGCATATTTAGTCATGAATCCTCGCTTCCAATGGAATGGTCACTATGAAAGTTGTGCCCTTTCCAATCTCCGTCTCATAAGAGATACTGCCTTTGTGCGCTTCCACTATGCGCTTAGAGATCGAGAGCCCCAATCCGATCCCCTTCGACTTTGTCGTGAAGAAAGGCATCCAAATCCTGCTTGCAACGTCTTCTGTAATGCCTGGCCCGGTGTCGGAGAGAGTAACGTGCAAGTTGCCGTTTGATTCCTTGCTCTGAATCGTGAGCTCTCCAGCCTGAGGCATGGCGTCAACGGCGTTCCTGATTAGGTTCACGAAGACCCGCTTCATCTTCTCTGTATCTATCCTCACTTCGGGTTGATCGCTAGTTAGATTGCTGACTCGTATTTCGCCTGGAATCTCGACTAGAGCTAGTGCCTGTTCTATGATTGATCTTGGACTCGTGCCCGCAAGATCCAGATGGAGCTCTCTGGAATATTCCAGAAGGTCGGACATGATTCTGTTTGCATGTTCTACGTCTTTCTCGATCAAATCGAGCATCTCCTGCGACTTCCCGTCTCCAGTTGCGCCAACCTTCTTCCTGAGATGATACGCTGCACCAGAGATACCTGTCAGCGGGTTACGGAGATCGTGAGCCATCATCGTAGCCATCTCCCCAATGGCCGCCAAGCGCTCAGACCTGAGAAGCGCCTCCTGCATCCGCTTCTCCTCTGTCACGTCGGTCCAGTATCCGTTGACCTCTATCGGGTTACCATCCGCATCGCGGACCACCTTCGCTTCTTCGCGTATCCACCGGTAGGCGCCGTCCTTGTGCAGAAACCGGTACTCGAAGGTATGCTGTCCCTCCTTCCAGAAACGCGGCATCTCCGCCATGACTGAACTTACGTCCTCAGGGTGAACATGGTGTTCCCAAAACTCGGGATGGCCGATGAATTCCCGCGGCTCAAAGCCCAGTATTGAAGCGACCCTCTCGCTCAGGTAAGTCAGGACAAAATCGGAGTAGTCCGCAAGAGGCTTGCCCGCATAGATGACAGCCGGGTTCGAGGCTATCACATATTCGAGTCGCTCTCTAGCCGCTCGAAGCTCCTCCTCTAGTCGTTTGCGTTCTGTGATGTCGATGCCGAAGGATATTGTTCCCACGATCTGGCCCTGCTCGTGCACCTCATTATTCTGCCAGACAACATAACGTTCCTCGCCAGACTTGGTCAGGATGGGATTCTCGAAGTTCTTGGGCAAGCCACCCGCCGTCAGACGCTCAAACTCTCTCCAGACCTCCGGATAGCGATCCTTGGGCACGATCACCTCAAACCAGTTCCGGCCCTCCAGCTCCTTCCGGCTGTAACCCGTGATCCTCTCCGCAGCCTGATTGAAAACTTGAATCTTCCCGTGACTGTCCAACCCGACAACCATAGCGTTGGCGGTCTGGATCAGATTCTCCGCGTAGTCCTTGGCCGCCTGCAAAGCGACCTCGGCTCGTTTGCGTTCAGTAATATCGGTCCAGTACCCAATCACCTCCACGGGCTCGCCGGACGCGTCGCGAATCAGTCTTGCCTCTTCATGCAGCCATCGGTATGTTCCGTCCTTGTGGAGAAAGCGGGACTCGAAGACATAATGGCCTTCTTTCCAGAGGCGTGGCAGCTCCGCACGATAGCGGCCCAAGTCGTCAGGGTGAAGACGAGTTTCCCAGAGTTGGGGGTTGTCGATCAATTCACGAGATCCAAAGCCTAGCGCTTGAGCGACGCTCTCACTCATGTAAGTCGCATCGAAGTCGGATTGGTCAATGCGAGGTTTTGCAGTGTAGATTACGGCTGGGTTGGAGGAAATCACGCGTTCTAATCGTTCCCTTGCGGCGGTAAGCTCCTTGGTCTTCTCGAAGATCAGTTCCCCTAAATGCTCAGAGTGTCTTTGAAGTTCATCTTCCATACGTTTGCGTTCGGTAATGTCGATGATGATTGCTTCGAAGCCGACCGTCTTGCCTTCAACTATGAGCCTTGTCGGCCTCGACCAGAGATAACGAATGCTGGCGTCCTTACGCACCGCTCGGAATTCGATATTTGGAGCCTGCCTGGACGACGAGATTCCTCGGATGAACAGGCCCATGACTCTCTCCCTGTCGGCAGGATGAAGGAAGTCAGCGAATGAGCGACCTGACAGCTCCTGAACGGAATACCCTAGTAGATCAGCGAGCGCCCTGTTCGTATAAGTGAGCTGCCCTGTCAGATCGGCCGCGGCGACACCGGCCGCGGTATCTTCGACCAGACTGCGGAACTTCTGTTCTGACTCGACAAGCTTTCGTTCCTTCTGGGGTGTGCCCAGCGCTTCTGTCATCTCCCGTGATCGATCGTCATGTCTCTTAGAGCTCTTCTTAGAGCGCTTGCGTCTTGTAGTGTTCAGAATGCTGTGGGCCTTGCTCGATCCAAGATTCCGAATCTTTCTATCCATCAAACCGTCCCAGTCCTAGCATCCTATCAATGAGTCTAGCCAATTGACAAGGTCCGCTTTGCGTGATTCACATAGTCGACGAGTACCCAGTCATCGTTTGGCTCGAAATTCAACCGGAGAGTCCTGTATAGGTTCTCCGCGGCGACCCTCTCAACCATGTTGCCCCCTTTGCCGAGCAGATCCGTGAGTGCTCCGTGAAGAACCTCAAGCTTCTCAGGGATTTCTTCGCGCGTTATCTGGTAGCTGCTTCCAATGCAATCATAAATCGCCTGTCTAGCGGTTTCACCTAGGACGAGTAGCGCGCGGTCAACAGCCTCGAGCAACAACCTGCTGAACTCACGAGAATCGCGCGCGGATTCTCCACCCGTTGACAATCGATCGCCTCATTGGGTCTTCCAATTGCCGAATGGGGAACTGCGAAGCAAGTTTCGAGCCTCGCAGTGCTCTATCACTGAACTCACGATAGCTTAGACTTCCTAGATCCGAATGAAGGACGTGGAATAATTGAGTTGCGCCTTTGTATCCTCGCCGCGGAGCACCTGATCAAGGCGCGCTGAGCTCAGAGGTATAACCGAGCCGTTCAATTCACCTAAATCATCCTTGTTCTACTGTAAAACAGAGAATGAGACTGCGCACATACTCTTCTGGATTAGGTCCCGTTCATTATATAGGTCAGAATGCTGAAACATCGTTCTGATGTGTTATGCCAGTTACGGAACTTGCACCGAAAGAAATCAGAGCCGAGTGTGAGCCCCTAGAATGCCGCACAAGCGGCGAACTTGCACCATTGGAGGGCATTATCGGGCAGGACCGTGCTCTTCGGGCTCTGAACCTCGGACTAGGAATAGGAGAGAAGGGATTCAACGTCTACGTCGCAGGCCCACCAGGTACCGGCAAAACGACGGCGGTGAGGAATTTCTTGGAGGCAATAGCCAAGGATCGTCCCACTCCTCCAGACTGGTGCTATGTGAACAACTTTCACAATTCGTACGAGCCACTTTGCATACAGCTCCCCACGGGCAGAGCGAAGACATTCCGGAAAGACCTCGACAATTTCATAGAAGAGGCGAAACGAACCGTTCCGAGAGCCCTTCAGAGCGACGAATTCCAATCCAAAAGAGAGCAAATGATCAAGACCGCGGAAGAGCGAAGAAACAAGATACTGTCCGATCTTGGAAACGAAGCAGAACGATCCGGTTTCTCGATACAAGCAACACATCTCGGTGTGACCCTGATACCAGTTCACAATGGCAAGCCGATCAGTGAAGAAGAACTGGCCTCGCTGCCTGACCGCGTGAAGAAGGAGATGGATCAAAAGAGAACTGATGTCGAGAGCAAGTTCGAGGAAGCCATGAAACAGATAGCAACCTTGGAGAAGGAGACCAGATCCGCGCTTAGGAAGCTCAGCAATGACGCAATCCAATACGCGATAGGCTTCCTGATGGATGCTCTTCAGAAATCCTACGAGGACATCCCCGAAGTCGTTAGCTATCTGAAAGATGTGAGAACGGACATTCTCGAGAACTACGAACTCTTTGCTGGCCCTCAGGAACCGACTACTACTACCGAAGGGCAGCTGATGGCTCCTTGGATGAAGGAGATGCCCTTTAGAAGGTACAAGGTGAACGTCATTGTGGACAACTCCCAACTGAAGGGTTCCCCGGTAGTCTTCGAGGAGAACCCGACTTATCTCAACCTTTTTGGGAGAATTGAGAAGGAAGCTCAATTTGGAAGCTTCACCACTGATTTCACTCTGGTGAAAGGTGGTTCAATACACAGAGCGAATGGTGGGTATCTGGTCCTTCCAGTAGAGGGTCTGCTGACAAATCCTTTGTCATATGACGGACTGAAGAGGGCGCTGAGAAACAATAAGATAGCCATCGAAGAACCCGGCGAACGTCTAGGGTTCATGACAACGAAGACTCTGACGCCTCAACCAATACCGCTGAATGTCAAAGTGATCTTGGTTGGACAACCACTCGTATACCAGCTTCTACTTGCCTATGATACCGAATTCCGCGAATTCTTCAAGGTAAAAGCCGACTTCGATACCACGATAGACAGAAACAAAGAGAATCTACGAAGATACGCCTCGTTTGTGTGCACCCTCTGCGAGAAAGAGGGACTGAAGCATCTCGAAGCCCCAGCCATAGCTAAGGTTATAGAACACGGCTCAAGGCTGGCGGAAGACCAGAGGAAACTGTCGACGCGTTTCGCAGAGGTTGCTGACCTCATACGAGAAGCCAACTATTACGCGGCCCAAGACGGATCCAAGTACATCAGTGCGGGCCATGTCACCAAAGCTCTTGAGGAGAAAGTATACCGATCGAATCTCATCCAGCAGAAGATCCTTGAGATGATTCAGCGGGGGCTATTTCTCATAGATACCTCAGGAACAAGGGCGGGCCAAGTCAACGGCCTATCCGTGATAAGCCTCGGGGACTTTGAATTCGGTAGACCGTCAAGGGTGACTGCGAGTATAGGCCTGGGAAGAGAAGGTGTGCTCGATATAGAGCGCGAAGCCAAGATGGGCGGCCCCATACATACGAAAGGCGTACTAATACTGGGCGGCTACCTTGCAAACAAATATGCGCGCGATAAACCGTTGAGTCTCTCCGCGAGACTGGTTTTCGAGCAAAGCTACGAAGGAGTGGAAGGCGACAGCGCCTCCAGCACCGAACTCTACGCGATACTGTCGTCCTTGGCAGATATCCCGATCAAGCAGAACATCGCAGTTACGGGCTCGGTCAATCAGAGGGGAGAGGTTCAAGCGATCGGCGGAGTGAATGAGAAGATCGAAGGTTTCTTTGAAGTGTGCAAACTCAAGGGTCTCAAAGGCGACGAATCCGTGATGATACCGAAGAGCAACGCCCAAGATCTGATGCTCAAGGAAGAGGTCGTCAAGGCCGTGAAGGATGGACGATTCCACATCTACGCAGTCAGCAGCATTGACGAAGGGATAGAAATCCTAACTGGAGTCAAAGCAGGCGAGAGAAAGAAAGATGGAAGCTTCGAACCCAACACAGTGAACAATAGAGTTGACCGTCGCCTGAAGGAGATGGCGGAGACCCTGACGCGATTTGCCGAGGCACCTGGGAAAGAAAGACCTCACCCCAGAAGAAGGAAAGAGGAGTAGTCCGCGCGCTTTCAGTCACTGAAGAGACCTGAGGTGGGCCCCCCTATTGGGGGGTACCCTCTCCGCCTGAGCCGTCTCGTGAGATCTTTCCTGAATCCTCCAGTCTCCGTATGGAGGCTTGGAGTTCCAAGATTGTCATGTGAAGGTCCGTGGACGCCTTTGAGAGCGATATCTCTCCATTTCTCTCAACAACGTATCGATATACGATCTCGTCGTGTTCTGAGACCTCCGGACTGGGAGTGGCCTGTCGCACGGGAATTTCTACTCGCTGACCGAATAGGGTTCCGCAGTGAACGCATGAGATTGCATTCCTCGGCGTAAGTGCTCCGCATTTGGGGCATCTTGCGAGCGACACGCCGTGTTCTGGCGAGGAAGATCTGCCTGTCGGGTAAGCCAAGACGGGGGGCCTGGGAGGAGGCGAAAAGAATCGTCGAATGCCTTCGCCTGCGTGCCGAATCATCTCACGAAACGACGGACCCCTTCGAGGGGGGACAGAGGCCCTGCAGACATCGCACCACCAGTATCCCCGCACCATGCTAAGACTATGGCCGCATCTGGGACATCTTGGCAGGAAGTGAGCGACATCGGACAAGGAACGCACCCCCCCTGTTCTAGTGTCTGAAATCCCTGCCGTTTGCTTAATAGCCTATGACCCTAGCACCATCCCTGACGTTCCAAACTCGTTCTTGATCGTCTGGAATCTCTGCTCCAAGTACCTTGACGGCGTCATTCCTTGTTTCTTGGCGATTTCTCGAATGATTCCCTCGATACCTGATGCATGTTGAATTGCTTTCTTTGGCCTCATTGCGATCGCCGATGGGATGCCAAGCTTGATCGCAACGTCGCGGAGAATCCATTTCCTGAGATTGTCTGAAGACGACTTCACTTTCATCATCAGAGGCACCCTACACGCGAACTGCGTCATCTTTCTTGTCGCGAATGGAAGCCTCAGCTCGGCGCCAAGTGAGGAGATCGCTTGCTCGTCCCGTTGATAGTTGACCTCATGTGCCCTTCGAATACTCTCAAGAATCGCCTCCGAGGCCGCGTCCGTCCCACGCTCGCCCATTATCGATGCAAACCTCTTGTATCCGCCGAAAAGCTCGTCGCTACCTTGCCCAAGTAGTACCACGGACCTTCCGTTCTGCAAGGCGACCTGTGTAGTCCAGTATATTGCCATCGCGATGCTCACCTTCATCAGGTTTGGTTCTTCAATGAGCCAAATCATCCGATCAAGACACTCCGCCACATCGTTCCTTGAGAACTCTCGCGTCACGATGGGCAGCTCTAGGATTCTTGCCGCCGACTCGGCTTGGCTCATCTCGTGCGTTTGACCGATCCCGACTGTGACCAGAAGCGGGTCTATTTCCATACCTTTCGCAATCTTAGCCAAAACGGAACTATCGAGTCCTCCTGAGAATCCCATGGCAACCGTGCCAACTCTAGCGGTTTGGATTGAAACCGATTCAATTAGCAACCGCGAAAGTTCTTCCGCGTCAATTCTTTGATGTGATGACCCCTTGGACGACTCGAACTCAGACGCCGGAGACTCGAGGGTTAGTGTCCTCGTGCTTGCCTTCAGACAGCCTCCGGGTGGGAAGGAGCTGGCGTCATCTATTCCGATACGCCATAGAGCCTTGCGATCTGAGGCAACGGCGACCAGATTGTCGCGACTACCCACGAAAATCGGTTTGAGGCCGAGCGCGTCCCGTGCGACCAGCAGGCAATCATCCGTGCACAGACATAGTCCGTATGCTCCATCCGTACGAGAGATAGTTGATGGAAACTCATCCGGCGTGAGTCTGGCTCTCAGGGGTCGCGCTGCCTCTTCCCCTCCTACGAGCGTCCCGTCCCACACGATCCTTCCATCCATGCAGAACCATCCGTCTCCTGCTCGAACGGGTTGTGGCTTGTCGTCCGGCAGAACCTTGGTGAAGCCATATCCGACTGCTGCTCGTGTTTCAGGCGATGATGCTGTCAGGAGGCTAGGTGAACGCGCCTTTTCAAGGCTGTCACCCCAGGCTACAGCTGCCGCATCATGTGCACGATGCTGCATCGCACACAACATCTTTGCGACAAGCGTGGGCGCGTCAGTCGGAGACTTCGAGAAGACGGCTGCAATTGCGCCCAATAGTCTGCCTCGCGTTGGCAGGGTCTTTATACTATCAAGGTTTTGATATGTCTGTCCCCAAGGCGGTGTTCGGCGACGATTCTGCCTATCGATTCCGGCCGATACGGTTCACCTGCGATGAGACACATCTTCGACGAAGAGAACAGGCTGCAATGCATGCTCGACGTAGAGGCAGCCCTAGCACGCGCACAAGCAAAGGTCGGAGACATCCCGCAGAAGGACGCTGCCACAATCGCGAAGAAGGCTTCGACTCGAAGCGTCAAACTCGAGCGCGTGAAACAGATCGAGGAGAGAACGAAGCATGAAACCGCGGCCATCGTTGAAGCTCTGTCCGAGGTCTGCGGACAAAGTGGACAGTACGTCCATATCGGAGCGACCTCAAGCGACATCTTGGATACCGCCATGGCTCTCCAGGTCAGAGAGGCTCTGCAGCTGGTTCTGAAGCGGCTTGACCAGCTTGAGCGCACACTCCTCAGACTCGTGGAGAAGCATTCAGATACCGTGTGCGTGGGCAGAACACATGGCCAGCACGCGCTCCCGATTACTCTAGGGCTCAAGTTTGCAGTCTGGCTGCGGGAGATCTCCAGGCATATATCACGACTACGCGAGTGCACGCCACGTGTCGTCGTTGGCAAGCTAACGGGGGCCGTTGGCACGATGGCGGGCTTAGGCGACCGTGCTCTTGAGGTCCAGCGCCTTGTGGTGGAGAGTTTGAGACTTGGAACGGCTGAAGTGACCACACAGATAGTGCAGCGAGACAGGCACGCTGAACTCGTATGTGTGCTCGCGAACCTTGCCAGTTCAGTCGACAAGTTCTCGACTGAAATCCGGAACCTGCAACGTACAGAGATCGACGAAGCACGAGAACCGTTCGATGTCAAATCGCAGATAGGTAGCTCCGCGATGCCCCACAAGATGAATCCGAGGATCTCTGAGAACATCTCCAGCGTTGCAAAGGTGGTTCGAAGTCTTGTTCAACCATCTCTTGAATCGGTGATTACGTGGCACGAGAGAGACCTGACGCAGTCTGCTGCGGAACGTTTCACGATTCCCGAGGCGTTCATACTAACGGAGCACATGCTTGTCGCCATGAACAGGGTCCTCTCGGACCTTTGGGTTTCACCCGATCGAATGGCTCGAAACCTGAACCTCACGGGAGGCATGGAGTTGTCTGAAGCTCTCGTGAGCGCTCTCGTGAAAAAAGGTATGCCGAAACCTACGGCATTCAAGCTAGTGAGAAGTATCTCGATCAAAAGTACCACGTCCCAGAAGCCGTTTCAGGACCTCGTTCAGCAGAACGCCGAGGTTGCCAGGATGCTATCGAAAAGCGAACAGAAATCCATCTTCGAACCCCGCAACTATCTCGGAAAGACGAAAGACCTGATCCGCCTGGCTACTGAGAAGACCCGGAAGGAACGGCGTTCGCGAGGACTGGCTTCCTAATTCGTCGCCTGATCATTGTTTGAATATTCTGTCAGGAGGCTTTGTTCCGTTTCATCGCGAATTGACTTGATTTCCTCCCACTCCTCAGACTTGATCAGTCCACCTGCTTGCTCTTTGATCTTCTTGGCCAATGTGGTTCCAATGAGCGGGACAGTGGCAAGCTCAGACGGCGAAGCTTTCCGTATGTCTTCGATTGTCCTGAACCCTGCAGTGTGTAGGGCTCTGGCTCTGACTCGTCCCACTCCCTGCAAGCTCAAAAGCGGTATCACGTCAGCTTTGGTTCCCTTCTCAACTCTGAGCCTCAATTGCCCGAGCGGTTTTCGCAGGTCTTTGTGTCCGAAGAGTTCCGCGAGTTCGAATGCGGAATAGAGCAGCCAGTCTGAAATCTGCACTAACCTCATGAGGTCTCCTGGTTCGACTCTATGTGCGTTCAATATCGCATCCTCGGAGGTCTCGTCGATCCAATCTAGAAGAACTGCGGCCGTCTTGACCTCCGACAAGAAATCTTCGTAGCTTGGATCAAACGACCCTAGAAGCTCGTCAGGGATCTCGCACATGAACTGCTCGCCTCTCTCAGCTGCCATTGCAGCCAGCTTCTCATCTTCACCACGCCTAGGGTAGACTCTGGGCGCAATGTCTGGGGTGCGAGCGATGAGATGCAGATAGCTGAAGTCCGTGGGGTTTGTGGCCCTCCTGTAGAGACCGTCTCTGATTATGACAGCCGAGACGGGGTCGATGTAGAGCTCCGAGACCCTTCGTCCAAATCTTGTTGCCACGAGCTCTCGTTTGTCGTAGGCGATCATTTCCTCTTTGGCGAGGTACTTCAGTATGTCCGCCATGCGTGAGCCGATCGCCCGTGGTCCGTACTGGTAGGCGTAGAAAGTGCTTGAGAAGAAGTCACGGAGCCCTTCCTCTGTATGCGCAAAACCTGTTGCGATCGTTGACAGAACGTGCGGGCGCAGAACCTTCTCGACGCCGAGCTTCGACCAAAGGCGTTCCGGGTCGGCGAGCACATAATTCTCAAGAAGAGCGTCCCGCTCCTCATCAGTCTGAGCGATGAGAACCGCTTCCCCGTATTCATCATACTTGGGCCGCCCCGCGCGGCCGCAGTTGTGAACCACGAAATTTGATGCCAAGTAGGTCTCTGTTCCGTCGACAGCGAGATTGTAGACCTTGACTGGACTCGAAAGCTTTCTTGTGGTGACCTTGGTCACTTCGACCCAAGTGGTGGGGCCCTGCGTCTCGGTTGATCTGTACTTGGACAAGTGATGGTACTGACTGTAATGGACCATCGGTATTCTCATCTTGGCGGGCTTTACCCAGTGTCGAAAGCGTTGGATATCTGCTATTCTGCGAATCGTGACCCTGTAAACCGGATTAGAGAAAGTCCTCTGCTTGCCACCGATGACGACGTGCTGAATGCGCGTATCTTTCATGACTGCGCTCATGATTCCTAGCCTGAGCAGAAGTTCGTGAATACCCCATGCGAACTTTTCACTCCCTGTAGCGATCACAATCGCTCTTACCATAGTGTGCTTGCCCCTCGGATACTTCACTTGAGAGTAGGAGCCGTCTCCGTCGAAGACACCTGCAAGGTAGGCGCCTATGAGCCTGCGCGGAAATCGAAACATGAAACTCGGAACAAGGAGCTGCAAGGATTTGTTCTTGAATGGAATACCAAATTCCGAGATCACTTGGGACAACAGGTTAGAGCCGACCTCGATGGCAGAGTGCTTCGTCTGCCTGGTGTAGATGTAAGGTCGAAGACCAAGCTTTCTTAGGATTGAGGCGGTTTTTCGCACTATCCGTGAGTTGTGGTTGAAGACTCGAACACGATAGTAGGTGCCTCTTTGACATGTCGAACATTTTCGGAGATCCCCGTCAGAGGCCACAATCCCGACTAGCCACATGAAATCTTCATCGAGCAGCCGTCCGATGCAGACCGGCTTGCCCCACTTTGACTTGACACACTTGATTTGAGATGCGGTTCTTCTTTTGTCCAGTCCGAGCAAGTCGCCAAGTGCTAGCAATACCCTCAGAGGCGGATTTCTTCTGCCTGACATGTAGTCTCGAAAGGTCTTTGGTTTCACTGCAAGCTTCCGAGCAATGTCTTTCGGTTTCCAAGGAGGACATCTCCTGCTGAACAGACTGATCGGGTTCATCGCATAGGTGGCGTCTGTAGGAAGGAAGTCCAACCAATACACCGGTTGGTCCGGTGTTGGGATGTCACGCGCATAGGCAACTAGGTCGCCGACTCGGATCGCTCGAAGCGGAGTCCATCGAGAAGAACCACTTGGTTCTTTTGCTAGAACCGGATGTTCCGGTGTCGCTACCAAACGTTTTCCGACATTGGTATCAATTTCGATAAGCTCACTTGCCTCCCTCTCGAAGTAGTCACTGATTGACCTGCCTTCGAGGTCGTGCATGGTCGCTAGGGAGAGCACATCTGCTTTCGACCGGTTACTGACGATTTCTCCAATCGTGGCCACGGATCCATCTCGCAGAGCTATGGTTGTGTCATGTGGCAGGCAGAACTGCTTGTACTCCAGTACCGAGATCTGGTACCTTCCGTATCCAGCCTCGTAGCGCTCATGACTTGTGATCACAACAAGGCGTGCGGGAAGGTTGACCCCAGCAGCCAATGTCGGCGTCGCAGCGAGGATCTTGATCTTGCCTTCCCTAAACGCGTCCTCGATTATCCTCCTGTGCGCCGCGTGAAGCCCAGCGTGGTGGAAACCCGCCGCTTGAGTGACCTGATCTGCGAGGATCTCACTGAGCCCTGTCTTTTCCCCGCTTGTTCTGATCTTATGGGCTACCAACTCCGAAGAGCGCTTCTCTCTTGGCGAGATCACCTTGCTAAGAACGGAGGCGGCTCTTTTCCCCATCTGCACGGCTGATCTACGCGTCTCAGTGAACAGTAGCGCTTGGCCGCCTTCATGGAGCGTCTGCAACGCAATATCCATGACAGGATTGCCTGTGTACGGCTGAATCGTTTTGGAGGATCCATCCTTGAAATGGATCTCGTTTTGACAGTAGACGCCCTCCTTCAGTGGAACAGGTCTCCATTCAGTGGTGATCGCTGATGCTCCGATCCAGTCTGCCACTTCTGCAGCATTTCTGACTGTTGCGCTCAGCGCCAGCAGCTGTATGTTCGGGTTCAGTTTCCTCAGTCGTGTTATGACTACTTCAAGCGTGGGCCCTCTCTCAGCTTCGTTGAGCAGGTGCACCTCATCGGCAACGACAAGTGCAACGTCTGAGATCCATTTCGCCTTGTGACGGAGCAGGGAGTCAGCTTTCTCATTCGTTGCGATCACAACGTCAAAGTTGCCAAGGTGCTCGTCGGAACGGTCATAGTCGCCGCTTGTTATAGCTATCCTGACTCTGTGCCCGTCAGGTTTACTGACGTTTGAGTACTTCTGAAATTCATCATATTTCTCGCTTGCAAGTGCTCTAAGAGGAGTCAGGTACAACGCTTTGCCCTGTCCCTCTGTGACCTTCTTCAGAATAGCGAGCTCGGCTACGAGGGTCTTCCCTGAAGCTGTCGGGCTTGCGAGCACGATGTTCTTGCCGAGCAGAGCACCGGCCGCTATGGCGTCTGCCTGTGGCGGGTAAAGCTCATCGTATCCCTTCTCAACGATGATGCGTTTGATCTCATCGGCGATCGGTAGCTCTTGGACCCTCAAGGGACAGGGGCTTCCTTGCTTCAGGCAGCGGTGCGCTTCAGATGGCCGGGCTTCGGCGAGTACAGGATACCGTCTCTTATGAGCTGGTTGACCAGTGTCTGTACTTCGCCCTCGGATAGTCCTGCTGTCTTCGAGAGTTCCTCGTAGAGCTTCGACTCCTGGACGGTCCCGGTTTCACGCTCCATGACGGCTACCGTGCTGAGGATTGTCTGCATTCGGTCGCGTAGGCTCTTGGGTTTCCCAGTCATTATTACGTCAATGTCGACCCTACCCGTGCTCGTGTCGATTCCGACATGTTGCAGGGAAATCGTCATCAGCCTGATGATTGCGTCTGTGTCCTCCACAGTGACCTTGTCTCTCAGAAATGATCGGGCTCGACATTCTGACAATCTGACGAGTGCTTCCAGTTGTCGTGGGGTGATTGCGATTGGAGACTCGGCCGTGGTTGAGGTCGAACGCATTCTGAGGTAGAAATCTCTGAGTGCTTTCGAGGCCTCTTCCGTGAGCACTGGGTCTATTCCGCGAGCGTAGCTGACGTATTTCCTAAACATCTGCGGAGTCAGTGGTACCTCCTGGGGTGGTGCTCCGACCCTGTGCAGAGTGAGAATGTGCTCTGACATCTTGGTGTCCGCCTCGGAGTCGGGAGCGTCTCGCATTATGAAGATTAGATCGAATCTGGAGAGGATCGTGACGGGGAGGTTGATGTTCTCAGTTATGTTCCTGTAAGGCTCGTATCTTCCCAGCGCTGGATTCGCCGCGGCAAGTACCGACGCCCTCGCATTCAATGTTGCCACGATCCCTCCCTTGGCTATGCTGACAGTGTTATGCAAGACTACGCCATGACTGACGAAGTTGTGCGTGGGCTCGACTGTGAGATCGTAGACCCACTTTGTTCTCAGTCGCCCCGCATTGGGCATACTGCGCACGTTCCTCACTCTTAGCCATCTGATGTTGCTCGTGCTCATCGCCTTCAAGCGGTCTACTCCAGTCCGTGCTACAGCAATCGAGTCAAGTGCATAACGTCTCTCCATTTCGAGAACGGTTTGACGGAAGCCGTCTGTATATCCGCCTCTCTCGGCGTAGTCTATCGTTCCTCTGCGAACCCCAAGTATTCGAGCTGCCTCTGCCTGCGACCACCCAAGAAGTTGTCTTAACGAGCGTATCGTCAATTCACTTGGGATGCCACGATGCAGGTGGGCAATCCGCGCTTCCAGTTCTCTGAGGCGTTTGCGGAGGACCTTTCTTGTTACGCCGTAACCATTCCTAATGTGTTCATGGAAGTATCCGTCGTTTGATACTCCGACGAGTCTCTGAAGGGCGATGAGATCGCGAGCTACATCCGTTGGAAGCACATCGTGCCCACGCAGTGTTCGACAGCTTCTCGCAAGAAGGTGATTGATCTTCTCGTACCTTGGATCCTTTCGGTCCACCAACTGATGGATGAAAGATGGGAGAGAGTCACCTGAGATGCACACTTTGAATGAGTTATTGTATCGGTCCTTCAGCAGTCTGGATGATATTCCGAGCCTAAGAAGCAAGTCCTGGTAGTCTTCGGCTAGTTCTCTGCTTGAAGTTCTATAGCATAACGCCTCCCGCTCAACACTCCCGTCACCCTTGAATGCTGAACAAAGAAAAGCTCTGACAACACCGGGCGGGGCATTCATCATAGCCGTAGGTGCCCTCTTTATGGGGGCGCGTCCCAGCATGGTCGGGAAATTGGTCTCGAAGTACCGATAGAGCCTCGAAGATATGTAGCGTTGAGTCCTTGCAGCATGCAAGTAGTCCGGTGGCACGACGCTGAATGTGTTCTTCATCAACTGATTCATTTCACGAATGAAAGCCTGTGTCGTGTTTGCGAAACCGATCTCCGAAGCTGAACCGCGATACGAATAGCCCTCTGTGATGAGATACCCCATTATGCCTCCGAGGTCCGCGGTAAGGCTCGATGGCAGTGTGATGATCTTCTCGTTGTGATGGACGACGGGCGCTACGAGGTGCTCAGCTGAAGACGGAAGGTCTAGCGTTCTCGGGCCGGGAACGAAGTCCCCAACCTTCACCTCAGAAGCCTCGACTGTCAAGATCTGCCCATGTCGGTATACAAAGACAGGGTGCTCAGGAGTGATTAGCACTTCACGCCCGTTTGAGTACCGTATCTGTGTGAACTCGTTCGGGGCTACGTGTCGACTTACGCGATCCACAGAAGCAGTCTCGAACCTGCTGAAGTCAGGGGTCGTGACCAGTCTGAGGCCGCATCGACTTATGGGAAGGATTTCACAGTCCTTGCCGAGTATCTTTGCAGCGCTGTGTTCTTCAAGTAATCTATCGACGAACTCCCCGATCCTTACTTTCTGCCCGCTCCCCAACATTATTTCAACCGATGGATGGTAGCTTTGTTGTTCCATCGCTTCGTGGATCGCGACTCGATCGTCAGGCCTCATCTTGTCGATCTCGTCTATTGAGCAGACACCTTTGTCGGCGAGCACGAGGGCGCCTGCTTCCAGCACTAAGCCTCCAGATTTCTCACGCACGACAGCAGCAGTCAGACCTGCCGCGGTAGACCCTCTCCCACTCGTGTAGAGGCCTCTTGGCGCAACACGCGCCACGTATTGGAGGAGTTGGCTCTTTGCCGTGTTGTGGGAGATGATTCCGTTGACGATGAACCTGTGGCTTCGAGGTACTTCTATGTCGTATACGTCCTGCGACGGGTGCCTCAGGATCTTCACCACGCGCTCGGTGCGTTGACCATGCACGCGCTGGAAGCCTTTCGCTGACACGACGAGCTTGGCCAAGCGCGTCCGCTTCTTCTTGGATGCGAAACCGATGGACTTTGCGAACCTGATGATGTCCTCGCCTCGCCGAATGAGGAGGGCATTCTCTATGATTCTGGAATGGATGCCAAAGCGCAGCAGCAGAATCTGTACATCTCTGAGCAGCTCGATGTCTTTGGCCTTGAGAGTTATGGCGCGTGACCCCCTGCCCTTGTCGAAGACGGAACCGTCGGCCTCAAACAGCCAGCGGAGATAGGAGGACGCTACTTCATTGTTCGACCGCAGAACAAGGTCGGGAATGCGTTTCTCCCGGAGGAAAGAAAGGTTCGAGGCAACGTCTTCGCTTCTCAGCGTCACCTCGTACACCCAGAGTGTGCGATCTGGACGCCTACGTTTGACCACCGCGGCCTCCAATCCGAACAAGTCTGATACGAGCCCACGAAGCCATGGCAATATGTCACGCTCAGTCTCCACGACTTGGAATCCTATCCGATACCGCTGGACCCACCCGTCACCGGTCATGTAGCCCAGCAGGGCCGCCAGTTCAGGGGTAAGCTTGTTTGGCAACCGTCCCTTGAACTTCGGTCCAAATCTTCTCTCCCGCGGAACGAAACCTGTGTCGACACATGCTCTTACTGTGCACGGGAAATCCGTCACTACTGCGACCTTGTCTCCGAGCCTGATTTCGTCCAAGCGCTTCCAGTGACGCTCAAGCCTCGCGTTCTGTCTGCAGATGACCAGAAGCGGATGATTGTACGTTCCCTTGATGCTCTTGCCACTCTCTGTGATCAACTCCAAAATGGGTTGGTTTCGATAGATGTGAAACCGTGTCGCAATATCCCTCTTCGCTCCTCCTTGTCCAGTTAGAACCTGGACTTGGATGTCTTGCAGGTGCTCGGCTCCAAGTTCTCCGATCTTGACGATCGCACCATTGCCGAGAACAACCCTTTCGTCCGCCACCAGACAACCTGGGTCTCCGACGAGGAGTACGTTAACGTCTCCTCTTATCGTGACTCCATCTGGAAGGATCTTCTGGACGGCACCGAATAGCAAGTACAGTATGGCTTCTTTGATGGCGTCGTACCCGTATATTGATGGAGCAAGCGAGGACAGTAGCTTTCTGTGGATCCAGGGATCCTTCGCCATCTCAAGTATCTGAGCCTCCTCTTCGGTGGTGATCTCAACGATTTCCGTTTCCTTTCCGGATATGTCAAGAAAGTTCGCGTCGAGGAAAAGGTCGAACGTGCGAAGTGGCGTTCCGCGACTAAGCATCTCTTGTTGTGCTCTGACGATTCCAGTAAGTGAGATTCTGTCACCTGGCCTCGCCACGTCTACTAGGTCTTCGAAGAGTTTCACGTCGATTGCTCTAGGCAATTGGCCTGGCGGCAGGTCTTCTGGTCGTTCCTGCATTCGAAGCTCCTGCGAGTTGATGAAAGTGGACTGCTTCTCGGCAAAGTCGAGAAGCTTCGAACGACAACGCCCGCACAGCTCGGGCTCACGCATCACGAGGCCGGATTGCTCGACGAATGTGAACGAATTGCATTTCCTACATTGGAACGCAGCACGTGTTACAAGCGGCCTAACCGGAGTCGCACGGACTATGATCCCATCGACCAGAAGAAGCCTACCTAGCTGTGCTTGTCCCACTTTTCGAAGCGAATAGCGGTCGGGAAGCTTTCTGAAGCGGACTCTGATCTTCTTGATCTCCTCTGCGTATTGTGGGTCTTCGATCTTGAGTTGCGCCCAGCCCGACCGCTCGATGTATGGAAGGTACTCGTCAGGCTTGTCAACCAGCAGTCTGGCGAGTTCCGAGTCATATGCCACGAGATCTTCGAAATCCACCACAACGTAGTGCTGACCGAGACTCCGAAGCTGGCCGAGCCTCTTCCTGTACTTGTATTCGCCTTTCTCAGGCTGGAATGTACGGAGAAATTCCTGGAATCTCTCTTCGGGCCCTGTTAGAACGGTCACGGTGACTCACTTTCCAGTATCGAGGTTTTCCATTCGCCTATCGCAGATCTCAGCTGCTTGTACAGAGCCTGTTCCTCAGAGGTCATGTTCTTTAGAAGATCGCTGGACGGTCCAGGCGCAGCGGCAAACGAAGCAATCTTGCGAAGTCGACAATTGATTATGTCACGCGAGAGATTGTCGGCTTTCTCGTATTCTCTCAGTTTCGATGTATCCTGGTTTCCTTCAACCTTCAGTCTAGTGAGTAAACGTCTGAGCATGCAATAGAAGTCTGCTTGCAGCGACGGTAGCTGTGTGGAGGCAGGTATCGTCTCCTTCCAGTGCGTCTTCGAAAGTTTAGTAACATCTAGAACATCCTCCTCACGATACTTGGCGAAACCTCCGCGGACCAGTTCGTCAGCCACCCAATATGGAAGCTCGGCCTCTTGGCCAATCCGCACTGACTGCAGTCTCTCAGTCACGGGATGAGAGAATGGGATCTCACGCGTTAGGATTATTCTTACGGGTAGATTCTGGAAGTCGAAGTCGACATCCGCCACTGAGGCCGCTACGTCCAAGAATTCCTCTCCGTCACTCCGAAGAAGAGGATTTGGCACATAAGTTCTTCCTCATGAGAGGCAAGTGAAAATGGTCCATACTTCAGGCAATGGGAAGCATCCCATTCTTTTTTAGGCGTAGAAGCGTGCATAAGCATCTGCCGTTGTTGCGTTCCATAATGAGTGGCTGGTGTTTCGCATGGAAAGTGCGATGTGGTCTGAGAAGTATAGGCCGGTGACACTTGCGGAGATGAGGAATCAAGTCAACGTGGTCAACCGCCTGAAACGGTTTGCTGAGACGCAGGCTATGCCCCATTGTCTCTTTGCGGGGCCTCCTGGGAGCGGAAAGACGACCGCCGCTCTATGTTTGGCGCACGACTTGTTTGGGGAGAGGTTCATGGACGCATTCATGGAACTGAATGCAAGCGACGCCCGAGGAATAGACGTTATCAGAACCACTGTCAAAGAGTTTGCTAGAATCGCCACCATCAGCGAGGTCCCCTTCAAGATTCTGGTCCTAGACGAGGCAGACAACATGACCGCAGACGCTCAGCACGCCCTCAGACGTACAATGGAACGCTACACGGACACATGCCGCTTCGTCCTGAGCTGCAACTACTCAGGAAAGATAATCGAACCGATCCAGTCTAGGTGCGCTATCTTCAGGTTCGTTCCGCTAGCCGAGGAGGAGGTTGCCGCTTACTTGAAGACGATTGCCGAGAAGGAGCATGTCCACCTGACAGAACCAGGACTGCGAGCTCTAACCAACGCTTCCGAAGGCGACCTGAGAAAAGCCATCAATACACTCCAAGGAGCCGCCTCATTAGGAAAGTCGATCGACGAGAAGGTTGTCTACGAAGTCGTCGGGAAAGCGAAACCCGGCGACGTTCAAGACCTCCTTGAGATCGCGATGAAAGGTGATTTCCTGAAGGCGCGAGAGAAGCTCAGGTCCTTACTGCTTCAGCAGGGGCTTTCTGGGAAGGACATCTTGAAACAGATCCACTCGGAGATCCTTCGAATGCCGATCCCTGAGAAGAGTAAGATCGAGCTGATCGACGCCGCAGGGGAGATAGACTACAGATTGATCCAAGGCGCGGACGAAGAAGTGCAGCTCTCCTCACTGCTAGCTCGTCTGGCTCTGGTGAGTTCTCAAAAGCGTTCGAGCTGAGTTGCTCGAATGAATGCTCCTTGGACTGTTAAGCATCGGCCCAAGACCCTAGCCGACATAGCGGGCAACAAGCCGACCATCCAGCAGATCTTAGATTGGCTGGATCTGTGGAAGAAAGGGCCTCCCAAGAAGAGAGCCTTGTTGCTACACGGTCCGCCTGGAACGGGCAAGACGGTGTCAGTTGAGGCTGTAGCCAACGAGCGAGGCTTGGACCTCGTAGAGATCAATGCGAGTGACAAGAGAAACCGAGATGCTCTCGAGAGAACAGTCGGACTCGCCACGCAGCAGACGGACCTTTTCGGAAGATCTCGCCTCATACTCATTGATGAGGTGGACGGAATAAACCTGAGCGAGGATCGCGGAGCCGTAGACACGATCGTCAGGCTTGTGGAGGAAACTCAGGTCCCTGTGATACTCACTGCAAATGACCCTTGGGACCCGAAGATCGGTCCGATCAGAAACGCAACCACCATGCTAGAGTATAGGAGACTCGGCCTCAGGGATACTCTCCCGTACTTGAAGAGGATCTGCGAGAAAGAAGGTGTCGAAGTCGACGAACAAGCACTCAGACTGATCGTGGATAGGAACCAGGGAGATATGCGCTCGATAATGAATGATCTTCAAGTCCTCACGTCGGGCCGGAAGAGACTATCATACGATCAGACAACATGGCTTGGTTTCCGAGACCGAAGAGCCACCATCTTCGACGCCCTCAAGACTGTATTCACGTCACCCACTTGCCTGCAAGCTCGGAGAGCAACCGATATGGCAGATATGGATCTGGACATGTTCTTTGAATGGGTCTACGAGAACACGCCCCGACAGCTCAGCGACGCACGCGACCTATGCCAAGCCATGAACGCACTTGCGCAAGCTGACCTCTATCGAGCCAGAATCGACCGGACCCGCGCTTGGGAGCTGCTACCATATGCTCTTGAGATGGAGACTGCTGGAGTCGCCATGTCGAAGGAGTTCACGAAACCAGCTTGGGTTCCCATGAAGTTTCCAGAGCGAATACAGCTCCTTTCTAGAACCAGGAAAATGAGATCCATGCAAGCCGAGTTAGGCAAGAGCATAGCTGCGCGTTGCCACATCTCGTCAAGACGAGCAATTTCTCAGTATCTTCCCTACATCAAGTACGTCTTGAACACGAATCCAACAGAAGGAGCCAGACTTGTCAGATGGCTTGGTCTAAGCGAAGAAGCCATGGAATATCTAGGTGTCAAACCGACTCCTCCTGAAGTGCCGGCCCCCGCCAAAGAGGTCGAACCGAAGAGAGCGAAACCTCGGACGGCAGCAAAACCTAAGCGAAAGAAGAAGACTGCCTAGACCCTACTCTGCCTTGCAATAGAAAGCACGTGCCCTAACTCAGGGACTATTAGTTTGCTGACAGCAGTTGTGACTCCGTCGGGGGACCCCGGCAGACAGAATATCGCCTTCCCCCGAACTACCCCTGCCGTCGCCCGTGTCATCATCGCAGCTGATCCAATTGTGTCGTAGCTGATCTTCCGAAAAAGCTCTCCAAATCCAGGCAGCTCCTTCTCGAGCATCGGGGTGATACCCTCGATCGTCACATCTGAGGGGGCGATACCTGTCCCACCAGTAATGATGATCGCTTCGACCTCCGATTTCAGTGCCTGCCTAACGGTGGTACGTAGAAGTCTGATCTTGTCAGGTATGAGCGTGCGGCCGGCGATGCGGTGCCCTGCTTCGTGCATGAGCTTCTCAATAATGTCACCTGAAGGATCCTCGACAGGCAACCCCTTCCTCTTCTGTTCTGCTTTCGAGCTGCTGCAGGTCAGAATGAAGACTGCTGCGGATTTCCGTGCATGTTCTTTGTGCATTGAAGGAACGTCCATCGCACCGATCATCCCTTGGACTTGGTCACGACTCTGAGATCCAGTATTCGGGTATCGGGATATTGGCCGCGTGCGTCTTTCTCGTACTGTTTGACCATGTCCCAGATTGTGAGCAGATAGGTTGAGGCGGCATTTAGCGCCTCCATCTCGACCCCAGTCCTTGCAGTGGTCCTTACGGTTGAACGTACCGTGATTGACGATCGACCGATCTCAGCATCTGTTAGGACATTCGTGATAGGAATGGGGTGGCAGAACGGCAACGTTTGAGGGGTATTCTTCGCAGCCAGAACAGCTGCAACTTCGGCCGCGGCTATTGGATCGCCTTTTGCTATGCGATCGTTTCGAATCTTAGTTATTGTGGATGGCTTGAGTTGGATCTTTCCTGAGGCAACAGCCTGTCTAAGGACTTCCGGTTTGGAGGTTATGTCCGCCATTGAGAACTTGTGGTTGCGACGAGTCAACTTGAGTCACTTGGAAGATTTACTTCTACGTAGTTCGAAGGCGTATTTTAGGTTCGCAGGCGTATTCGGTAGACGGAGTGTTCGTCAGGGGTATCTTCTCGGTGCTTTGCGGGCTGTTTCGAGGGCTGCTTCTAGGCTTTGCTGCATTGCGGATGCTGGAACTTGGGCGAATCCGAGAAGGGTTGTCCTTCCACGCATACCTTCACCGGACTTTTGGGCAGAGATGACTCCGATGGAGCTGAGCGCGCGGACGTACTTCCATAGTTGTGTGTGTTGGCGGGGTTCCTCGTTGAACTCATCGCAGGCGGCTTGGTATTGGCGTTCAACGTCTCCCATGCTTACGTAGGCTGTGTCTCTTTCAATTAGTAGTCGAGAGAGGGCGAGCAGCATGAGCTTCTCATGGATTGAGAGAGCGGCTATGTAATCGGTTCTCATGGCTGGATAGACGCTCGCTATAGCTTTCCTGACATGTTCGGCGGAGACTACGCGGGAACTTTCAGAATCCGCATACTTTCCGGCTCTCCAGAGCAATTCGATAGCGTAGCGGGCATCGCCGGATGAGCCGGCCACATCCGCCAAGAAAGCAGCGGTTGCTTCAGGCATGGCGTCTTCTTTGAAAGCGAGGCCGACACGGTCAGCGATGATTGCTTCAAGTTGATTTGCGGAGTATTTTTCGAGCCTCACGAAATTGCGTTGCAGTGTTCCCATGGTGCTAGCGTCTAGTTTGTTGAGGTATTCGGGTTCTCTGAGGATGCAAACAAGGGAGAGTCGCATGGGTGCGCCTGGACGTTCTTCCTGTATTCTCGTTAGAGTGTAGATCGGCGTGGATCCTTCCACCTGAATCAGGCTTTCAAGCTCATCAAGGGCCAAGATCAGGTGAGCGTTCTGATCATCGAGCATATCCATTAGAACTTGAAGAAGCTCCTCTGGTGCAAACCCGCGTTTCGGAAAGTCAGGCGACAACTTCTCGATGGTACGTTTCATTATCAGGAAGAGACTCCCTTTGTTCTCTCTGCAATTCACATGAACGTAGTGTAGGTTGACCTTGCGATTCTTCGCGGCCTTTGTGATGTCGAGGCCGAAACGTTGGCATAGGACAGTCTTGCCGGTTCCCACGTCACCTGTTATCAGCACGCGTTGACTCATTGAACCAGGTCTTTCTAGAGCAAACCTGAAGAGCTGTACGAGAAAACTCAGTTTGTCTTCTCGATGAGGGAGACGAGCGGGCACATACTCGAATGAGAGGGGCCCTTCATCTCGGAAAACCGTCGGTCTCGATAGGACCTCCTTCACAATATCTGAAGGCAACTGTTCAAGGACCCCTACGCTCTTCATGACTTACCGTGACCTGCTCAATCTTATCTGTTGTGCATGCGGATTCGATAAAAACGTGAGAGACAAGTGAAACTGTCAGCTACCAACGATTGAGGAGACTGTGTGAAAAGTCTGGGTCCTGTCCAATCGTGAGCTAGATTCGCGTTGTGAGTTGCAGGGTGTTGATGGAGTTGTGATGGATATAGTTTTGCCAGTACTGTTCGTATAGAGTTGGGTTTGTGTAGTGGATGAGGATTAGGGT